>Ga0307374_10006902_pt1 | contig 17589 bp, 8 predicted proteins | sample OX3MG_FD_202532 | JGI IMG/M metagenome (GOLD analysis project Ga0307374, IMG submission 202532) | Soil microbial communities from Risofladan, Vaasa, Finland - OX-3 | ecosystem: Environmental > Terrestrial > Soil > Coastal area > Acid sulfate soil | place: Finland: Risofladan, Vaasa | collected... | reverse complement strand
AACGGTTTCGTGCCCGTTCGCCGGCGGCAGGCCGGTCCGCGTCGGGTACAACGGAGGGCAGCCGCGTGCATCCTTGTTCCGAAGCGGTGCCCAGGCTCCCAACCCTGTGTCCCAGCTCCCCAACATGCGCCTTGCGCTTTCAGGGGCCCGGCGCGTTGGTCGCGCTCGGGGGCGGGCTGCGCTCTCCGGCAGGCTTGCCACGCTGTAGCTGCGCGAGTGGGCGAACGGGCGCCCGCTCTGCTCCATGCGCTTGCAAGTTGCCGCGCCGGAAAGGAGACATTGTCATCGAGATTCAATCATCCAGTAAGCAAAGAGCAACGGCAACCCTCCTACATTTCGGCACGTCCAGGCGCGCCCGCCCGCCTTCAAGCGCGCGGGCTCGCCCCAGCGGGCGGCGGCGATGCCAGCGGGTGCCAGCGCATGACATTCGCGGGGGCGTGACCGTGTTTGAGTTCGTTGGCCATAAACTCCATATAGGGCGCGACGTGGTGGAAGAAGCGCTTGTAGGCGGCGCAGAGGTAGTTCAGGCCGGGTTCACCCTCCGGGGTCTCCAGAAACCGGTGTTTGGGGCACTCGCCGTTGCAGGCGAAGCGCACGTCGCATTCGCGGCAGTACTTCGGCAGCGAGGTGCGCTTGCCCATGCCGAACCGGCGCTGCTGGGCGGAGGTCACCAGCGACTCCAGCGGGACGTCCATGATGTTGCCCAACTTGTGTTCAGGAAAGACGTAGTGGTCGCAGGAGTAGAGGTCGCCGTTGTGCTCGAGCGCCAGTGCCGCCCCACAGGTCTCGCGAAAGATGCAGAGTCCCTGCGGCATGCCGTACCAGCTCTCCAGCGCGACATCGAAGATCTGCACGAAGCAGCGGCCGACGTCGCGGCGGACCCAGTCGTCAAAAATGGCACAGAGGAACTCGCCGTACTGGGCGGGCTCGACCGACCACTCCGAGACCTCGGCGGCGCCTTTGAAGCGCGGGCCGACACGGTGTAGACCGTCGGGACCGGGTGACGGCGCGATCCGCTCCACCACGGGAATGAACTGCATGAAACCGCTGCCGATTTCGCGCAGGAAGCGGTAGACCTCGAGCGGGTGGTATGCGTTTTCGCGGTGCACGACCGAGAGGGTGTTGAATTCGACGGCGTACTTTTTTAGGCAGTCGATGCCGCGTATGACCGCATCGAAGGTGGGCTGCCCGCCTTTGTTCACGCGGTAGTGGTCGTGCAACTCGCGGGGGCCGTCAATCGAGATGCCCACCAGGAAGCGGTTGTCGTGGAAGAACTCGGCCCAGCGGTCGTCGAGAAGGACGCCATTAGTCTGGATGGTGTTGGAGATGGGCCGGCCGTCAGCGTGCTTCCGCTGCAGCTCGACCACGCGGCGGAAATAATCCAGACCCAGCAGTGTGGGCTCGCCGCCCTGCCAGGTAAAGGTGATCGAAGGCGCGGTGCGCGCCGCCAGGTAGTGGCGGATGTAGGCTTCGAGCACGTCGTCGGGCATCGCCCAACCCTGGTGGCCGGCGGCCTTGCCGGGGTAGAGGCCCTCTTTCTCCAGGTAGAAGCAGTATTTGCAATCCAGATTGCAGATCGGGCCGATGGGCTTGGCCATGACGTGAAACGCCAACAGCTTTTTGGACGGTATGGGCGCTGGGTTCATGGCGGTTGAAGGACGGCGATGCGGCGTTTCCCGGGGGAGAGCCGCATCACCGGCTGCACATGGAACAAGATTAGTAGTTATAGGGGCCGGTGGGCGGGAAGGCGTCGGCGTAGCCGCGACTCCGGCCACCCGCCTCCTCCAGCGGCAGGGCGCCAACCAGCTTGGCCTGGCTCTGCCAGAGGGCCTTCATCTGGGCCAGTTTCTCGGGGTCCGTCGGCGCGAGGTCCGTCACCTCGGTAGGATCGGTGGTCAGGTTAAAGAGCTGCCAGCGGTCCTGGGTAAACGGCGTGCCGGGTTTGTGCATGGCCACGGCCCGCCAGTTGCCGTCGGTAATGGCGCGGTTGCCCCACAACAGAAAGTACTGGATCGTACGCGAAGGCGGGGCCTTGGGGCTCTCGAAACTGTCAAGGAAGGATTTGCCGGCCACCGGGATCTGCTTGACGCCGGCGATGGTGGGGGCGAAGTGGGTTCCGGCGGCGGCGAGGATTGTGGGGGCGATGTCAATGACGTGGGTGTATTGATCGCGGGTGCTGCCGGGGTCTTGGACGTGTCCGGGCCAGGAGACGATCATGTCGTCGCGAACGCCTCCCAGGTAGGGCCAGAGCTTATAGCGGCGGAACGGGGTGGCGCCGGCCATGGCCCAGGCGCGCTGGTAGAGGGGCTCGGTTTCGGGCCCGCCCAGCTCGTTGAGGTGGGATTCCATCTCGGCGACGCTGGTGGAGGCGCCGTAGGGGTTGTAGAATCCGCCGCCTTTGGATTCGCTGGCGGGGCCGTTGTCGGAGAGCAGGACGATCAGCGTGTTCTTGTCGAGGCCGGTGCCGTGCAGGTAGCCGAGCACGCGCCCAAGCTGTTGGTCGCCGTATTGCAGGTAGCCGGCGTAGGTTTGCATGAACTGGGCGTAGACCTTTTTCTGGGTCGGAGTCAGCGTATCCCAGGCGGGATCGCCGGGGTTGCGCGGGGACAGGACCGCGTTTTGCGGGATCACGCCCAACACCTTTTCACGCTGGAAGCGCGCCGCCCGGATCGCGTCCCAACCCTTGTCGTAGACGCCGTCGTACTGCTGGATGTACGACTGGGGGACCTGATAGGGCGTGTGCGCCTGGGTGAAGGCAAGGTACATGAAGAACGGCTGCTTGGGGTCCTTGGCCTCGTGCGTTTTCATCTGGGAGATGGCGTGGTTGGCGAGGTCCCAAGCCAGCAGATCGCCGTAGGGGTAGTTGGGGATTGGAATGCTGTGGTTGTCTTCGTACAGGATCGGGCGGTATTGATCAGTCCAGCCGTCGCGATAGCCGTAGAAGTAATCGAAGCCACGCTGGAGGGGGAAGTCGGCGTTGTGGCCGGGGGAGCCGTCCTCGAACTGGGGAGCGAGGTGCCATTTGCCGAGGGCCCAGGTGGTGTAGCCGTCCATTTTAAGGGCCTGGGCGACGGTTTCGGCGTTGAGCGGCATCCAACCACTGCGCGGGGACTGGTCTTTGGGATCGCGGAACCCGGGTTGGGCGGTGACGGCGCCGCCGCGGCCACGGGCGCCAAGCGCACCTCGAGCGCCACCACGAGCTCCGCGGGCGGGAGCGCCGAAGGGCGCGCCGCCCCGCGCCAGGGGCTGCGCGCCGGGGACGGGGCCGGGGCCGGCCGCCAAACCTTCCATCTTCACCGTATCGTCGTTGCGGGCGGTCAGGAGTGAGGCCCGGGTGGCGGAACAGACCGCGTTGGTGTCGAAGCGCAGGTAGCGCAGGCCGTCGCGGGCGAGGCTATCGATGTTGGGGGTTTTGATTTCGCCGCCGTAGGCGCCGATATCGGAGTAGCCGACGTCGTCCATGACCACCACCAGGACGTTGGGTTTGGCCGAATCCGCGTTGGCCGGGGATGGGGGCGCCGCGGGCGGGCCGGCCTTGACCAGCCGCGGGACGAGCGCTACGATTGCCAGCGTCCCCAACGGCACGCACACCTTGCATCCATACCGCTTGATGGTTTTCAGCATTGTCTCTCCTCAATGAGGTAATGGTTGTGGGTACCTCCCGGCCGAGCGGCGGGACCGCCATTGGGGTTGGCCATCGAGGTGACCGGGCGCCCCGATGGCCGGGGGTGATCCGCCTAGAACTGATAGCGGAGGTTTAGGGCAACGACGCGCGCCGGGGCTGCCCCCGTCGGCTGCGCGAAGTTTCCGTTCGACCAGTTGCCGCCATACCCGGTGAACTGGGGATGATTGAATACGTTAAAAGCTTGGACCTGCAGCGAGAAGCCCGCCCCCTCGCTGAAGCCCACCGGAATTAGTTTGGTGAACGACATGTCCCAATCGCTGAAACCCGGCAGGGTGAAGGCGTTCGTTCCCAAGTTGCCAATATCGCCGCTCCCCGCTGTGGGCACGGCAAACGCAGCCGGGTTCAGGATTTGCCCGGCCGGTACGTTCTGTAGCGGATTGCCCACGAGGTTCATGCGTGCGGTTTCGTTGGCCGACCCGGTGAAATCCAGGCCGTTGGCCGTGAACGTGGGCGAGAACGGCGCGCCCGCGGTGTAGGATGTCAGGCCGCTGAAGGTCCAGTTGTTCAACGCCGCTCCCGCGAGTTTGTTGCCCACGCCCGGCAACCGCCAGGAGTAGTTGATCTCCAGCGTCTGCCCCCGGTTGGAGGACAACGGCCCGTAGTTGCGCGCATGGTTATTGGCCACCAACGGGTCATAACTCGTCACACCCAGCGACTTCGACCACGTGTAGGCAACCCCGAACAGCACATTCCTATACTGGCGGTGCTGAACCACGACCTCCAGAGCGTTGTAGTTCGACGATCCATAAAAGACGAGTTGGCTCAGATTCAGGAAACCTGGGTAATTCACGCGCTCCGCCGCGCTGCCCACTTGCGTGAGCGGTCCACCCGTGGCCGGGCTGATGTTGGAGGATTTGAAATCGGCTCCCAGCGGCACCGCGTTCACGTTTTCGTTAAACGGCTGTCGCTGGCTGTAGTTGCCGACCCAACCGACCGAAAGCGAGGTCTGGAACCCCAGGGCCTGCTGCCAGTTCAGGCTGGCGTTCTTCACCACCGGCCACGGCATCTTGCCGGAGAAGTAATAGACGTTGGATGGAGCGATCACCCCGGTCGTGGTCGCTAAATCCGCCATATTGCCCTGAGAGACTTGGTAATTGTAGGCCAGCGGCACCTGACCTGACATGAAGTTCACGCGGTTGCCGTCCAGCCGGTCGTAAAACACACCGAACCCACCGCGAATCGCGGTCTTGCCATTGCCAAACACGTCGTAGGCGAACCCGATCCGCGGCGCCGCCCTCAGGGGGCTCACCGTATATGGATTTTGCGACACCCCGTTCTCGCCTGGCACGACAATGCCGTTGGCAATGTTGGCGCCGGGGAGGAAGGCGCCGATGTAGGCCGCCGGTCCGGTCGAGCTGGGATCGTTGGGATTCACCGCGATCACCTTCCCGCCCGCCTGCTTGCAGTTCTGCCCCGCCGCCATCGTCGCCGAGCAACCCGGGGCATACAGCAAGGCCTGCGTCGGCTTCGTGTACAGCGACGGCACGAATTCCGAGAATGTGTGGTTGCTATCGTAAACCGGCGACTGGTGGTAGAAGCGAATCCCCAGGTCGAGATTCAGTTTTTGGGTGATCCGCCAGCTGTCTTGCGCGTAAAACTCCAGGTCGGTGTAATGGGAATCGAACACTGCCCGTGCACTCACCTGGCTGAAGCTGTCATAGTTGCCCAGCAGCGCGTTGGCGAAGCCGTCCCCCGCGTTCAGCGGATTGTTGGCATCCACGCCGAAGTTGTAGCTGCCGTTGTATGCGGGGGTGGAGGGCTGCAGCTGTCCGTTCTGATCCCAGAAGACACCAGCCTTAAATTGATGGGCACCTGCCACCTTGCTGACATCGTCGGTAAATGTGTAATAGGGGTTGTCGTTGTGGTAGTCGAAGGTGCCGTTGCTGTAGCTGGCCATGTGCGGCCGGTTGCCGCCGAAACTGATCTGCGGCATGACGTTGCTGTAGCCATTCACGCCCGCGGGCGAAGTGGGCAACGGCAGCAGCAACGGCGGGTTGTCCACCACTGAGCGGTCGATCTGCGCCTCGCTCCCTGGCTGCAGGTACCAACTCCAGGTTTGCCAGGTGTGTCCGAAGGTGGCGGTGTTGATCAGCGTGGGCGAGATCACATAGGTTGCCGATTCCGCCCAGCCCCATCCTGGATTGGGATGATCGATCTGCTTGATGTTGAACGGCACGCCCTGAAACACTTCATTGGTATCATCGACATCGTTCGACCAACGAAAGTAGCTGGTCAGCTTGCTGATCGGATCAAAATCGATCCGGACCACGTCGTTGCGATGGGCATGGTTCGACGCAGCCTGGGCCTGATAATTGGCTTGCGCCGAGCACAAGGCGCAGCCCGCCTTGGCGCCGTAGGTCGAGCCCGGCACGGGTGAGAAGTTCGGGTCGGGAAAGAACTTCAGCATCGCCTGTCCGACTGGATTGATGCACGACGTGGTGGTGCCACAGCCGGATGTGCCGGCCGCCGGAATTCTATTGCCGGGAAACTGATTTCCGGTCAGCGGATCGATCAGCTTGATCAGCTTGCCGTTCTTGTCGTAGCTCTGGGAAAAGTCACCAGTCTTCTCCAGCGCCGTGGCAAACGTGTTGGTCTGGACCGAGTTGTTGCCCAATTGATTGGTGTACTCCTGCGAGGCGAAGAAGAACAGCTTGTTCTTCAGCCATCCCAGCGGCACCGGCCCGCCAAAGCTCCAGCCGTCGATGTTGTAGCGGTATAGCGGCCGTGGCAGGCCGTTCTCATTGTTGAAGTAGCTGTTGGCGTTGAACTCCTCGTGGCGATGGTAGGCCCAGGCCGAACCGTGGAACTTGGTGGCGCCGCTCTTGGTGATGACCGTGATCGATCCGCCCGAATTCCGCCCGTACTCGGCCTGGTAGTTCGAACTCAGGATCTTGACTTCCTGGATCGAATCCATGTTCGGCTCGAAGCGCACCCCGGATTCCTGGGTGTTCATATCGGTAACGCCGTCCACGGTGAAGTTGATGGGCGATGTGTTGCCGTTAATGATGATTCCACTCAGCGCTGATGATCCGGCACTTTCACGCGACGTGTCGGTATCGACAACGCCGGCGTCCAGCTTCATGGCACCAAACACGTCGCGACCTTTCAGAGGCAGCGCATCCAGCGCCGCACCTTCGATCGCGTGGCTGACCTCGCTGGACGAGGTCTGAATCGGCGTGGCCGCCGCCGTGACCGTGACCTCCTGGGAGGTGCTGCCCACCTGCATCGCAATTTTTCCCAAATCGCGGGTCGAACTCGCGTTCAGCTGAATATTGACGGTGGTGGACGTTTTGAACCCGTTCGCGTTCACCACGGCGATGTAGGTGCCGGCATCCAGATTGGGAAAATGGAAGACGCCATCGCGTCCGGTGGCGGCGGTGCGCGCGGCGCCATTGGCAACATCTGTCAACTGTACCGAGGCGCCGGGCACCACAGCCCCGCTGGAGTCCACGACCGTGCCCACGATCGTCCCAGTTACCGTTTGAGCGACCAGCAGGGCTCCAATGCACAGGCTCAACCCGAGCACAGAGAATCCATTCATCCACCTACGAAATCGCATAAATGCTCCTTATTCCCCTTGTTTTCTTAACGTGAGTGTAGTGGTGCCGACCGAGCGACCTAAGCTCGCCACCCGCGGAGCCGTGAAGCGTGGGGGCAGCATAGCGGCCGGTTGGGAGGGTCGCAAGGTTCTCTACGGTTGTGTGCCGGTTCGGAACCGAGCGTGATGGGGCCTGGGCCGCCCCGCCAAGCGCCCCGCCGTTCGAGGCCAGCAACTCGCCGTGCGGTTCCGCTTAAGCCGACCGGAACCAATGAGTTGGCAGCATCTGGATGGCATTGGGGACGGTAACCCGGTCCCAACCGAGGGCACGTCCGAGAGTTGCATACCCCTCCTAGCGCCGCCGAGAGGCGCCGGCATTTTTTCGCGGCCGGGCTCAGCAGCGCCTGCATTTCTGATCCATAATGGCGTCGCGGTCCCATCGCGGTGGGACCGCGCTCCCCCTGTTCAGCGGCAGATGCGAAAGCAGTTGGGCGGCACGGGCCCGCCAAAAATGCCGCGATCCGGCCCATCGCCTCCCCGGCATGCAGAGCGGGGGGGAGGGGCGATTTTGGGGTGCTTAACCGTTAACAACCGTAGAGGACCTTTACTGAGGGGCGCACACGGGGTTAGGTTGCCATCACCGGCAGCGCGACGCCGCCGGTAAGCTTGCGTTCTCCACTGAATTTACGGGCGCAAGGTGGTTGTCTGTTGGGGCTGGTTTGAACTAGCTTAGTGACGGCAAAGGGGTTCTATGAACAAGACAAGCAAAAAAGAAGCCGGCGGCAAAGTGAGCCGGCGGACCTTTATCGCAGCCAGCGCCGCGGCTGTGCCAGCGGCCGCCGGCGCCATGTCGGCGGTATTGACGGCTGGCGCGGACGCCCAGACCTCCCCGGGTGCGCCCGCCATCCTCAAGGGGCAGCGCAGACGTAACGTTCTCTTTATCGCCACCGACGACATGTGCAATCGCCTGGGGTGCTACGGGGTCCCCGTCAAATCGCCCAACTTGGACCGCCTGGCACAATCGGGGGTGCGCTTCGACCACCATTATTGCCAATACCCCTTATGCGCTCCCTCGCGGACTTCGCTGATGACCGGCATGGCGCCCGACACCACCAAATGCTACGATCTCCGCACCGATTTCCGCGACACGATACCGGGAACGGTGACGCTGCCGCAGCTCTTCCAAAAGAACGGGTACTTTACCGCGCGCGCCGGAAAGATCTACCACTACAACAACTCCAGCGAAATTGGGACCCCGGGCTTCGACGATCCGGCCAGTTGGCACCAGATGTCCTATCCAGCCGGTTATGACCGCACCCACGACGAGGAGCTGGTGACGTTTTGGGCGCCGGCGCAGCGCCGCGGACCGGGTGGGAGCGCAAAACAGAGGCAAGCATTGATGCGAGCCCGTGCGCAACGGGCGCAACAGGCGCAGACGCAATGGCCGAACAGCCCCAAAGCGCCCTGGCGTCGAGGCGGAGCCGGTCCCAGCGGGATTCGCATCTCCCAGGACGGCTGCACCCCGATTCTGCCGCTCAGCAAGAACGGCGACCTGGGGGTCGCGATTGCGGGCTATCCCTCCGAAGCCGACGACAAGCTCATTACCGATTACATGGTCGCCGAATCCGCGATTTGCATGATGGACGAGCACAAGCACGAGCCCTTTTTCATCGGGTCCGGCTTTTTCCGCCCCCACACGCCCTTCGTTGTGCCATCCAAGTACTTTGATATGTACAACGTGGATGACATTCAGGTTCCACCCTTCGATCCCTCGGAGCTGAACATCGCGCCTCCCATCGCCTATGACACCAAGCCGGCCAACTACGACATGTCACTGCAACAACATCGCGAGGCGGTGCGGGCCTACTACGCGGCCATCAGTTTTGTGGACGCACAGGTCGGGCGCTTGGTTGATGCGCTGCAACGCATGAATCTGGCCGACAACACCACCATTGTTTTCTGGGCCGATCACGGTTACATGCTCGGTGAGCACGGACAGTGGGAGAAGCAGAAACTCTTCGAGCCCTCGACGCGGGTGCCGTTCATCATGGCGGGAGCCGGCGTGACCTCCTCAGGCAAACCCTGCACGCGCACCAACGAGCATCTGGATGTCTATCCCACGCTGGTCGAGCTGTGCGGCCTCGCCGGGGCGCCAGAACATCTCCAGGGACGCAGCCTCGTGCCGCTGCTACAGAACCCGGATACGCCCTGGGACCATCCCGCGGTCACGCAGCAAGCGCGTGGGGGCTTTGGCTCGGCTCGAGTGATGGGCTATTCCATCCGCACCGAGCGCTACCGCTACACGATGTGGAATGGGGGAGCCGACGGCGAGGAACTCTACGATTATCAGAACGATCCGCGCGAGTTGAAGAACCTCGCCAAGGATGCGAACATGGCCACGCTCAAATCCGGGTTGCGCTCCAGGCTCGAACAGATCGCTGGGCCTAGGGGGCTTCGCGTCATGGCGTCGTCTCCTGCGTAGGGCCGGAGCCCCGCAGCCTCCCGTGTTTGCCACGCAAAGGGGGTCGGCACCCGCATGGGTGCCTACCCCCTTTGCCCACCCGCCCGGCGTCCGCCCGGCGTCCGCTTGACGCCCCTATCGCCGTGTAATACCATCTCGCCAGTGCCCCTGCCGACCCCAGCCCCTAGGCTAAGGGCAACGGGGCATTCAGCATGCTGGCGCCGCTCCCAAGCTTCGAGTTGATTGCGCCGGCGCTGACAGATTCCGCCATCCGCGAACAACTGGGGCGCCTATTCGCTCATCCGGCCTTCAAGAATAGCCATCGCAGCCAGGACCTTCTGCGCTATATCGTCGAGCACCGCCTTCAAAACAGCAGCGCCGATCTGAAGGAGCGCACGCTCGGCATCGAGGTCTTTCACCGGCCGGCGGCCTACGACACGAACGCCGATTCGGTGGTGCGGGTGGCGGCAGGGGAGGTGCGCAAACGCATCGCGCAGTACTACCACGAGCCCGGGCACGAAAGCGAAGCGCGCATTGATCTGCCGGTTGGCGCCTATCTTCCAGAGTTCCACCACCCTGCCGCCGCGAGCGCTGCGCTTGAGATTTCGCCCCGGCCGACGGCAGCCGCCCCTGAGGCCGGCCCGCTTGCTCCATCCGGCCGGCGCGGATACGGGAAGTTGGCCGGCGTAGCTGCGGGGCTGCTGGTCTTGATCCTGGCCGGCGGGTTTACCGGGATGCGCTGGCTTGGTCACCTATCGAGCCCGGTGAAGCCGGTCATGGGTGCAGCCCCGGCGCTCACGGCCTTTTGGCGCCCCGTGATGCAGTCCTCCGGGCCAGTCCAAATCGACGTGGGGCGTTACCGAATACCTGGGATCAACCGGGCGACGACCACCGCCGAGGTGGCGCAGGTTTCTACCGTGGCGTGGACGGCCCTGATGGCGACCTCACGAGTGACCGAGTATCTGGGGCTCAATGGCAAGCGCTACCTCGTACAGGATCCGACGGTGACCAAGCTCAGCACACTGACCGAAGGCCCCAACGTGTTTATCGGCGCTTTCAACAACAACTGGACGATACGGCTCACCGATGGCTTGCGTTTTCACTTCATAAGGATGGGGCGGGCCCGCTGGATCGTCGACCGGCAGGCGCCCGCCAAGACGTTCCGCACCGAATCTGGCACCTTGCCCAACAGTACCCGTCAGTTCGCCATCGTGGCTCGCCTCGCCAGCGCGGCTACGGGTCAATATTCGGTGATTCTGGCCGGAATCGATGCTCCGGCCACCATGCTCGCCGGCGACTTCGTCACCAACCCGCGCGCTATGGAAGCGCTCGCCAAGAAACTGGGGCCTGGGTGGGAATCAAAGAACCTTGAAGCGGTCATCTCCGGCCAGGCGGTGGGCGGCGTGCCCGGCGCCGCCCACGTCTTGGCGGCCGTAGCCTGGTAATCCAAGGCGCGCGTCCGCCCCCGATAACGAAGTGCGCCTGGGTTGGGCGACACGCGCCCCAGCGCGCGGCGGCGTCGTTCCCATAGGGCACAATAAGGGGGCATGAGTCCGGCGGCGGAGAAAGCAGGGCGCGCGAGCGGGCCCAGCGGGGGGCAACGCGCAGCGGGGCTGGTGGGGGCGGGCATCCTGCTCAGCCGGCTCGCCGGGCTGGTGCGCGAGAGTGTGTTCGCGCACTACTTCGGCAGCTCCGACGCCGCCGACGCCTTTAAGGCCGCGTTCCGCATCCCCAACCTGCTGCAGAACCTGTTTGGCGAGGGCGTGCTGTCGGCCTCGTTCATCCCCGTCTACGCCTCGCTTCTGGCCCAGGGGGACGAGGAGGAAGCGCGGCGCACGGCGGGTGCGGTGCTGGCGCTGCTGGCGCTGGCGACGGCGGTGCTGGTGCTGGCGGGCGTGGGGCTGGCGCCTTATTTTATCGACGCCATCGCGCCCGGATTCCACGGCGCCAAACGGGAGCTGACCATCCGTTTGGTGCAGATCCTGTTCCCCGGCGCCGGACTGCTGGTGATGTCGGCGTGGTGCCTGGGCATCCTCAACAGCCACCGCCGGTTTTTCATCTCCTACGCCGCCCCGCTCGCCTGGAACGGCGCCATGATCGCCACCCTGCTGGGGTTCGGCCGGCATTACGGCCTGTATCCGCTGGCCGAGATCCTGGCGGTGGGCTCGGTGGTGGGCAGCGCCTTGCAGATCGCGGTGCAGTGGCCGGCGGTGCGGAAACTCGTCCGCGGCATGCGCTTGTCACTGGACCATCGCCGGCATCACGTGCGCGAGGCGCTGCGCAACTTCCTGCCGGTATTTTTCAGCCGCGGCGTCGTCCAGATCTCGGCCTACGTGGACGGCCTGCTCGCCAGCCTGCTGCCGGCGGGCTCGGTGGCGGCGCTCGCCTACGCCCAGACGCTCTACATGCTGCCGATCGCGTTGTTCGGCATGTCGGTGTCGGCGGCCGAGCTGCCGGCGATGGCGGGCGAACTGGGCGCGACCGAAGAGATTGCCGCCGCGCTGCGCCGGCGGCTGAACACCGGCCTGCGCCAGATCACGTTTTTCGTGCTGCCCTCAGTGGTGGCGCTGCTGGTGCTGGGCGACGTGATCGTGGCCGCCATCTACCAGACCGGCGCCTTTCGCCACCACGACGTGCTCTACGTCTGGGGCACGCTCGCCGGGGCCACCGTGGGCCTGCTGGCCTCGGCGCTGGGGCGGCTGTACTCATCCACCTACTACGCCCTGCGCGACACCCGCAACCCGCTCAAGTACGCCAGCCTGCGCGTGGCGCTGACCACCGTGCTGGGCATCATCGCTGCCTTCCCGCTGCCGCGTTGGCTGGGCCTCGACCCGCGCTGGGGCGTGGCCGGCCTCACCGCCGCCGCCGCTATCGCCGCCTGGGTCGAGTACACGCTCCTGCGCCGCGGCCTGCGCTCGCGCGTGGGGCGGACGCACGTGCCGGCGAAGTTCCTGCTCGAGGTCGCCTTCGCCGCCCTGGTGGCCGCCGCCGCCGCCCGCGGCTTAATGCTTGTGATCGGCCCCCATCGCCCCAAAATCGAGGCCGTGCCGGTGATCGCCCTCTACGGCGCCGTCTACTTCGCCCTGGCAACGGCGATGCAGCTGCCCGAACTCGCCGCCCTGCGCCGTTTACTGGGGCTCAGGGGACGTTGAGCTCAAGGACGATGACTTGCGAGACGCCACCAACCTCCGCGGTGACATCGACCGGATAACTACCGGACTGGAGCTGGGTGAGCACGCCCGTTCCCGACAGGTTCACCTCTTTTTCCTGACCCGAGGCTAAAACAAAAAGGCTGGCCGACTCCTGTTCGCCTAGGGATGGACGAAAGCTCACCGCCGCTTGACATTGCCCACCGGGGCTCAGATTCGCGCAACGGCTGGTCGTGCTGAAATAGTTGAAATGCTCCTGGAAACCGAAGCCGATGCCGGTCAGCGGTGCGTTGCCGCCGTTCGTGACGGTGACATTGCGCGTCGCGGTCTGCCCGACGCTCACCGATCCGAAGTCGATCGCTGCCGGTGAAACCTCCAGTTGCGGGAACGGCAGGGGGTTGGAGCTGGTGCTACCGCCGCCTGATCCGCCACCGCCTGATCCGCCATTGACGGGCGGCGGCGGCGCGGCGGCGCCGCCACCGCCGCCGCACGCCGCGAGCAAAATGACACTGGCAAGCAATACCGCGACTCTGCGATCCGGTACCGTGGGGAGGCACAGGGCCAGCACCGCCCCGCCGATACCCAGCACAATCAGTCCCCAAGGCCACTGCCGAGGCCAGGACGGCGGCGCGCTCGCCGACAGCGGGATGGGCGTTTCCGCCACGGTCAGCGTCACGTTCACCGGATTGGTGCCATCCATTTCGGGCGCCGCCGGCGAAAAACTGCAACTCGAGAACGCCGGCAACTGAGAGCACGACAACGCAACTGGCCCGCTCAGCCCGTTGATCGTTGTCAATTGAAGCTGAAAAACTGCCGGCGCCCCCACGCCGTACACAGCCGAAATCGATTGGGCGTGGAATATGAATCCGGGCGCGGCCGCAGTAAACGGTAACTTTCCCCATCCTTGCGCTGAGGGGTCGGAGCCTGGACCAGCGTAGAGGTTGCCGCTATAAGCGGTTTCCAAAGCGATGGGCTGAAACGTCAGGTTCACCGTACAACTCGCATCCAGCGCCAAGGTGCTGCCACAATCGTTGTGTTGTGTGAACCCGGCGTTGCCCAAGATCTGAACGCCCATCTGCAGCGCCATCCCACCGGCGTTGGTGAGGATGCTCGTTTTCGTGATCGAGGCGCCCTGGGCCACGACCCCGAAGTCGAGGGCGCTCGGGGAAAAAATCGGATCGGGTGGCGTGGGCCCGGTAAACGGAGCCGAGGTGCTGGCCAGGTAATCCTGATTGCCGGCAAACTGGGCCACATAGGTTGTGGTTTTTCCAGGTAGCGGATTCAGGAAGCGGGCGAGAATGGACATCTCCGCATCTCCGGTGACGGGATCCGGCGTGGAAGAGTGGGGATTGCCCGTGGCCGCAATGGCCCCGTTCACTAACACATTGACCTGGAGCTGCGGGCTAAAACGGGGAGTGGCCGCATCAAGTTCAACATTGATCGCACTGTTGGGGGCCAGGCCCACAATCGTCAACGTTGTCGGCGCCTGGACGATGATCATCGTCGCCGGCGCGGTGATGGCCGCGTAATGTAGGTCGCCGGGATAGGCCACGGTGAACCCGTAGGTGCCGGGATCGGTCCACGGATTATCCTGGAATATGGCCGTCAACGACGTCTTGACCGTCTCCGAGGCCACCCAGAGTGGAAGCTGGGTGGTCGGCGCCGTCGGATTCAGAACCACCGCGCCGGTCGGCGCTGCCCCCGCTGCCGGTCCGTTCACCGTCACAATCGCTTCTACGGTATTGCCAAAAGCGGCTTGCTTCATGGGAGTCGCGGCGCCTTGCGCGCTCACCTCAAGGAGCTGGATCTGCAGCGTAGGCGTGGCCTTGCCAACGGTCGCCGGCACCGGCGGGGAGGAGCTCGCGCCGTAGTTCGTATCGCCGGAGTAGCGAGCGGCGACGGAGTAACTTCCGGCGGGGAGAATCACCGAGCTTACATTCACGCTGCCGCTGTCACTGATGGGGAAGGTCTGGATCTCGGATTCGCTGCCGTCCGACTGCTGCGCCAGCAGTACCACTTCCCCGGTGGGTATGGGCCCGCCGTTGGCCGCCGTGACTTGGATCGCCACCGGCACACCCTGGCCATAGGTCAGGTTCTGCGGCAGCGTGAGCTGCAGGGTAGTCGTGCTGGCGGCGAACTTCACCGAGCCCCACTCCTGCAGCAGGTTCGCGATGTTGGGCGAGCCCCAGCCCGTGGCGAGGTCGAAACCCGGCCCGGCGTTGTAGCCAAAAGTGGGATTGGGCGTGCCGGAAGGGCAATCGGGCGTGCCCACCGTGCAGGGCACGTCGTTGTTGCCCGCAGTGACATCGTGGAACACGCCTGCCGACGTCGCCAGCCGGTACAGCACCGGGTTGGCCAAGCCCACCGGGCCGCCCTGCGTTTGATCCACCAGCGCCATGATGCCGGCCCAGGAGGGGGAGGCGGCCGAGGTGCCGCTGGCTACGTAAAAGCTGAATCCGCCACCGTTATTGGCGCAGGAGTTGTTTTCGCAAATCACGTAGCCATCATGGCCGGCGGCGGTGAGGGCGACATCGGGCAGGTCGCGGTGCTGATCGGCGGGCACGCCGGCGCCCGCCTGCCACGGCGGCTTTGCATAAATCGAGCTCGCGCCGCCACTGCCCGCCCACAGCGAGATATTTCCACTGGCTGCCGAGCTCTCGTTCCAAACCGCTTCGGGAATATAGCCCAGCGCGGTCACAAAGCTGGTCGTGCTCGTGGACCAGTACGGGCCCGGTCCGGCGGCTTCATTGAACTCAGTGCCGCCCACGGCGGTGTCGTAGGGAGTGGAAGCCACGCCGCTCACCGCCATGCCCTGGCTGGCGAGTGAGCCGGCGCCCTGGTCATCACATCCGGCGGCGCCGTCGTCGCCGCTGCTGACCAGCGCCGTGATGCCCTCGGCCGCCGCCTGCTCCCACAGGTTTGACCAGAAGGCGTTCTCGGCCGCGCCTTGCAGCGCTTCGCACTCCCCGAAGCTGGTGCTCATTACCGGCGCTAAATCGTGATCCACGATGTACTGCGCGGCTAAATCGACGCCGTCGGTGGTATCGGTGCTGGCAGCCACCACCAAAACGACGTTGGCGCCCGGCGCCAGCGCGTTGGCCCACTCGGCGTCAAGCGTGGCCTCGCCCTCATCGCCATTGGTGGCGATGCCGGGATCAGTAGCCACCTGAACTGTCTTGAACTGTCCGGTGGGGCCGGGCCAGAAGATTTGGAAGAGTTGGTGAAAATCGGAAAGGTCGGCGGAGTTGATATCCGAGCGCGCCACCAGCGCAATGGTTTCACCGCTGCCGCTGGCCGGATTGGCGCCCAAGTCGTAGATCTTGCCCAAGTCGCCCGGCACCAGCGCATGCTGCACCCTGCCGTACTGGTCGGTGTAATTGAGGCCTGGCCGCGTCTGTCCGGGCGGCGCGGGGACGAAATGCCCCTGGCCGATGATGTGGCTGTCGGGGTGTGACTGGAAATCGTTGAGCGAGGCCACGCCCGCCACGATGGGCGCCAGCGCGGCCGGGATGGAAGGGTCGCTGGCGTTGGCCAAGTGCATGGCGCCCTGCACCTGGTAGCGGTGCATCTGGGTGTGGAACGCCGCCGCCACGTTGGCGGCCGTGCCGGAGAACTCGATCGTGCCGCCGCCGGGAGCGATGCCGTCGACGTGAAAGCCTTCTCCGGTAAGCCAGGCCGTGAGGGTCGCCACGTCGGCGGGAGCGGGCCCGAAGCGGGCGCCAAACTCTTGCGGCGTCAGCCATTGGTGATACTGCGGCGCGTCGTTCTCGCGCAGCTCATCCAAAAGCTGCTGCAGCTCCGCTTGCTGCCGGCCGGAGCGGCGCAGCACCAGCAGCATGTGGTCGAGCGCCAGTTCGGGGGCCGCGGCGCCACGGTCGGCGGCGGGCCGGGCGAGGGGATTGGTATTACCCTGAAGGCGCACCATCTGCCGGTCAGTGACCGCCTGGGTGATGCGGGGCGCGGGTGGGGCCTGGGCGGTGATCGGTTGCAGGAAGGCCGCAGCCACCACCAGTGCCGGAATGAACGTGCGCCACGGCAAAGCAGGCTCACCATAACACAAAGTCATGCCGTCTAAAACCATCATTGTGGGAGCTGGTATCGCCGGGCTGACCGCCGCCTGGGAGCTCACCCGCACCGGTCATCCAGTCACGGTAATCGAGGCCAGTGACCGCGCTGGCGGCGTGATCGCCTCCATCGCCTCCACGGCCTGCCAAGGCTTCCTGGCCGAAGCGGGTCCGGACTCGTTTTTGCGCTCCAACCCGGAGTTCGCCGGGCTGTGCCGGGAGCTGGGCATCGAGGACGAGATTGTCGCCGCCCAACCGCAGCCGGACGGGGCCCGCGTTTGCATCGCGGAAGACTACAACCGCTGCCAGCCGGCTGGCGCATGATCGCGCCCACGCGGCTGGCGCCGGTCTTGCAGTCGCCGCTGTTCCCGCTGGCGGTGAAATGGGCGGCGCTGCGCCACTGGCCGTGGCGCAGCGGGCGCGGTGGCGAGGCGCAGGGCGAGGAATCGATCGCCGCCTACCTGCGCCGCCGTTTCGGCGCGCGCGCCGGACAGGCCTTCGCCGACACCGTGGCCGGTCCCATGGCGGCGGGCGTCTACGGCGGCGATGCCGAAAGCCTGCGCCTGCCACCGCGGCCGAGTTGCTCGCGGATTTGGACGCGGCCCTCGCCGCCCCGCTCGCCGCCATCCCCTACGGCTCCTCGCTCAATCTCAACCTGGGCTACGCGCCCGCGCCGCCGCTGCCACCCGGCT
>Ga0307374_10006901_pt1 | contig 17590 bp, 13 predicted proteins | sample OX3MG_FD_202532 | JGI IMG/M metagenome (GOLD analysis project Ga0307374, IMG submission 202532) | Soil microbial communities from Risofladan, Vaasa, Finland - OX-3 | ecosystem: Environmental > Terrestrial > Soil > Coastal area > Acid sulfate soil | place: Finland: Risofladan, Vaasa | collected... | reverse complement strand
GAGGCGGTGGTGCAGATGGCGATGACCTTCCCGTACTCGGGCTTCTCCGTATAGTCCATGATGCCGGGGTGCTCGCGGAATTGGCGGCGCACCTCTTGGACGACGGTACCGGCCGACCGTCCGACGGCCCGGATGGCCAGGGCGGAAAAGATGAAGGCGATCGATCCGCCGATCAGCACGCCGATGAAGATGGTCGGGTGGGACACGTTGATCGAGGTCTGCGGCAGGTCGAACAGCCAGTTGACCGGGGCTCCGATCGGCGCGTGCAGGTTGAGCTGGCTGCCGATGGTCTCGATGAACGAGGCGAACAGGGCGACCGAGGCGATGACCGCCGACCCGATGGCCACACCCTTGGTGACTGCCTTGGTAGTGTTGCCCACGGCGTCGAGGCTGACCATGACCCGCTCGGCCTCGCCGGTGAACTCTCCCGACATCTCGGCCACGCCGGCAGCGTTGTCGGAGACCGGGCCGAAGCTGTCCTCGGAGACGATCATGCCGGCAGTGGACAACAGGCCGATGCCGGTGAGCGCCACCAGGTACAGGGTGAGCTGGATGTTGCCGCCGCCGAGGCCGATGGACACGGCGATGGCCAGCACGATGGCGATGATGGCCCACACCGATGACTCGAGCCCGAGGGCCAGACCGGAGAGCGTGAGTGTGGCCGGCCCGGTGCGGGCTGTCTCGGCCACCTCTTTGACCGGTCCCCGCTCCGTGGACGTGAAGTGCTCGGTGATCTGACTCGCCACCAGCATCAGCACCACACCGGTGAGTACGGCGTAGAAGGCCTTCCAGTAGTGGAGGTAGGCCCCGGCCACCACGGCCGAACCGCCGATGGTCAGGATGGCGGCCGTCCACACCCCCCGGTTGATCGGGGCCATGGCGTTCTTGTCGTTCTTGCTGGCCCGCACCACGAACACGCCGACGATGGTGGCAAGGATGCCGATGGCGGGGATGGCGATGGGGAAGATCACCGTCTTGGCCGCGTCGCCGCCCCGGTGGATGGAGCCGAAGGCGGTGACGCCCAGGATGATGGCGGCGATGATGGTGATGACGTAGGACTCGAACAGGTCGGCCGCCATGCCGGCGCAGTCGCCGACGTTGTCGCCCACGTTGTCGGCGATGGTGGCCGCGTTGCGGGGGTCGTCCTCGGGGATGCCGGCCTCGACCTTGCCCACCAGGTCGGCGCCGACGTCGGCCGCTTTGGTGAAGATACCGCCGCCGACCCGCATGAACAGGGCGAGCAGCGAGGCGCCGAATCCGAAGCCGATCAGCACCGACGTCGCCGTGTTCTGGAAGACCAGCACGATCACCGTGGCTCCGAGCAGGCCGAGGCCGACGCACAGCAGGCCGGTGATGGCACCGGTGCGGTAGGCCACCTTGAGGGCCGGGGCCATCGCGCCCTCGCGTGCGGCCGCCGCCGTCCGTACATTGCCCCTGACGGCCAGGCTCATCCCGATGAAGCCGGTGAGACCGGAGCAGAGCGCCCCGGCGAGGAAGCAGATCACCCGGAACAGGCCGGCCTGGACGAAGGTCAGATCGGTGACCGTCACGCCCGTCGGCCCCACGTGGGTGACCTTGGTGGCCGTAAAGAAGATCAGCACGGCCAGCGGAATGATGATGATCCCGATGGTCTTGAACTGCCTGGCCAGAAAGGCCTCGGCACCCTCTTGGATGGCCTTGGCGATGTCCTTCATGGTGGCGGTGCCCTGATCGGCGGCCAGGACGCCCCGCACCAATACCAACGCCACCGCGATCGAGGCAACGGAACAGAGCAGAGCGAAGTACAGCCAGGTCTTCTCCGTGCTGTGGAGCGAGAAGATCTGGTACCCCCCTTCAGCCAGGAGGTGGGTCATCGGTACGGCTCCCTTCGGTTCAAAGCGTGGTTACGGTCGAAATCCATGCCGGCCCAACCGACCGCGGCCCACCGCAGACATCGAGACATGCCGTCCCCCTGCGAAGCCACGGCCGTCCGGCCGTACGCCGAGGCGCGCCGTCACGGCACGCCGTTTCCGGCAACGGGGGCAGAAGATACCGACAAAAGGGTGCATTGAGCAAGGAAGGGCCGGCCGGCGTGCCCCAGGGGCCCACCTCGTTGAGGTCGATCAGGTCGATCAGGTGGGCTCGACGCCCGCTTCGGGGCCGGCGATCAGCTCATAGTCAGGATTGAGGATGGCCTGGCGGCGGGCCCAGTCCCCCACCATGCCCTCCACCACCAGGCGGGCTCCAGGTTGGATGCCCGGGATGCGCCGGCGCCCCTGGAACACGAGCAGCAGTCGTCCCGTCTCGTCGGCCAGCAGACACTCGAGGTTCGAGGTGCCGGCCCGAGGTTGGACCCGTACCGACTTGACCCGGCCCACCACGCGGACCCGTTGGCGCCACTGGGCTTCGCTGATGGGCGTGGTGCCCTGGCCGCGCTCGCCGAAGGCAGCCCGGTCGAACGTCCGGGTGGCCGCCTCCCGCTCCGCGGCTCGTGCCGCCGCCCGCTCGGTGGACCGGCTGGACTTGGCGGTCCCGTCGGTCACCGGTGCTACGACCACCGGGTTGCTCCGCCTCCACTCGCGTCGCTTCGAGAACCAACCACCGGTGAGTTGGTAGGGAACGACCGTGGCGTTGACGTGGGCCAACTGCGCCACCGAGGCGGCGATCTCGTCGGCCGTTCCGTCGTGCAGCAGGCGGTGCCAGCCGGCGGCGAAACCCCGGCGCGGTAGCAGGATGGTCAGCTCGGTCTGGCCGTCGGCCACCGTTTCGGCGGCCATCTCGAGGGTGGCACGCGTCAACCGCCGGTCCTCGCACTCCTCGACGTCGAGGGGGAGCCGGGTGAGACCGAGGCGACTCCACTCCGCCTCCAACTCGGCCGACACCCGGCTGTCCAGGGTGAAATGCACCGCTCTGAGCTCATCGGGGTGGAGGGTACGGGCGTACTGGAGGGCCCGGGCCGTCGCCATGTCCAGCCGATCGACCAGCACGATCACCGTGTGCCGGGTGAGCACCGGCGCCTCGGCGGCCTCCCCGGCCCCTTCCTCCAGCTGTCGCTCCTCGTCGGCGTACTGGCGGTGGAGAGCGAGAAGGCCCAGTACCCCGATCGGCAGGATGACCAGAATGACCCACGCTCCCGCGCTGAACTTGGCCACCGCAATGATGACCAGGACGATGGCGGACAGCACCGAGGCGGTGCCGTTGATGGCGAACCGGCGACGCCAGTGGTCCTCCCGGTGGGTGCGGTGGTACTTGGCCTTGCCGGCGCCGGCCATGGTGAAGCCGGTGAAGACCCCGATGGCGTAGAGGGGGATGAGGCTGTCCACCCTGGCCCGGGTGACCAGCAGGATCAGGATCGACACCACCGTGAGCACGATGATTCCGGTGGAGAACACCAACCGGTGGCCGCGCTTGGTCAGCTGGCGAGGGAGGTAGGAGTCCTCGGCGGCGAAGCTGGCCAGGAAGGGAAAGCCGGTGAAGCTGGTGTTGGCCGCCAGGGTCAGGATGAGCATGCTCCCGACCTGGAGGAGCCAGAAGAAGAGGTTGCCCAACCCGCTGGTGCCGTAGACGAACTTGGCAATCTGGGAGATGACGGTCGGGGTGCCCGACACGTACGGGACCGGGTGGGTGACGGCGGCCAGAGAGGAGACGCCGAGCACCAGCGAACCCAGGATGACCGCCATCACGACCATGGTGATGCGGGCATTGCGGGACTCGGGCCGTCGGAACACGCTCACCCCGTTGGAGATGGCCTCGGTGCCGGTGAGGGCCGACCCGCCCGACGCGAACGCTTTCAGGACGATGAAGATGGTGGCCCCGTACAGCACGCCGCTCCCGGAGCTGCCAATGGGCACCGACCCGCTGATCCCTTGGATCGAGTGGGCGTGCAGCGAGCCGGTGACGGCCCGGTAGGCGCCCACGACAATCAGGATGACCATGTTGGCGATGAAGAAGTAGGTGGGGACGGCGAACGTCCGCCCCGCCTCGCGAATGCCGCGGAGGTTGCCGTACGCGATGAGGACCACCAGGGCGATGGCGATCCACGTGGTGTCGGAGGACAACACGGGGTAGACCGAGGTGATGGCGGCCACCCCGGCGGCCACCGACACCGCCACCGTCAGCGTGTAGTCGATGAGCAGGGACATGGCCGCCACCTGCGCCACGGTGAGGCCGAAGTTCTCCCGGGCCACCACGTAGGCCCCACCGGCCTTGGTGTACACCTTCACCACCTCGAGGTAGGAGAGGGTGACGAACAGGAGCACGAAGATGACCGCGATGCTCACCGGGATCACCAGTGAGAAGGCCGCTGCACCCACCGCCATGACCAGCGGGATCAGCATCTGCTCGGTGGCGTACGTCGAGGACGAGATGACATCGGAGGACAACACGGCCAGCGCCGTGGGCTTGCCCAATCGCTCTGACGTCTGGCGGTCCGAGGCGATCGGGGGGCCCAGCAGGCGGTTCTTCAGCCGGTAGCGGAGGGTCTCGGGGAGGTCGACGGCCACTGACGGCGTCGCCGTGGGCCTCATCCGGGCACCGGGCCCGGGCTCAGCCGCCGAGACACCCACCCCGGCACCGTCCCGTGTCGCCTCGGCCGGATCCAGACCTCCGGTCACCGAGTCGTCCACCCCCTCAGTAAATCATGGGCACCGCTTTCCCCCGCGACACCGGCCCGGCCTGCGGTCCCTGTCCACGGCCGTCGGCCCGGGCCCACGACCAGGGGTGAGTTGTGATCTACCGACGATGCGTGTTGCATGGTTCGGGTGCACATCGTCATCGTGGGTTGCGGCCGGGTCGGTTCGGGGTTGGGCGTCGGGCTGGTGGAACAGGGCCATTCGGTCTCGATCATCGACCGCAATGCCAAGGCGTTCCGGAGGCTTCCCGCAGACTGGCCGGGCACCACGGTCACCGGATCGGGATTCGACCGCGACGACCTGGACCGGGCCCGAGCCGGCGAGGCGACCTCATTGGCCGCTGTGACCAGCGGAGACAATTCGAACATCCTCACCGCCCGCATCGCCCGCGAGACCTACGCCATCCCCAATGTGGTGGCCAGGATCTACGACCCCCGCAGGGCCCAGATCTACCTCCGGCTGGGGATCCCCACGGTGGCCACGGTGTCGTGGACCATCGACCAGGTCCGTCGGCGCCTCATCACCGGGGCGGTGGAGTCCGAGTGGTCGGATCCGACCGGAACACTCTCGCTGGTGGAGCGGGAGCTCCCCGAGAGGTGGGCCGGCAAACGACTCGCCGACCTCACGGTCTCGACCGAGGTCACCGTGGTGGCGGTCACCCGGGCCGGCGTGGCCCGGCTCGACTTCGGAGACCTGGTGGGGCAGGAAGGAGACATCGTGCACCTGATGGTGACCGACACCGCATTGGACCGGCTCAACGCCCGGTTGGCGGGGGCGTCGTCCGGATCCAAACCGTCGAGCCTTCCCGACCACGCGCCGGTCGGGTCGGACGCCGCCCTCGACCGATCGGCCGGCGGCGAAACGGGAGTGGGGGGTCGGTCATGAAGGTGGCCATCGCCGGCGCCGGAAGCGTGGGAACGGCCATCGCCTCGGACCTCCACGCCGGGGGGCACGACGTCCTGATCATCGAGCAGGATCCCGAGCTCGTGGCCCGCATCCAAGGGGACCTCGACATCACCTGGGTCATCGCCGACGCCTGCGAGGTGTCGGCGCTCGACGCGGCCGGACTGTCGACGGTCGATGTGGTCGTGGCGGCGACCGGCGACGACGAGGACAACCTCGTGGTGTCCCTGTTGGCCAAGCAGGAATTCGCGGTTCCCCGGGTGGTGGCCCGGGTCAACCACCCGAAGAACCAGTGGCTGTTCACCGAGAGCTGGGGGGTCGACGTGTCGGTCTCCACTCCCCAACTGCTCACCGCCCTGGTGGAAGAGGCGGTATCCGTCGGAAGCCTGGTCCGCCTCCTGCGGTTCGAGGGGGGGAATGCCCACCTGGTCGAGGTCACGCTGGCCGACGACTCGCCGGCCGCAGGTGTGGCCCTGGTCGACCTCGGCGTGCCGCGGGATGCCACGGTGGTGGCCGTGGTGCGGGACGACCATCTGATCGTCCCTCGCGGCGACACCCGCCTGGCCATCGGGGACGAGGTGCTGGTGCTCGTGACCGCGGACGCCGAGGATGTGGTGCAACAGCTGCTGGTGGGACACTGAAGGCATGAGGGCCGCGTTCTTCGACCTGGACAAGACGGTCATCGCCAAGGCGTCCATACCGGCATTCGGGCGACCGCTGTACCGGGGAGGGCTGATCAACCGGCGTCTGGTGGCCCGGGCCCTGGTGGGCCAGATCATCTACCTCCACCTCGGGGCCAGCGAACAGAAGTTGGCCCGGGTACGCGAGTCGATGCTGACCCTGACCAAGGGTTGGGACCGCGACCGGATTGCCGAGATCGTGCGGGAGGCGCTCGAGGAGACCGTGGAGCCGATCATCTACGCCGAGGCGCTCGACCTGATCGAAGCCCACCGCGCCGCCGGCCACAAGGTGTACCTCGTCTCGGCGTCACCGGACGTGATCGTCGAGCCGTTGGCCCTCCACCTCGGCGTCGACGGGGCCATCGCCAGCCGACCGTTCGTCGACGACGAGGGTCGGTTCACCGGCGAGATGGAGTTCTACGCCTACGGCCCGTTCAAAGCCGAGGCCATGCAGGAACTGGCCGCAGCCGAGGGGCTCGACCTCGCCGATTCGTCGGCGTACTCCGACTCCTATACCGACCTTCCCATGCTCGAGGCGGTAGGCCATCCCGTCGCCGTCAATCCCGACCGGCTGTTGGCCAAGGTGGCGCGCGAGCGGTCGTGGGAAGTGATGCAGTTCACCAAGCCGGTGCGGCTCCGCGACCGCATGAGCGTGCCCAGCCTGCCCATGACCGCCACCGCGGCCGGGATCACCGTCGCTGCCTCGTTGGGTGCGTTGGTGGCCTGGCGGGTCGCCCGTCGGCCCCAGCACTGACCGGCCGGCCCGGCCGCATCACGGCGCGCCGGACACGGCGCTACGAGAGGATGGTGCTCAGGAAGGACGAAGTCGCTTGGCGGCGACCACACCCAGGGCAACGATGATGGCGAGGATCAAGAGCTTCTTCATGGAAGGAGATCGTACCCCGTCCGTCGGGTCAGTGCTCCACCGCCGGTCGGACTCAGACCGTCAGGAGGTCCCGCGCACCGGTGTCCGACGAAGGATGCCGCAGCTTGGACATGGCTCGCGCCTCGATCTGGCGGATCCTCTCCCGGGTCAGGTTGAAGTGCTCGCCCACCTCCTCGAGCGTCCGCGGCTCACCACGGTCGAGGCCGAACCGGAGTCGGAGGATCTCGCGCTCCCGCTCATCGAGCGGTGACAGCAGCCGACCGATCTCCTCGGGCAGCAGCGACACCGCTGCCACCTCGAACGGCGACTCGGCCGACCGGTCCTCGACCACGTCACCGAGCTCGGCGTCTCCGTCCTCCCGAAGGGGCTCCGACAGGGAGAGCGGCTCGGCCCGGAACCGGAGGGCCTCGACCAACTTGTCCTCCGGCATCTCGACCTCGGCGCCCAGCTCGGCGAGCGTGGCCGGACGGCCGTACTTGAGCTCCAGGCGGGCCTGGGCCTTCTGGACCCGGGCCAGTGTGTCTCCCGCATGCACCGGGAGCCGGATGGTCCGGCCGGTGTTGGCGATGCCCCGGGTGATGGCCTGACGGATCCACCACGTGGCGTAGGTGGAGAATTTGAAACCCTTCCGCCAGTCGAACTTCTCGACCGCGTGCATGAGTCCGAGGTTCCCCTCTTGGATGAGGTCCAGCAACGGAAGGCCCGAGGCCTGGTACTTCTTGGCGATGGAGACCACCAACCGGAGGTTGGACTGCACGAAGGTCTGCTGGGCCCCCTCGCCCTTGAGTGTCGTCCGACGCAACTCCCGCTTCTTCGCCGGGGTCAGACCCTTCGGTGCCGAGGCCAGGTGGGCATCTGCGTCCCGGCCGGCTTCGATGGCCTGAGCCAGTCGGACCTCGTCGTCCTTGGTCAACAACGGATACTGGCCGATATCGGTCAAGTACAACCGAACCAGATCTTCGTCGTCTCGTTCGAGGCGCTCCTTTGCCAACTTCACCGGGTCCTTCGTTTTCCCCACAAGCGTGGGGGACGGCCAATCCTCGTCAGCGGCACCGGCTATCCGGTATCTCGCTGTTTCGGGCCTGGCGTTTTCGGGCGCAACGATTGCTGCCCTCGAAGTTTACCGGACGCGTCAAGCCCTCCGGACGGCAACGGGCACCTCCAGCGCCCATCCAGGCGTCAGAGCCCTGGTACAGACCCCGGAAACGCCACCAGGCCCGAGCCGGCACCGGCCCCGACCACGGCCGTCTCGAGCCGCGCCATGAACTCGTAGACGGCGGCGACATCGTGGGGCCGGCTCACCAGACGCTCGACGAGTCGCTCGCCGGCGCGCCAATCCTCGACCTCGTCGTTGATCACCAGCCGGAGTGCCCGGGTCACCGGACCGTCCGTCACCGGGCTCACCGCTCCCAGATGCCGCTCGTAACTGGTCACCAGGCGGGGCAGCACCACCCGGTACAGTCCGGCCAGGCGGGGCAGCGCACCCGGATGGTCGAACTGATCGTCACCAGCCGGGGGCCAGGATGAGCCCGGCAGGTCCGTCGGCGGGGACGTGCCTGACAACGCCGCGAACAGGGCCGACGTCGGCCTCGACGGCACGGTCAGCGCATCGGGGTCCGCACCGGCGAACACCGGCAGGCGCTCGGCCCAGAGCTCAGCATGCCAGGCGTGCCGCATGCTCTGGGCGTCGAGGTGGACCTGCACGGGCGCCACCGTCATGTCGGTCACCCACTCGCCGAGCAGGCGATAGAGGGCGCTCTCGATCCACCGGTACTCTCCGACCAGTGCCGCGGTGTCGGCGAGCGGAAGGGGTAGGGCGTCGGGACCGGCCATGGTCGAGGCGGAGTCGACGGATGCGCCGGGTGCACCGACTCGGTCGGAGAGCTCAGACAACCGCCGACGCCTCCCCACTCGCCGCGCCGGACCGGTAGTGATTGGTGATGGGCATCCGACGATCCTTACCGAAGGCCTTGCCGGAGATCCGGACCCCGGGTGGCATCTGGCGGCGTTTGTACTCGGCGCCGTCGACCAGGGTCACGACGCGGTCGACCGCGTCGGCCGGATAGCCCTCGGCCACCAGGTCGTCGGCCGACCGGTCACCCTCCACGTAGCCTGCCATCACCGGGTCGAGCACCGAATACGGCGGGAGCGACTCGTCGTCGCGCTGATCGGGTCGCAGTTCGGCCGACGGCGCCTTGGTCAGGACCGCATCGGGTATGAGGTCGAACCCGGCCCGACGGTTGCGGTGGTGGCACAACGCATAGACCAGGGTCTTCGACACATCCTTGATCACCGCGAACCCCCCGGCCGAGTCGCCGTACAGTGTCGAGTAGCCCGTCGCCATCTCGCTCTTGTTGCCGGTGGTCAGCACGATCCATCCCTTGGCATTGGACAGGGCCATGAGCAGCACGCCCCGAATGCGGGACTGCAGGTTCTCATCCGTCAAGCCGCTGGGGTCGCCACCGAGCAGCGGTTCGAGTGTCGTGGCCAGCGTCCGATGGGACGCCTCGATGGCCATGGTGGCGATGTCGATGCCCAGGTTGCCGGCCAGGGTCACCGCGTCGTCCACCGAGCCGTCGCTCGAATAGCGCGACGGCATGGTCACCCCGTGCACGTGCGAAGGGCCCAGCGCGTCGACCGCCACGACGGCCACCAACGACGAGTCGATGCCCCCGGAGAGCCCGATCACCGCATCGGTGAAGCCGTTCTTCGCCACATAGTCCCGGGTGCCGAGCACCAGTGCCTCGTAGACCTCGGCGTCCGGGTCGAGCACCGGGGCCACCGAGCCGGCCGGTGGTCCGGTGGTGGGCCGGCGGGACCCCGAGCTGACCACCACTCGATCAGCCGGGCCCTCGGCTGACCGCCCGTTGCCCACGGTTTCGCCGACGGCGATCGGCAGGTCCACCACCAGCACCTCTTCGGCGAACTGGTGCGCCGAAGCGACGAGGGTACCGGCGCCGTCCATCACCAGTGACGCGCCGTCGAAGACGAGCTCGTCCTGTCCGCCGACCTGGTTCACGTACACGATGGCACAGCCGGTTTCGGCCACCCGCTGGTCCAGGATGGCCAGACGCTCGACCCGTCGGCCGCGGGAGTAGGGGGAGGCATTGAGGTTGACCAGCAACCGTGCGCCCCGGGCGGCCTGATCGGCCATCGGCCCGCCGGCACGCCACATGTCCTCACAGATGGAGATGCCGACCGTCACGCCGGCCACCAGGTACTGGCCGGCGGTTCCGCGCCCCGGAGTGAACCAACGCTGCTCGTCGAAGACCCCGTAGTTGGGAAGCAGCCGTTTGAAGTAGCGGCCGACGACCTCGCCCCCCACGCACATCGCCGCCGCGTTGACGAGGTGTCCGTCCCCATCGGTGTCCACGTAGCCCACCACCGCGGCGCACGAACCGGTGGCGTCGGCGATCCGGGCGAACATCTCCAGGTTGTCAGCCACGAACGCAGGCCGGCTGAGCAGATCCTCGGGTGGATAGCCGGTGATGCTGAGCTCGGGGAACACGGCCAGATCGGCGTCCCGGCGCTCGGCCTCGACCAGGGCATCGAGGATGCGCTCCGCATTGCCCTCGAGGTCGCCCACGACGGTGTTGATCTGGCAGGCGGCCACGCGCACTTGAGCCATCGTCCCAGCCTACCGGGGGCGCGGGCCTGGCCTTCTCTGCCGATCTCACCCGCTCCGTCGGTCCGGGCCCCCGGATCGGAACCGATCCGGGACCGGGCCACCCCGAGCGGCCCGGGTGTTCATCGTCCGTTTACAATTGGGTAACGGAGGAGAAACGGCCTCCTGCGATAGTGGCGTGTCCATTGACTCGCTGATTCGATCGGCGCCGCACTGAGCCCGCCGGTCGTTCGTCCCGTAGCGTGTCCGGTCATCGAGCAGTCGAGCAACAGAGGAGTGCATGTGCCATACCAAGCTGAATACATCTGGATCGACGGGACCGAGCCCTCCCCGCTCCTCCGTAGCAAGACCAAGGTCATCGCCGACGGCGAGGAGCCGGGCATCTGGGGCTTCGACGGGTCGAGCACCAACCAGGCCCTCGGCCACGACTCGGACTGCGTGCTCCGGCCGGTGTTCGTGGCCTCGGACCCACTGCGCGGGCCCGACGACAAGTTGGTCATGTGTGAGGTCGAGCTCACCGACTTCACCCCCCACCCCACCAACACCCGGGCCGAGCTGCGCAAGGTGGTGGAGCAGTACGGCGATCAGGAGCCCATGTTCGGGATCGAGCAGGAGTACACCTTCTTCAAGGACGGCCGGCCGCTCGGGTGGCCGGTGTCCGGCTATCCGGCGCCCCAGGGCCCCTACTACTGCGGGGTGGGAGGCGACAAGATGCCCGGGCGCGAGATCGTCGAGCTGCACACGGCGGCGTGCATCGATGCCGGCATCGGCATCGAGGGCACCAACGCTGAGGTGATGATGGGGCAGTGGGAGTTTCAGGTGGGCGTGCTGTCGCCGCTGGACGTGTCCGACCACCTCTGGGTGGCGCGCTGGCTGTTGTTCCGCATCGCCGAAGACTTCGGCGTCTACGCCACCCTCGAGCCCAAGCCGATCCTCGGTGACTGGAACGGTGCCGGCGCCCACACCAACTTCTCGACCAAGGCCATGCGCGAAGAGGGAGGCTGGGACGCCATCATCGCCGGTTGTGAGGCCATCGGGAAGAAGGTGGACGAGCACATCGCCGTCTACGGCATCGGCATCGAGGACCGCCTGACCGGGGCCCACGAGACCGCCCACTTCACCAAATTCAGCTACGGCACCTCCGACCGAGGAGCCTCCATCCGCATCCCCTGGGCCGTGGCCAAGGCGAAGAAGGGGTGGCTCGAGGACCGTCGCCCGAACGCCAACATGGACCCGTACCAGGTGACGGCGGTCATGGTCGACACCGTCTGCGGGGACGCTGCGGGAAGCTGATCCACGACCGGTCAACGCGCCGCGGTCACCCCGCTCACGCGTCCCGACAGGGTCAGCCATTGATCACGTAAGGGGTACAGGGCCCGGTCCGGTTGGACCCGGCTCGGTACCCTCCGGTCGTGGTGGCGTCGACTGCCCTCCCTCCGGCCTGCGACAATGAGAACATCGACACCGACGACCCCCACTCCGAACGCCCGACGCACCCGGAGGTGCCCGACCTCATGAGGAGCCAAGAGGAGTACGTCCTCCGGACCGTCGAGGAACGGGGCATCCGGTTCGTCCAGCTGTGGTTCACCGACGTGCTGGGGACGCCCAAGACATTCAGCATCACCCCGGCGGAGCTGGAGAACGCCCTGGACGAGGGCATGACCTTCGACGGATCGGCCATCGACGGATTCAGCCGGGTGCAGGAGAGCGACGTGCTGGCCCGGCCGGATGCCAATACGTTCCAACTCCTCCCCTGGCACGGGCACGGCCAGACCGGCCTGCACGGCGAGGTGCCCGAGGCCCAGGTGGCCCGGGTCTTCTGCGACGTGGTCAACCTCGACGGCTCCCCGTTCCAAGGGGACCCCCGCCACGTGCTGCGTCGGAGCCTCGATCGGGCCCACGACCGCGGCTTCACCTTCTACGCCGCGCCGGAGATCGAGTACTTCTATTTCGCCGACTCCGACCCGTCCCATGCCCCGGTGACGCTGGACAGTGGGTCGTACTTCGAGTTGACCGTGGCCGATCGCGCCAGTGACATCCGCCAGCGCACGGTGCTCACCCTCGAGGAGATGGGCATACCGGTCGAGCACGCGCAACACGAGGATGCTCCCAGCCAGCACGAGATCGACCTGCGGTACACCGACGCGCTGACCATGGCCGACACCGTGATGACGGTGCGACTGGTGGTGAAGGAGATGGCCCGCCAACAAGGCGTCTTCGCCAGCTTCATGCCCAAACCGCTGGCCGGCGTGCAGGGCTCGGGGATGCACACCCACATGTCCCTGTTCCGGGGCGACTCCAACGCCTTCGTGGACAAGGACCGCCCCGGGGGGCTCTCCGAAGTGGCCGAAGGGTTCATTGCCGGTCTGTTGCGCCACGCGCCGGAGATCACCGCGGTGACCAACCAGTGGGTCAACTCCTACAAGCGACTGGTCTCCGGCTACGAGGCTCCCATCCACGTGTCGTGGGCCCGCAACAACCGCTCGGCGCTGGTCCGGGTGCCGGTGGTGAAGCCGGGCAAGCACGAGTCCACCCGCATCGAGTTCCGGTCTCCGGACAGCGCGTGCAACCCGTACCTGGCGTTCGCCGTCCAGCTGGCCGCGGGGCTCGAGGGGATCGAGAAGGGCTACGAGCTCCCTGGGGAGGCCGACGCCAATCTCTTCGCTCTCAGCGCCGACGAGCTGGCCGACAAGGGCATCCAGCATCTGCCCGGGAGCCTGCACGAGGCGCTCGGGATGATGGAGTCCTCCGAACTGTTGGCGAACACACTCGGCGAGCACGTGTTCGAGTGGTTCATCCGGAACAAGCGTGCGGAGTGGGCCAAGTACAAGTCCCACGTCACCCAGTTCGAGCTCGACCAGTACCTTCCGCAGCTGTAGTCGGGCTGTACTGGGCACCTGGACACACACCGGCGATTCGAAAGGAAGGGGGGACGACGGCAATGGAGCCACTGCTGTGCTTCCCCACCGCGCCGCCCGCCGCGGTCACCGCCGTCCTCGATCGCGCCGGGTATCCCTGGCGGGGCCTCGGGACCCCCGAGGCCGCCGAGGCCGATGAGCCAGAGGACGGATGGTCCGGCGCGGTGATCTGCAGCGGCGAGGACCCGATCGGGGCGTTCCTCCTCTGCCGACATCTTCGGAAGCGGGAGGTCCCCCTGGCCCCGGTGATGGTGGTGGTCCCGGTCGGCCAGCTGGGCGAGCTCGAGCTTCGGGAGGACCTCTTCGACGACCTGTGCCTGGAGCCGGTCAACGTGGACGAGCTGAGTGCCAGGCTGGCCCATCTGTTCTGGCGAACCGGACGGGGGCTCCGGCCGGACCTCCTCGAGCACGGGCCCCTGGTGCTCAACCTCGAGACCTACCAGGCCGCTGTCGCCGGCAAGGTGCTGGACCTGACCTACATGGAGTACGAGCTCCTGCGCTTCCTGGCCGCCCGGCCGGGCAAGGTGTTCACCCGCGAAACCCTGCTCAGCCGGGTGTGGGGCTACGAGTACTACGGGGGTGCCCGAACGGTCGATGTCCACGTCCGACGGCTGCGGGCCAAGCTGGGCGAGGAACACGCCCACCTCATCCAGACGGTCCGGTCGGTGGGCTACCGATTCGGCCAGACCAACTGGACCCCCTGACCAGCAGGCCCGATCAGTGCGGGGCCACGTAGGCCCAGACCTCCACCTCGACGGCGGCCTGCATCGGGAGCGCGGCCACACCCACCACCGACCTGGTCGGCCGGTGGTCGCCGAAGTGTGCGGCGTAGGCCTCGTTGACCGCGGCGTACCCGTCCATGTCGGTCACGAAGACGGTGGTCTTGACCACATCGGCCGACCCGGACCCATTGTCGCGGAGCAACCGGTCGGCGTTGGACAACGCCTGGGTCAGCTGGGCCGGCGCCCCACCCTCGACCAGGCTGGGCCCGCTCGCCGCGGCACCGCCCCCCGTCGCCGGCCGCAGGCCCAACTGACCCGAGCAGATCAACCACGGACCGGCACTGACAATGGGAGAGTAGGGACCGATCGGAGTACTCATCGCTTGCTCCTCGCAACGGACTGGCTGGGCGGACGGTCAGCCTACCCACGCCCTTCGGCACCCGATCGGTGACCGAAGGGCCCTCGTCCTACCGGCGTCCGGAACCGTGCCGATCGGTGGGCCACGACCCGACCAGACCATCGGCGAGCCAGCGCGCCGCGGCCACCGCGGCAAAGACGGCATCGGAGCCGTTGACCGAGGGCCGGTCGCTGTCCGACTCGATGGTCACGGTCACCGGGGGCATGGCCCGGGCCTGCAGGATCCCGAACGATCGGACCGTCAGATCTCGGACCGTTCCGTCCGGGTCCACCGCGATGCCTTCGGAGCGAACCCATCCGAGCGCCTGATGGGTGGCCCCGATGCAGTAGGAGCGGAGCACCACCTCGTCCTTCACCGAGCCGGCCTCGACGACGACGTCGATGGAATCGTCAGGCCGGCACCGGGCCACCGCCCGCCCGCCCGAAGGAGCCACGACCTCGACGGGCACGTCGCGGTGGGCACCCGGCCCAACGGCTGCCACCACCCGGGCACATGCCGCCAGCACCGCGGCCTCGGCCCAGACCGCGGCCCGGAGATCGAAGGAGACCGCGGGCCCACGGACCGGGACGCGCTCGAGGGCAAGGCCGGGTGCGACCGACGCCACTGCGGCCTCGACCGTCGCCCACTCCCGAGGATCCGATGCACCGGTCGTCGTCCCGACCCGCAGGATCCCCGAGCCCGTCGCATCGACGCCGCCGCCCACCGGTGGGCGCTTGGGCCCCAGGCGGACCACGTCCTCACGGGACCAGACGACCCGGACGGCCCGCCCCTGCTCGTCGGCCAGCCGGCGGGCGTCCTCGGCCACCGGGGAGCGCAACTTCCCCCCGAACGCGCCCCCGTTGGCGTAAGGCGACGCCGGTTCCCCGCCGGGCCGGCACCACGAGGCATCGGGCTCGACATAGGCCGGCTCGACCCAGGTCGTGCAGAGGCTGACGGCCCACGTCCCCGGCGGGGCCTCGACCGGGTGGTCCAGCGCCAGGCTGGTGCTCCGGCCTTGGACCTTGCCGGCCCGCCGCCGCGCCGCTCCCACCGATTCGGCCACGGCATAGGCACCGGATCCGTCGGGAACGGCCACCAGCGCGTCGGCCGGGGCGCAGTCATCGGCGAATCCGGCCCGACCGAGCACGACGGCGGCACCCACCTGCTGGGGTACCCCACCTTCGAGCGCCGCCCGCGCCGCGGCCTGCCCGAGGTCACGAGCACGCGGGCGGCCCGCCATCGGATCGACCGGCGGGTCGAAGACCCTGATGGCTGCCTCCTCGATACTCTGCCAACCGGTGCAACGACACAGATGGGCCAACAGGGCCTGGTCGATCGTCTCGGCGGGGACCGGCGGAGCGGGAGCGCCCGGCGACGAGGGGCTACGTACCGGGTCCAGGGCCGCCAGCCGCATCACGATCCCCGGCGTGCAGAAACCGCACTGGCTGCCCCCGGTGGCCACCAGGCACTCTGCCCACCGGTCGCGCTCGGGAGTGGGGAGGCCGTCGAGCGTGGTGACGATGCGGCCATCGAGGCGGCGGACCGGGGTGACACAGGCCACCCGGGGAGCACCGTCCACCCACACGGTGCAACACCCGCACTGGCCCTGCGGGCTGCAGCCGTCCTTGACCGATCGGATGGACAACCGGTCACGAAGGACGTCGAGGAGCGAGGAGCCGTCGTCGGGCACCTCGACGTCGACGCCGTCGACGCGGAGATGGATCAGGGGTTCAGCAGCTCAACTGAAGGAGGAGCCGCACCCGCAGGTGCGGGAGGCGTTGGGGTTGGTCACGTGAAAGCCGGCGCCCTGCAGGCCGTCGCTGTAGTCGAGGGTCGACCCCTTCAGGAGATCGGCGCTGGCCGCGTCGACCACGACCTTGACCGTGCCGAACTCGCGGACCACGTCATCGTCGGCCACATCAGCATCGAAGAACATCTCGTAGCTGAAGCCGGAGCACCCACCCGGCCGCACGGCGACCCGGAGGGCCAGTCCGTCGATGTCCTCCTGGGCCAGGAGTTCCTCGACCTTGGTCGTGGCAACGTCAGTCAGGTTGACCGGATTGGGCTTCTTTCCGATGCTGACGGACTGCATGGTTGCACTCATCGGCGCTCCTCCTGGATCGCGAACTATCAATCACCATTCCGACGCCCACCCGGGCTCCGTGGACACGCGGGCCCACGACCTGGTTGGACGTCGTGTCCACAAGCGTACCCGCGCCAGATTGGAAGCGAGACATCCCATCGGGTCGGACACCGGGGCGGGCCGGTAGAATTGCCGAGGTGACCAGCGTCGACACGTCCAATTCCGAAGCGCCGGTCCCGAGTGAGGAGACCGTCCGCGCCGCCCTGCGGAGTGTCGTCGACCCCGAGCTCGGTGCGGACATCGTGGAGCTGGGCATGGTCACCTCGATCCTCATCGCCGACCGCGGTGCCGTCGAGGTCGGTGTCGCCCTGACCGTGGCCGGTTGCCCGCTCCGCGCCCAGATCCAGAACGATGTGCAGACCCATGTCGGCACCCTGCCCGGCGTGAGCTCGGTGGTGGTCACGACCGGGGTGATGGACGCCGAGCAGCGCAAGTCGGTGATGGCCCGGGCCCGCCTGCTGGCCCGGGACCCAGCACCGGCCACCGACATCCCCGACACCGCCCGGGTCATCGCCATCGCCTCCGGCAAGGGTGGGGTGGGGAAGAGCTCGGTCACGGTGAACCTGGCCGTGGCACTGGCTCGTCGGGGCCTGACCATCGGCGTGCTCGATGCCGACATCTGGGGATTCTCCGTGCCGCGCCTGCTCGGCATGCAGGGCGACGTCGAGGCCCGGGACAAGAAGATGGTGCCCCTCGAGCGGCGGGT
>Ga0307374_10006900_pt1 | contig 17592 bp, 18 predicted proteins | sample OX3MG_FD_202532 | JGI IMG/M metagenome (GOLD analysis project Ga0307374, IMG submission 202532) | Soil microbial communities from Risofladan, Vaasa, Finland - OX-3 | ecosystem: Environmental > Terrestrial > Soil > Coastal area > Acid sulfate soil | place: Finland: Risofladan, Vaasa | collected... | reverse complement strand
GGCTGCTCATCCTGTACGACCTCAACGGCTTCAAGCGCTACAACGACACCTTCGGCCATCCCGCGGGCGACGCGCTGCTGGCGCTGCTGAGCGACAAGCTGAGCGCAATCGTGGCCACGCACGGGACCGCCTACCGAATGGGGGGCGACGAGTTCTGTGTCTTGATTCGCGCCGCCACGGTAGACGACCCGCTGGTGAGCTCAAGCGTTGGGGCACTCGCCGAGCGTGGCCCGGGCTTCTCGATCGGCGCCGCCCACGGCGAGGTGAGCATCCCGGCCGAGGGCAGCGACTCCGCCGCGGTCCTCCAGCTCGCCGACCAGCGGTTGTACGCGCGCAAGAACCAGACACGCGAAGGCAGCGCCGCTCTGCAACTACGTGACGTACTGCTGCAGGCATTCCATGAGCGCTACCCCGACCTCCAGGAGCACCAGAGCGGGGTGGGTACGCTCGCGCTCGCGGTCGGACGGCGTCTGGGTCTGGATGGGGAAGAGCTCGATGTGCTCGCTCGCGCGGCCGAGCTCCACGACGTGGGCAAGATCGCGATCCCCGACGCGATCCTCAACAAGGCCGGCCCGCTCGACGAGGAGGAGTGGCGGTTCATGCACCGGCACACGATCCTCGGGGAGCGCATCCTGATGGCAGCAAGCGCTCTGCGCCCGGTCGCGCGTCTCGTGCGCGCCAGTCACGAGCGCTTCGACGGCGGTGGCTACCCGGACGGGTTGAAGGGCGAGGAAATCCCGCTGGGAGCGCGCATCATCTTCGTCTGCGACGCCTACGACGCGATGACGACCGATCGTGCTTACAGCCGTGCGATCGCGTCTGCTGAGGCGATCACAGAGCTGCGAGCCTGCGCCGGCACGCAGTTCGACAGCGAGGTGGTCGAGGCATTCGTCGCCACCCTCTCAGAGCCCTCACCCAACGCTGATAACGGTAAAGGTGCGCTTGCCCTTCGGCAGGGCGACAAGGGCACTGTCACCGGGACCGCATCCAAGCAGGGCTAGCGCGACTGGGGAATCGGCCGAGAGCCGGCCCTCGGCGGGGGCGGCATCGTGCGATGAGACAATTTGCCACGTGTGCTCGGCGCCGTGCTCGTCACGCACCGCCACCGTGGAGCCAAAGCCGACCACCCCACCCGTGGGCGTCTGTGCGACGACGATCGCCGCGGCGATCTTCTCGCGCACCCGAGCGATCTTCGTCTCCAAGTGCGCCTGCTCGTTCTTTGCGTCGTGGTACTCGCTGTTCTCCTTCAGATCCCCCCACTCGCGTGCAGTTTTGATCCGCTCCGCGATCTCCCTGCGCCCCTCCCCCTCGAGCTCCTCGAGCTCCGCGTTCAGGCCCGCAAGCCCCTCGGCGGTGATCAGGTTCGTAGCGCCGGTCATCTAGGCGACAGCCTACTCGCTCAGAAAAAAGTGGCTGGTGGCGAGGAGAGCAGCGCGTAATCCTGCACGATCGCGGCCTGTACGAGCAGCTGGGCAGTGGCGGGCGAGCCAGCGACGAACACACCATCGCTCAGCCGCAGGTGTTCCCAGGCATAGTTCACATAGCCCTGGACGAGCTTACGTCCCGGAGGGTCATTGGTAACGGAGTCGAGGTAGAGCATGTTCCGGAAGTACACCGACGGGAAGAAGGGGTTTTCCGATCCCAGCCGTTCTGCAGTGAAGTAGGCGATCGCCGCCTTCGCGGTCTGGCGCGCCTGGAAGAGATAGGCGCTGTTTCCGGTCGCTTGGTAGAGCAGCACGCCCGCGCCGATCATCGTTCCCTGGTTGTAGCTCCACTCCGTCTGGTCGATCGCGCCGTTGGGGTAGATGTGGTCTCCGTAGAGCCCATTGGACTGGGTCAGGCAGGTGCGTACCCAAACGTATGCCATCTCGGCGAACTGCAGGTACTGCGGATTCTGAGTGGCCCTGTATAGCTGGAGCGCCAGCTCGGCCGCGGGACCGTCGGTGACCGTGTTGCGTTCGCGGTTTTCGGCGGCGTTGGAGAAGGGAATGCCTCCCGGGCAAGCGATCTGCTGGCCTTCGGGGCCGGTCGTCTTCCAGCCGGCCATGACGAAGGCCATGATCCCCTCGGCAGTACCGAGCACAGCGGCTTCATGGGTCTGCTCGTAGATTCGCATGAGCTCGATGCCGACCCACTCGTTGTCGTCGTAGTACTTCGTCCCGCCCGGGCCTGCCGGCGGCGCAACGGTGCCGTCGAACCCGGCGAGCGTGCTCGTGAAGGTACCTTCCGGTGCGCCGGAGTTATTGGTGTCTAGGTAGGAGCGCAAACCGACGAGGCGGACTTTGAGTTCGTGGGCGAACGAGCTCTTCACGCTCGGGATGTTCGCCATGCTGACGGTTGCCGCAAGCGCCTGGGAGAACGGCCACAGAAACGAGAAGGGTTCCCCCTCGTACAGCCCCGAACCCGGGATGTAGTAGGTCTTCTGCATCGCCGCAAAGGCAAGCTGCGCGCGTTCCACGTTGACGGGCAGCTTCGGCTTTTTGCTCTTGTGCTTTGAGGACTTCTTGTGCACGGCACGTGAGGTATGGGCAAATTCGAAAGCCCGCGCTACTTTCGCGGGGCGCTGGGCGCCCGCCGGATAGGGGGCGCCCGCCGCGGGCTCGGCGGGCAGGCAGAGCGCCGCCACGACGCCCGCCAGGAACATGCCGCGGCGGGCCTTTTGTGCGACGTCTCGATTGCATTGGGATCTCATCGCGGCTCAGCAAGCAGAACAGCCGGGCGGGCCATTTGATTTGGTGTACGCATCGGCAAGCCCAAGTCCTTCAATTTCGATTACCTCACCGTCGGTCACGTAACCGTCGACGTGATAGCCGCTGGGCACTCGCGCCGACCGGGCGGCGGCGCTTTCTACAGTGCCATCCAAGCCGCCCGGCTCGGCCTGCGGACGCTCATCGTGACACAGGGCTCACCACCCGAGATCGAAGCGCTGCTCGAGCCCTACAGCGGTGAGCTCTCGCTGCACATCATCCCGGCGCCGGCCACCACCACACTGCAAACGTCTTGGTCGGGCGCACAGCGCACGCAGCGCGTGCTCGCCTGGGCCGGCGCGATGGCCGAAGAACCGGCGGTCGACACCGGCATCCTGCACCTCGCCCCCATCGCCCGTGAGACGCCACGCTCCTGGCAGGGACGTGTCGGCTTTGTCGGGCTCACCCCGCAAGGCCTGCTGCGCGCATGGAGCAAAGACGACGGCGTTCTCTCACCGGCACCGCTTGATTCAGGCCGGCTCCCTGAGCACCTGAACGCAATCGTGCTGAGCAAGCACGAGTACTCGATTTGCGAAGGACGCATCCCGGCGCCGGTGATCGCTGTGACCGCCGGAGCGAAGCCGGCCGAGATCTTCTTGCCCGAAGAGGAAGTCCTCACAGTGGAGGTCCCCGCAACCGGGAATCCACGGGACGATCTCGGCGCGGGCGATGTGTTCGCGGCGGCCTTCTTCGTCGCGCTTTTCGAGGGCCAAGACCCCGCGCAGGCCGCCTCGTTCGCCAACGCGGCCGCGGCAATCCGGATCGAGGGCCTCGGCCCCGGCGCGATCGGTGACCGCGCCGCGATCGAAGCTCGCTTACGGAGCGCTTGACTGTGCTGCGAGGGTCTCGCCGGTCAGCCGGGAAAGTTCCTCGAGATCGAGTGCTTCATGGCCGCAGGCGCGGGCCGCGAGCAGCAGGCTGCCACCGGCCGGAGCCATCTCCACGACCGAGACGCGCGCACCGGGCATGAATTCGTGGACTGCCTCGGTGAGCGGCTGCACAAACACCGGGCCGGCCTTGAAGACGCTGCCGATCAGGCCCACCGGGAAGGCGCCGGCGAGGCCAGTCTGCCGGATCACAACGAGGATCTGGCCGGCCAGCTCGCGGGCCCCGTCCCCGTAGAGCTCGCGCGCGACCGCGTCACCGTGCACGGCGAGCTTCGCCGCCTCCGTGGCGAACGCGGCGATCTCGCCCTTGGTTAGCGGCTTGGAATACACGAGCGCCGCCACCTCCTCGACACTGCTGCATCCGAAGAACGCACACGCCGCGGCGCTCAGCGCCGTGTCCGGACCGGAGGCCTCGCGGTCGTGCAGCGCAGCCTTGATTGACTCGATCCCGAGCCAATAGCCGCTGCCCTCGTCGCCGAGTAAATGGCCCCAGCCGCCAGCCCGCCAAACGCGTCCGTCAGAGCCCATGCCGAAGACATTTGAGCCGGTACCCGAGATCGCCGCAATTCCGGGATGCGCGCCCGTCGCAGCGGCCCACGCGGCGACCACATCGTTGACCACGATCCACTGGTCGTTGCAGGCACTGCGGACGTGCCGGGTCACGGCGCTGGTGTCCGTTCCGGCGACCGCGAGCACCGCCGCGCTGAGATCCTCCCTGGAGATGCCCGCGCGCTGGGTCGCCTGATCCGCGGCCTCCAGCAGCGACTGCACCGCCCTCTGCGGGCCGACCGCGTCCTCATTGCTGGGGCCGGCGTGCCCGAGGTGAAGCGCCTTGCTCTCCAGGTCGAGCACCGCGGCGAGCGTCTTTGTCGCGCCGCCGTCGATCCCCATCACGAAGCGCGCGTCCGGGCGGGGCCGGGGATCTGTCAGCGCATGGGGCAGCTCGACGAGCGGCTCACGGTTCTTCACGCTCCGATCCTCGCAGTTCCCCGCACCGGTTAGGATCCTGAGGATGCCGGCTGGTGCGGTCTTTGCAAGAGCACCTCGCCGCGCGGGGATGTACGAGTCCTTCTACCTGCGCGCCGTCTCACCGGTGCAACCGGTGGGCGTGTGGATCCGCTACACCGTCCACAAGCGCCCAGGCCAGCCACCGCGCGGCTCGGTGTGGTGCACGGTCTTCGACGCGAGCAGCGGGCGGCCGTTCATGGCCAAGCTCACCACCAGCGATCTGCATGCACCCGCCGGTGGCGGGATCACGGTGGGCGACTCGCAGATGACCCCGACGGATGCTCAGGGAAGCTGCGGCGAGGCAAGCTGGTCGCTGAGCTTCCGCTCAGAGGAGCCCGAATTGCGCCACCTCTCCCCCGGCTGGCTCTACCGGGCACCGCTGCCGCGCACGAAGCTCTCGAGTCCCCTGCCCGCCGCGCGCTTCAACGGGATGCTCGAGCTCCCCAACCGCACGATCGAGTTGCACGACTGGCCGGGGATGGTGGGTCACAATTGGGGCGCCCAGCACGCCGAGCGCTGGATCTGGCTGCATGCGGTCCTGTTCCAGGATCAGCCTGGGGCGTGGCTGGACGTGGCGGTTGGCCGCCTGAAGCTCGCCGGCCGGCTCACCCCGTGGGTCGCCAACGGCTGCCTGTTCCTGGATGGAGAGCGCCAGCGCATCGGTGGCCTGAGCGCACGGGGGCTGGTTGTGGCCGAGACGGCCACGAGCTGTGAGCTGAGGCTCCCCGGCGCCGGAGGGCTGATGCTAGAGGCGCACGTGGAGGACCCCGATGAGTCGGTCGCCGGCTGGCGCTATGCCGATCCCGACGGTGCAGAGCATGATGTGGCGAACTGCTCGGTTGCGGCGCTCGAGCTGACCGTGAACAGGCCGGGCAGTCCCTCACGCACGCTGTACAGCCCCCATGGCGCGGTTTACGAGCTGGGGATGCGCGAGCAGGATCACGGCGTGGTCATTGCACCCTTCAGTGACGGCTGAGTCACGCCAGCCCCGGGACCCGGCTCAGCGCGCACGTCGCGCACCCCGAGCCAAGGTAACCCGGCCTCTGGCGGGATCACCCTAGGATTGGAGCATGTCCGGTGCAACCTCAGAGCTTCCTGGCCATGAGCTCGTGAGTGAGGGGCTTGCCGACCTCGCGGCCGGGCGGGAGACCGAATCGGCGTTGATCGTCGCTATGGCCGCTCCTCGCCTGCGGGCGCTGGGTTACGACGTTCCGTCTCGTGAGGGCTTGGGGCCTGCACACCACCGTTTGTACGAACTGCTTACGGATGGTGAACATGATGCGCACAGTCGTTACAACGCACTCATCGGCAGGATCGTCAGCTTCGCACGGGCGGCCGAGCATGCGTCCTCTCGTTGACGAGGCGAGCATCCATGCCCTCGCCCGTGCTCTCGGACGTGTCGTTCGCGGTCCGGTTCGGATGTATCTGACAGGCGGCTCCACTGCGGTGGTCGAGGGATGGCGCGAGTCCACCGCCGACGTGGACTTGCGGTTCGAGCCCGAGGACGATCGGCTGCTGCGCGAGCTGCCGGCCCTCAAGGAGAGTCTGGGCGTGAGCATCGAGCTCGCGTCGCCGCCCGACTTCATCCCCGAGCTGCCCGGCTGGCGGGAGCGCAGTCCGTTCGTGCTGCGGGAGGGCGGAGTCGATGTCCATCACTTCGATCTGTACTCGCAGGCGCTGTCCAAGATCGAGCGCGGGTTCGACCAGGATCTCGACGACGTTCGCACGATGATCGTGCATGGGCTGGTGAAGCCTGAGCGGCTGCGCGAGTACTACGACGCAATCGAGCCGGAGCTGTTTAGGTACCCGGCGATCGACCCGGTTTTGTTTCGGCGGAAGGTGCAGCAGGCGTTGGGATAGGCCCGGTCTAAAGGCCGGTCTGCGCGCTATGTAGAAGAGCGGCCGTAACAGGCAAAGAAAGCGGCCGGGGTCTCAGGCGCCCACACATGGGGCCCCCGGAGGGCAAGCCCCGAGGACCCCTGGCGGGACCCGGCTACTGCCCCCACTTGCGCGGAAGCACTTCGCCAAAGTCAGTGCACGTGACCATCTGTGGGGATGATTTGTGCAGCCAGAGAATACAGCTCTCCAATCCGGTGGGCAACCAAAATGGGGCTGGCTGGTCTTGGACAGCTTAGAAAGCCCTGTCCTGAAGATTGACAAATGACCGAGATTTGTATAATCTGCGCACATATCGTCCTAAAATGACACACAGGAGGCCCGCTGCATGGCATCGATCGCGAACGACCAGACTGCTGCTGCATCCGCACGCTGGCGCGATCACAAGCGCTATGCCTGGCTGCTCGGCCTGATCGTCCCCTCCCTCCCCTTCCTCGCGTTCGGTCTCGTGGAAGCAACGGGCGTCGGGGCCTTCTGGTTCTACGGCCCATTCCTCGTCTTCGCCATCTTCCCTCTCCTGGACCTCGCGATCGGGATGGACGCCTCCAACCCGCCCGACAGCGTCATCAAGTGGCTCGAGCAGGACCGTTACTACCGCTGGTGCACCTACCTTTATATCCCCCTCCAATACGCCGGTTTGGTGCTCGCGTGCTGGCTGTGGTCGAGCGGCAAACTGTCGACGATCGATGACATCGGCCTGGCGCTTACCGTGGCGATGGTCTCAGGGATCGCGATCAACACCGCCCACGAGCTCGGCCACAAGCGTGCCAGCTCCGAGCGCTGGCTCTCCAAGGTCGCGCTGGCCCAGAGCGCTTACGGGCACTTCTTCATCGAGCACAACCGCGGCCACCACGTCCGCGTCGCCACGCCCGAAGATCCCGCCAGCTCGCGCCTGGGCGAGAGCTTCTACGCGTTCTTCCCGCGCACGGTCGCGGGCAGCCTGCGCTCGGCCTGGGAGCTCGAGGGCGTACGCCTTTCCCGGCTGGGCAAGTCGCGCTGGACGGCCGGAAACGACATCCTCAATGCCTGGGCGATGACCGTCGTGCTGTTCGCCGCGCTCACCGCAGTCTTCGGGCTCGTCGTCCTGCCCTACCTGCTGATCCAAGCGGTCCTCGGGTTCTCCCTTCTGGAGGTCGTCAACTACCTCGAGCACTATGGCCTGCTGCGCCAGAAGCGTGAGGACGGGCGCTACGAGCGCACGCGGCCCGAGCACAGCTGGAACTCCAACAGCGTGGCCTCCAATGTCCTGCTCTATCACCTCCAGCGCCACTCCGACCACCACGCCAACCCGATCCGCCGCTACCAGGCGCTGCGCCACGTCGAGGAGGCCCCCCAGCTGCCGACTGGCTACGCGGGCATGATCGTGACCGCCGTGATTCCTCCCCTGTGGCGGCGGGTCATGGACCACCGTGTCCTCGAGCACTATCAAGAAGACCTCACGCGCGCCAACGTTCACCCGCGCGCGCGGGGACGGGTGCTCGCCCGCTACCGTCCAGTCCGATGAGCTCCTACCGCTGCCCCGCATGCGGGTACACATACGATGAGCAGATGGGCCACCCGCGCGAGGGCTTTCCCGCCGGCACGCCGTGGAGCGAGGTCCCGGACGACTGGGCGTGCCCGGACTGCGGCGTACGCGACAAGGTCGACTTCGAGCCGGCCGGGGAAGACTCAGCCGCATGAGCACCCTCGAGCGCACACCCACCCCGGCTAGACCCCCCGGTGCAAAGCCCGCCAAGCCGTACGCCTTGGCGGCCCGGGAGCTGCTGCGCGAAACGCTGTTCGACGCGGCGCGCGGCGAGCTCGAGCACCGCGCCTGGAGCGAGGTCACGATGGCGGACGTGGCGGCCGCTGCAGGCGTCAGCCGTCAGACGCTCTACAAGGAGTTCGGCTCCCGGGATGAGTTTGCACAGGCATTCGTGCTGCGCGAGGCCGATGGCTTCATCGCCACAGTAGAGGGCGCGCTGGATGCGCACCTGGACGATCCGCAGGCAGCCCTCACAGCGGCGTTCGGGCTGTTCCTCTCCGCGGCCGCGGAAGACCCGTTGATACGCGCCGTGATCGGAGGGTCTCCGGAGATGCTGCCGTTCCTCACCACCCAGGGCCAGACCCTTGTGCACGGCGCGACGGAGCGACTCAGCATCGCGATCACAGAGCGCTGGCCCGCGGTCGCGGGGCACGACGCCCAGCTGCTCGCCGAGTGCCTCGTGCGCCTGGCGATCAGCTACGCCGCGCTGCCCGCCGGCCCAACCGCGATGACTGCCGCCTCCATGACCACCCTGCTCGGCCCCTACATCGAGCGCGTACTGGCCGGGGAGCTGAAGCCAGTGCCAGCACGCGACTACCCGTAGATCGTCGCGGGTGTTCCCGGGCCGATACGCGCGGCCAGCCAGTCGATACCTGCGCTGCCAAGACGGATGCAGCCATGCGATTCTGCAGCGCCCAGCGTGCCGCCCAGATTGTCTCTTCCGTGGATCGCGATCTGGCCCGGACCTCCTTCGAATTCCTGCAAAGCGTCCGAGCGGGCGCTGAGCGCCAGCGCGAACGGGCCTCCGGCCTCGCCGGAGGCCATCTGAACGATCTCCTCGACGAAGAACTGACCGGTGGGCGTAGGCGTCGAGGGCTTGCCCACCACCGCTTGAAAGCTTCTCAGGAGGTGGCCGTTGCTGTAAGCGCTCACCCGGCGCGCAGCGAGATCAACCACGATGTGCCAGCCGGTCATGAGCTTGCGGGTGCCCTGCTGGGCAATCCAGCCGGTCGATGAGTTGGGCCGGCCGGGCAGCATCACCTGCAGCCACCGGACCCCGTCTGCACCGGTCAGGCTCCCGGTCACGGGCAGCGTGGTCCGCTCACCGGTGATCGGCCGGCGGGAGGGCACCACCTCGGTCTGCGGAGAGGAGGCTTCGGGCTCTTGGTGTGCGCCGTGTGGACTCTCAAGGACAGCAAGCTGCTGAGTCGCCTTTACGCGAGCTGGGGTGCCGGCGCCGAACGCTGGGCCTGCCGTGACGCCGAGCAGGCACACCGCCAGCACGGCGCTCAGCCTGTGAATGATGCCCGCCTGTGCGGAAGCGCAGGCCGTGCGGGCGAGCGGTGCCGCGAAACCCGATGAGGGTGCCTGCGCGAGGACGTGTGCTTGCCGTGTTTGCCCACGGTCCTCGAGCCGATCGGTGGCAGCGGGGTCGTCGTCGGACCGGGAGCCGCACCCGAACCGACAGCTTCCGCGAGCTTGGTCGCTTCCGCGAGCTTGGCCGTTTCCGCGGGCGTGGTCGTTTCGGTGCCGCCACCGCTACCGCTAACGCTGGAGGCGCAGTTGGACGTGGTGATGGTGTTGGTGTCCAGGGTCACCGCACCGGTGCTCGCCAGCAGCCTGCCATGGATCGTGGCGGCCGTATTCGCGGTGATGCTCGCCGAGGCCATCACGGTGCCCACGAACCGCGTCCCGGTCCCGAGCGTCGCGGAGGAGCCGACCTGCCAGAAGACGTTGCACGCCTGCGCGCCGTTGATCAGCGAGACACTGGTGTTCGAGCCGGTGATCAGCGTGGAGCCGATCTGGAAGATGAACACGGCGTTCGGGTCACCCTGGGCGTCGAGCGTGACACTCCCCGACGACAACAGCAAAGAGCTGCTGGCGGTCCGGACGCCCGGCGAGAAGGTCTGACCTGCGAGGTCAGTCCCGGCCGAGCCGTTGGCCGGGCGGGACGCTGCGTCGTTGTAGGCAGTGGTAAGGGCATTCTTGGCCCCAATCGCCACCGCGTCATCGACGTGCGTCTGGCCGAGCACCTGGGGAGCACCGGTCACCGACGAACCGGGGCTCAGGCCCAAGTCGCCGAACATCGTCGTCGGTCCGGTGTTGGTCACCGTCGAGCCGCCCAGCACTGAGAAGCTGGCGGCCGTTCCCAGGCCCACGGTCGCCGGGGCGCCGAAGGCGCTGCTTGCGAACAGAAGGGTGGAGAGCAACCCGAGGAATAGAAGTACTGCTCGAAACGCCTTGCCACGGGCCCAAAAGAGGGGACGTCGGCCTACTGCGAGGGAGTCGCTAATCGGCGACTCGTGCATCGGTGGGACGCCAACGTTCATGGGCGTCTCCTGACTGCGGCGTCAAATCACCGCGATAGAAGGGGATGGCTCCCCGGGTCTCTTCGACCTGTTATCTCAACCGACCGCTCGCCGCCTCAGCGTTAGCCAAGCGTGAGCAACTCAACGTATGTCTAGTCAGCTGACCTACGGTCCCTGGCTCCTCCAAGCCCAGCATGCCACCATTCGGCTATCCATAATCCAAGCGCTAACCCGGGAGGTCCTACCTGCCGAGATTCTAATTAATGGTCTATTTGCCGAGAATCGAATCATGCCTGATGACCTTCCGGCGCTTTCGTGGCGTGTTCGCTGCGACGGCTTGTGCGTTGGGACTCTCAGGAGCCATGGCTGTGACGCCCGGGATGGCGATCGGCCAGCCACCTCCGATTCGATCGTGCCACAAGGTCGCATTTACAGGACGAGTTGGGCCCGCACAGCCACCTCTGTGCCAAAGAGGAGCAGGAAGGATCTCGGGACCACAGGGACCGCGCGGACACTCCGGCGCCCGAGGCCCGACGGGTTTCACCGGTCTACCCGGGCCAAGCGGTCCCGCAGGCATGCGTGGTCTGACCGGCGCAGCCGGGTCTGCGGGATCAATCGGGATCGCTGGCTCTGCAGGTGCCAGTGGACTAACGGGCCTGACGGGGTCTGAAGGACCCCCTGGTTCTCCCGGAACGCCAGGACCGGTCGGCCTCACCGGGGCAAACGGGTCCAAAGGCATCACCGGCTCGACGGGCCCAGCTGGCCCCAACGGCGCAACGGGAAGCACGGGTGAAACGGGCTTCAGCGGACCGATCGGACCCAAAGGCACCACCGGCAACACAGGTTTCACCGGACCGATCGGCCCCGAAGGAGAAAAAGGCACGACGGGCTCCACAGGAGCACTCGGACCGGAAGGCCCCAAAGGCAACACCGGAGCGCTCGGGCCTGAAGGCCCCACAGGGCCCCGGGGAGCAACCGGTCCGGAAGGGCCGCCCGGACTGCGAGCCTATGCCGAGTTCTTCGCCGTCATGCCTCCTGACAATGGGGCGACGGTCGCGCCGGGAGCCCCGGTCCAGTTCCCTCAAGACGGTCCCACCACAGGCACCATCACCAGACTCAGCGCGAGCAAATTCGTATTGCCCAGCATCGGGACGTACAGCGTGAACTTCTCGGTGTCTGTGACCGAGGCGGGGCAGTTGGTGCTCGGTCTCGACTCCGGGAGCGGCGTGGTGGAACTGCCGTACACGGTGTACGGGCGAGCGACCGGAACCAGTCAGATTGCCGGCGATGCGCTCGTCATGACCACCGCCGCGAACTCGACGGTGGAGCTTCGCAACCCGGCGGGGAACACGCCGGCGCTCACGATCACGCCGCTAGCCGGAGGTGCACACCCTGCCGTCGCCTCGATCGTTATCCAGCAACTGGGCTAAAGCCAGCGTGGACGGGTTCAAGCAGACCGGTATGTAGCCGCAGTCAACGACGAGCCATGGGCCTCTGGTGCGAATACCGGCCGAAGGTAGCCCTGGATCTCCTCGGGAACCACTGGGCGTGCGAACAGGTAGCCCTGTCCGAGGTCGCATTGCTCGTGCTTGAGGATCTCGAGTTGGGCATGCTCCTCGATCCCCTCGGCGAGGGTTTCCAGGCCGAGTGTCTTGCCGAGCTGAATCAGCGTGTGCGCAAGTGCGCGCGAGTCAGCTGAGTCCGAGAGGCGTGTGACGAACGTGCGATCTATCTTCAGGACATCGACCGGGAACTGGCTCAGATACGCCAGTGAGCTGTATCCGGTGCCGAAGTCATCAATCGCGATTTGCACCCCCAGCGCTTTCAGCTTCTTCAACTGCCGAGCGGTTGAGTCCGCGTCGCGCATCAGTGCGGTCTCGGTGATCTCGAGCGTCAGAGCGCTGGGCTCGAGGTCACTGTCCGCGAGGGCGCCCTGGACATCCTCGAGCAGGTTCTTGTGGTCGAGCTGTCGTGCGGAGACGTTGACGGAGACCTGAACGGAATGGGATTCGTCGTGCCATACGGCCGCCTGCTTGCAGGCTTCCGCGAGTACCCAGCGGCCAATTGGGACGATCAGCCCGGTCTCCTCGGCGAGCGGGATGAAGGTATCCGGCGCGATGACACCGCGTGCGGGATGGCGCCAGCGGATGAGGGCCTCCACGCCGACGACATGCTGAGTTTGAAGATCGATCGTGGGCTGATAGAGGAGAAAAAGCTCATCTCTGGCGAGCGCCTCGCGGAGATCCGTTTGCAGCAGCAGACGTGCTTGCAGAGTCGCCTCCATCGCCGAGCGGAACAGCACGTAGCGATCCCGGCCGGACTGCTTGGCCTCATGCAGCGCGACATGGGCCTCGCGCATAAGAGCCTCGGCCGAGAGACCCTGGGCTGTCGCGACACCCATACTGGCTGTGACTACTACGGTCCTGTGGCTCGGCGTCCGCAAGGTAATCGGCTGGCGCAGCACCTCGAGTATGCGCTCGGCAACGAGCTCCGGTGCTATCTCGAAAGAACCCGGCTCCACCAATGCGACGAACTCATCCCCGGCAAGGCGCCCGACCGTGTCACCGCCTCTCACCACCGCCTGCAACCGGGCGGCGATCGTCTGCAGCAGTTCGTCGCCAGCCGCATGGCCAAAGCGGTCGTTGATCTGCCGAAAGTCATCGAGATCTATGAATAGTGCAGCCGCGGGCGCACGGATCCGCTGTGCGCGACCCAGCATCTGTGTTGCGCGATCGATCACCAACACACGATTCGGCAGTCCGGTGAGCGCGTCGTGGAACGCCTGATGCTGAAGCTCGTCGGTCTTATCGCGCACCAATACGAGACCGCGCTGGCGTGAGCTGTTGAGTACCAACAGCAACAGCATGCCCAGTGCACCTAGCAGCAGACCGCAGGCGAGGACACTGTGCCTCCAAGCGTAAACAGCCAGCAGCGAAGCTACGAAAGCGCAGAACAGGACAAGCATCCCGATAGACGCGGCCTGTGAACCACCGCGCCACACGAGCCATGCCGTCGCCCGGCCAGCTCTGCCAGATGCGGTCTCGTGAGCAGCCGGCGCGGCCGGCTCATCTCCCCCTGGAGCCGTCTGGTCTGAGTCGACCATCGACTAGTCCTCTGGACGCTGCACGTGCCTACCTTCTGGTAGGAATAGTGACAATCCGCACAGGAATTCTACTACACATTCGAATGATCGCCGAATAGCGCTTCGCTAGTGGGTGCAATCTAGTGGTATTCTAGTGGGTATGGCTTATGTTGTTGCGCGTCGGAAAGGACGGTTCGAGGTTCGGGAGTCGCTGCACACGCCGGCTGGTCCTCGGGCACGCAGTCTCGCCGGGTTCGACGTCCTGACCGACGAGGTCGTGGCCAAGGCTGCCCGGCGGGCACAGCGACCCTTTGATGTGGAGGCGGTTCTTGCCTCGGGACGGCGGGCCGGGGCGCCGTCGACGACCGGCGCCTGGCGAAACACCGGCGATTCACCCAGCAGGTTCGTGCAGGCCTCCCGGCGGATGGCGCTGACTTTGCAACGAGGACCGGCGTTCAGGCCGGCCGACCCGGGGGCGGCGCTAATCGATCTGCTGGGCTTCGCCGACGCCGTCACTGCCAGCCAGCCTGCCAGGCCGTCTGAGCCGCTGGCGTTTCCGGTGCTGTCACGGCTCGCCGAGGCTTCGAGCCTGCATTGAGATGGGCGCCACCGGGAGCCTAGGTGGTCTTGCCGGGAGGATCGTGGCGGTGCACGAGATGCTGGATTCGATGAATGTGACACACCAGTTCGGCGGGGCCGTGGCGCTCGCCTGGTATCGCAACCCGCGTGCCACGACCGACATAGACCTCAATGTGACAGTTTCCCCCGAGGACGCGAACCCCGTGTTGGGGGCTCTTACCCATCTGGGTGTGACCGTCTCAGAAGCCGATCGAGTCACGATCGCAGGAGACGGTCAGGCAAGGCTTGACTGGGACGGGTCATATCTCGACATCTTCTTCGCCACCCTCGATTTTCATCAGCAGATGGCCGAGCGCTCACGCCAGGTCAGCTTTGGCCCCGTGCAGATCCCGATTCTCAGCCCCGAGCATCTGATCGTGTGCAAGGTCGTGTTCGATCGCCCAAAGGACTGGCTGGACGTCGAAGAGATGATCGCCTGGGGCACGGCAATCAACGAGGCCGAGGTGCTTGGCTGGGTCAAGGAGATCCTCGGCGGCGCTTCCGAGCAGCACACCCGCCTAGCCGGCCTGCTGGAGGGCACCCACACCGCGTGACTCGCTCCGTCGGCTGATCCCCACCCCCAAACACACGTTCAACCAAGCGTCTGGCAGCTGGTTTCTCGGATGCATCAGACGGTGGAGTGGACCTTCAGCGGCGAGTACTTACCGTTGCGCTTGGCCGGCTGGCGCTTGATGCGGATGTCATCAAATCTGCCGTCGGGCCCAGTGGTCCAGGACCAGCTGCCTTGCCTGCTCGACGTCGAGTGCTTCGATCTGCTCCGCGGTCATGTGCAGCTCGCTTGTGAGAACCGCGAGGACCCACGCCTCGTGCTCGACCTGCTGGTCCGTGTCCACGGGTCCGGGCCGCGCAACTGGCTCGCCGGAGGAGAGCGCCTCCCAGAACTGGGCCCGTGAGACCTTGATCTGCTGACGCAGGATCACGCCGAAGCGTCCGGGTGATGGTCCGCCGCGACGCGAGTGAGAGATGTGTGTCTGCAGCAGCTCCCCGCTGTCGAGGAGCTTCTCGAAGAAAATGTGGTTCTCGCTGGATCCACCGCGACTGGACGCGGGCAGCCTCCTCCAGCCATCGGCCTGGAGGAACTTCTCCATTTCGCCCCACGTCGGGGCGTTCGGCGTCATGCCCCGAGGGGGTGCTCGGGTGTGCCGATCAGCAAGGCACGACGCTCGGCCTCGGGGGTGAGGATCAGCCGCAAGAGCCAAGGCATCTGCTCAGCCCGATCGGTCTGTGCGTAGAAGTGCAAGCGCTCGAAGTACCGCTCGGCGTAGGCGAGGGCTAGCTCCTCGAGCTCCGCGGCGGCCTGCTCAAACGTGTCGCCACCGGCAACCAGGTTTAGCTCGGTCTGGCGCAGCACGAACTCTCCGTCGGACACGCTCGAGAGTGTGTGGAAGTCGAAGTGGTCCAGCAGCGGCTCCATGTCGGCGATCCCGAGCAGCAACATCGCCTCCTTGCCGCCGTGACGCTCGATCACCATCGGTTGATGGTCATGGACCACCCCGGACATAACCTCCGAAAGCGCCGCCTTGGCCTCAGACAAACCACGGGTGGGAAGCGAAGAAACAGTAGCCATCGGCACAAACTAGACCCATTGGTCAATCTAGTCAAGGGATGGCCGCAGACCGTCTGGCAGACCTATAGTCGGTCGGTGATCTCTCTGCGCGTGTCATCAAAGCCAGGGGCTAAGGTTCCATGGGCCGGTACGGATCTCAGGGGACGTGCAGTGGAGCTTTGGATGACTTGAGCGCGAATGGTTCGCTCAGCCGCAGCACGCATGGTTCGTCTTCAAAGCAAGGGTTGCCGACCCTCGGGTCGCCCGAAGCGGTCGCCTCGTAGGCACGGTTGCTGATGACCGAGAAGCCGTCAGATAGGTGAATGCCGGAGCACTGGCGTAGGTGCCGCGCGCCGGGTCGAACCGGTAGATCGTAAAGCCGGCGCCCATGCTGTCGTCGTAGAAGTAGAGCTTCCCGTTTGACCACGACGGACCGAGCCAGCTCTCGTCGCCCTCCCCCACGCCCAACAGCACATCGACCGGCCGCTTGTCGCGCGCGAAACCTGACTTCCGAGAGACCTTTAAATACACGCGCGCGCGAACCCTAAACGACGGTTGGGACGGTACTCACGATCGCGCGTTCCGTCTCAAGCACGGGCTACCTTGCGTTGCGGTGTGTGAGGATTATAAGAAATGGTTCCGTGGTGACAGTGTCACGGCTTCAGCCCGGTCGGCTGTTCCGTCTCAAGCAGCGTCTACTGTGGTTTGTGGTGTGTTCATGTTGTGTGAGGATCGAGAAAGGTGGTTGTGAGTGAACAGTGATCTCTAAAGAAGTAAAGGGATGAGATGTGGCTGCGAGCTTTCCGGTTTAGCTCGCAGATGCCTATGCCTCTCACCGCCCAGAATGGCGCGGAAATCCCGGCATCCAGCCGGTGGGCCTAATCTGGTCACGTGAATAACTACCCTGGCCGACAACGGCCGGGGTAGTTAGGGGCGAGCGCCGCGGCCAGGTCGTTAGCCGCAGCGCCCGCGCGAGAACCGGCGGGAGAGGGGACTACGCCGGTCCCCCTTGAGCACCACGCAAACCAGTGGCGATCAAGATTGAGCGCGAGCAGGACGGCACCCGCAACGTCGCCGGGGTGACCGGACGAAAGTCCACAATGACCTCTCCTAAGCTCTCAATAAGCCGCCCTGCCAAATAGTCGAATCCAACGTCTCTACCTTACAAGATCCCCCATACGATTGCAGCGCCAAAGCCACTGAACTGCTCCGCATATGTCCTGCAAATTGCGGGCTTTTCAGGCTCTAAGGACTCCTCGGCCGTTGGGCTGGGGATCCTAGTCGCGGCAGAGGCCGCGATGTGGAAGGCGAGCTGCCGCTACGAGATGCCGAAGACCAGGGTTTGCAGCGCCAGGGACTGACGACAAAGAGCTGCATAACCCCAAGTGATTACGGGTCACCCCGGCCACAAGGCCGGGGTTTTGGTCGTGCTCCTGGCAGGAGGCGAAAGTCTGGCGGGGGGAAGAACTTGGGGTGGAAAAGGAGACATGGGTGTGGAAGAAAGACTAGAAGTGGGTGTAGGAAAGAGAGTGAGACTTAGTCTTGTGGAGGTTGTCCTGGGTAAGCATGTGGGGTGTGTGGGGTGGGGAGAAATGGAAGGGGTGTGAGGGAGGAAGACTAAGACTCAATCTTGTGGTAAGGGTGGTACTAGTGGCTGGGTGAGGAGGGAAAGGTGGTGGGGGAAAGGCGTGGGAGGAAGAGATTGAGACTCGGTCTCATGGCGGAGCCGTGATG
>Ga0307374_10006899_pt1 | contig 17593 bp, 14 predicted proteins | sample OX3MG_FD_202532 | JGI IMG/M metagenome (GOLD analysis project Ga0307374, IMG submission 202532) | Soil microbial communities from Risofladan, Vaasa, Finland - OX-3 | ecosystem: Environmental > Terrestrial > Soil > Coastal area > Acid sulfate soil | place: Finland: Risofladan, Vaasa | collected... | reverse complement strand
GCCTCCTGCAGCACGCTGGCCCCGCTGTCCACGGCGAAGAGCACGCCCCGGGCGAAGTCGTTGGCCTCGGCGATGAAGCTCTGGCCCACCCGGATGGGCATGACGGTGCAACTCGGGCAGGTGCCGACGTCGCCGGAGCTGTCAGCCGCACCGTTGGAGTCCTGGGCCTCTCCGGTGCCGTGCCCGTACTGAACGTCGTCATAGGGGTCGTTGGTGTTGTCGAGGAAGTTCCATCCGGCGATGGCCTCGGTGAAGCCGGCCGGGCTCTGGCCCGGGTAGGCCGGCGGCTCGGAGGCGGCGCTCGAGGTCGGGTAGTAGTAAGGGTTCGGGGCCGGCGTGGGCGCACCGTTGTCGATGTTGGGCGAGCCGAAGGTACGGATCAGGTCCTCGGCGGTGATGTAGCTGCCGCAGAACAAGCCCCTGGACACCGACAGCGACGTGATCTGCCGGACCCGGGGGTCAGCGGCGTACTGCGACACGTTGATCACGCCGGAGTTGTTCAAGTCATAGGGGTCGGCATCGGCGAACACCTGGTGGTACGGGCCCGCCTCGAGCTGCGCCTTGGTCAGACCGGCGGCGTTCTCGGGATACGGCAGCGCCGCGGTGTTCAGGTGGACCTTGTCGGCGATGGCCGGGGTGCACCACTCGATCCCTGAGTCGGTGATGGCCACCACGGTGTCCGGGCGCCCGGTGGAGGTCTCCCATGCAGTGTCCACCGAGTTGCCCTCGACCCCGCACAGCTCCTGCGGGTTGTTCGAGACCTTGGTGTCGGCCGTGGTGCGGGCGCTCGTGAGCTTGTGGTCGGCGCCGCCGTTGTACCAGTTGGCCGGGCGCTCGGGCAGGCTCCCGATGGCGGTGGTGTGGAGGTAGTTGGCGTAGTTCTCGGGATTGCTCCCCGGTACCGGCGACGGCCAGGGAACGGTGCCCTCCGAGGTGATGTGGGTGCCGTCGTTGGGGGCGTTGGGGTCACCGTTGGCCGCCGGGCAGCTGTTGGGCCGAGGGTTGTCGGGTGCCACCGGGGCGGCATGGGGAGAGGTGGTGATGATGACGGTCAGGTCGGCCCGTGTGGTGCCGGCCATCTGCCCGAGCAGCAGGGGAGTGGCCACAGCCAAGGCCCCAGCTCCCAGTGCCGCGCTCCGCCACCGCCGTGACCAGGCGCGACGACGCGCCGGCGCGACTGAATTCCGCCGAAAATCACCCATCTCGGTTCAACTGCCTTTCCGCCCCCGAGCACTTCCGCCACCCGAAACATGACAGCACCGTCATTGGCTGTCAAACGCCGCCAGTGCACCCCGCCCCTGCCTCCAGGCACACAACGGCCTCACTAGGGAGTAACAACGACTGGGGCGTAGACTGGCCTTCTAGAGGGGAACGGCGCACCCGGGAGGGACATGCGGCGTCAATTGGCAGATATGTGGTGGCAGGCAGGCCAGCGTGGCCCGGGTAGCCCCAGGGGCCAGTTCGGACCCGGCGGCCAGTTCGGACCCGGCGGCCAAGTCGCCCCCGGCGGCCAAGTCGTCCCCGGCGGCCAAGATCCCGAGACCGGCCTCTTCTCGATGCACCCTCACGCCCGCCGGTGGTGGGACGCCGTCGACCTACCGGCGTTCGGGGCTCAGGGCCGCATCTACCGGGCCCAGGCTCATGGCGCCGTGCGCCCTCGACGGGTCGCCTTCGTCCTCTCCGGTGGAGGGACCCTGGGCGCAGTGCAGGTGGGGGCCCTGCGGGCGCTGGTCGAGCGCGACATCCACGCCGACATCGTGCTCGGCAGCTCCATCGGGGCCCTGAACGGTTCCGCCTATGCCAGAAGCTCCACCCTCGAGAACGTCGAGCGCCTCCGCCGGGCCTGGCACCACGCCCGTGACGCTCGTATCTTCCCCCGCGGGCGGGTGTGGGAACTCGTGCAATTCGCCAGTCGCCGCGAGTCGGTCTACGAGCACCACGGCATGGCCGGGCTCATCGACTCCGTCATCGATTTCTCCGACTTGGCCGACGCCCCCATCCCGGTCGGCGTGCTCGTGACCGCCTTGAAAGGCGATCCCGAACGGTGCTTCTGGCGAGGGCCGGCGCGTGACCTCCTGCTGGCCTCGAGCGCGCTCCCCGGCGTCTTCCCCCCGGTGCAGATCCACGGCATCGACATGATCGACGGCGGCGTGATCAACAACGTCCCGGTGTCCCACGCCGTGACGGCCGGGGCCACCGTGGTCTACGTCCTCATCTGCGGCCCCCGCCTGAGCGACATCGACGCCTTCGGGCCCCGCCCCATAGACCGGGTGCTCGGGGCCCTGGCCCTAGCCCGCAAGGCGCGAGTGCTGCACGACCTCGACAACCTGCCTGCTCATGTCGAGGTGGTGATCATTCCCGGCCCGTCCATGGCCCGGATGTTCTACAGCGACATGTCGCACACAGAAGAGTTGATCGAAGCGGGCTACCAGGTGGCGGCTCGAATGCTCGACTCGGTGGTCCTCGGAGCGGTGCCCGCCGGCTGAGGGCCCGGCTTGGATCAGCGGGTTCGCTTACGGCGGGCCAACAGCGCCCGTAGCGCCGGCAGCGTGGCCCGGTCCTTGGGGCGGCCGGCCGCCTCCTTCGACCTGATCACGTCCTCGAGCGACCCCAGGCGGAAGTGCACGCCCAGCGCCTCGGCGTCATCGGCATGGGCATCCCACTCGGCGAAGGAGGCCACGCCGTCGGGATTGAATGTGATGTCGAAGTCGCCGGCCCGGGTGACGAGGTTCAAGACGGCCATGGCAGCCAGGGAGGTGGCGTCGTGGTCGAAGGGGATGCCCCCGGGCACACCCGACACCCGGACCCGGGCCTCGAGGTCGTCGAGGGCGGCCGACAGGCGGGCCAGATTGGCCGGCGAGGCTTCCGGCACCACGTCGACGTCGAAGGTGACGGTGCCTGACCCGTGCAAGGTGGCGGCCAGGCCGCCGATGACCACGTGGCGCACCCCGTGGCGCTCGAGCACGGCCAGCACCTCGTCGGGCCGGTAGGCCACCGGGTCAGCGCCGCCCGGCATAGGTCAGCGCCGGCCGGCGTCGACGAAGGCGGTGAAGTCGATCAGGCGCTGAAGGCGCTCGGACACGGTGAGGGCCAACGATGTCTCCAACAACCCGAGCTCGTGCTCGTCCACGTCGGGCTCAGCCAGCACCTCGTACAGCTCGATGCCACAGGCCCGGGCCACCCGGTCCACGGTGGCGAAGGCGGGGTCGACCTTGCCGTGCTCCCAGCGCGAGACCGCCGAGGTGGTAGTGCCGAGGCGCTCGGCCAGCGCCGACTGGGTCAGGCCGGCCCGCCTCCTGGCCCTGGAGATGACCGTGCCACCGTTCACCCTCCGATATTAGCAGATCTGCTAACTCAACTCGGCTTCGCGAAGGTGAGCGGCCGAGGCTGCCCCTTGCAAGGTGGCCGTGACCCACAGCTGCACGTCAGGTAGGAGGTCGGCCATGCGGGTGTCGTCCTGCAGGGCTTCGCCGACGAGCGCCCGGATCCCGTGCACCAGACCCAGATACGCACGATCGGGCAGCGGCCCGAGGGTCGACTCCTCGGCCCGAAGACGGAAGTGGCGCTCCCGCACGAGCAGGGCGAAGCCGTGCAGGGCCCGGCGCAGGTGGCGCCTGGGGATGGGGCCGGCCCCCTCGACCTCCAACACGAAGGCCCTGGCCGCCGTGCGCTCGTCCTCCATGACGCCCAAGTAGGCACCCACGGCCTCGCCCACGAAGGACTCCCACGGCTCTTCGGGCGGCCCGGCCGCCTCGGTGATGGCCCGCACCAGCAATTCCACGAACACGTCGTAGGCGGCCAGGTAGCACTCCTCCTTGTCGGAGAAGTGCTCGTAGAAGACGTTGGGCGACACCCCAGCCCGCCGGGCGAGGTCGGTGATGGTGGTGCCGGCGTAGCCACGCTCGGCCACCAGCGCCGTGATGGCCGCTAACAATCGCGAACGCTGAGAGGCGGCAACTACCTCCGCAGAGAGGCGGTGAGGCCCCCGCGGGAGTGGCGCGAGGGCGCCGAAGAGTGCACTTTCGGGTATCTCGGTCACCGGCAGCGTCCAAGTCGCTTGACAGGAGCGGTTAGATAAGACAGCTTATCACACTGGGCCGGGCGGCGGATCCCGGAGGAAGGGCGTCCACGTGGGCAGGTACTGGCGGAAGTCCTCCCGCGTGGGAGCCCTGAGCATGGCCACGGTGGCGGCCGTGGCCATGCTCCTCCCAACTTCGACCTTCCTCTCCGCGTCGAGCGCGCCACTGGCGTCAGGCACCACGTGGGTGACGCCGCCGGCGCGTTACGCCGAGGGATCGTCCCTCAACCTTCCCGTGGTGGCTTCTGATGGGACCGTGCTGCGCGCCGATGTGTACTACCCGGCACCGCAATGCACGCCAGGGTGTGCGGCGGAGCCTGCTTCGTATGCAGGTGGCTTCCCGGTGCTGCTCCAGCAGACGCCGTACGGCAAGCAGAACGTTTCTTCGTCTTCCGGCTTCGCCACCAACGTGGCGGCGCTCGTGGCCCAGGGATATGTCGTCGTCATCTCCGACGTGCGCGGCACGGGCACCTCGGGTGGTACGTGGGGCCTCTTCGACCCCGTGCAAGCCACCGACGGCGCCACCTTGGCCCGCTGGGTGGCCGACGAGCTCCCTCCGCGCAGCGCCAACGGGATCGGTGTGAGCTCCGCCGTGCACGGGCTGGCGGTGAACGGCGACGTCGGGCTATTCGGTGAGTCCTACATGGGCATCAACGAGTTCCTCACGGTGGGCGCCCTCGACGCCGATGGCGGCCCCAACCCGGTGAAGGCCATGTTCCCGGTCATCGCCAGCAACGACCTCTACCGCGACATCGTTACCGAAGGCGGCTTGTTCAACGTCGAATTCTCGGCCGCCTACCTGGCCCTGCTCGACGGCCTCGGCACGGCCAACCCTGTTCTCGACCCCGTGGAGGAAGCGTCGGGGTCTGGGGCTGGGTCTGGGTCGGCGGCGGCCACGACGTTGGCCGACGAGATCGCCGCCTTCCCGCTGTTGGCCGCCGGTCACGCCGGGCAGGTCACCCAATACGACGTACCCACCGTGACCAACGTGGAGACCGGCGGCGACGAGGCCACCGACGCCGGTGAGGGACTGGGCTCTGCCGGTTACTGGGCCCAGCGCAACCCGGTGAACATCCTGCAGCAGGTGGCCGACCACAACATCGCCACCTTCCTGGTGGGCGGTTGGAACGACCTGTTCCAGCGCGGCGAGCTCATGAATTACGTGGGCCTGCAGAACGCCTGGGACGACCTGCACAACGGCGCCAACCAGGCGGTCACCGCCCCCATGACCCCGGGCCAGCCCACGAGCCCTCGCTTCCAGCTCCTCGAGGGCCCCTGGACCCATCTCACCGCCGGTTCCGGTACCGACATCACCTCGCTCGAACTCGAATGGTTCGCCTCGTGGACCGCCGGCCCGGCTCATGACGCCGCCACCCCGCTGTCGCAGACCACCACGCCGCTGCATCTCTTCGAGATGGGCTCGGGGCAGTGGAACTCCCAGCAGCACACCGGTACCTGGTACGACACCGCCGACTGGCCGGTGCCCAACAGCGCCGGCACCGGGTACGCCTCCACCCGCTACTACTTCGGCTCGGACCCGGTGGGCTCAGCCGGTGCTCCGGCGGTTCCGGCCAGCGCTCCGGCCGCTTCGGCACCGGCGTTGAGCGACAACCAGGGGACCCTGTCCACCACTGTTCCTGCGTCGCCCACCGGCGCCGACCCCGTGCTCTACGGCGGTGCCTCGAGTCCTTGCAACCTGAACACCGACCAGTGGGGTGCCGGTGCCTTACAGGAGCCCCAGGCCTATGGCGGTTCCAGCCTCGACTGGCCCTGTGACCAAAACGACGTCACCTTCGGCGCCGGCCCGAGCGCCCTCACCTACACCTCGGCCCCTATGTCCACCAACGACGTGGTGGCCGGTCCCATCGACGTCACGGTCTTCGCCACCTCGACTACCCCCGACACCGAGTTGGTGGCCGATGTGGAGGAAGTCTCGCCCCAGGGCCAGTCCATACCTCTCACCACCGGCGCATTACTGGGCTCGTTGCGGGCCAGCGACACCGCTCGCACCTGGACCGGTGACGACGGGGCCCCGTTGTCGCCGTTCCACCGCTTCACGTCCCAGTCCCAGCAAGCCGTGGTCCCCGGTCGGGTGACCGAGTTCGACATCGAGGTCTTCCCGACCTTCGCCCTGGTGCCCAAGGGATACAGCCTTCGCGTCACCTTGAGCACGGCCGACACCCCGCATGTCTTCCCGACCCTGGCCCAGAGCCCGAACCTCATCGGCGGCGTCTACCAGGTGCAGCGCAACGCGGCGGCTGCCTCGTACATGAACCTGGCTCTGGTGCCGGCCACCACCTTCAGCACCATCTGTCCCACCTCGGCCTGCCCGGCATAACTCGAGGCGTCTCGTAGGGCGCCTCCACGGTGCCGAGCTCGTCGGCCATGAGCGCTGGTACGCGCAGTGATCCGACCATTTGACGAAAGCTTGGCCGTCACGTCCATACCGGACTCCTTACTCCTTTGCTTCTGTATCGATACCAATACGTCTGTAGGGATACCAGGCGGTACTCATGGTCGTGGGCCCGGCGGCACCGACGATCTGGCCCGTGCCGAGCGCTCAGCGGCGGTCGGGGGATCGGCGCCAGGTCTTGGGCCGGTCAGCCAAGGCAGCCAGGTACTCGTTGTAGGCAGCCAGGTCGGGGTCGGTCGCCTCGGCCTGCGCGTCGATGTCGGCCGCGGTGTCGGTCTGGGCGGCCGGGCCAGACGGGTCGGCCGTGTCGAGTGAGGGACCGCCCGTCGCCGCGGTGGCCAGGCTGGTCGCCGCTGCGTTCGTTGCTTCCTGTTGGGCTCGGCGCAAGCCCCGCGCCCCGACGGTGTCCGGGTCGTCGTGGATGAGGAACCACCAGAACACGATGCCGAACACGGCGAAGCACGGCCACATCACCGAATACACCCACCCCAGGGAGTCCCCGCCGAGGGCGATGCCGACCTGCCACCATGCCGCCACGGCACAACCGGGCAACCAGACGACCAGGGCTGCGTGGGCCACGATGGCTCGTCGGGTCGACCACGGACTGGTTGAGCTCGGCGACGGGCTGGTCGGTGGAGCCGGCGGTGGGGTCACGGGTCCAAGGCCGGCGCCGGCGTGGCCGGGCCGTGTCCGGCGGCGCCGACCGAATGCTCGAAACGGCGCGTGAGTAGGCGCTCGGCCACGATGGCGGCGAAGGGCACCGTGCCGGCCAGGAGAACGAGGATCATCCAGCCCAAGGGGATCCGCAGCCGGCGGGTGAACTCGAAGGCCACCACCAGATAGACGAGATAGAGGTACCCGTGAGCGGTACCCACGATCTGGACGACGATCTGGTCATGTCCCCACACCTGCAGCGGTATCCCCACGAACACGAGCACGATGAGCAGCACGGCCGTGGTGTAGGCCAGCACCCGGTAGCGCATCAGGGGGCGGCGATCGACTGGCCGAGGCATGGTGACCACGGTACCGTCGTCGGACGGGGGTCCAGCCTCTGGGCGGCGGTCCCAGGCTCGTAGCAAGGCGGTGCTACTGATGGCGGTGTACAGAGTCCCGGCAGCCTTGGCCGTGGTGCTGGCCAGCGTGGTGTGCGTGTTTCAGGCCCCGGCTGGTGCCGTTCTCCCTCGTGGTTCGTCCCCTGCGGTCGACCCCACCACCCTGGTCGACCCCTTCATCGGCACCGGGAAGGGTGCGGGACCCGGTGACGCCATCAACATGTTCCCCGGCGCCGACATGCCCTTCGGCATGCTGCAGTGGAGCCCCGACACCACCCCCAACCGCGCCGACGGCGGTGGCTACACCTTCGGACAGGACAAGACCCTGGGCTTGAGCCTCACCCACCTCTCCGGGCCGGGCTGCCCGGGCACGGGAGACGTGCCGCTGCTGCCGGCCGTGGGAGCGCTCGGCACCAACCCCGGTGGGACCACCGAGCCCCTGGCGCACTCCTCGGAGACGGCCCAACCGGGCTACTACTCAGCCGCGGTGGGCTCGGTCCACACCGAGCTGGCCGTGACCCAGCGCACCGGCATGGCCCGTCTGACCTATCCCTCCACCACGACGGCCGACCTCATCGTGAAGGCAGCCGACTCGGCCTTCCCCGACGAGGGAGCCAGCTTGAACATCGTGAGCTCCACCGAGATCGAAGGCTCGGTCACGAGCGGTGCCTTCTGTCTCATGCCGGACCACTACACCGCCTACTTCGCCATCCAATTCAACCGCCCCTTCACCTCGTCCGACGTCTACCAGTCGGTGTCGGGCAGCACCACCACCGAGCCGGTCACCCCCGGCGTGGGAGCGCCCATCAGCCTCGGCCCCCTGTCGGGCGGCTACGTCCAGTTCAACACCACGTCAGATCCCACCGTGCTCATGAAGGTCGGCCTGTCCTTCGTGTCCGAGGCCAACGCCCTCGACAACATCCAACGTGAGGACCCCGGCTTCGACTTCGACCAAGTCCGCTCCGAAGCCCACAGCGCCTGGGAGAACGAGCTGGGCAAGATAGCCATCGGTGGTGGCACCCACGACCAACAAGTCGAGTTCTACACCGCCCTCTACCACTCGCTGCTGCACCCGAACGTGTTCTCCGACGCCAACGGCCAGTACATGGGCTTCGACGAGCAGGTGCACCAGCTGGCCCCCGGTGACGTCCAGTACGCCAACTTCTCGGGCTGGGACACCTACCGCTGCACCATGCAGCTCCAAGCACTGCTCGACCCCTCCGAAGCCAGCGCCATGGTCCGCTCCCTGCTGCGTGACGCCGCCGAAGGCGGGGGACTGCCCAAGTGGGAGTTCATGAACCAGGAGTCGAGCGTCATGAACGGCGACGCCGCCGACGCCCTGATCGCCGACGCCTGGGCCTTCGGGGCGCGTGACTTCGACGCCGCAACCGCCCTGGCCGACATGGTGAAGGGCGCTACCGAGCCCGTCGTCACGCAGGGCAATTCTTTGGAACGACCCGACCTGGTGCCGTATCAGAACCTCGGCTACGTGCCCACCGTGCTCCCCAACCCGAGCTCGCTCGGGGTGTGGAACCTAACCAGCGATTGGTGGGGCTCGTCGGAGACCCTCGAGTACTCCATCGACGACTTCTCCATCGGGCAGCTGGCCTCGGCCCTGGGCCAGAGCGCCACGGCTTCCACCTTCGCCGCCCGGGCCCAGAACTGGCAGAACCTCTTCGATGGCGGCAACTCCCTGATGGCGGCGCGCGGCACCGACGGCGCCTTTTCGCCCGGCGGTCCCTTCCTCACCGAAGTCCCGACCTCGGGCCAAGCCGGGTTCGAGGAGGGCAACGCCCATCAGTACACCTGGGAGGTATCGCAGAACGTCGGGGGGCTGGTGGCGGCCATGGGTGGCGGCAGTGCGGCCACCTCTGCCCTCGACACCTTCTTCAGCCAACTCAATGCCGGGTCCCAGGCGCCGTACTACTGGTCGGGCAACGAGCCCGGCCTCGGCACCCCCTACGTCTATGACTGGACCGGCGCTCCCTGGCGCGCCCAGCAGGTGCTGCGGGCGGTGGAGACCACCCAGTACTCCGACACCTCCGGCGGTGAGCCCGGCAACGACGACCTCGGCGCCATGTCGGCCTCCTTCGTGTGGAACAGCCTTGGTCTGTATCCGGCCACGGCCGGCACCGGGTCGCTCGTGATCGGCAGCCCGTTGTTCTCGTCGGCCGCTATCACGCTCGGCAACGGGAACACCCTGAGCATCGACGCACCCGCCGCTGCCACCAACGCGCCGTACGTCTCGAGCTTGACCGTGAACGGAGTCACGCAGCAGGCCACCTGGCTCTCGGCGGCCACGGTGGCAGCGGGCCCCACCTTGTCCTTCGGCCTGTCCACGTCGCCTGACCCGACGTGGGGAGCAGCACCGGCCGACGCGCCGCCGTCGTACTCAGCCGGTGAAGCCCCGGCCATCGGCTTCACGTCTCCCACCGGCCAGGTGTCGGTGCCGGCTGGGAGCAGCCGGTCGTTCGATCTTGGCGTGCAGGGCGTGGACCCGGTCCCGCAGGTCGTCACGTGGTCGGCCACGGTGGCCGGTGTGCAGCTCTCCTCCAACGCCGGTCAACTGACCCTGGCAGCGGGGAGCGCGGCCAGGTCGTCGCGCTCGACGGTCACCTTGACCGTGAAGGGCCTCGCACCGGGCCTCTATCCAATCCGCTTCAGCTTCACGAGCCTCGGCCATGCGTTGCCCACGTTGACCCTGGACGTCATGGTGGGGGCTCCGTAGCTGCCGGGAACGGAAGCCCGGTGGCGGGCGGGCCTCGGGCCAGGGGCCGGGCCACGGGCCGGGCCATCGGCCTCAAGGGCACGCTGCGGGACTCCGCTGCGCTGCGTGTCCTCGCTCGCCGGAGGCGTCCCTTGACCCCGGCCCCGGCCCAGTGGAACGGCGCAGTTAGGCAAGCGATGGTGGACCATCGCTTGCCTCAAGCGCGTGGGTCCATCGAGACGTCCGCCGATCGGAGGCGCCGCCGAGTACTCGGTGCGCGCCAGAACTCAAAGACTCCAGCGAAACTTCGTCACCTGGATGCCGATTACTTGGCGGCGCTGACTACCGGAATGGGAGGGAGCGGAACGGCCGGCCCAGCTCGAGCGCACCCCAGAGGCCGTCATCAGTCACCACAGTTATCCCGAGTACGAGTCCGGTGGCAATGCAAGCGCAGTCGGCGAGCGAAGGCGTACCGGTGACTTTCGGCTGTTTCTTGGCCAGGGCTCTTGCCGAAGCTCGAATTCGAGGGATCTCGCGCGCGTGTTCCTCGGTGAAGGGGATGACCGCCAGGCCCATGGCCTTGAGGTCATCCTCGAGCTGAGCAATGTCCGCCGCCGGATTCGCCTCTTTGACGTTGTAGAGGACCTCGGCCAGATTGACCGCCGAGATCGCTGCCTTGGGCAATGCGGCATCGATCCTGTCGGCTCCCCGTTCATCGAATACCCAGGCCACCACGGCCGTGGCATCGAGAACGGCGATCGGACCGCTCATAGACCGAGCTCGGCCAACATGGCTTCGCCGATTGCCGCACTTTCCTCTGCGCTGCGCTCGGGTTTGCGCGGCTTGCGGGATTCGATCTCAAATTCCGCGACGCGGTCAGCTCGCAGCCTGGCCACCATGTCTCCACCGCTTGGGCCTGCGTTAGCCCGGATTCGCGCCCTGATGGCGTCGCGGGATTCGAGAACCACGATTCCGGGACCGGCTACCCGGGCCACGAGCTCGTCGTTGGTGCCGATGAAGGCCGCCGCCCGGATGGCAGCCGGGATGACGGTCCGGCCCTTGTCGTTCATGTGCATGACGGCCACCGGTGTCTCACTCACTGCGTCTCCTCGTTCTCGCTACCTTCCACCAAGTATAAGTGGTCCTCTAAGCCAGTAGTGCCACCTATTACAATAAGTGGTACTAATCGGGAAAGAGGGAACTAACGCGTTGGGTCCCGGACCTCGGCGACCTGCCAGGTCAGAGGGCGGAGAGTCAGACGCCAGGTCAGAGGGCGGAGAGTCAGAAGGGACGAGTGTCGTCGCCGGGATCGTGATTACTCCGGCAAGCGGGCCGGGGACCGGGCGCCTCCGGCCCCGCAACATCTCAACCGGTGTCGTCGAAGGCGAATCTCTCGGCCGGAGGGAGCAGTTGCCAAGCGCCGGGGCGCCCGGTGAGCTCGTAGCCGCCGTAGGTGACCAGGTCGTGGTGATGGGCGCAGACTCGAGCCAGGTCGCTCAGCCGGGTGGTGCCGCACACGGCGTAGTCCTCCTTGTAATGGTGGCTTTCGAGGCCGGCGGTCACGTCGCACCCCGGGACGACGCAGGCAGGATCTCGCTCCTCGAGAGCGCTCTGGACATGGGCCGGGATACCTCGCCCGATGTGACACACATTCAGCACGTCCACGCCCTCGCGAATGACGAGCTTCACAAAGGCGTCGGGCATGAGCCGACGAGCCGTGGCCACCGGGACCGGTCCGACGCCGGCGATCTCGCACCGCTCGGCTCCCTCCACCCAACCTCGGCGGAGTGCCTCGGCGTCCACCCGGATCACCACGCTGTCGGTCCTGCCGGTCGACGGCTGACGGACCCGATGCGATCCGCTCAGGAGCTCCACCAGTGCATCGGCACCGTAAGCCTCAGGCCGCTGTCGGTCGCCCGATTTTCGGGCCTCCTGGAAGAGAGCATCGGCCTTGGCCTGGACCGCTGACAGGATCCGGGCCCCGGCATCAGGCGTGAGCCGGGCCTCCAAGCGGAAGGCCCCGTCGGAGTCGGTGTAGTGGCGAAGGTACCGGCGGTCGTGGATGGCCCGGTAGCGGGCGATCTCCTCCTCCTTGGACGACGCCTGGGCCATCACGCGCCTGGCGTGCTCCTTGAGGGTCCGCATCGACTCGGTGGTAGCCACTTCGAGCAGCTCCCGCTCGGCGGTCGGGTCCTTGCCGGCGGCCTGGGCCACATGGTTGGCCTGGGCCGCCGAGAGCCCACCAGAGCGCAATGCATCGCTCGTACCGGGGAGCTCCTCGAGTCGTCTGGACGTCTCGATGGCGCTCACAGCGTCCCTCAAGGAGCTGCCGGCCACGTCGGCCAACCATGACGACGCGGTCCGATGGCCGGCGTCGGCCCAGACGTTGGACTCGGCGGCCCGGGCGGCGAAGAGGATCTTGCCGGCGGCAGCCAGGCGCTCGAGCTCGACGAATGCTTCCACCAGTGCAGCGGCCTGGGCCGTGGTCACGGTGCGGGGGTCGGCCACGGCCAGGAAGCGGCGGAGTTGCTCGACGGCCCGGGCGGTGACTGCGGACATGGGCTTCAGTCTTGTTGGGGGGTGTAACAGTGCCGAGGGGGCAGCCCGGCGGGGAAGGCGCGGCGTGAGGCGCAAGTGAGTGATGGGGTTCGTGATGAGGGTGATGAGGGAGATGAAGATCACGAGGGGACGGGGAGACCCGGTGGTCGGGAGGTTGCCTTAGTAGTGTGCATGCACCGGGCGGCAGCGGGCCGTCGACGGCACCTGGCGGAGGTGGGCATGTTCCAACCCAGTACCCTGACTCGTCCTTGGCGCGCTTGGCGACGTGGCGCCAGCAGGACGACGGCGGTCGCTGCACTCGGCACCGGCATCCTGTTGGGAGCCGTCGCCGGCACCGGCGGGACGTCCCTGTCGGCCGTGCAAACAGCCTGTACCCCCGGCCTGGCCTCCATCGTTTCCCAGCCGGCCACCGGCTACCGCTACTACCGGGGATCGATCCGGAGCTTCGACTGCACCCCGATCGTCTTCAACCTCTTCGAGCCGCTCGGCGCCAGCTCGGCCAACCCCGTCTACACCATCCTCGAGGGCCCGGGATGGGGCGGAGCCGGGTCCACCTCACCCGACAGCAGCCTTATCTCCGCCAACTACGCCGAACTCACCTGGGACCCCCGCGGCTTTGGGCAGTCCGGTGGAGTAGCAGAGGTCGACAGCCCCGAGGCTGAAGGCCGCGACGTGTCGGCACTGATCGACTATGTGCTCACGAACCGCCCTGAGATCGCCACCGACAATGCCACCGGCGTGGGCCAGCCCGCTTACACCAACGACTCGTCCTCATCCAACACGGTGAACCAGCCGGCGGTCGGCATGACCGGCGTCAGCTACGGCGGCGGCATCGAGTTCGCCACCGCCGCCTTCGACAACCGGGTGAAGGCCATGGTGCCCGGATGGGCCTGGAACAACCTCGACTACTCCCTCTTCCCCGGCGGCGTGGTCAAGCTGGGCTGGGACGAGCTGCTCTTCGGCGCCGGCTTGGCCGAGTCCACCGCCTCGCACGGCCAAGGTGACATCCAGGGAATCTCCAGCGGCACCATCGGTGGCACCGGCGGTGTCCAGACCGGCGGCTTCGACCCGAACATCGACGAAGCCGAGCTCAAGGGAGCAGCCCTGGGATATCCCGACCAGCAGACCCTGGCCTGGTTCGCCCAGCGTTCAATGATCGCCTACGGGGCCGGCCCTGCAGGTCACGTGCCGGCCATTCCGACCCTTTTGGAGCAGGGCACGGTGGACACGCTGTTTAACCTCAGTGAAGCGTGGGCCAACCGCGACATGATCGCCACCGCCCACCCGGGCGTGCCGGTCAAGATGATCGCCTTCTGCGGTGGTCACGTGAGCTGCCCGACTGGCGCCGCTCCAAGCGGTGCCGGCTACAGCGACACGGCCAGCGCCACCAACGCCATCGCCCCGGGACAGTCGGCCTCGACGTTCAACGAGAACCAGATGATCCACTGGTTCGATGTCTACCTCCGCGGCCACGACGTCTTCGGCGCGCAGGCGAGCGACACGCTGGCGCCCGTCATCTACCAGGACCAGAACGGCAACTGGTTCGCGGCATCGAACTTCCCGACGGTCGGTGCACCGGGTGCCGCCTCCTTTACGACGGCACCGGTCTCGGGCACCCTCATCAGCCACGGCGTACCCACCGGGGTTGGGCCCCTCGGCCTCGACGCGGCCGTGACCGACGGTGCCACCGCCGCCAACGACCCGGGCCAGGTGACCGTGCCGGTGTTCACTGCCGGTTCCCACGACGTGCACGTGGTGGGTGAGCCGCACATCAACCTGAATGTCACGGTCAACGGCACGAGCACCAACCTGTTCTTCCGCCTCATCGACAAGGCCACCGGCGAGGTGGTGGACCTCCAGACGGCGGCGCTCAAGCTCGACAACCTGGACCTGGTCGACAACGCGGCGCACCCCAACCTGCCGCCGTCGGCCCAGACGGTGTCGCTCGACATGGTGGGCGTGGCCTACGACCTGCCGGCGGGGGACACCTTGGAACTACAGGTGTCGACCTCCACCCTCTCCTTCGAAGGCAACAGGGGCACCTCAGTGGTGGCGCTGAACGGCACCGTGCAGGTACCGAGCTTCTGATCGATCGCCGGTCCCCTCCGGCAGCTGCCACACCGGCTGTCGGAGGGGACAGTGGCGAACTGGGACACCCGGCCGTGGCTAGGCGGGGACTATGTCAGCCGGGATAGGGCCGCATGGCGGCGGCAACGGCGAGCGCCGAGGTGGGATCGTCCGACGACCGGACCTGGTACACGTCAGCGCCTTTGGCCCACTCGAGAGCAGCCGTATCAGAGGAGCCGGCGGAAGGATTGCCCGGCACCACAGCGGTGACGATCCCCCCGCCATCGGAAGTGGGCAGCCCGTCGCCAGCCAGGCGTGCGGCCAGGGTGTCGGCTTCGGCAGTGGACGGCGTCGTCCCGTCGAGGGTCAGCACCTGCACGGCCCAGGCGCCGTCGCTCCAGTCGATGGCCGCCCCGTCGAGGGTCGGGCAGGTGGTGGCGGCGACACCGCCGGACAAGGTCACGGGGTGCGATGGCCCTCCGCACGAGGCGATGGCCTGGCCGCGAGCCTGGGCCATCTGGGACTGGGCGTTGGCGGCCGACGCCGTTGGTGTCGTCGAGAAGCTGGCCACCTCACGCCCGGCTGACGACGACGACAACGACGGGCTGTCCACCGGCACGGGAGTGGCGGTGGCGATGAGGGTCACGTTGTCCTGGCCGCCTAGTCCCGAGGTCTCGGCCGTGAGGTAGCCCGATACTTGGGGCAGCGTGTGGGGCGCTTGGGCCCCAGCAGCCACGGGGTTGAACTCGGCCATGGCCGCCACCACCAGCGCCGGAAAGCCAGCGCCGGAGGTGGTGCTGGAGCCGGATGCCGAGACCTGGGCAGCGGTCGGGGTGGTGGTGCCGGCGTGATGCGAACCGGCGGCGGCGTGGCTAGAGCTGCAGCCAGTGACGATCAGGCCCAGCAGGGCCATGCCGGCGAAGGGGAGAAGGTGGGAACGGAGGGGGGGCCCGAGGTGGGGCGACGGGTGGCGGCGAAGGTGAATCGGAGGATGGTGGGGGCGGTTGGGTGGCCCGTTCAGCACGAGTAGTCGCCGTCGTAGGATCCGCCTGCCTCTTGCACGAGGTAGATGGGCCCACCGGCGAAGCTCGTGCTCGAGCACCAGTTCCCCGGCGACGACGTCGCCTGCCCGGTCGGGTACCACACCGGCACACTAGGCACGTAGTTGCCAGCGATCTGGCTCCACTGGTAGTTGGTGCTGTAGATGGCAGCTGCATCCCCGGCACCGCGGATGGCGGCCAGTGCCCCGGCGATGACCTGGTCGTTGGCTGAGGTATCCGAAGTCCAGTAGGAGCCCGTCTCGATGTCGAGCCACCAGGTGCGGGTCTGGTGCCCGGCCGAGTGGGACGTCGAGATCGAATTCTGGGCCGTGTTGTACCCGTAGTTGTACGACTCGCAGCTGAGGTCACCCATGGCGCAGGTCCCGGCCGGCCCCGAGCCCCACTGGGCGGAGTCCGAGCCCTGGGGCGAGTTGAGGTTCAGATACACCGTCAGGTTCGGCCCGCCCCACGACGCTTCACTGGAGAAGCACGGGTTGGTGGTGAACGCCGACCCCCCGTTCACCCCGACCACGGCCACCGGCGCCGATGGGGGATAGGACCCCCCGCACTGCGGCCACGAGATGTCGTACCCCGTGGCTGCATGCGCGTACGGCGGCCCCGAACTCACCTGCTTGGTCGAGAAGTCCCCCGATTCGCTCGATCCGGCACCCGAGCCCGGCCCCGGGGCCATGGACGTGATCCATTCACCCACCGGCACATAGCCCGACGCCGATCCCCGGAACGGCGCATCGCCGAAGGCGAAGATCCCCCCGTCGGACGCCACCAGCCAGTACCCCCCGGAGTCGGGCGCCGCCATGCCCACGGCGGGGGCGGCCAACTTGCTCCCGCCCATGGACCCGTGGAACGGCGCGTCGCCGAAGGCGAAGATGCCGCCGTCGGAGGCGTCCAACCAGTAGCCCTTGCCGTCGGAGGTTGAGGCCATGCCCACCACCGGCTGCGACAGCCTCGAACCACCCATGGACCCGCGGTACACGGCGTCGCCGAAGGCGAAGATCCCCCCGTCGGACGCCACCAGCCAGTACCCGCCGCCGTCGGGCGTGGAGGTCATGCCGACCACCGGCTGGGCCAGGCGCGACCCGCCCATGGACCCGTGGAAGGCGGCGTCACCGAAGGCGAAGATGCCACCGTCGGAGGCCACCAGCCAGTAGCCCTTGCCGTCGGGCGTCGGGCTCATGCCGACGATGGGCTGGGCCAGGCGCGACCCGCCCATGGACCCGTGGAACGCCGCATCACCGAAGGCGAAGATCCCTCCGTCGGATCCCACCAACCAGTACCCCTTGCCGTCGGAGGTGCCGGCACTGCCCACCACCGGGGCGCTCAGTCGCGACCCGCTCATCGATCCCTGGAACGGCGTACCCCCGTACGCGCCAACCCCGCCCTCCGAGCCCACCAACCAGTAGGCCGGTGAGGCACCCACCACCGGAGCGCTCGACGCCGGCGACGACGGAGAGCTGGGCGACGACGGCGAGGAACCGAGGCCGGGTGGCAGCGTGATGGTGGGCGTGGACCCGGCGCTCTTGGTCGGGCCCGCGCCCAGGCCGAGCAGCGAGCCGGTGAGGCTGGGCAGGCCGATGGCGCCAGCGGGCAGCGAACCCAGGATGACGACGGCAACGGCCAGTGCAGCGGCGGCGGTGGCTGAGCGGGCGACCGAACGTG
>Ga0307374_10006896_pt1 | contig 17602 bp, 14 predicted proteins | sample OX3MG_FD_202532 | JGI IMG/M metagenome (GOLD analysis project Ga0307374, IMG submission 202532) | Soil microbial communities from Risofladan, Vaasa, Finland - OX-3 | ecosystem: Environmental > Terrestrial > Soil > Coastal area > Acid sulfate soil | place: Finland: Risofladan, Vaasa | collected... | reverse complement strand
CCGGTGCTATAACCGAGGCCGATCGGGAAGTTCGAGTTTTGGTTGTACCCGATGAAGGCGCCGTTGCCGTCCGAGAATGGGAGATACTGGCCCGCCGAAGTCAGCACGAATGTGGATTGCTGGAAGACGTGCAGCGTCCACAGGTTCTTGAGATCGAAGTTCACCTGGTATCCGGCGTTACTCTGCGCCGGCTGCGAAAGATGGTTGACGTAGCGACCGTCGTTTGCACTGACCGAAATATCTTGCAGCAGGGAATGTCGGGAAAAGTGCAGCGTACGTTGCGCGTAGGCGATATAACCGCCGATATCGCTCTGCTGGACGTATCCGTCCGCCGGGCTGTACTGCGCCCCGACGTATTGACGGGCAGCCACGAAGACCGTGTTCGCGTCTTTATATCCCGTGCCGATCTCGCCGTAGCGCGCCTGCGCGGGGTCGCTCACGAACGTCCCGGCTTCGCGCGCGTAGTTCGCGTACAGAAACACGTGGCTACGTTGATCGAGGTACCCGGCATTGAGCGATGTGGTCGAGTCGGTAAAGCCGGGAGTGTTCACCGATATGCGCTGAGCGTTCAGGGAAACGTCGCTCCGATCGGTAGCGTGCAAAAAGTCGATCGCACCGGCAGCATCGGTACGTTGCGATCCGACGGCGTCGAATCCGGAGAAGGTTAGCGGTCCCTGCGTGCCCTCCAGGCCGTATCCTTCGCGAAAAGTGGGGATCGAAGGCGTGTAGATCGACTCCGGACAGTTCGTACATCCAAACGTCGCATTAAATGCATTTCCCACTTGCGTAAAAAACGGGCGCACCTCTTGGTATTGGCGCGGAAAGGCCGTGGGCGATATGCTCTGCTGATCGGTTTCAACGTTCGAATAGTCGGGGTGGAAAGACCCGACGAAGGATGCGGTGGGAGTGACGGGTATCGCCATGTCGAGGCCTATTTGCGACGTAGCGCCGCCCGCAGCCGACGAGCGTGCAACGCCGAGCGCATAGGGCTGAAACCGTGCTTCGGCACGTTTGGGCGCAGTCGCGCCCTTCGCGAGGTTCGCCCCGACGCCGGTAAGCGAGCCGAAAAATGTCGCATCGTTCGTCGATGCTGCGAGGGCGCTATGGGCCCAAACGTCATAGCTATCCGACCCGAGATTGAAACGCACGAACTGCACGTTCCAATGCTGCGAACCGTTGGAGCGGACGATAGCAAACGGGATGTGCATGGTCACGGTGTATCCCGGCGATGCGATATCGCCGGCGGCGGTCCAGGATGGCGTATATGCCGTATTTTCGGAGGATGTCTGCGTGCGTGCGCCCTTGGCATTCGCGTAGAACGCATAGCTGAAGCCCTGCATACCCTGAGGAGAGATGAAGACGCCGACGTTATCGTCGTTGAGCACCGCCGGGCCGTTCGTAAGGGTCGCAGCCTTAACCCTTTGCCGTTGCGTCGAGACGAAAGCGATATCGAGGCCGGTGGGATCTTGGGCAACGTAGACGCTGGTGGGTTGCGCCGCATGCCGATGATTGGTGAAGTCGTAGCCGAGCCGTAGGGGTGCGGCCCCCTTCCACGATGCATCGACCCGGCCGTCCATGGACGGCTCGCGCGCTAACATGGGAAGCGCGAGCGACGGTGCATATGCCGCAAGAGCCGGCTGCTGCGACGCCACGAACAGTAGCAGCGAGGTCCATACCGCGATACCAAAACGCATGCCCATACTACGGGCGCGCGTCAGCTATGTTTCGCTCCCGTAAGCCGCTCAAGAGCCACCTTACGGCGGTAACGAGGGACGAAATCCCGGAAAGCGTCGACACGAAACACCCCTTTCGACGATCGGGAATAAACGCGGATATCGAATGTGCCGCGAATTTTCGACCCAGGCGGAAGCCCTGCCTCCATCGCCCTGCCCCGCGAACCTCGCTCGCGAGCGACATGCGGACTCAGGTTATAGATTCCCGCTCCTCGAGTTTTGCGAGGATGTCCGCGGTGGTGCCCACCTCGCCGATACGTGGGAAGATGCGTTCGATCGAGTTCTGGTGCGCTTCGGGGCGCGTGTCGGCCATTGCGTCCGCAGCAAAGGCGATATTGTAGCCATGCTCCCATGCGTTGCGAGCCGTCGATTCGACGCCGATGCTGGTGGAGATGCCGCACAGCACGATCCCGGTAACGCCGCGACGGCGCAGTTGTAAATCGAGGTCCGTCCCGTAAAAGGCTCCCCATTGGCGCTTGGTCACCTGGATATCGCTCGGGGCAAGAGCCAGTTCATCGACGAACTCCGCGAATTCCGGCGTCGGTTTGGCCCCGGACGACGGCTCGTCGGTGCGCGTCTTGACCGCATCGCTGCGATCCGCCGCAACCGTCACGTGGACCAGCACTACGGGCAATCCGGCCGCGCGAAACGCCGCCGCGAGCCGAGCTGCGTTGGCCACGACGCCGGCCGAATCCGGATGCGTCGGCCTGGCGACGATACCGCGCTGCAGATCGATCGCCACAAGCGCGGTCTTCGGGTCGAGTTTGGTGATGGGCATGTCTTCCTTATCTCCTTACCGTTCGTAGATCCAGCGCATGATACCGCGCGGCACGAGGTCGTGCTCCAACGTATGCAAGCGCTCCAACACCTGGGCTTCCGATAAGCCTTCGATGTACAGCGGCATACGCACCAAAATCGGCCCGCTATCGGCCTGCGGCGTCACAACGTGCACGCTCACGCCGCTCCACGCGCTTCCCGCCGCGATCGCATCGCGCACCGCACGTGCACCGCGATACGCCGGGATGTACGACCCATCGGCAAGCCCTACCTCGTCACGCGTTGCATCGAACGGCAGGTACGCCGGATGCACGTTGATCGTATCCGGAAATGCGTCCAGAAATGAGGGGGCCAGCAGATGCATCCATCCGAGCAGCAACAGCAACTGCGGCCGTTCGTTCCCGATTGCCTCGAGTAAGCGTGCGTCGTACGCAGCCCGGGACTCGTTCGCTCGATCCCTGGCGACCACGCGGGCCGGAATTTTCGCCACACGCGCGCGCTCGATCGCAAACGCATCGGCCGTGTTGCAAACCAGCGCCGCGATTTCCAGCGGGAGCGTACCCGCACGCACCCGCTCGAGCACGGCTTGGAAGTTCGTCCCGCTACCCGACGCCATCACGATGGTGCGAATGCGCTCCTCACCACCGTCGCGAAGCGTGAAACGTTCGACGACCCGTGCGCCCACGCGCTCGACATAGTAGCGTTGCAAGCGCTCGTCACCCACCGCTGGAATGAGCGCGCGCCGATATCCGCGCGTGCGCAAGCTACAGAGAGCGGCTTGCAGCAGCGCGCCTCCGAGCGGTCCGCCGCGCTCGCTCGCATTCACGCCGAATGGCCCAAAAATGCCGACACCGGGTTCGGTGGCGACACAGCGTAGCCATCGATACCGCAGCCCCTCCGGCGCATACGTTGCGAATCCCACGGCGCGGCCATCGCGCAGCGCCGCCACGGTGCTCCCGGCGTAGGCTTCGCCGCTCCACGCGCCGCCGAACGTTTCATCGATCCACGCCAGGGTCGCATCCGCGGCGCCTCGCCGTTCATCGAACGTGCAACCCGAGCCGACGATGGCCGCAATCGCGTGCTCCTGCGCCGTCGCATCGAAACGTTCGTCCAGATCGACGATTAAGTTCACCATCGCTCGCAAGGGCGGCTATACGCGCGCTTCGTGCACGACCACGGATGGCTCGTCGCCACGCCGCGCTTCGATCCAGCCGGCGACGAACGCACCCGGTGCAGCCGCCACGGCCTTCGCCGCATCGGCGAGCGGGACGACCAGCGTGTAGCCGACGCCCATGTTGAGCGTGCGATAACGCTCCTCGTGCGAAAGTTCGGCTCGTTTCACCAACTCTTGCATGATCGGCGGTACGCTCCAGCGCGTCTGCTCGAAGATCGCTTTCACGTTACTCGGCAGGGTGCGCGGCACGTTCTCGAGCAAGCCGCCGCCGGTGATGTGCGACATCGTCTTCACGTGCGCGACCGTTTGGATCGCGCGCACCGCATTGTAATACGACGGATGTTCGGCCAACAGCGCGTCGCCGTACGTCGTGCCGTCGAACGGCACGCCCCACTCTTCGCGTGCGATGAATTTGCGAGCGAGCGAGTAGCCGTTGGTATGCAATCCCACCGCCGGTAGCGCGACGATCGCATCGCCGGCTTCCACCGTTTCCGGTTTGGGGAGCGCCGCGATCTCAACGGTGCCGACGATCGTTCCGGCCAAATCGAAATGCCCCGGCGCGTAGAGGCCCGGCATCTCCGCCGTCTCTCCGCCTAACAGCGCGCACATGTGCGCGCGGCATGCGCCGGCGCACCCCGCGACCACCGCGGCGGCGACCGCCGGATCGAGTTTCCCGACCGCGAGATAATCGAGGAAAAACAGCGGCGTGGCATTCACTACCAAAATATCGTTGACGCAGTGATTCACCAGGTCGCGGCCGACGCCGTCGTAGCGCTCCAATTCGGCCGCAATAAGAATCTTCGTCCCGACCCCGTCGGCCGAGGCGACCAGGGCCCGATCGCCGCCCCCGGGCATGCGCATGACGCCGCCAAAGCCGCCGATCGCGTCCATCTGGTCGGGATGACGCCACGCGCCGAGGACGCCCTTATACCGGGCAACGGCTTCGTTACCCGCGGCGATATCGACGCCCGCCTTCGCGTATGCATCCAGGTTCCGACTTTGGTCGCTCACTATGCCTCCCGCGCAGGGCCGTCCAGGCGCCGCGCACGAACAATCATCGAAGACGTTCTTCGCCATCTTCGTGGCGCTCTAGTTCACCCAAGCGAAAGGCTGACCATGCAAATCCGTACCGCTCAAGATGCGCCGGGCACCGTGCGCACCGGAGCACTCGTCGTCCCGGTCTTCTCCGATGGAGAACTCACCGGGCCGGCCAAGGCCATCGATACCGCGCTCGGCGGCGCCATCGCAGACGTGCTGGCGTCCGGCGAAATCAAAGGCAAGCTCTGCGAACTCGCGCTCATTCATGCCAAAGGCCAACCGTTCCAACGCGTGCTCGTCGTAGGCCTGGGCGAGTCGGCCAAGTTCGAGCCGTATATGCTCGCACGCTATGCGGGCGCAGCCGTTCGCTATCTTGGGCGCCGCAACGTCGAGCAGATCGCCGTGGCGCTGCCGCCGCAAGCCGCGGCGAACGCCGTCGCCTGCGCGTCGTTCGCGGCGGAGGGCGCGATCTCGGGCTCGTTCGAAACCACGAGCTATCAAGAGAAGCCCGATAAGCGCATGGCCGTCACGTCGACGACGCTGCTCTCGCACGGCCTCGATCAAGCTGCGGTTGAAACCGGTGCGAACCGCGGAACCATCGTCGGTGACGCGGTCAACCTCGCGCGTCGCCTTGCGTTAACTCCAGCGAACGATATGACCCCGACCCACCTTGCGGATGAAGCCGCCAAAGTTGCGAAGGAAGTCGGCGTAGAGATCGACGTGCTCGACGAAGCGCGCGCTCGCGCCGAGAAAATGGGCTCGTTCCTCTCGGTCGCACAGGGCAGCGCACAACCTCCGAAGTTCATCGTTATGACGTACAAGGGCGACCCGTCGAGCAAAGAGCTGCTCGCGCTGGTCGGCAAGGGCATCACGTTCGATACGGGCGGCATCTCGCTCAAACCACCGGATCGCATGGAAGAGATGAAATACGATATGTCCGGCGGCGCGGGAACCATCGCGGCGATGTACGCGATCGGCAAGCTCAAGCCGAAGCTCAACGTCGTGGCGATCGTTCCCGCAACGGAAAATATGCCGGGCGGCAAAGCGACCAAACCCGGCGACATCGTCACCGCGATGAACGGCAAGACGATCGAAGTCATCAACACCGACGCTGAAGGACGCTTGGTCCTGTGCGATGCGCTCTGTTACGCGCAAAAACTCGGCGCAACCAAGATCGTCGATACCGCAACGCTAACCGGAGCCTGCGTCATCGCGCTCGGCCACGCTGCGAGCGCGGTCGTCGGCAACAACGACGCGTTCATCGACCAGTTCGTCGCGCTCTCCAAGCCGACCGGCGAACGCTATTGGCCGATGCCGCTCTACGACGACTACACCTCCGCGATGAAGAGCGACATCGCCGATCTGAAAAACACCGGTGGCCGCCCGGCGGGCACGCTCACCGCAGGCGCATTCCTCAAGGCGTTCGTTGACGAAAAGACGCCCTGGCTGCATCTCGATATCGCAGGCACCGCCTATCTCGACAACGAGTCGGCATGGCAAGCCAAGGGGCCGACCGGCACGCCGGTGCGCGCCTTCGTTTCGCTCGTCGAAACGCTCGCTGGTTCACCTATCGTCCACGCCAACGGCGCCACGAAGGCCGGCGTCTAGAGGCTCCTTACTCGCATAAACGCAAACGACGGCCTCGGATCGTCGCATCCGAGGCCGTCGTTGTTTTACACGTTGCGCGGCGCAACTACAGCGCGAGCGTAATGCTCCCGACGCCGCCCCAACCGCTCGTGCACGTTGACTGTTGCTGGAGTTGCGAGGGGGACGGTTGATACGTCCAGGTCCAACAGTACGTTGCACCCGGCGTCAAGCTGCTAAACGTCGTTTGACCGCTCGCGTTTGTCGTTTGCGTCGCGATCACGCCGGTCGGCGTGATGTTCGGTGAATTCCCGGAAACGCCGGTCGAGAGCACGACCGATTGGTTCGCGACCGGTGCGCCGCTCTTGGTCGTAATGATGAGTACCGATGTCACCGATGGCGGCGTCGAACTTCCACCACCGACTCCACCGCCGCATGCGGAAAGGGCGAGCGTGACGCAGAGGATCGCGAATAGCTGCTTCATTGACGAAGCCTTCGCAATGCCTCGCGCCCCATCCTCGCCCGGCGCGGTAGCGGCGCTAGCGCAATTCGCGTTTCGCGCGGTCCACTTCAGCCTGCGTACGGTGCTGGATCTCGCTGGCCGCGGAGACCAGTCGCTCCATGGGGGTCATGCTATTCCCAGCCACTTCGCGACGCGTCTTTTCGGCGTTGGCTGCGGAGCGATGCATCGCCTCATCGGCACCGTCGCGGACATCGGCTACGGTCTTCTTGGCTTGGTCGATCGCTGAATCAAGTGCGTTCTTCATACCAAGACCCTATACCCGATTGGGGACGCTCGAAACGGACGAGGGCGGCCTTGCGCAGAAGGCGGTAAGGCCATGTCACAGCAGAATGCCGCCAAAGGCGAAGACCGCCCATACGAGCCCGCCAAGGGCCCCGCTCTCCGCCGGATTACGGCGGGCGCGATCCTGCGGCGCAAGGGCAAAGCGCCATTTCCGATGATCACCGCCTACGATGCGCCGTTCGCGCGCTTCGCCGAGGAGGCCGGTATCGATTTCATCTTGGTCGGCGATTCGCTCGGGAACGTCGTCCTTGGGTACGACGAAACCACGCCGGTAACGCTCGAGCAGATGTTGCATCATACTGCGGCAGCCGTTCGCGGAACGTCGCGAGCGCACATCGTCGGCGATATGCCCTTCGGTTCGTATCAGGTTAGCGACGAGGATGCGCTGCGCAGCGCCATTCGTCTGGTGAAAGAGGGCGGCGCGTGCTCCGTTAAACTCGAGGGCGGGAAGCATGAGTCGCAGCGCATTCGCGCGATCACCGCGGCGGGTATCCCGGTCATCGGACACATCGGCGTTACGCCGCAAACCGCGGGCTTAGGCCCAGGATACAAGGTGCGAACCAATCGCGAGCGCCTGCTCGAAGATGCGCTCGCCGTGCAAGATGCCGGCGCATACGCGATCGTGCTCGAGGTCGTCGATCCCGAAATCGCCCGCGAGATTACGGAAACGCTGCGCATCATCACCATCGGCATCGGCGCCGGCCCGCATTGCGATTCGCAGGTGCTCGTCTTGCACGACGCCCTGGGCATGTACCCGAAGTCGCCGAGCTTCGCGAAGCGTTTTGGGGAACTCGGCCAGGCCGCCGTCGCCGCGCTGCAATCGTACGCGGAAGACGTCCGCTCGGCCGCATTTCCGCCGGAACCATAACGGCCGCGCGAACGCGCCGGCGTTACACTCGCTGTGAAGCCTGCTCGGCGATTTCCTCGATGTGGCGCGCATCCGTCCCGCAACAGCCACCCAAAACCGTCAGCCCAAACTCGTGCGCGCACGCCCATAGATCGCGTGCGAATACCTGCGGCTCGGCTTGCTCCAACCGTGCGCCCTCTTCGAGTTCCTGCGGCGGCAACGGCGAGCCGTTGGCCTTCAGGCCGACGACGCGATGCGCGAGATCCGGCGCGGCGCGAAAGAGTGCGGCGAGCGCCGTTGCGGCGTTGGTCGGATAGATGCAGCCCAGCATATAGTGCCACGGCCGTCGGCTTGGATCGGCATCGAGGCGTTCGATAGCGGTTGCCAACGGCGTACCGTCCATCATCGTTCCATCCGGGCGTATCATCGGCGCGACCGCGAACGGCAGCCGCGTCTGCGCCATTGCCGCGCAGGCGCCGAGCAACGCATCGCAACTCGGAAACGTCGCCGCGTACAAAATATCGACGCCTGCATCCGCCAGCGCCACCGCCTGCTCGCGATGGTACGCTTCCGCTTCGACGGCTCCGAGCGCATGGGTGGGGTCGTAACCATCGGTCGCCGGGCCGATCACGCCGGCCACGATCGCGCGTGCGCCGGTTTGGGCGATCACGTCGCGAATGAGCGCGACGGCTTCGCGATTGTACCGCGTAACGTCGGTAGTCCAGTTTTGGCTCGCGCGCCAGGTCGGCGTGCCGAGCTGGATCGGCAGATCGAACCGCGCGGCGATCTCCGCGTAGCTGCGATAGATCTGCGTGAGGATCGCGCGCCCCTGCGCGTCGTCCAGCAATTCGAACGAGCAAAAGTCGCGCAACGAGCGATGAAACTCATAGATGATGCGCGTCTCGATGCCGCCGTCGGTGAGCACCAACGGCTCTCTATAGAGGGTGATCAACCAACGAGTTCGCGGGTTTCATGCGCGGCCGGCGCATTCGGATAGGTGCCGGTCAAGCAGCCCAGGCACATTTCGCCGTGCTCGCGTCCGGTCGAAGCCACCAACCCGGACAAGCTGAGGTAGCCGAGCGAATCGGCGCCCGTCTTCTCGCGAATCTGTTCGATCGTATAATTCGCGGCAATCAACTCGTCGTACGTCGCCATATCGACGCCGAGGTAACAGGGGTGTTTGATCGGCGGCGAGGTGATGCGCAGATGCACTTCTTTCGCACCCGACTCGCGCAGCAGCGCTACGATGCGGGGCGTTGTCGTACCGCGCACGATCGAATCGTCCACCACGATCACGCGTTGTCCGCGCAGGTTCTCCACGACGGGATTGAACTTCAACTGCACGCCTCGCGAGCGCATCTTCTGATCCGGACTGATGAACGTTCGCCCGATGTAGCGGTTTTTGATGAGCCCTTCAACGTACGGCAGATCGGCCTCCGCCGCGTAACCGATGCCGCCGGGGACGGCCGAATCCGGCACCGCCATCACCACATCCGCTTCTACCGGATGCTCCTTGGCGAGTTGCCGGCCCATCGCGTAGCGCGCCATGTAAATCGAGCGACCGTTCAGCGTCGAGTCCGGCCGCGCGAAATAGATGTATTCGAACATGCACAGCGCCGGTTTTGCCGTCTGGTTGGGGCCGCGATGCGATTCCATCCCGGCCGCGGTAATGCGAATCACTTCGCCCGCTTCGATCTCGCGCACGTACTGCGCGCCGACCGTGGCAAGCGCGCACGATTCCGACGCGACGACGTAGCCGCCGTCTCCGTACGTTCCCAAGCAGAGCGGACGCACGCCCCACGGATCGCGAAACGCATACAACTCATCTTTGGTGATGAGGACGACCGAGTACGCGCCTTGCGCAACGCCGAGAACGTGTTGGATGCGCTCGAGCATCGATCCCGGCGCCTCGACTAAGACCTTGGCCATCACTTCGGAGTCGGAGCTGGCGAGCAAGGTGGTGGTCGGTGCGAGCGACTCGCGCAAATCGTCGGTGTTGGTGAGGTTGCCGTTGTGCACGAATGCGAAATCGCCGATCTCGGTTCGCTCGAGCAGCGGCTGGGCGTTGACGACCATCGAAGAACCGGTCGTCGAGTACCGGGTATGGCCGACGGCGATATGTCCCGAGAGCGCCCCGAGGCTCTCCTCGTCGAAGATCGCGCCGATCAGGCCCATCTCCTTATGCGAGCGAATCGTCCCGCCGTCGGCGGCGGCGATGCCGGCCGACTCTTGCCCGCGGTGCTGTAACGCGTACAACGCAAAGTAGGCAAGACGCGCGGCCTCACGGCCCGGCGCATAGACTCCCGATATCCCGCACATGCTGTAGCTCTGATTCTAACAGGTGGCAGCCTCTTCCGGCCTGCCTTTAGTCGTTCGAGCGTCTCCCCCCGAAAATCTGGAGCAGAGCGAGAAAAATATTGATGATATCCAGGTAGATGCTTACGGCCATCATGACGGGCGAAACGCCGTCTCCGCCGGCGCGAATCCGGGCAAAATCGATCAACACGAAGCCCGTAAAGATCACCAGCGTAATCCACGAGTACACCGTCGGGGAAACGAAATGCAAGAAGATGCCGACGATGCCCACCAGCACCAGGCCGAGCAGCGCGATCATGAATATGCCCTGGAAGCGCCGTAAATCCAGGCCGGTCGCATAGACGATCGCGGCCAGGGCGAACATGCCAAGGCCCGTCGTGAGCGCCGCGTTAAACACGATGCTCGGGCCGCCGGCGAGATTCAGGTAATGCTCGATCGTCGGCGAGATGCCGACGCCTTCGAGAAATGCGAAGACGTAAAACAGCAGCAGGGCGAGCCCCGGGTTGCTTTGCACCGCAGACATGACGAAGAGCAGAATGAGCCCCCCGATCAGCGCGAACAGCCCTATCCCGAACGGCACGGTCGGGAAGAGTATCACGGAGAGCGCGGTAACGCACAGGCCGACCGCCGTGATGCCCAAGACCTGAGCTAGAAGCGATTGGGTGGCCGCGCGGGCGACCGGTTGTTGCATCTGATAAGCCATCGTACTCTCTGATAACCTCCGTTGCGGCTCGAAGTTACACTCGCGGCGGCCGAGCCCTTGCACCGAACACCTGTTCGATGTATGCTCCCAAGATGCGCGGCGTCACCGTTATCGAGCAGGAAGCCAAATCGATCGTCAATGCGGTCAAGGGCATGCCGTTCGCTTGGTCGATCAATCCCTACCGCGGGTGCTTCCACCAGTGCCGTTTTTGCTACGCCCGCCGCACGCATACGTATCTAGAAGAGGACGGCGAGGGCTCCTGGGGCAGCCGGCTCTACGTGAAGACCAATGCCCCCGCCCTCGCCCGGCGCGAACTGGCTAAACGCAGTTGGAAGCACGAGCAAGTCGCGATTGGGACGGTGACCGACCCCTACCAACCGCTCGAAGGCCGCTATCGCCTGACCCGAGGCGTCCTCGAAGCGCTGCGCGATTACGAAACGCCCGCCGCCATCATCACGCGTTCGCCACTGGTCGTGCGCGATATCGACGTGCTCCAGTCGATGGCGGGGCGTGCCGGCGTCAGCGTATCGATCAGCATCGCGACGCTTGACGAGCGCCTCTCGCGAGAGATCGAACCCACCGTCGCTCCGCCCAAACAGCGCTTGCGCGCGGTACGCATGCTGGCCGATGCAGGCATCCCGGTGAACGTCGCGTTAGCGCCGGTCTTGCCGCGGATCACCGATGCCCCCGCATCGCTCGAAGCGGTGATATCAGCAGCCCGAGAAGCCGGGGCGCAACGCGTCTGGCACAACACGCTCTACCTGCACGAAGTCACGCGCGAGGCCTTCTTCAGCTATCTGCGCGAGCATCGGCCCGAACTACTCGCCGAATACGCCGATCTCTATCGCGGCAAGTACGCCCCGCGTGCGATCTCCGATGAAATCAGCGAACGCGTGAGCGCGCTGCTGGCGCGCTTTCCATCGCGCACCGTACCGCGCATCGTTTCGCAAGCACCGTTGCAACTCTCGCTAATCTAGGCGTCACACGTCAACGAAACTACGATAGGCCAACAACAGATCGCGGCGCGTGACGATGCCGATTAGTTTTGCGCCCTCGTCGCCTAGAATCGGGAGCAGGGGAGTCTCCATGTCGGCCATCAGCGTGGCCGCGCGTTCGAGCGTATCCGATGCCACCAACGATTCGACATCGCGCTGCAAGATCGAACGCACGGGCATATCGCCTTGCCCGGATGCAATCGCCTGCGCGATGCCGGTGGTCGTGACGATCCCGACGAAACGCTCGCCGTCGCAGACCGGCATCGCGAGCTCGCCCGGATCGGCGTCGCGATCGAGCAGAGCCCGAATCGGTTCATCCACCTGGCCGACGACGGGCGCCGCCCGCACCACGCTCGATACCGGGACCTTCGCGAAAAACCGAGGATTACGCACCCGCTGCCAATTGATGCCGCGACGAATCAGTTTGCGTTCGTATACCGTCGAGCCGAGCAACCGCCGGCCCAGCAGCGTCGCGATCACAACCGCAACCATCAACGGCAGAATAATCGTGTAGTCGCTCGACATCTCGAACACGATCATAATCGCGGTGATCGGTGCCTCGGCAGCTGCGGAAAAGACCGCGGCCATTCCGACCAAGCCGTATGCTGCCGCGGGGCCCGTCCACGACGGAAATGCCTGATGGATGATCCGGCCGAACCCGTCGCCCAGAAACGCGCCGGTAAAGAGCGAGGGCGCGAATACTCCGCCGGAGCCGCCCGATCCCAGTGTCAACGACGTAGCGATCGGTTTGAGCGCGGCTAACGTAAAGGCGTGGAGCGCCGGCACGTGTTCGTAGAAAACTTGTTGGATGCTATCGTATCCCACCCCGAAGATCTGGGGGAACCAGATGCCGATCGCCCCGACTCCGGCGAACCCGATCGCGCCTTTGCTCCACTGCGGCAATTGAACGCGATCGAACACGTCCTCGACAAAGTACAACACGTTGACGAACCCGGTCGCCCACATCGCGGCAATCAAACCGAGAATCGCGTAGAACACCAACTCCCACGGCGATACCAGCGCGAATGCAGCGGCGCTAAACGATGGATGATTGCCCAAAAACGCGCGCCCGATGACGGCCGACACGACCGATGCAACCACAATCGCAGCAAACGAACGCGGCGCGAATTCGCCGAGAATCACCTCGGACGCGAAGAACACGCCGCCGATTGGCGCGTTGAAGGTCGCGGATATGCCTGCCGCGGCGCCGCATGCGACCAAGGTGCGCACGATCGGCGCGGGCGCGCGCACGATTTGACCGAGAACCGACCCCAGTGTCGAACCAATCTGCACGATCGGTCCCTCCCGCCCGCAACTGCCGCCAAATCCAATCGAAGCTGCCGATGCGATCGATTTGATAGCAATGATCCGGGGACGCATCACGCCGCCGCGTAGCGCCACCGCCTCCATCACTTCCGGGACGCCGTGTCCGCGCGCCTCCGGCGCGAAGCGCGCGGCCACGAATGCTGCGATCGTCCCGCCGATCGCCAACTGCACGACGATGCCGACCGGCCCGATGTGCGCGTGTAAAAACGGCCCGATCTCTCCAAAAGCCAAGGCTCCGGCAGCCGCGATCATCCAGCGAAAGGCTATCGCGCCGAATCCGCCTCCCAAGCCGATCAGCGTCGCCGCAGCGATCATGAACGCGCTCTGCGACAGGGTAAAGCGCCCGAGCTTCATAGCGTAGGTGTTGTTGCGCGATTCGAACGTGATTAACATCGACCGTCCCGCTCAGACGACATTCTTATCGTATTCGAGCGTCTCCATCAGCTCGAGAACCGCAGGTTCCTCATCGCCGGTCCGCATCGCTTCTACGAAGCAATGTTGCAGATGATGGCGCAGTTCGATCCTTCCGACCCGATCGAGCGCGGACCGAACGGCGGAGAGCTGCCGGAGCACCTCTAAGCAGTACGCGTCCTGATCGACCATGCCTACGATCGCATCGAGATGCCCACGTGCCGTTTTTAGGCGACGCACGAGATCGGCCTTGACCTCGGGATCCAGAGCAACGACGGCCGTACGATGGTCGGGCATACGCTATCCATACCCCGGGGGAGGGGGTTACCCCTGTCGTTCGCCGCTAATGCCCAATGTCGGTGCGATAGGTCAGGTCCTTGGATCCCAGGCGTTTGGCCAGGACGCCGACCGCTTCGTATGCGTGCTCGCGCGCTTCGGGAAGATCGTCCCCAACCGCCGTGACCGTCAGGACCCGGCCGCCCGCCGCCATCACGCGGCCGTTGGCGGCCTGCGTGGAACCCCAAAAAGCCTGGCTTCCCCCCGGTAGCGAAATATCCGGGTCGAGGCCCGCGATCGGCGTGCTGATCCGCGGGTACTCGCTGGTCGCGAGCACCACGCCGACGCACGATTGGCCGCCGACGCTCGCCAGCGAGAGATCCATCGCACCGTCCGCGGCCGATTTTAAAAGCGCGGCGAAATCGCCCGAGATGCGCGGCATCAAGACTTGCGTCTCCGGGTCGCCGAAGCGCGCGTTGAACTCGATGACGAACGGTCCGCTCTTCGTCCACATGATGCCGCAATAGAGGACGCCCACATACTCCTCGCCTTCGGCGAGAAGCCCGCGGAGCACCGGCGCGAGAATACGTTCGCGCACTTGGTCGAACATATCGTCGGGAAAACCGAGCGGCGGCGAATACGCGCCCATGCCTCCGGTGTTGGGCCCCGTGTCTCCGTCGCCCGCGCGCTTGTAATCGCAGGCCGCGGCGATCGGCAGCATCGCGCGGCCGTCGGCAAGCGCAAAGACGCTGACTTCGCGCCCTTCGAGTTTGGCTTCCAAGAGCACGTCGTTACCGCCGCCCGGCACCTTATTGCCGCCATACCAATCGCCGAGCACCGCGCGCGCCGATGCGACGTCGTCGCAGACGACCACGCCTTTTCCGGCGGCGAGCCCGTCGGCTTTGATGACGACGCCGCCCTTCCAATTCTCAAGCGCTTTGAGCGCGCCGTCGAGCGAGTGGACGATCGCGGCACGAGCGGTCGGCACGCCGTGCCGTTCCATGAAACGTTTGGCGAACGTCTTGCTCGATTCGAGGCGGCCGCCCGAACGATTCGGCCCGAAAACGGCGATCTTCGCTTCGCGCAAGCGGTCGCCGACGCCGGCGGCGATCGCCGTCTCCGGGCCAAGCACGACCAGATCGATACGCTCCCGGATGCAGCGCTCCACGATCGCCTTGCCGTCGGTCGGAGCGATATTCCAATTCTCGCCGCGCGTCGACGTCCCGGCATTTCCGGGCGCCGCAAAAAGCGCCTCGCACGATGGCGATTGCGCGATGCGCCACGATAGCGCATCCTCGCGCGCGCCGTTACCAACAATGAGTATTCGCATGGCTATTCAATTTTCTACCGGCTAGACCGGTGTTATTCCCACTCAACCGTGGATGGAGGTTTGGAAGTGATATCGTATGCGACGCGATTGACGCCGCGGACCTCATTGACGATGCGCGTCGAGATGCGTTCCAGCAAGTCGTGCGGCAAGCGCGCCCAGTCGGCCGTCATGCCGTCTTCGCTGGTGATCGCGCGCACCGCGACCAGATTGGCATAGGTACGGCCGTCGCCCATCACGCCGACGCTCTTGACCGGCGTAAGCACGGCGAAGTACTGCCATGGATGCGGTTCGAGCGTCGCGCCGTCGATCTCGGCCCGCACGATCGCATCCGCTTCGCGCACTACTTCGAGCCGTTCGGGCGTGATATCGCCGATGATGCGTACGGCTAGGCCCGGGCCCGGGAACGGCTGCCGCGCGACGATATGCTCGGGCAAACCGAGCACGCGCCCGAGCGCGCGCACTTCGTCCTTAAACAACGCGCGCAACGGCTCGATCAGCGCGAAGTCCATGTGTTCGGGCAAACCGCCGACGTTGTGATGCGATTTGATCTTGTGCCCGGCTTTGCTATCGGGCGTTTTCGATTCGATCACGTCCGGGTAGAGCGTTCCCTGTACCAAATACTTCACGCCCGGAATCTTCGCCGCTTCTTCTTCGAAGACGCGAATAAATTCGTGGCCGATGATGATGCGCTTTTGCTCGGGGTCTTCGACGCCCGCGAGTTTGCTCAGAAAGCGTTCCTTCGCATCGACGACGACCACGTTGAGATGCAACACGTCGCGAAACGCGGCCGTCACTTCGGGCGCTTCGTTTTTGCGCAAGAGTCCGTGATCGACGAAGATGCAGGTAAGCTGCTCGCCGATCGCACGAGCCACCAACGTGGCCGCTACCGCGGAGTCGACGCCGCCCGAAAGCGCGCAGATCACGCGATCGGTGCCGACGCGCTCGCGAATCTGCGCGATCGCTCCATCGACGAAATTCTCCATCTTCCAGTCGGCGGAGAGCGCCGCGATGTCGTGCAGAAAATTCCGCAACATCTGCGTGCCGAACTGCGTGTGGACGACTTCCGGGTGGAATTGCACGCCGTAGAGTTTGCGCCGGGCATCGCCCATCGCGGCCACGTTGCAACGCGGCGTGCGAGCCAGCTCCGCGAACCCGTTCGGAAGCTTGACCACGGAATCGCCATGCGACATCCACACTCGCGATTGCGCCGGAACGCCGGCAAAGAGCGGCGAATCCGCGCGCTCGACGTCCAGCATCGCCGGTCCGTATTCCGCGTGGTCGAGTTTGACGAGTTCGGCACCGAAGTGTCGCGCCAGCAATTGCATGCCGTAGCAGATCCCGAAGATCGGAAGCCCGCTGCTCAGGATCTCGGCGTCGATATCGGGGGCGCCTTCAACCAGCGTGCTCTCCGGCCCACCCGAAAGGATGAACGCGACCGGACTGCGCTCCGCGAGCGTAGCCCACGGCGTATCGAACGGAACGATTTCGCAATACACGCCGAGTTCGCGCGTGCGACGGGCGATCAGCTGGCTGTACTGCGCGCCAAAATCAAGAATAAACAGCGTAGGGGGCATCGGGGCAACCCCATTCCACCCCACGCCCCCGGCTTCTTCTAGGGACGCGCCCCTTAGGCCGCCGGAGATCGTCGCACGACGATGACGTCAAAGAAGCCATGCGCGACCGTTTCGCCCCGTTCGTCGACTAAGGCGACGTCGGCCCGGCACTCCGTGCACCCCGTCTCGCGGGTCAGGGCGTCGGAATGATTCGCGAGCCCCGTGAAAGCGACAAACGTCAGCGGAGTGTAAAGATTCTTGGGTTACTTAGCAGTTGCTTGGGCTGCGGCGATGGCCGCATCGTAGTTCGGCTCGTCGGTGACCTCGCTCACCACCTCGAAGTAGCGGATCTTCTTATCCGCCCCGATGACGACGGTCGCCCGAGCCAGGATGCCGAGCTCCTTGATGAGCAACCCGTAGTTCTGCCCGAAGCTGTGATCGCGATAATCCGAAAGCATGCCGAGCGTAATATCGCCTTGCGCGCCGCACCAGCGGCCCTGCGCGAACGGCAAATCCATGCTTACCACGTACGCCTTCACTCCGGCCGGTAATTCACCGATGCGCGTATTGAATTTCTTCGACTCGAGCGAGCAGACGCTCGTATCGAGCGACGGCACGACGATCAGCATCGCCGCTCCACCGTCGAGCACGGCCTCAAGATTCTTGACCGAGAGATCGCCGGCCGTCAGCGTGAACTCCGGTGCCGCATCGCCTGCTTTGAGCGCCGGTCCGAG
>Ga0307374_10006893_pt1 | contig 17605 bp, 13 predicted proteins | sample OX3MG_FD_202532 | JGI IMG/M metagenome (GOLD analysis project Ga0307374, IMG submission 202532) | Soil microbial communities from Risofladan, Vaasa, Finland - OX-3 | ecosystem: Environmental > Terrestrial > Soil > Coastal area > Acid sulfate soil | place: Finland: Risofladan, Vaasa | collected... | reverse complement strand
ACGTCAAAAAGACAAAGAAGAAGCAGATTCCTCGTCGCATGGCTCCTCGGAATGACAACGGGTAGCGGGGGACGCGCCCTAAAGACGCCAATGCGCGGACGGTCTGCACGGGCAGAGGCAAAGCGGCGTCGAGCCGCCGCACTCCAAAAGAGCGCTCCTCGGAATGGCAACGGGTTGTATTGATCGCGAAGGATGCAAAGTAAGGATGCAAAGCGGATGGCAGTTGATGCGCCGAAGCTGAAGGCAACAACAAGCTCGAAATGCCGAGACAAATGCAAAGAGGAAAGCAGATCCCTCACTGCACCAAGTGAGATTCTTCGGCGCGGCGCTCGGCGTTGTATGCGGCTCCCAAAAGCACGACAACCGTGGTGAGGTACATCCACACCAAAAGGCCTATCGTGGCTGCGACGCCGCCGTAAACGACGTCGTACGGCATGTGCCGCACGTACGTGCCGAAGCCATAATCGACCACCCACCATAAAATCGTCGCTAGAACAGCGCCGTGGAAAACATCACGCCAGCCGCGGTGACCGGAGCGACCCACACGATAAACCGTCATCAGAACGGCGACGCCAAGGATGAACACAATCACGACATAGCCAGCGCGAAGCGCAATTTGCATGACGAACGAAGAACCTGTCCTGTACATGAGCCACGCGGTGGCTTGGCGGCCAAAAATCGTGAGCAAGACGACCACGAGCCAGGGGAAAATCGTCAAGCAGAGTAAAGCGAAGACGCGAAGCTGGCGATTCCAGAATTTTGGGCGCGTCTGGTCTCCGGCGACGATGTGAAAGCCCTCCGTCAAAGTCGTCATCAGGCGGGCGCCGACGAGCAAAGTGCCGAACAGGCCCACGACGATCCATCGCAGTGCGCTTTCGCCGTGGCGGCCAAGGTATGCCCCGACGAGGTGAGCGCTTTCCGGCGGCAAAATAATTTGAAGGCGAAACCACATCTGCAGAACCGCGGATGCGCCCCACTTGGTATCGTGGAGAAGTCCGAGGCCGAGGAGGAGTATAGGGAAAAACGCGAGGAACATGTTGTACGCAGTCGCCTCGGCGACAATTTGACATTGAGGAAAGACGCGGCGGACCGCGCGGTATATCCGCGTTGTGAACGTTTTAAAGCCGACCATGTTCACTGGGTTAGATTATACGAAGATAGGCGAAGTGGCGTGCGCTTCGTGTCACGAGTATCGCTCCGACCTCGGGGGTTAAAACCCCTGAAGTTTCGGGTCATCTTTTCGGTTTTCGGCACGGCCCTTCGTACGTCAGGGTGAACTAAAGCCGGGCCCTGGCGGAGACTTAGCCGGCGCACAGCTCACTCCCAAAGCGAAAACTCGGCGCTTTGCGCCGACGGGCGGGGATTAACCCCGCCCTACGAAGACAAAAGCGACGGCGATCACCGGACGCGTACGAAACCGGGCAGCAGGGTGAACTGAAGCCGTGCCCTGACGGAAGCCCTCTTATGAGACTTCTTGTGGCTGTGGGTCGCGAGGCGTAAACTCTTCGGTGAATCGCAAATAAAGCGCATTCATTCCATCGGAGGAATGCTTTCGTGACAACCCCGGCCAAGACCATCAGCGAAGGAACGCGCAGCGAGGAAATCATCCGCAAGCATAAGGAATTTTTGTGGCCGGCGGTGACGAACTATTTCAAGCAGCCGCTGGTGGCCGATCACGGTTCGATGCAGTATTTGTGGGACCTCGAAGGACGGAAGTATCTGGATTTTTTTGGCGGCATCGTCACGATTGGCGTTGGGCACTGCAATCCGAAGGTAACTTCGAAAATCAAAGCGCAGGTGGATAAGCTGCAACACACGTCCACTGTGTTTCCGAATGAAGCGATTGTGAATCTGGCGGAAAAGCTGGCGGAGATTACACCGGGGAAATTGCAGAAGAGCTTTTTCTCGAACTCGGGGACGGAGGCGAACGAGGCGGCGATTTTGCTCGCGCGCATGGCGAGCGACAGTTACGACATTGTGGCGTTGCGGCATGGGTATGCGGGCGCGTCGAGCCTGGCGAAAGGCGTGACGGCGCATGCGGCGTGGCGCAAGGGAGGGGTGATCAACGTTGGTGTATCGCACGCGATCAATGCGTATTGCTACCGGTGCCCGCTGCATTTGAAGTATCCCGATTGCGGAGTGGCGTGCGCGAGCGACGTCGAAAATCTGATTCAGACCGGGACGAGAGGAAGCATTGCGGCGTTTATCGCGGAGCCGATACAAGGCGTGGGCGGATTTATCACTCCGCCGCCGGAATATTTCAAGATTGTTTACAAAATCGTGAAGAACTACGGCGGGCTTTATATTTCAGACGAAGTGCAGACGGGATTTGGGCGCACGGGGAAGAAATGGTTCGGCATCGAGCAGTGGGAAGTGACGCCGGACATCATCACGTGCGCGAAAAGCATGGGGAACGGTGTGCCGGTGGGCGCGACCATTACAACGAGCGAGCTGGCGGATAAATTCCAGGGATTAACGATTTCGACGTTTGGAGGCAATCCGGTGACGTCAGTTGCAGCGCGCGCGGTGATTGAAGTGATCGAGGAAGAAAATTTACGGGAGAATACGCACGTGGTGGGCGGATATTTTCGCAAGCGACTGGAGGAATTGAAAGAGAAGCATCCGATTATCGGTGATGTCCGCGGAATGGGAATGATGCAGGGGATCGAGTTGGTGAAGGATCGCAAGACGAAAGAGCCCGCGGCGGAAGCTACAGGGCAACTTCTCGAGCGCGCGCGAGAGAATGGATTGTTGATTGGCAAAGGTGGGCTTTTTGGCAACGTGATACGCATGGCGCCCCCGATGAATATTTCGAAGGCTGATGTGGATGAAGGGATTCGCATGCTGGATAAATCGCTTGGTGAAGTGCGGGCGTGAGCCGCGCACGTCAACGGCGAACGGGCGGGATCAATGACGGGAGAATGGAATGATGACGATGGCCACGGCGACTAGCGCGACACAGGCGTGCCGGAATTTCATCGGCGGGCGATGGGCGGAGTCGAAGGCGGTGAAGATTGCCGAGCGGCAGAATCCAGCGAACACGGATGAAGTGGTGGCCCGCGTGCCGCACTCGACTCGCGAGGAGATGCGCGAGGCGATCGCCGCGGCGAAGGCTGCGTTCCCTGCATGGCGAGACACACCCGCGCCGAATCGCGGGAAGATTCTGTTCAAAGCTGTGCGCCTCATGGAAGAGCAAAAAGAAGAACTGGCGCGGATGTTGACGCTCGAGGAAGGCAAGGCGCTGAAGGATTCGCTGGGCGAGGTGCAGCGGAGCATCAACATTCTGGAGTTCATGGCGGGAGAAGCGCGGCGGCTGAATGGGGAAAGCTATCCGAGTGAGTTGCCAAAGAATTTTTCGTACACGGTGAAATCACCGATTGGCGTGATTGGCGCGATCACACCGTGGAATTTTCCGTTAGCCATCCCGGTGTGGAAAGTTGCCCCGGCGCTGGTGGCGGGAAACACGTGCGTGTTGAAACCGGCGGAGCTGACGCCGCTGTGCGCGATTCGCATGACGGAGATTTTCGAGCAGGCGGGGCTGCCCGCGGGCGTGCTGAATCTGGTGCTGGGCGCGGGCGAGGAAGTGGGCGACGAGTTGGTGCAGAATCCGGATGTGCGCGCGATTTCTTTCACGGGCTCCACCGAAATTGGCTGCCAGATCTATGCGAGCGGCGCGCGGCGAATGCAAAAAGTGCAATGCGAGATGGGCGGGAAGAATCCGGTGGTGATTCTGGCCGATGCGGATTTGCCGCTGGCGGTGGAATCGGTGGTTTCGGGGGCATTCGCATCGACCGGGCAGCGATGCACGGCGACGAGCCGCGTGGTGATCGAAGAAAGCGTCGCGCGTAAATTTGTGGCCATGCTGACGGAGCGGACGGAAAAGTTCGTGGTGGGCAACGGGCTTGAGCCGGGCGTCGAAATGGGACCGTCGGTGGATGAGAAGCAGATGAACACGGTGCTGAAGTATATCGAGATCGGCAAGCAGGAAGGAAAATTGCTCTTGGGCGGGCACCGGCTAACGGACGGGGCGTACGGCAAAGGGTACTTTGTAGCGCCGACGATTTTTGATCATGTGGCGACGCAGAGCCGGATCGCGCAGGAAGAGATTTTCGGTCCAGTGCTGAGCGTGATTCGCGTGAAGGATTTCGATGAAGCGATGGATGCGGCAAACTCGGTGCGGTACGGACTGGCGAGCGCGATTTACACAAGCGACGCGAGCAGGATTTTCGAGTTCATCGATCGCATTGAGACGGGAATCACGCACGTGAATTCACCGACGGTGGGTGGTGAAGCGCATATGCCCTTCGGCGGAATCAAAGATACGGGAGTGGGGCATCGCGAAGTTGGGCACGTGGCGCTGGATTTCTACACGGAGTTGAAGACGGTGTATATCGACTACACGGGACGCAAGCGCGAATCGAGCGTCTATTAATGACAGCTGGAAATATTTCCATGCAAATGAAGGCGCGACTTCCCTACCGCTCTTCCGCGTTGATGATGATGGTTTTTGCGCTAGCGGTTGCGATGCTTGCTCCGGTCGGGGGCGCGCGCGAGGGAGACAAAATCAACTGGAAGCCCGTGGGCGATGCGATCCTGAAAATCACGGGACGCAAGCCACCGAAGACTTGGAATGTGTATCAGGATGAAAAGAAGAAACAGCGCGTGCTGGTGGAGATGGATAACCGCTACTTGATTTTGGATGCGAAAACGAAGCAGGTGTATGAAATTACGGCGGCGGACTTTCAACTCCACGGGAAAATTCATCAGAGCGCGAGCCCGTCCGAGAACGCGTTGCCCAGCACGGGCTGGGACAGGCGCGATATAGGTCCCGCGGAGCGCATTCAAGTGGAGCTGACGAAGGAAAATATTTTTCTTGATGTGGAGCTGCCGCATCCGCTTGACCTGCGCACCCCGGTCCACTGAGAGATTGTTCAAGAAGTGTTCTTGCTTATCATTCTTGCTTGTCATTCCTGCCGCCGCCACCGCAGTTTTACGAAAACCCCGAAGAGGAAAATACAGATTCTCTTCGTGCGGCAGGAGGCTGGGCACGGCGCAATAGCCAGTGCTTGCCAGCACCAGGGCGATGACGAAGGCCTCACGTCAGTTCGCACGGAATCGGTGCGAACGGGACGTGAGCTACAAGGACCGAAGCGAGTACCGCATCGTTCCGCGCAGACACAGAAACAGGCGCAAAGACGCCACCTTTCGCGTAAAACGCTCAGGATGGGCCATGCGGCCAAGGACGCACCGACAGACTTGAAGACCGCCGGCGTTGCGGGCGCGGGCCGATCTGAATCGGCCCCTACAAGGGCAACGGTAGGAACTCCACAAGGACCGAAGAGCGTAGGGGTCGTTCCGCGCAGGCACACGACGCAAAGCAGATCCCCTCGCCGCATGGCGGCTGGGGATGACGCGAGCCGATGTAGAGAAAAGCCGCAGAGTCTTGAAAGCGAGACTCTGCGCTACCCGAGCGCGCTTCGCTCGGAGACCGGGCCGGGGGAATCGGCGGCGGAGGGCGCCGGGCCTTTTAATTCCGCGAGCAAAATCCCTACCAGCACGAGCGCACCGCCGAGCAAGATGCGCGCGCCAAGGCGTTCGTGGGCGACGATTACCGAGGTGAGAGCAGCGAAGACCGGTTCGAGGCTGAGCAAAATGGCGGTGTGCGTCGGGGTGGTATATTGCTGCGCCCAGACTTGCATCGAAAAACACAACGCCGTGGCGCCCACGGCGGTAATTAAAATTGCCCACACCAAACCGGGAGACCATGTCAGACGCGGCGGCTCCCAGCGCGTGACCGCGAGCAGAGGCAAACAGGCGAGCGTGAGCAGCGCGGTCATGACGACCTGCAAGACGCTGAGCGCGGCTACGGAATGTTGAACGCTGTAGCGCCCGACGACAATGATGTAAAGCGCAAACATCAGGGCACAAGCGAGCACGAGAAAATCTCCGCGGTTCAAGTCCGTGATACCCGTGCGCGGCACGGTGAGGTAATAGAGTCCCGCGAGAGCCACAATTGCGCCCGCCCACACCCAATGATTGACGCGCCGTTTCCAAAATAACGCGAGCAGCACCGGCACCATCACGACGCTTGCGCCGGTGATGAAGCCGGCTTTCGATGGCGTGGTAAGTTTCAGGCCCAGCGTCTGAAACGCGTAGCCGGCGAACATGAAAAAGCCCATCAGCGCTCCCGCGGCAAGCGTTGCGGCGGACAATTTTCGCAAAGCCTGCCAGTACACGACGGCCATTACGATTGCGGCGAGGGAAAAGCGGAGCGCGTTAAAGACAAAGACGGAGGCAAAAGGAAGCGCGTCTTTGACGACGAGGAAAGTGGCGCCCCAGATGAGCGAACAGAGTGCGAGCGCCAGATCAGCCTGAAGGCGGCGGGAAATCGTGCGGCTCATGGAGAAGGCGCTCAGTGACGCTCGTAGACGATGCGCCCGCCGGTGATGGTGATGTCGGTGGAAGTGTTGAGCAGCTCGGCAGGCTGGATGCGGGTGATGTCCGCTGGATAGACGACGATGTCGGCAAACATTCCGGGTTTGAGTTCGCCCTTCCTGTTTTCTTCGAACTCCGCATAGGCCGAGCCGGCCGTGTAGTCATAAATGCAAACGTCCATTGGAAGTTTTTCCTGCGGCTCCCAACCGCCGGAAGGGCCACCTTCGGGAAGTTCGCGGGTGACGCAGGCGTAAAGACCGCGCAGGGGGTCAATACCTTCGACGGGATAATCGGTGCCAAAGGCCAAGCGCACACCGTCTTTGCGCATAGTGTTCCAGGCGTAGGCGCCTTTCGAGCGCTCGGAGCCGAGGCGCGCGCCAGCCCAGCGTTCGTCATCGAGCAAATGGACGGGTTGCATCGAGGCGATTATGTGCAGCTCAGCGAAACGAGCGAAATCGTCCGGGGCGACGACCTGCGCATGCTCGATGCGATCGCGGCGGTCGCGCGGGCCGTTCGCGGCGCGTACAGCAGCAAATGCATCGAGGGCGACGCGATTGGCTTTGTCTCCAATGGCGTGGAAATTAAGCTGGAAGCCCGCTTTATCGCGCTCGACAGACATGGCGTTCAATTCTTTGGGCTGCATGCGGAGAATGCCGGACGTGGATGGATCGTCGGAATAAGGGGCAAGCATCGCCGCAGTGCGGGAACCGAGCGAGCCATCCATGAAAGCCTTGAGCGAGCCAGTTTTTAGCCAAGGATCGGTGGAGCTGCCTTCGCGACGCTCCTGCTCGAGTTGCGCGAGAGGCTCGGTGAACGTGAGCCACTCGGTGATTCGGAGGGGCAACTTCCCTTCCTGTTTTAGTTCGCGATAAATCAGGAAATCCTGCCAGGTGGAATAATCTTGAATCGAAGTGACGCCGTGGGAGACGGCGTCGGCGAGCGCCAACTCGATGGCGTGGCGGCGGCGTTCGGGAGACGCGGGCGGAACGTGGCGGAAGACGAGGCTCATGGCTGCATCTTCTTCGAGCATGCCGTCGGGCTCGCCGGTTTTCGGGTCGCGGACGATGTGACCCGCGGCAGGATCGGGCGTGGCTTTCGTGATATCCGCAAGCTTGAGCGCGAGGGAATTGGCGACGGCCACGTGGCCGTCCACGCGCGAGAAAATCATGGGGTGGTCTTTTGCGACAGCGTCGAGATCCCCACGGGTTGGAAAGCGCTTCTCGGGCCAGAGAGTGTGGTCCCAGCCGCTGCCGGTGATCCATTCACCGGGTTTATAATTTTTGAGCGCGGCATGGATTCTCTGCTGGAATTCAGCGAGGGACTTTGCGCCTTCGAAATTGACCGTGAGCTTGGCCATGCCGGCGCTGGCCAAATGCGTGTGCGCGTCATTGAATCCAGGCATGGCAAAACGACCGTGAAGATCAATCACATGCGTGCGCGGCCCGATCCATGCGCGGACGTCGGCATCGCTTCCGACGGCGACAATTTTCTCGCCCTGGATGGCAATTGCCTGCGCGCGAGAATGCGGCGAAGCAACGGTGTAAATATCTCCGTTAATCAAGACCAGATCGGCGGGAGTTTTTGCCGCCTCCGCGTTTCGCATCATATTCCTCCCCATGCGATCGAATGCCGGATGCGGACCGGCTGGAGTGGCGCAACGCGCGGCGGCAGAGAAAAGAAAAATAGTCGCGCAAGAAATTGCGAAAAACCTCGCGAAGAATGCGGGCGATTTCAGGGTTGGACTCCGGCGATCATGAGCGCCGTCAACATGGCGCGCTTCAGGCCCAGTTCGCGTCCTGCGGGGTTGTACCATTCCTCGAGGGAGTGCGAGCCGCCGCCCTGTCCGCCGGCCCCAATGGCGATTGCCGGAATGCCTTGCGAGAGAGGCAAGTTGGCATCGGTGGAAGAACGTTCGAGGCGGGAACGGTTACCGAGATAGCGATCCGCGTTTTCGATGGCATTGAGGAGCGCGGCGCCGGGCGCTAACTTTCCTCCCGGGCGAACGCCGATAACACTGACTTTGAGCTTCAGCCCTTCGCTCCCGGGCACGGCAGCGGCCATTTCTTCGTCGACGGCGCTGGCAAAGGACTTGCGCAGTTCGCTTTCGAGGCGCGCCAATTCCGCGTCGTCTTCGGAGCGCAAGTCAACTTTCACGCTGGCTTCCGACGGAATGGAGTTGACGGAAGTGCCGCCTTCGATGACGCCGAAATTAAAGGTTGTGCGCGGCTCATCGGGAACGCGCGTGCGCGAGAATTGCACAATGCCGCGCGCCAGCGCCGTGATTGGATTGGGTGCGCCGAAATCGGACCAGCTGTGGCCGCCCGGGCCCGTAATCTGCATATCGAGGCGGCGGGAAGCAAGGCCAATGGTGGTTACGTAATCTGTGGCGGCGCCGTCCAGCGCAATCACAGCGCGAAGATGCCCGTTGTAGGCGGCCATCAACTCGCGAATGCCGCGCAAGTTGCCTTCTCCTTCTTCGCCCACATCGGCGGCAAAGGCGATGGTCATCTGCGTTTTCAGTTGCGCCTGATCCAAGGCTCGCGCAGTCGCAACGAGAGCAGCGAGGCCCGCGCCATCGTCGGAAATTCCCGGGGCGAGGAGCCTGCCGTTGGAGCGCTTGACGTGGACGTCCGTACCCGCGGGAAACACGGTATCGAGGTGGGCGACGAGCAGCACCACGTCTTTGTCGTCAGAGCCGTGACGCTCGCCGATTACATTGCCGGCGGAGTCGGTACGCACGTCCAGCCCGGAGGCGGCAAGAATTTTCGCCACAAACGCAGCGCGCGCGGCTTCGTGAAATTCGGGCGCGGGGATTTCCGTGATGGCAATTTGTTGTTCGGTGATCCAGTCGAGATTCTTGTCGAGCCAAGCCATCGCATTAACGACTCGTTTGTGTTGCACCAAGGTCTCGATGGGATTGGCGGCGCGCGCGGTCAGGGTTGCCATGGCCAACAGGATACCGAACAAGAAAAAAAGTTTCACGGATTTTATCGCGCCGCCATACCTCGAGGAGCGAGGGCGTTCGTTTGAAATTTGGCGTGAATCCACTTTAGCGGTTCGCCGCGGGCTTGCTGTGGGCGCCGGTTCCACAGTGCGTCAGGATTTCTTCTTCGGTCATGACGCGCTCGGCTTTCTTGGCGGCCTGAAAAATGCGGTCGACGAGTTCGTCAGTCGCCGGAATATTGTGTTTCTCGAGCCAATACGTGACGTTGGAGCGGCCGCTCATCGGGCCTATTTCGATGATCTGCTGCAATCCGAAAAGATGCGAGGGCACACCACTGTAAACGGAATCGGCGAGCATGACGTCGTTTTTCCGGTAGGCCTTGATGATTGCGGCGGCGTGCACGCCAGTGGCGGTGCGAAAAGCGTCGCGACCGACGACGGGATAATTGGGCGGCACAGTGGTGTGCGTGGCGAGCGATACCGCGTCTGAATATTCCTTGAGTTTCGAGAGGTCGTGCTCGATCAAGCCCATCAGGCGGAGATTGACGAGCATCAATTCCATGGGCGTGTTTCCGACGCGCTCGCCCAAAGAATTGGCGGCTGCGTGCACTTGATTCGCGCCGGCGGCAATGGCGGCCAAGGAATTCGCGATGGAGAGGCCGCGGTCGTTGTGGCCGTGCCAGTCGACGCGGATTTTCTCGCCGGATGGCTTTACGACTTCTTCGATTGCGAATTGGACGAGATTGTAGGCACCGCGCGGCATTGCGTGTCCTACCGTGTCGCACAGGACGATGGCGCGCGCGCCGCAACGAATCGCGGTGGTGTAGAGAGCCTTGACGGTTGCGGGGTCCGTGCGCGTGGTGTCTTCCGTGACATACATCACGGGTAGATTCTGCGCCACGGCGAAATTCACGGCGTCTTCCGTGGTGCGCTGAAGATGATCGACGGTCCAGTCCTCGACAAGGCGTCGGATGGGACTGGAACCGAGAAAAGTGGCGGCTTCAATCGCCATACCCGCTTTTTGAGAAATTTCCGCGATTGGGCGAATATCATTTACGTGCGTGCGTGCCGCACAGTTGGGACGAATTTTCATGCCGGCGCGGACGATCTCGTGCGCGAGAGCTTCGGTGTCCGCGTAGGCACGGGGGCCGGCGCCGGGCAGACCGATATTCACCGTGTCGATGCCGAGATCTTCCATCAAATGCAAAATGTGAATCTTTTCTTCGATGCTGGGATCGCGAACGGAGGGATTTTGCAGGCCGTCGCGCAGGGTTTCATCGTTGAGCATGACCTTGCGACCGAGAGGGACCTCGCGGCCCGTGGCGATATTCCAGTCGTAGATCAATTCCGCTAAGTTCATTACCTAGCTGCCCTCAATTTCAGTGTCATCTGAAAACCGCCGAAACTGTCACGATGCGCGAATTCTACCCGATTTTCCAGGGCTCTGGGTACCTGAGCGCGACCAGATAGAGTCCCTCGGGCGGCGCAGTGGGGCCTGAGAGCGAGCGGTCGCGAGACTCGAAGAGCGCGGGTATATCGGCAGGGAGCGATTTGCCGCGGCCAACGGCAAGCAGGGTGCCAACGATTTTTCGCACCATGTAACGAAGAAACGAGCGGCCGGTAACCTGATAGACGAGTTCTTCCTTCTCGGGACATTGGATGAGAGCGGAGCTGCCAATGACGCGAAGGGGCGAACGGTCTTTGTCTGTATCTTCGGAGCCGCTTGATGCGGCAAAGGAGGTGAAGTCGTGCTCGCCTTCAAAAAGCCTGGCTGCCTCGATCATGGCCGGCTCGTCGAGCGGATAAGGATAATGCATCACGCGGAGATACTCGAAGGGCGAGACAACGCGGCCGCGAAAAATGCGGTAAAGATACGTTTTTTCGAGGGCTTGCCAGCGCGCGTGAAAATCGGGACCCATCTCTTCGGCGGCGACCACGCGAATCGCGGGCGGCAGGAGGGCGTTGAGGGCGCGCTCGAACTCTTCGGCGGCGAGCAAGGATTGCGTTTTGAAACTGGCGACTTGTCCCAGCGCGTGAACGCCCGTGTCGGTGCGACTTGCGCCGTGGATGGTGATTTGCTCCTCGGTGACTTTCCGCACTACTTCGGTGATGGCGCCTTGAATGGTCGGGACGCCAGGTTGGATTTGCCAGCCGTGGAATTGAGAGCCGTCGTAAGCGAGTGTCAATTTGATGTTACGCATGCGATGGAAATTATCGCACGCCACAACAATTCAGAAGAAAACTAAACGGAGTGGAAAGAACAAACAGATCCCTCTCCGCATGGCGGCTCGGGATCACAAGAGAGTGCTTTTCTCGGACTCGGAGACCCGACTCGGGTAGGCAGGCGGCTTCCCTTCCGCATTAGGTCAAGCGGAATGACAAGAACAACTTTCCGTCGATTGTACAGCCTAGTGCGGAAGCTGGCATATTGCCGCACCAGTCTAGATGCGAATCCGTCTCTGGTCTCGGCGGCAACAAAAAAATCAGGCCGCCTCGTTGGCCGAAGCCGATCGTTTCTGGGGTTGACGATGGGCGAAATAGGCGGGACCGAGGCAGACGGGCTCGTAGTCGGCTTCGATACCGCTTTGGGTGTAGGCAACGTCGTCGGGTCGAGAGAGGAAGCGAACCGCGCGCAGGCGCCGCTCCGAGCACAGCTCGAACCAATGGCGAATCTGGCGGCCCACGGAAAGAAAATCGCCCGGCTCGAGTTCAACCATCACTACCGGCCGTCCCAGGGGATGGATATGGCAGACGCCGCGCCCGGCGACGATCAGATGGGCCTCATCCTCGTCGTGCCAATGCTCCTTGCCGAAACGGCTGAGCATTTCGTCAAGACCGGGCGTTTCCGGGGTCATCTCGATGACGTCATAAGCCGCGAAGCCGCGCGCGCGCTTGTGATTTTCGAGTTCGGCCGCATAGGAGTCCAATATTCCGGTGGCAGGGGCGTCGAGGGAAACAGGAACCGCGGGAGTCCAGCGATGGTATTCGACACCAATGCTCGCGAGAAACATCTCAATCTGCGCAGGCATGATAAACGTTCTACCCAGATGCGGCACCTTAACGATAGCCATATTTCAAACCTCAATGGCGCGCGCTGCGAGCTCGCCAACAGGCAAAAGAGGAAGGCTCACGCCCGGAGGCGGCGCCGCATTCTCAAATGCGGACACGCATCCACAGCAGCGGAAGCTAGTTCGCGAGGCCCCTACCCTCTACGTAGCGCCACGCGGAAGTCTGGCGGGGATTTTCATTCAAAATACGTTACAATGCAATAAATTTTTTAGTGTAGACGTCAAATTTCCGACCGAACAAAATGACTGCCGGGTTTGGCGATTTCCTGACCCACGCGACAGAGTGGGCATTCAAAGGGCTCATAGCTGGGAATGTCCAAATCGATGAGGGCCTTGGTGGGGACGTTGAGCTCGAGACGATTGCCACTGCGATCGATTAATGCTCCGGCGGCCACGACGATGCCTCCTGCCTGCTCAACGACGCTTATCGTTTCGCGGGTGGAACCGCCAGTGGTCCAGACATCCTCGACGACGAGGACACGCTCGCGAGGTTGAAACGCAAATCCTCGGCGCAGAGCCATGCGGCCGGAAGTGTCTCTCTCGACGAACAGAGCGCGCACGCCAAGTCCGCGCGCCACTTCATGGCCGACGATTACGCCACCCAGGGCAGGGGAAGCAACGCAATCGATCTGAACGTCTTTGAATTTTTCGGCCAAGGCATGACCCAATTTTTCGGCAGAGTCTGGATATTGAAGCACCAGGGCGCACTGCACGTATGTGGCGCTGTGGCGACCGCTCGATAGCTCGAAATGTCCGTGCCGTACCGCCCCCACGCGTTCAAATAATGGCTTGATTTCATCGGGATGCATGTGGGCAGTCTCCCTGATTGAAAGTGTCCGGCTAGCCTAGGTCAGGGTAGGCTTCGTTGTCAATGCAGGACGCGGATGCTAGACTCTGCAATTGACGTGTTCGGTTGCGGCCTATTACTGTCCGATTCTGAACACAGGGGGAAATCGAGTCACGGCTTATTTGCCTGAAAGCAAACGGGCACGATTGGCTGCCGCCTTGCTACGTGCAATCAGTTGAAACATATCGCCGCTCTCGCACGTTTCATTATCCTAGGATTTAAAAAGCAATTCTGAAACCAGGGGGAAGAAAACGACATGACTGGAAGGCTTATTCGAACCGCGGTTGCACTGTATCTGACCGCGGCGCTCGCGGTCGGGCTGCCGGGTATCGCCCAGGCGCAGAGTCAGCAAACGACGACGACAACGCCGGCGCAAACCGCGACGCCGCAAACACAGACGCCCGCGACGCAGCAAACTCCGGCCGTGCTGCCCTATCCGAATCTTCGCTCGGGTCCGGACTATTCAAATGGGCGACGGGCTTTCCCCAACATTTTTGCGCCGTATTTTTCCATCAATGTGGCGTCGCCGGATCTGACAAACACGCCGACGATTTACAGCCTGATTCACGACGGCAAGCTCGAACTGAGCCTGCAGGACGCCATCAACCTTGGGCTCCAAAACAATCTGGATATACGCGTGCAGCGGTATATTCCGTGGTTTGGCCAAACCGACTTGCTGAGGGCCAAAAGCGGCGGCCAACCAAACGGGCAGTTCGTCCTTGGCTCCGGCGGCGGGGGCACGTTTGATCCGGTGATCGGCGCGACGGCCAGCATCGCTGATAACAGCGTCCCGGCGAACAATCCGTTCACTACCGGTCTTGGCGGACAACTCATTCAGGTCGTACCCTTTAAGACCCATCAAACTGTGCTCAACCTTGGCTACTCACAGGAATTGCACACGGGGACGTTATTCTCTTTTGGGCTGGACAACACACGCAGTTCCTCCACTTCGGCGGCAAACTTTTTCAATCCGTCCGTGTCGTCCACTCTGTTTGCCAGTATCCAGCAGCCCTTGTTGAGGGGTTTCGGTATACTTCCCGTGACTCGCTTCATCATCGAAGCCAAGAATACGCTGAAGCAGGACAACCTGACTTTCGAGGAGCAGGTAATCAACTCGGTGACGCAAGTCGAAAATCAGTATTGGCAACTCGTTTACGCGCGGCAAAACGTGGAGGTGCAGAAAGCGGCTCTGGCGACTTCGCAGAAATTGTACGAGGACAATAAGCGCCAGCTTGAAATTGGAACGCTCGCGCCGCTGGACGTATTGACGGCGGAATCGGAAATCGCGACCGACAATCAGTTAGTCATCCAGGCTCAAACCAACTTGCTGCAACAGCAAACCTTGTTGCTCCAGTTGATCACCAAGAATCTGTTGGACCAGGCTTTCCAAGATGTTGAGGTGGTTCCGACTACGCCGATCGAAGAGTCGGCGGCGGTGCCGAACATCGCTCTGCCGGATGCGGTAAAGGAAGCGTGGTCCAATCGACCGGAATTGAAAATCGACGAGCTGACGCTGACCAATGACAATGTGGAAATCAAGGCTACGCGAAACGAATTGCTCCCGGCGCTGACGCTTGCGGGAAATTATCAGAGTGCCGGCCTGGGCGGCATCTCCACGATCAAGTCCTCGACGCCGCTCACGTTTGTTCCGAATTTAAGTGTTCCCATTCTCGATGCGAACGGCAACCCAGTTTTTTCGGGCGGCGTGCAGGAGTACGTAGGTGTGGGAAACACGTTTAACACTACGGCGACAATCGTTCCGGGCGGCGTCGGGAGCGCCTATTCCTCGATTTTTCAGAACCAGTTTCCGAGCTACTCGGCCAGCTTGAACTTGAGCTTGCCGCTGCGGAATCGCTCGGCTCAGGCCGATCACGCGCGAGCCCTGCTCAACGAGCGGCAATATCAAACGGAATATCAACGTGACAAAAACACCATCGTAGTAGGTGTTCGTAACGCGCTGATTGCCATTCAGCAGGACGCAGCGCAGGTGGTGGCCACCGAGAAGGCGACCCAGCTTGCGCAGCAAACACTCGATGATGAACAGAAGAAATATTCGCTGGGAGCGTCAACGAGCTACAACGTCATTCTCCGCTCGCGCGACTTGACGGCGGCCAAAGGCAATGAACTGCTGGCAAAAGCGAATCTGCAAATTGCGCTCGTGAATTTCAACCTAGCCATGGGCCGGACGCTGAGCACAAACAACATTACCGTGGCGGATGCGAGGCACCACACCATTGACTTTGAAGCCCAGCAGCCGCTGATTCCCGGCACAATCGGCGGGCGATTGGCAGGAGAAGATGTTTTCGGATTGGGACTGCACAAGTAGCTCGAACGAATCCGCGATATCTAAGGCCCGGAGCTTTTTTTCTCCGGGCTTTTTTCCGTACAGCCTCTCCGGCACTGACCTTTTTCGAAAACTGACCAACGGTCCAGATCGAGGGCCGAGCTTGCCCGCGCTTTCCGCTTGCCCTACAATCGCCTCAGCACTTCGCGCATGCGATCACAGGCCGTGTGATTCGGCCGGGAGATGGCGAAATGTCCAAACAACAACGAACTTCTTCCGTCACGACCAGGGCCGAAACCGAAACGCGTCGCGCGCCGTCGGCTGCCGAAATTGAATGGGAGAAGAAAGTTCTGGAGCCGACGCTCGAGAAATCCCCGGAACGCGCGAAACAATTCACCACGATCTCCGATTATCCGATTCGGCGGCTCTACACGGCCGCGGATATGGAAGGATGGTCAGCGGAAAGCGATCTGGGTTATCCGGGGCAGCCACCGTACACGCGCGGCATCCATCCCGCAATGTATCGCAGCCGGCTGTGGACGATGCGGCAGTTTGCGGGATTTGGCGCGGCCGAAGACACGAACAAGCGATTTCGGTATCTGCTGGCGCAAGGACAAACCGGCCTATCGGTGGCGTTCGACCTTCCTACGCTGATGGGTTACGACTCGGACCACGCATTATCGGAAGGCGAAGTGGGGAAATGCGGAGTTGCTATCAGTTCGCTGGCGGATATGGAAGTGCTTTTCGACAAGATTCCGCTGGCGGACGTGAGCACTTCAATGACGATCAATTCGCCCGCAGCCATTATTTGGGCGATGTATCTTGCGGTGGCGGAAAAGCAGGGCGCTGACTGGAAAACAATTTCCGGGACGCTGCAAAACGACATCCTGAAGGAATACATCGCGCAAAAGGAATACATCTACCCACCGGGCCCCTCGATGCGTTTAGTGATCGATACTTTCGAATTTGGCGCAAAGCAAACGCCAAAGTTCAACGCGATTTCGATCAGCGGCTATCACATTCGAGAAGCGGGCTCGACGGCGATTCAGGAATTGGCGTTTACGCTGCGCGACGGCATTGAATACGTGGATTGGGCGATTCGACGCGGGCTGGAAGTCGACGACTTCGCGCCGCGTCTTTCGTTTTTCTTCAACGCACACAACGATTTCTTCGAGGAGATCGCGAAATACCGCGCCGCGCGGCGCATCTGGTACAAAACGATGCGCGAACGCTTTGGGGCGAGGAATCCGCGTTCGTGGGCGCTGCGGTTCCACACGCAAACTGCGGGCTGTTCGCTGACGGCGCAACAGCCTTACAACAATGTGGTTCGCACGGCGCTGCAGGCGTTGGCCGCTGTGTTGGGCGGGACGCAATCGCTACACACGAATTCGCTCGATGAAGCGTGGGCGCTGCCGACGGAATTCGCGGCGACGGTCGCGTTGCGCACGCAGCAAATCATCGCGCACGAAAGCGGAGTGACGAATACGGTGGATCCTCTTGGGGGATCGTATTTTGTGGAAACGCTGACAGGAGAAGTGGAACGCGGCGCGTGGGATTACATCGAGAGAATTGACGCGCTGGGCGGCATGGTGAATGCCATTGAACGCGCGTACCCGCAGCGGGAAATTTCCGAGGCGTCGTATCGCTACCAAGTGGAAGTGGACCGCAAGGAAAAAATCATTGTCGGCGTGAATGATTTCGTAACCAAGGAAAATCCCATCGACACGCTGCTCATCGACGAAACCGTCGCGCATCGCCAAACCGAGCGCCTCCGCAAACTCCGCGCGGAGCGCTCCAGCTCGGAGGTCGAGCGCCGCCTGAAGACGCTGCGCAAAGCCGCGGAAGGCGAAGAAAATCTGATGCCTCACATTTACGACGCCGTGAAAGCTTACGCGACGCTAGGCGAGATTTGCGACGCACTTCGAGATGTCTTCGGCATATACGAAGAAGTCGCCATCACATGAGGTCGGCGCGGGTCCCCGTCCTCATCCTTCTCGCGTTCATCGGACTGCCATTTTCCGTCGTGAC
>Ga0307374_10006892_pt1 | contig 17607 bp, 15 predicted proteins | sample OX3MG_FD_202532 | JGI IMG/M metagenome (GOLD analysis project Ga0307374, IMG submission 202532) | Soil microbial communities from Risofladan, Vaasa, Finland - OX-3 | ecosystem: Environmental > Terrestrial > Soil > Coastal area > Acid sulfate soil | place: Finland: Risofladan, Vaasa | collected... | reverse complement strand
CGGTGCTTGCGTCCCCGGTGCTTGCGTCCCCGGTGCGTGCGACGCCGAGGTCGCCGACTTGTCCGACTTGTCCGACTTCTTCGGCGTCCTGCGCTTACCGGGCCCGGCGAAGATGCGCCACGCGGCCACACCCACCACGCCGAGACCTATCAGCGCGACCGAGAAGTACGGGACCCAGGACCAGTTGCCGGTGAGCGCGGTGCCCGTGTCGGCCTGCAGCAGGCGCAGAATGCCCACGAGCAGCAACAGGATCCCGACGGCGATGGCCAACGACCCGACGACACCCCACAGCAGGAACCGTCCGAGGCCCTTGAGCGGGTCGAGTGCCTCCTGCTTGAGATAGTCGACGGTGAGCTTGAAGGCGTCATCACCGGCGCGACGCAGCCCTCCCGAGCCCCCTGCCGACTTCGAGCGAAATGGTGCCATGTGGCCCGCCATCCTGGTCGGTCGGCCGGTGCGGTGCAAACACCGGTCTGGTTTGTCTTCCCTCCGTGGGCTCCCGTCCTCAAGGCAGCACCCGATTGATCCCCTCTCCAAAGGCGTACGACCCGACCCGGCAAGTCTGTTCGGCGGCGTTACTACCCGGGCGGGGAGGAGTTCACTCCTGCGTATTTCACCGCCTCAGGCGGATTGGCGGCACCGGGATGGGATATCTCGACCAGCCATTCTTGTGCCCGCCGGCCGGCCGACGGGTCAGTCCCGTGGACGGAAGATGTACGTGGAGTTTGCCCGGGCCACCAGGCGCCCCCCGCCGGCGGGGGTGCCGGCGGGGCCGCCGTCAGTGCCGCCGGCGGGGCCGCCGTCAGTGCCGCCGTCAGTGCCGCCGTCAGTTCCCCCGCCCGGCTCGCCGCCAGCGGTGGTGCCGTCGCCCGAGGACACACGGGTGCTGGCAAAGATGCTCGCCTCGACGAACGCCACGGTCGAGCCGCCCGAGACAACCTCCGCCGTGCAGGTGAGTATGGCGCCCGGCGGGACCGGAGCCAGAAAGCTGATCTTCATCTCCGCGTTGGCGGAGAACACCTTGCGGCCCTGCACGAAGGTGACCGCGGCGGCGCCCATCGACGAGTCGGCGAAGGCGGCGAGGAACCCCCCCTGCATGGTTCCCGCCGGGTTGGCGAAGCGTTCATGGGCCGTCATGCGCCAGGTGCAGCGCCCCGGCTCCGACTTGTCCACGCAGACCATGCCGAGTGTGAGATCGCTATTGGGGGGAACCTGCATGCGGTGACGTTTTTGTGTCATCCGCGGTGAGGATAGGCGAGCACTGGGTAGGGTGAGGCATGACCCAGGCAGCGACTTCCCCCTCCGCTCCGTACCCGCCGGTCGTGCAGGATCCAGCACTGGTCCAGTTGGGAATCAATGTGATCCGCGGCCTGGCCATGGATGCACCCGAGCAAGCGGATTCTGGGCACTCCGGCACGGCGATGGCCCTTGCGCCGCTGGCGCACGTGCTGTGGACGCGCATCATGCGGCACGATCCGCAGGCGTCCCACTGGCCCGACCGGGACCGCTTCGTGTTGTCGAACGGGCACGCCTGCATCCTGCAGTACGCACTGCTCTACCTGACCGGCTACGACCTCTCCCTCGACGACATCCGCCAGTTCCGCCAATTCGGAAGCCGGACGCCGGGGCATCCCGAGCGGCTGCACACCGACGGGATCGAAGTCACGACGGGACCGCTCGGCCAGGGCGTCGCCAACGCCGTCGGCATGGCGATCGCGGAGCGGGTCGTGCGCGCCCGCTTCGGCCGCGACGTCTGCGATCACCGGACGTACATGATCGCCGGCGACGGGTGCTTCATGGAGGGCATCTCGCACGAGGCGGCGTCGCTCGCCGGCCACCTGAAGCTGGGCCGCCTCATGGCGTTCTACGACGACAACCACATCACCATCGACGGTCCCACCGAGTTGGCCTACAACGACAACGTGCCCGAGCGTTTCGAGGCCTACGGCTGGAAGGTGCGCAATCTCGGTGAGATGGCCAACGACGTCGACGGCATCGAAGCGGCCATCCGGGAGGCCCTCGAGGCCCCGAGCGACGGGCCCGAGGCCAAGCCGACACTTCTCGTGCTCCGCAGTCATATCGGGTGGCCGTCGCCCAAGTTGACCGACACCGCGGCTGCACACGGTTCGCCGTTCGGGGCGGACGAAATCCGGGTGACCAAGGAGATCTTGGGGCTGCCGCCCGACGAGACCTTCTGGGTCCCCGACGAGGTGCGCGCGTTCTACGGCCAGGAAGTGGCTCGCGGCGCCGCCTACCGCAAGGAGTGGGAAGAGCGCTTCGCCGCATGGGACGGCGATCGGGCCGCCTGGGAGGCGGCGCAGGCCGGTCGGGGTCTCCCCGGGTGGGCCGACAAGTTGCCGTCGTTCGAGGCGGGCACCAAGTTGGCGACCCGGCATGCCATCAACCAGTGCATCAACGCCACGTCGGACGGGCTGCCCGGCCTGGTGGCCGGATCCGCCGACCTGACCGGCAACAACGGGGTGCTGGTCAAGGGCGGCGAGATCCAGGCGGCCGACACCCCCGGCGGAGCGCAGCTGCATTACGGCATCCGCGAGCACGGGATGGCCGGGGTGATGAACGGCATGGCGCTCCACGGGGGCGTACTCCCTGTCGGTGGCACCTTCTTCGTCTTCACCGACTACATGCGGCCCTCCGTCCGCCTGGCCGCGCTCTCGAGGGCCCACGTGATCTTCTCCTGGACCCACGACTCCATCGGCCTGGGTCAGGACGGTCCGACCCACCAGCCGGTGGAGCACCTGGCGGCCCTGCGGGCCATGCCCGGACTGATCCTGGTGCGCCCGGCGGACGCCAATGAGACGGCGCAGGCGTGGCGCCTGGCCGTCGAATCCGATGAACCGGTCGGACTGGTGCTGACCCGCCAGGACGTCCCGGTGCTGGCCGAGACCGCCGTCCTGGCCGAGGCGGGAGTGCCCAAGGGCGGCTACGTCCTGGCCGCGGCTGAGGGCGACCCGAGGATCGTGCTCGTCGGCACCGGGAGCGAGGTGCAATTGTGCCTGGGGGCGGCCAAGGTCCTGGCCGACGCCGGGGTGGGGGCGCAGGTCGTCTCGCTGCCGTGCTGGGAATGGTTCGAGGAACAGGACGATGCGTATCGCGCCCTCGTCCTGCCGCCGGGAGTGCCCGTCCTCAGCGTCGAGGCAGGCTCGACCTTCGGGTGGAGCCGCTATGCCGACGACTCGATCGGGCTCGACCACTTCGGGGCGTCGGCGCCGGGCGAAGTGGTGATGGAAAAGTTTGGCTTCACGGTTGAACATGTTGTCGAAAGGGCACATGGCCTCTTGGGCAAGCACATCTCGGGCGAGCACAACTCATGAGCAAGGAGCTCCGCATATGACCCGTCTCCACGACCTCTACGACATCGGTGGGCAGAGCCCCTGGTTGGACAACCTGCGCCGCGACTGGCTCGAGGATGGGCAGTTGGCCGAACTCGTGTCGAACGGGGTGCGCGGGATCACCTCCAATCCGACGATCTTTGCCAACGCCATCAGCGGGCAGAACACCTATGACGACCAGTTCAAATCGCTCATGAAGGACCACACGGTCGAGAGCGCGTACTGGGAGTTGGCGATCACCGACATCCTGAACGGGTTGGAGCTGCTGCGACCGGTGTACGACGAGAGTGACGGTGAGGACGGCTACGTGTCCTTGGAGGTGTCGCCCGCCCTGGCCCACGACACCGAGACCACGGTGCGGGACGCCCGGAAATTGCACGAACGCATCGCCCAGCCGAACTTGCTGGTGAAGGTGCCGGCGACCAAGGAGGGTGTGCCGGCGATCCACACTCTCATCAGCGAAGGGCGCAGCATCAACGTCACGCTCATCTTCGGGATCGACCGCCACGACGAGGTCATCGAGGCCTACATCAGCGGGCTCGAGGCACTCGTGGAGGCCGGCCGGGCCGACGAGCTGGCCCACGTGGCGAGCGTCGCCTCGTTCTTCGTCAGCCGCGTTGACACAGAGGTGGACCGGCGCCTGACGACGTTGGCCGGGGGCGAACAGGGTGACCCCGCCATTCTGGCCCTGCGGGGCAAGGCGGCGGTGGCCCAGGCCCAGGTGGCCTACCAGCATTTCCACGCCGCGTTCACCACGGACCGGTGGAGGGCGCTCGATGCGCAGGGGGCACGGGTCCAGCGCCCACTGTGGGCGTCGACCTCGACCAAGAACCCGGCCTACGACGACCTGCTGTACGTCGATTCGCTCATCGGTCCGTCGACGGTCAACACCATGCCCGACGGCACGATCAAAGCCTTCTTGGACCACGGTGTGCTGGCCCGCACCGTGGACGCGCACCCGGATGGCGCGGCGGCGACGCTGGCGCAACTGGCGGAGGCGGGCATCGACATGGAGGATGTCGAGCAGACGCTGGAGAACGAAGGGGTTGCCTCCTTCTCCAAGTCCTTCGACGAGTTGCTGCAGTCGCTGAGCGACAAGGCAGCGACGTTCAGCTGAGCCAGCCCGACGTGACCCAGCCCGACGTGAGCCAGCCCGACGTGACCCAGCCCGACGTGAGCCAGCCCGACGTGAGCCAGCCCGACGTGAGCCAGCCCGACGTGAGCCAGCCCGCGGTCGGCCAGCCCGACGTGAGCCAGCCCGCGGGAACCGCCCCGTTGGTGGTGCCGGTCCCCGATGTGCCGGAGGCCTTCACGCGCACGGTGATCGAGGCGTTCGCACACCGGCAGGGTGAGCGATTCGCGCTCATGCTCTCGGGTGGACCCACGGCGAAGCTCTGCTACGAGCGCCTGTGCGCCACCACCATTGGCGATACCGGTGACGCCGGAGCGGGCAGCGGCACGGTGCCGACGGCGCACCCCGCCTTCGACTGGTCCCTGGTCGACATCTACATGGGCGACGAGCGGCTGGTGCCGCCCGACGACGAAGACGCCAATCAGCGCCTGGTGCGAGAGGCCATTGTCGACAAGGTGGGCGTCGTGGGCTCTTTTACGCCGATGCCCACCCTGGGCTCGGTCGACGAATGCGTGGCCGACTATCAGCGCGTCATGTCCGAGCTGATGGCGGGACCGGGCATCGACCTCATCCATCTGGGCATGGGGGCCGACGGCCACACGGCGTCGCTCTTCCCCAATGCCCCGACGCTCGATGCCAGAGCCGACGAATTGGTGGCGGCGACCCAGGATCCGAACGGGCAGAACGCCCACCCCCGCCTGACGGTGACGCTGCCGGTGATCGACTCCGCCCGCTGCGCCGTCCTCACCGTCACCGGCGACAGCAAGCGCGACGCCATCGCCGCGCTCCGTCGCGGAGACGACATTCCGGCGGCCCGGGTGCGGGCGGCACGGGTCGTCTGGTTGATCGACCAGGCAGCCTCGGGCGACGAAGCCGGCACCTGAGAGGACGACCGACCCTCACGACGGCCTGAGCCACGGCCTGAGCCACGGCCTGAGCCACGGCCTGAGCCACGGCCTGAGGCACGACCTGAAGTGGCGGCGTGAGGTGACGACATGACGACGAAATCGTCCACTCTGGTCCGTGGCCGCCCACGGGTGTCTAGATTGGCCCCAATGCTTTCCGACGTCGATCTCCTAGAGATGCCATTGAACGACCTGACGGCGCTGGCCCGGGGCGTGCGCGACGAGGCGTACGGCCGCCGGGTCACGTATTCGCCCAAGGTGTTCATCCCGCTCACCATGCTCTGCCGGGACCGCTGCGGCTACTGCACGTTCGCCAAGGCACCGGCCCGACTCACCTCGCCCTACCTCACCCCCGACGAGGTGCTCAGCATCGCCCGCGCCGGCCAGGAAGCCGGCTGCCACGAGGCGCTCTTCACCCTGGGCGAACGGCCGGAGCTTCGGTACCCGCTGGCGAAGACCTGGCTGGCCGACAACGGTTTCGCCTCGACGGTCGACTACCTCGCCCACGCCTGCCAACTCGTACTGGAGGAGACCGGCCTCCTCCCCCACGCCAACGCCGGTGCTCTCTTTGCCGATGAGCTGGCGGCATTGCGCCCCTTTGCGGCAAGCCAGGGCATGATGCTCGAGTCGCTGGCGGAGGGCCTCGACGCGCATCGTGGCGCGCCGGACAAGGAGCCGGCCCGTCGGTTGGCCACGCTCGATGCGGCGGGCGAGCTGCACATCCCGTTCACCACCGGGATCCTGGTGGGCATCGGCGACGACCGCCGGGGCCAGCTGGCGGCGTTGCACGCCATTGCCGCCTCGCAGGCCCGCTTCGGCCACGTGCAAGAGGTGATCGTCCAGAACTTCCTGCCCAAGCCGGGCACCTCCATGGCCCGGGCCGACCCCTGCCCGACAAATGACCTCTTGTGGGCCATCGCGGCGGCCCGGCTCGTACTGCCGCCCGAGGTCCACATTCAGGCGCCCCCGAATCTCTCCGACGAGCTGACCCCGCTGTTGCACGCCGGCATCGACGACTGGGGTGGGGTCTCCCCGATCACGGCCGATCACGTGAACCCCGAGCGGGCCTGGCCGGCACTCGACACATTGCGGGCGGCGACCGAGGGCGCGGGGCACGTGCTGGCGGCGCGGCTCACCGTGTATCCCGCCTACGCGCACGACCCGGCGACGTGGCTCGACCCGAATCTGCACTTCCCGGTGCTCGACGTGTCCGACGCCGAGGGCCTGGCCCGCGACGCGGACTGGTGCTCGGGTGGCGAAGTTGCCCCGCCCCTCGTCGTGGGCCGCGCCGGGCGAGCCGGCCGCTGGGCCGGGCCGGTGGCCGAGGTCCTCGATGGCGTGGCACGCGGCCAGGAGGTGGGCGAGGACGAGATCGTGACGCTGTTCTCCGCCCGTGGCCCCGAGGTGCGCATGGTGGCCGAAGTGGCCGACGACCTGCGGCGCGCCGTGGTCGGCGATGCCGTCACCTTCGTGCACAACCGCAACATCAACTACACCAACGTCTGCACCTTCAAGTGTCGCTTCTGTGCCTTCTCCAAGGGACCACTCTCGCTGAACCTGCGCGGGGCGCCGTACCTCCTCGAGCTGGACGAGATCACCCGCCGCGTGGCCGAGGCGGAGGCCGAGGGGGCCACCGAGGTCTGCCTGCAGGGCGGCATCCATCCCGACTTCGACGGCGATTACTACCTCCATGTGCTGGGCGCGGTCAGGGCCGCCTCCGAGCGGATCCACATCCACGGCTTCACCGCGCTCGAGGTGACCGAAGGGGCGCGCCGTTCAGAAGTCCCGTTGGCCGAGTACCTGGTGCGGCTGAAGGAGGCCGGGCTGAAGACGTTGCCCGGGACGGCGGCCGAGATCCTCGACGACGACATCCGCGCCCTCATCTGCCCGGACAAGATCAACTCCGAGCAGTGGCTCGAGGCACACCGCACGGCGCACTCGGTCGGCCTGCGTTCGAACATCACCATCATGTTCGGCTCGGTCGAGCATCCGGGGAGCTGGGCGCGGCACATCGTGCGCACCCGAGCCCTGCAGCGCGAGACGGGCGGCTTCACCGAGTTCGTACCGCTCCCCTTCGTCCATATGGCCACTCCCATCTACCTCCAGCGCAAGGCACGCCGCGGGCCGACGTTCCGCGAGACGTTGCTCATGCACGCGGTGGCCCGCATCGCCTACCACGGCGACATCGACAACATCCAGGTGAGCTGGGTCAAGATGGGCGTGGAAGGTGCGCGCCAGGTCCTCGAGGCCGGGGCGAACGACGTCGGGGGCACGCTCATGGACGAGAACATCTCGAGGGCGGCCGGCGCGTCGCACGGGCAACGCATGGGGGTCGAGGAGCTCGAAGCGCTGGTCGCCCCGTTGGGCCGCCCCCTGGTGCAGCGGTCTACCCTTTACGCCCTGGCGGGGACCCCTTCCGGACTGTGAGCACGGGCGGCACAGGGAGCACCGGCGGCACAGGGAGCACCGGCGGCACAGGGAGCGCCGGCGGCACAGGGAGCACCGGCGGCACAGGGAGCACCGGAACCGGCAGGAGGGCCTCGAGCGCCGGGAGGAAGGACGACCTCGAGGCGGGAGGGAACAACCCGATAGCGCGGGCATACGAAATCGCGGACGCCCTGCCGGACGATCAAGAGGATCAGCTGCACAAGGCCTTCGACGCCCTGGCCCAGGCCCACTCGCTCGGCCCGGCCCAGGCCCGGGAGCTGCAGGCGATGATCGGCACGCTGAGCGACCTGGCCAAAGAGGGCACCTCGGTGGGCGACCTCAAGATCGCCGGTGCCGCCCTGGCCGAAATGACCGAGGCCTTCCGGGTCTTCCGCCCCTATCGCACGATCCGAAAGATCACGATGTTCGGCTCGGCCCGCACGCTGCCCGAAGACCCGGTGTACATCCTCGCCCGCGACCTGGCCAGCCACATGGCCCGGGCCGACTGGATGGTGGTGACCGGGGCCGGGCCCGGGATCATGGCGGCAGGCCTCGAAGGAGCCGGACGTGAGCATGCCTTCGGCGTCAACATCCGGCTCCCGCACGAGGAGGGGGCCAACGTCTTCATCGCGCAGGACCCGAAGCTGGTGGAGATGCGGTACTTCTTCACGAGGAAGCTGATGCTGATCAAGGAGTCGCACGCGTACGCCATCCTGCCGGGCGGGTTCGGCACCCAGGACGAGGCGTTCGAGCTGCTGACGCTGTTGCAGACGGGCAAGGCGGAGCCGGCGCCGGTGGTCATGCTGGAGACGCCGCACGGGAGCTACTGGCAAGGTTGGCTGCGCTTCCTGGAGGAAGAGGCCATTCGCTCGGGCTGGGTTTCACCAGACGACGAGGCCCTCTTCAAGGTGGCCACGTCCGTCGAAGAGGCGACCGCCGAGATCCTGGGGTTCTATCGCAACTACCACTCCTGCCGCTGGGTGGGGGATCTGCTCGTGCTGCGCCTGCAGACGGCGCCCAGCAGAGCCGAGCTGGCTGATCTGAACCGCCGCTTCAGCGACATCGTCCCCCGGGGCACCATCCGCAATGCCGTGGCGTTCCCACCGGAGCGCTCCAGCAACGACTTTCCTGACCTGCCGCGCCTGGCCCTGCGCTTCGACAAATGGCACTTCGCCCGGCTGCGCATGCTCATCGATGCCGTCAACGAATGCACGGGGGCCTGAGGCAGTCAGAGGCGGGCCGGGCGGAGGTGGGCGGGGGCGGGCCCGGGCGGGGGCGGGCGGGCGGGGCCGGGCGGAGGCCTTGGTCAGCGGGCGGGCTTCCGCAAGCGGTGGTTGTCCCACGAGAGGGCGGCGTCGACCATTTCGAGCCGCAGCACCACGGGCTCACCCCGGTACTTCTTCTGGCTGGAGGTCGGCATGTCGGACTTCGGAGTCCTGAACGCGTCGTATTTGTCGTCGAAGAGGCCGAGCACCTCGGTGCGGAGCGCCTCGTCCTCGACGGCGACGGCGCGGCAGGTGAGGACGGCCGCCTTCAGTTCCGCCCAGCGCTCGCCGCTCGAGACGAGAAAAGAGCAGCGCGGATCGTGTGCGATACGGGCGACCTTCTTCGCCGTCGGCTGGGTGCGCAGATAGACGGTCCGATCTCTGACCACGTACCAGACAGGGAGGGTCACGGGCCACCCGTCACCGCGGAGCGTGGTCATCGCCCCCTCGTGGCCACTGGAGATGAAGTCCCACAGGTCGTCGTCATCGAGTTGGATGCCCATCGTCAGTTGCTCCGTTCCTTGAGCGCCTTGAAGTTCTCCAGCGCGCCCGAACGATCGCGACTGTCCCGCCATTGGTCGGCCACCGCCCGCTCGGCCTTGAGCGCCTCCCCCAGTGGGAGCTCGCTGTTCGTGCGATAGAGCCCGATGATGATGCTGCTCAACTCGCCGTCGATGGCGGCCATGCTGTCGGCCAGATCGAGTGCGGTTTGTTCCAGGAGATGGTGGTCGACCACATGATCGAGGAGCCCCATGGTCCGGGCGTCGTCTGCGCCGATCTTGCGGCCGGAGAGCGTGATCTCGAGGGCTGCACCCAACCCGACCAGGCGCACCAGTCGCGCCGACATCCCGCCGCCCGCCACCATCCCGAGCTGCGCGTGACGGTCCACGAAGGCGGTCAACGGCGATCCAATGCGGATGTGGCAGGCCAGCGCCAACTCGAAGCCGCCCGTGGCGGCCACGCCATTGATCACGCCTATGACGGGTTTGGGGAATTCGGCCAGCACGTCGAAGAAATGCATCGACACGCGCCGGCCGGCGGAGATGTCCCGGAGATCGACGCCGGCGCAGAACGCGGGGTCGGTCCCCGTGATCACGAGCACCTTGTGCTCGGGGTCAGCCGCACACCGGTCGATTGTCCGCGCGAGCTCGAGGGCCATGGCTTGCGATATCGCGTTGCGGACTTCGGGTGCATCGAGCCTGATCCGCAACACATGCTCCCGAGGTCGGTCGACGACGATGCTCATGGCGACTTCCGTTCAGCTGGATGCACGCCACCAGTAAATCAGTTGTCGCAGACCGTGTCCCCGGTGGCGATATCGAGTCGCCCGGGGCGTCACCGATGACCGCCGGCTGCGCCCCGGCCCTCTCGCTCCTGGTCTTTTCCGCATTTCGGGCACACGGTGGCGTACCTTCCCCCGCTCCACTTGAGTGCTGCCCGGCACGATGTGCAGCGATCGTGGCCCTTCGTCATCTCCCGGTACTTTCCATCGGGGCGGAAACGGACGACCATGATGATGGCAAAGAGGACCCCGAAGAAGATCCAGTAGATCATCGCCCCGCCCTCTTCACCGTTTTCCGTTCTCTCACTTCCAAGGTAGCGCCACATTGCCGCGGCAGATCGGCGGCGTTTCGCGGGCTCGTGGCTCCAAACTAGGCGACACTGCGCAAGAGCCTGACAAATGTGTTGGGACGAGGGGTGAGGGTGCAGCAGGCGGGATCTACACCCCGTCGTCGATGAAGGTGTCGCCGGTCGGGGCCAACACGGTGATGGCCTTCTCGATGGCCCGGCGGGCCCGGACGATGCGTCGTTCCACCCGCAGGGCCTCGCCGGCCTCGGCCGAGTCGGGATCGCCCTGGGAGGCCCGGCGCAGGGCGTCGAGCGCGATGTCGGTCAACTCCTCTGCCATGCCCTCCAACCGAGCGGCGACGTCGGCCATCGCCGCGGAGGCCGAGGTCACTTGGGCAGATCCACCTTGTGCACGGCGTAGGCGCCGTCGGCGAAGGCTGCTCGCATGACCTTCTTGTCGAACTTACCCACGCTGGTCTTGGGAATCTCCTCGATGAAGGCCCATTGCTCGGGCAGCCACCAGCGTGGGACGCGATCCTTCAAGAAGGCGACGAGCGCAGACGGGTCCAGCGTCTTCCCCGGCTTGGGGACGACGGCCACGAGAGGCCGCTCCGACCACTTGTGGTCGGGGACCGCGATGACCGCGGCCTCGAAGACATCGGGGTACGCCATCACGGCGTTCTCCAATTCCACTGACGAGATCCATTCGCCGCCGGACTTGATCACGTCCTTGGTGCGGTCGGAGATGGTCATGTATCCCTGTTCATCGAGGCAGCCGACGTCCCCGGTGCGCAGCCAGCCGTCGTGGAATCTGTCGGGATCCTCGTCCTTGTAATACGAGCCGGTGACCCAGGGCCCACGGGCCTCGAACTCCCCTACCGAGGTGCCGTCGTTCGGCAGAACGGAGCCATCCTCGGCCACCACGCGGATCTCTACCCCGGGCACGACGCGCCCGGCCTTGATCTTGTAGTACATGTCGTCGTGACCCTCGAGCCGGCGGGCCGGTGGGAGCCCGAAGGCGGCCAGCGGGCTGGTCTCGGTCATGCCCCAACCCTGGATGATGGTCACCCCGAAGCGCTTCTCGAATCCCTCGATCAGTGCTTGGGGGACGGCGGCGCCACCGGCGGTGATGGCGCGCACGGACGAGAAGTCGACCGGCTTGTCGAGCTGGAGCAGGCCGTTCCAGATGGTGGGCACGCCACAGGCCAGCGTGGGGTGGTACTCGTTGAAGATGGCGGCGAGGTGCTCCCCCATCAGATACATCTGCGGCATGAGCATGTCGGTGCCGGCCAGCCAGGCCGCATACGGCGTCCCCCACGCGTTGGCGTGGAACATGGGCACGATGATCAGGATGCGGTCTTCCTCGGTCATGCCGATCGAAGAGGCGGCCTGCTCGGCCATGGTGTGCAACCACGTGGAACGGTGTGAGTACACGACGCCCTTGGGGTTGCCGGTGGTGCCGCTCGTGTAACACATGGCCGCCGCCGACCGCTCATCGAGATGGGGCCACTCGAAGCCCGGCTCCTCGGCGGCCAGAAGGGCCTCATAGGAGAGCGTCTCGCCCAGCGCCGAGGTGTCGCCGTCCCCGACGACGATGATGGTCTCCACGGTCTTGAGGTCGTCCTTGACGGCCGCCAGCAGTGGGACCAGCGAGCCGTCGACGATGATGACCCGGTCCTCGGCGTGGTTGATCACATACGCCAGTTGCTCGGCCGGCAAGCGGATGTTGAGGGTGTGCAGGACAGCACCCATGCAGGGAATGGCCAGGTAGGCCTCCATGTGGCCCTGGTTGTTCCAGCAGAAGGTGCCCACGCGGTCGCCGTCTTTGACGCCGATCCGCCGCAGCGCCTTGGCCAATTTCTCGGCCCTGCCCGCAACTTCGTCGAAGGTGGCCGACCGGTGCCCGCCGGCCTCGATCGTGATGACCTGGCTGTCGCCGTGTGTCAGCTGCCCGTGGCGGAGGATATTGCTGATCAGGAGGGGTGCGTCCTGCATCGTGCTCTTCATCGCCTAAGTATGGCCAGTGCGTGCGCCTCGTGCCTGCCGACGTGCCGACCGCATCGCCCTCGTGGGCGCCGCCCCTCGACGGCCCAGAGCTCTGTGGCGCCGCCCCTCGACGGCCCAGAGCTCTGTGGCGCCGCCCCTCGACGGCCCAGAGCTCTGTGGCGCCGCCCCTCGATGGCCGGCGCTCGAGGCTCAGCCCTCGAGTATCAGTCGAACTCGCTACTTCAGTCGACGGCTCACGGCTTCTTGCGGTAGCTCACGAGGCGGCCCAGCACGAAGGCAACGGCCACCGCGGCCACCAAGACGATTTCCCGTGTGGCCGGAAGTGCTCCCAGCAAGTCGATCTCCAATCCCTCGAGCGGACCCTACGTCAGTTCCCGTTCGGTCGGGTTCACAATGACTCGGGTTCACCATGACTCGGGTTCACAATGACCTGGCGGAGGGCACAATGATCTGACGATCGTGCCGCGGTGGGGACCGTTCTCGCCCCGTGAGAGCCCCCCGTGTTCTGGCGTTCGGCGCCGCTGGCCTGGTGGCCGCGGTCACCATGCTGGCCGGCGCCACCGGCGTGGTCAGCGCCTCGTTGCTCGGGAACGGGACGAACGACGGGGTTCCGGCAGGGGCGGCCGGCGATGTGGGGCCCAGCTCCGTGGCCAGCGGCGAGATCCCGGCGGGGATGCTGACGCTGTATCGAGCCGCGGCGGGCACGTGCCCGGGACTTCCGTGGACGGTCCTGGCCGCCATCGGCACCGTCGAGTCGGGGAACGGCACCTCGACCCTGCCCGGAGTCCACTCGGGAGCGAACGCAGCCGGCGCGGAGGGCCCGATGCAGTTCGAACCGCCGACCTTTGCGGCCTACGCCGAGCCGGTCCCGCCCGGGGGCGCCACCCCACCCACCCCCTATGACCCCGTTGACGCCGTGTACGCGGCGGCCCGGATGCTGTGCGCCAATGGGGCGGCAGGGGGCGTCGACGTGCCGGGGGCTGTCTTCGCGTACAACCACGACGAGGCGTATGTGGCCAAGGTCCTCGCCTTGGCCCAGTCCTTTGGGCAGGTGGCCCCGGCATCTGTCATCGTCCCCACCGTCGGGGGCACCATCGGGGGCACCGCCGGGGGCACCGCCGGGGGCACCGCCGGGGCCATCGCCGTCGACTGGGCCCTGGCCCAGGTCGGCACGCCCTACATCTGGGGAGGGGAGACTCCCGGGGTCGGCTTCGATTGTTCGGGTTTGGTGCAGGCTGCCTACAAGGTGGCCGGCATCGCCCTGCCTCGAGTGGCGCAGGATCAGTTCGACGCCGGGTCCACGCTGCCCCAGGGAACCGTGCTCCAACCCGGTGACCTGGTCTTCTTCGGAACAGGTCCGCGCCAGGTATCCCATGTCGGCCTCTACCTCGGGGTGCAAGGGGGTCGCACCCTGATGGTGGATGCGCCCCACACCGGGGCTGATGTCCGGGTTGAGCCCTTTCCGGTCACGCCCGGGGCCACATGGGGCAGCGACATCTTCGTCGGCGCCACGCGGCCCGGCCTCGGCCCTGGCCCCTAGCGGGAGACCTTCCACTCACCCGGGGCGGACGCTTAGACGCCGCACGCTGGGCCGATCCGGTCGGGGTCTACACTGCGGGGCGAAGGGGAGTACCCCGACAACTCGGTGATCGACAAACCCGGCTCTCTTCGAGCCCGGTCATCGGACCTGCAAGCAGGTGGGCGAGACCTTCGTTCTTGCCATGTCGTCGTGGCCGGGACGAGGGAGATCCCTTCGGCCCGGCGAGAAAGGTCTCCGTGCACATCGCGATCATCGCCGCCGTCTTCCCGATCATCTTCGTCGGTGAGCTGCCTGACAAGACGATGTTCGCCTCCTTGGTGATGTCGACGCGGGGCAAGCCCCTGTCGGTGTGGATCGGTGCTGCGGCGGCTTTCCTCCTCCACGTGGTGATCGCCACGACCATCGGCGTAGCCCTCTTCCACCTGGTGCCGCACCGGGTCTTGGAGGGGATCGTGGCCTTCATGTTCGTGGTCGGCGCGGTGCTGGCCATTCGTGAGGCCCGCAAGGAGCAGCAAGAAGAGGCGTTGATCAAGAAGGAGGCGGTATCGGACCGACGGGTGGTCACCACGTCGTTCATCGTGATCTTCCTGGCCGAATGGGGTGATCTGACCCAGATTCTCACGGCGAACCTGGCGGCCCACTACCACTCACCGTTCTCGGTTGGGGTCGGTGCCATCTTGGCGCTCTGGGCCGTAGCGGCGCTCGCGGTGGTCGGGGGGCAGAGCCTCTTGCGGGTCATCAACATCAGGACGGTACGGGTCATCACCGCCGTGGTGCTCTTCGGGCTCGCCGGGTTCACGGCCTGGGAGGCGGTCAAGTAGACGCCGCCGACCTCCATACCGCGTCGACGCCGCGGACGTCACCCTCGTCATCGAGGAGCACGATGACGTCGTCGTAACCGAGCTGCGCCATGTCGTGGCGCAACGCCTCCGCCTGCTCGCCCCCCAGCTCGAGCAACAGCACCCCGTCGGGCCGGAGGAAGCGCGGGCTGTCGTGCAGGACACGCCGCAGGATGTCGGTGCCGTCGGGCCCCCCGTCGTAGGACAGCGGGGATTCGAACGCGAGGGCGTCGCGCTGCAAGAGTGCGAGTGCCGTTGTCGGCACGTACGGCACGACGCCGACGACCACGTCGGCACAGCCTTCCAGCGACCGGGGTAACGGCGCGAAGAGATCGCCACGGAAAGCCTCCACCCCATTGGCGAGGGCGCACGCAATGGCACGCCCGTCGATGTCGGTCGCCACGATGCGGGCACCGGGGTGTGCCGTGGACAGCACCTTGGCGATGGCCCCCGTCCCCGTGCAGAGGTCGATCGCCGTCCCCGACGGAGGCAGGCGCGTCACGGCCCGGTGCGCCAGCGCCTGACTCTGCCAGCGCGGGACATAGACGCCGGGATCGACCCGGATATCGATCTCGCAGAACTGCATATGGCCGGTGATCCACGGCAGCGGCTCCCCCGTCAGGCGACGTTCGACCAGTGCGCGCAATCGTTCGGCGTCCCCCGCCGCATGCACGATGAGGTCGTCGGCTTCGTCCTCCGGCACCACGAATCCAGACCTCGAGAACAGCGCGACAAGCGCGTCACGGTCGCTCGGTACGGCCACGTCAGTCATTCGAGCACGGACCACGTTGCGACACACGGCCAGCCGACCGGGCCCGCCGACACGACTAGGTCGATCGTCCCCGCAACGAGCGGTACCGCCGCACCAACGCGGCGGTCGAGGCGTCCTGGCCCGAGAGGTCCGGTGCCTCGTCGGCGCTGAGCACCGGGGCGAGCTCCTTGGCCATGACCTTGCCCAGCTCGACCCCCCACTGATCGAAGGAATCGATCCCCCAGATGGCGCCTTCGACGAACACGGTGTGCTCGTAGAGGGCGACGAGCTGGCCCAGGATCGAGGGGGTCAACTTGGGGGCGAGGATGGTCGAGCTGGGCCGGTTTCCCGGCATCACCTTGTGGGGGACGAGCTCGGGCGGCGTGCCCTCGGCCGCGATCTCCTCGGCCGTCTTGCCGAAGGCCAGTGCCTTGGTCTGGGCCAGGCAATTGGCCACCAGGAGGTCCTGTTGGGTGCCGTTGTCATGCGTCGCTTCGGCAAACGCAATGAAATCGGCCGGGATGAGCTTCGTGCCCTGGTGGATGAGTTGGTAGAAGGCGTGCTGGCCGTTGGTCCCGGGCGCACCCCAGAAGATCTCCCCCGTCTGTCCAACGACAGCGCTCCCGTCCAGGCGCACCGATTTGCCGTTGGACTCCATGGTCAGCTGCTGAAGGTAGGCCGGAAAGCGTGCCATCCGGTGGCTGTAGGGCAACACGGCGTGGGTCTGGGCGCCGAAGAAGTTGTTGTACCAGACGTTGAGCAGGCCCATGATCACGGGCAGGTTGTGATCGAGCGGCGCGGTGCGGAAGTGGGTGTCGACGGTGTGAAAGCCGGCGAGCATCTCGCCGAAGGCATCGCGCCCGATCGCCACCATCAGCGAGAAGCCGATGGCCGAGTCGTAGGAGTAACGCCCCCCCACCCAGTCCCAGAACCCGAGCATGTTGGCCGTGTCGATGCCGAACTCGGCCACGGCGGCCGTGTTGGTCGACACGGCGATGAAATGCTTGGCCACCGCACCGGGGCCGACGCCGTTGCCACCCGACGCCGCATCGAGCCCGTTCAGGAGCCATTCCCGGGCAGCCGATGCGTTGGTGAGCGTCTCGAGGGTGGTGAACGTCTTCGAGCTGATCACGAACAACGTGCTGGCCGGATCGAGGTCATGGGTCGCCGCATAGAGGTCGACCGGATCGACATTGGACACGAAGCGGTTGATCAGTTCGGGTGTGGCGTAGTCGGCCAGCGCGTCGTAGGCCATGGCCGGTCCCAGGTCTGATCCACCGATACCGATGTTGACCACGGCCTTGATCCGCTCTCCCGTGGCGCCGACCCACGAGCCGTTGCGGATGCGGTCGGAGAGGTCACCCATGCGGCGCAGTACCGCGTGCACATCGCTCACCACATCTTGCCCGTCGACCGTGAGCTTCTCGCTCTCAGGCATCCGCAGCGCCACGTGGAGCACGGCCCGATCCTCGGTGCTGTTGATGTGGACCCCCGTGAACATGGCGTCGCGACGGCCCTCGACGCCGGCTGCTCGGGCCAGGTCGACCAGCAGCGGCAGCGTCTCCTCGGTGATCCGGTGCTTGGAGTAGTCGAGCACGAGATCCCCGGCGCCGGCGGACAGGCGGGTCCCCCGATCCGGGTCATCTGCAAAGAGCTGACGCAGATGGCGCTCGCCCACCTCTTCGAAGTGCTTCGAGAGGGCCGACCATTCGGGACTGTTGGTGAGATCGAACATCAGTTCCTCGCTTCGCTCTGCACGGCTGGTGCGGGTGTCCCGAGAGTGGCTGCCCGACCGGTCGAGACCTTCTTCCCATCTGGACCA
>Ga0307374_10006891_pt1 | contig 17612 bp, 15 predicted proteins | sample OX3MG_FD_202532 | JGI IMG/M metagenome (GOLD analysis project Ga0307374, IMG submission 202532) | Soil microbial communities from Risofladan, Vaasa, Finland - OX-3 | ecosystem: Environmental > Terrestrial > Soil > Coastal area > Acid sulfate soil | place: Finland: Risofladan, Vaasa | collected... | reverse complement strand
ATGGCAGGTTGGAAACCTGCCCCACGACCCGGATGCTAACTTCGATTCTGCATTTTAGGCGAGTGGTTGAACCGATTGCTTCGGTTGCCGGGGGGTGGGCGGACGTGTTATCATCAGGACTGGGGTCCCGCCAAGTTCCCGCCTTATCCGCTCGCAATTTCCCGCTGTTGTTTCTCCGAGGCCGACGCCCATGCACCTGAAGCGCGACGACGACCTGTTCAAAGACACGACGATGACGTTCGGGGAGCACCTTGACGAATTGCGCAAGGCGCTGATCAAAGCGGTGGCCGGGCTGGCTCTCGGCACTTGCCTGGGGCTGTTGGTGGGCAAACACGTGGTAACGCTGATCGAGCGGCCGTTGAGCAACGCCCTGGGCACGTACTACCAGACGGAGGCCGAATTGGAGTTCGAAAAGTGGGCGAAAAAACGCCGGGAGGCCGGCGAGCCGGTGTTTTACACCGACGAGGAAATCCACGCCCTGGTCCAAGACCAGCGTTTGATGTTCGAGGTCAAGTATTATCATCCGCGCCAGTTTCTGGGCGAACTTGAGCGGGCCGAGCCGGTGGCGCTGGCGCCCATCAAACTCCCTCCGATGCCGGAGGAGGCGGAACAGACCGACGAGGGCGACCAGCAGGGCGATGAGCAAGGGGCCCAACCGAAAAAGCCCGGCGAATTGGCGGGAAAGGGACCGTTGGTGCCGGTATTTCTGTGGCACGAAATCGACGATGACCCGCGGATCAACCCCTTGGCATTGGGCGTCGCCGAGCCATTCTCGATTTGGATGAAGGCGTCGCTCGTGGTGGGCGTCGTTCTTTCCAGCCCGTGGGTTTTCTACTGCATCTGGACGTTCGTCGGCGCGGGACTCTACCCGCACGAGAAGCGGTACGTCCACATCTTCCTGCCCTTCAGCATGGGGCTGTTCTTGTTGGGGGCTGCAACCGCCTACCTGTTCGTTTTCGAGCCGGTGTTGAACTTCCTGTTCAGCTTCAACCGCTGGCTGAAGCTGGGTCCCGACCCGCGGATCAGCGAATGGCTGAGCTTTGTGATCTTCCTGCCGTTGGGCTTTGGCATCAGTTTTCAGTTGCCGTTGGTGATGCTGTTCCTGGAACGGATCGGCGTCTTCAGCGTGCGGACCTACATCGAAAAGTGGCGGATCGCGATCATGGTGATCGTCGTTCTCTCGGCCGTGCTCACGCCGGCCGACCCCTACACGCTGTTCTTCATGGCCATCCCGCTGATCGGGCTCTATTTCGGCGCCATCCTGTTGTGCAAGTACATGCCACGCCCGGCCGGAGCGGTCGGAGAACTAATCGACTGACGGTGGTTCAGCGCCCGATCCGGTGCCCCAATGGCTCGGGTGCCGCCAGCCGCTCTTCGAGCTCGGCGACGCGGTGGGCCAACCGCTCGCGCTCGTGGCGGAAGATGTGTACCGCGCGGCATTGAGCGTCGAGACCGGCGAAGATGCCGGCGACGAGCTTGGGACTGCTCCAGCGCTCGGCCAGTTCTTCGATCTCCGCCGCCACGCCGCGACGTAATCGCGAGGTGAAGCCCCACAGCAACAATCCGCTCCAAAGCGCAAGGCAAAAACCGGCGGCGATGAAGAAGTCGGTCCCCATCAGGGGCTGCGCCTCCTGTGCCAATCCCAACTCGACGGCCAGCCATGAGTCGTAAAAGAAATTGCGGCCGAAACGGTAGAGCAACAGGGCCAAGATCGCCGCGAGGGCCAGCTCGTACCGGATGCGCACGAACCAACCGGTGTGCCGGCTTGCGAGCCGCATGACGAGCGTTTGCAGCTCCGCCGAGGCGGAGGTTACCCGTGCCGCCGCGACCGCGGAGGCCTCGCGCTCGACGACGGCAAGCTGCGTTTCTTCTCGCGGCAGGCCGGCCTCGACCGCGTAGCCATCGACGATGATCGACGCGGTGCGCAGCTCGCCTTCGTTCCAGACCGCCGCCACCGCGCGTGCGGTCGCCGTGTCGGCCTGGTTGTTTTGCCTACCCTTGCGCAGGCGCCGGCCCCCTTCCATCGCCCCCCACAGCGCCAATTGCGCCGGCGTGCGCGCCCGGAATAAAACGGCGCTCGACAAAAGCCCCCCCACGCCTTGGTAGAGCCGCAGCAAACACGAGAATGGGCTGAAGCCCCACCTCGCGGCGATTTCACCCAGGAGTCGCTGCTCCCACGGGCGACGGCTGCCGAGCAGTTCCTCGCGCATCTGGCCGGCGAGGCGCGCGGCGAGCCGGCCGCGCTGTTCGGCCAGCGCCGTTTCGAGTTGCTCGACGGCGGGCAGTCCGGCCTCGATCCGCTCGCGGCATGCGGCCAGCGTTTCGCCGGCCAGATCGAGAAAATTCGCGCGGCGAATCCGGTTGGCCGCGGTGCCGGCCAGTTCGCGGCTGAGAAAATCGACGAGCCGGGCGAACTCTCCACGGGGTTGAATGCCCGCCTGGGCATCGGCCAGCGCGGCGGGCGAATCGACGAAGAACATCTCGCCCGCGGCGTAGTCCTCGGCCAGCCCCCGCCGCCAATCGTCGCGAATGTCCTCGTCGGTGTCGGCGTGGGTTTGCACGAACACTAACCGGGCCCCCGGCGCCGCGGCGGCCAGCTCGTCGGCCACGCGCGCGCTGCGGTATTTCTGTTGCGTCGTCGCCACCAGGAGCACATCGCAATGGGGCAAAAGCTCGCGTAACCGCGCCAGGTTCGTGCCCGGCGCGTCGGTCGCTTCGGTCGTGTCGGGGTCGGGGCAATCGACCAGCACCAGATCGCGCAAGAGCGGCAGATCGCGGTGGACGACCTGGACGCTTTCGGGCGCGATTCCCAACCGTTGGGGTATAATGTCGTCGCGGCAGACGAGCGTCGGCCGCCGCGTGGTGGGCCTCTGCCGTCCTGCCTGGCTGACCTCGGCGCCGACCAGCGCGTTGACGAGCGAACTCTTGCCCGTCCCGGTGCCGCCCAGCAAGGCCACGACCAGGGGGGCGTCGAGGCGAACGCGCAGCGTATCGGCCCGTTGTGCCAGGCGCCGCGCCAGTGCCCGCGCGTGCCGCCCCGCCGGCCAATCGGGCGCCTGATCGGCCCAAAGTTTCATCTCTCCCAGAAACGAATCGACCTCGGCCAGAAGTTCGAGATGAGCCAATTCGCTGGATTTCATGAAATCACCCGGCGTGAACCGAAAAGTATCCCCAAGTATCCTCCTGTTCCCCCCCATCCCCTTTAATGCGCCGAAACACCTGCACGGGAACCATTCTAGCGAAAGTCATACGAAGTAGTTATACTCAAGGTGTCGCGCCTGAGCGGCGTCCCCCTCATTCCCCGCACCGAGAACACGCAATGGCTCGTAAGATCGTGAACCGAAAAGAGTTGCGACGAGAAGGCGAGGCGGCCGAGGCCGCCGAGGCCGCCGGAATCGGCACCAAGACGCCGGCCGCGAAAAAGCCCGCCGTCAAGCGAAAGAGCCGCGCCAAGGCTGCCAAGGAGGTCCGGCTCAAAGCGTTCTGGGGTGTTTACAATCAATCGATGAAGCAGATCGCGCGCTTCGAATACGCCGAGCGCAAAGCGGCCGACAAGAAAGTCGCCGAGTTGAACACTTCGCACAAGACGCCGCATTTCGTGCAACTGGTCAAGGAAGTCATCGAAGAGTGAGGGCATCCTTGTTCCCACGCTCAGCCGGCGCGCTGGGCGGGTGCCCCGAACTCATCTTCGGCCGCTCCGCGGCCCCGCGATGGCCGACCGTTTCAATGATTCCGACGCAACTCTTCGACCAGCTTACGGAAATCGTCGCGATCGCGGAGCGAGTCGAGGTCGTGATCCTCGCTGATGGCGGTCACCGTGGCCGCGATGGTGAAGTAACCGGCTGCGTGGGCGCGCTTGAGCTGCTCGACCGCCTGGGCCGCGTAAAACTCCTTGAGCGTCCGATCGACGGCGCTGAGTTGCTCGGCCGAGCGACCGCCGGGCACGGCGAAGGCGCACTTGGCGAACCCGCGAGCGGCCTGGTAAAGGTTGGGTCCGTTGCCGGGGTCGGTTGGGCAATCCGCGAACAAACGTCAGCGAGTTTGGCACACGAGATGGCCAGGTCCACGTGGGCCTGGGCGTTTTCAGGGGCGGCCTCAGCCAGCCGCCGGTCGAGTTCCACACTCTGGACGTACTCGTCGCGAGCCGCCGGCAAGTCGCCCATTTCCAGGTGCAAAGCGGCAAGGTAGTAGTAGCCGTACGACAGGTCTTCCTGGAATTGGGCGTTGTCCGGTTCTTCCTTGACTAACCGCAAGTGGATCTGCAGGGCCTGCTGGTAAGCCTCAAGCGCGTCGGGGAACTGCCCCAATCGCGAACAGACCGCCGCGAATTTGCGGTACGAGATGCTCAGATCCCTCTGGGCTTGGAAGTCTGCCGGGTCGGCCTGCGCGGGCCGCCGGTCGAGTTCCACGCAGTGGCCATAGGCCACACGGGCGGCCGCCAGGTCACCCATGTCGAGAAGCACGGCGCCCAGAAAGTAGTAAGCGTACGACAGGTCATCCTGGGCCTGAGCGCTTTGGGGATCGGCTTGTGCCAATCGCTGGCGAATCTCCAATGCCCGCTGGTAACTCGCGCGTGCCGCCGGCAAATCTCCCAAACGTGCCTCGACGTCACCAAGCTTGACGCGACAGAATGAAAGATTTCGCTGCATGTGCGCGTCTTCGCTTTCGGTTGCTGCCAGTTGCTCGGTGATTTCAAGGTTCCGCAGCAATAATTCGCGAGCGGCGGCCAGGTGGCCGAGCTGCATCTCGACGACCCCGACTCGGCCGTACGAGATCGCCAGGTCGGCCTGAGCCTCGCCGTTCTCGGGATCCCGCTCGGCGCGCCGTCGATCGATTTCGAGACATTTCTGAAAGGCCTCGCGCGCGGCGGGCATGTCATTCTGTTTCAGGTCCAAGTCGCCCAGATAGAAATGCGAGAAGGACAAGTTCCGCTGGGCGATGGGGTTTTCGGGGTCGGACTGGGCCAGGCCTTGTTGGATTTCCAAGCTCTTCTGCAAAGCGAGGCGTGCCGCCGCGAAATTCGCCATGCGGGCCTGCAGATTGCCAATCTTCATGTAGGCCAATGCCAGCGTGCGTCGTGTGTCGGGATCGTCCGGCGCGGTTTCATCGAGCCGTTGGGCGATGGCCAGGCCCGCTTCGAAGGCCTCGCGGCCCGGCCGCAGATGGCCCAGTTTCAGCTCGATGTCGCCGATCCGCGAGTGTGAAAACGCCAAATCACGTTGCGCTTGGGCATCGGCCGGCGCGGTCTGCGCCAGCCGTTCGGCGATCGCCAGTCCTTCTCGAAACGCGTCCCTCGCAGCCGACAGATTTCCCAGTTCTTCCGCCACGTCGCCGAGGCGGTTGTAATTGAGCGATAGATCTCTCTGGGCCTGCGGGTCGTCCGTCTCTCGTGATCGCCGACGGTTGATCTCCATCGCCTGCAAAAAGGCTTCGTGAGCGGCATGCACATGGTTCAACTGCCACTCGACGTCGCCCAACCTCAGGTAAGCGACTGCAAGGTCGCGTTGAGCTCCTGGGTCGGCGGTGTCCTGTTTGGCGGCGGTCTCAGCCAGTCGGACGGCGTGCTCGTACTCCTGGAACGCCAGCCGGGTCTGGTTCATCAGCAAGTAAACATCGCCCATGCGCAAGTACGACCATACCAGGGTGCTTTGGGCCGCATTCGACCGCTCGGCGTCCTCGATGAGGGCGGCCAAACCCTTCTGGGCCGAGCTCGGCAACGCATGCCGCAGCGCCTGGGTGCCGGGGCGTGCTTCGAGCTTGTTTTGCACGTTATGCACCAATTCCTGAAAGGCGTCCAGTGCCAGCGTGAAGCGGTGTTCTGCTTTGCGAGCCTGCTTCTCGGCGAATGTTTGCGCCTCTTTGGCGCGCGCCTCGGCGGCCACCACTTCCTGACGTCGCTGTTCCGTATGCGCTTGTTCGCGAGTGACCAGCGCATTGCTGACGGCGAGAGCCACCGCCGTCGTGCCCAGCAACACCACCCCGGCGGCAACCAGCGGCTTGTGCCTCCGAGTCCAGCGGCCGACACGCAAAGCAAGGGGCTCCTGATAGGCCCGTACCGGCTCGTCCGCGAGCCATCGCTCGATATCGTCGGCAAACGCCTGCGGTGAAGGGTAGCGATCCGTTGGCCGCAGGGCCATCGCCTTCAGGCACACGGCTTCCAATGCCCGCGGCACGTCCGGACGTACTTGCCGAGGTGGGGTGAAATCTCCTTTCGCCACGCGCCGAAGCAAGGCCCCGAGGTCATCGTCTTCCAGAGGCGCCCGTCCGGTGAGCAATGCATAGAGCGTGGCGCCCAGGCCATAGACATCGCTGGCCGGCCCCAACTCGTCGATCCGCCCCTCGGCCTGCTCCGGGCTCATGTATTGCGGTGTGCCGACCGTCGCTCCCATCTGGGTTGGAGTCGAGGCGCTCGCAACCGACGGCCGGAGCGATCGTTCACCACTTCCGCCTGGCGTCTCGGGATGACCGACCCATTTGGCAAGGCCCCAATCGACGACCAGTGTCTCGCCGTACTTGCCGAGCATGATGTTGCCCGGCTTGAGGTCGCGGTGGAGGATCCCTCGGCTGTGCGCATATTCGATTGCGTTGCACACATCGACGAAGCGGCCCAGCAGCTTGCGAAGCGCGAGACCCCGCTGCGACGAATCACGACCATTCGCTTTACCATCATGAAACTGCGCGATCGCTTCCATCAGGCTATCGCCCCTGATGAATCGCATGGCGTAGAAGGGTCGCCCGTCGGCATAAACTCCCAAGCCATACACGGGGACGATGCCAGGATGTTCGAGGCCTCCGGTGATTTCGGCTTCCAACAGAAACCGCGACCGACTTTCCGTATTGTCGGCATACCGTTCCTGAATTTCCTTGAGCGCCACTTCGCGGTGCAATCCTTCGTCTTGCGCCACGTAGACTTCTCCCAGGCCGCCGCGGGCGTGCGGCCGGAGAATGCGGAACCGCGTCCCCGCGAAGATCGGCGCCCCGGTAGGCAGGGGGACGGTCTCTGACGGTCTGTCGGCACCGCGGCCGGCCGGGAACCGGGCCAAACTCGCCTCGATATCGGGATCAGCCAGCCGCTTCAGATCGGCACGCACCGAGCCGACGGAGCTCACGGCCGCCAGGCTCTGTTGCGCGTCGTTGTCGTGCTGCTTGAGGTGCTCGCCAACGAGAGCATCCAGTAACTGCCGCCGCTGGGAACTCAGGTGACCCTGGGCTTGGAGAATCTCACCGAGAGGTTTGGACTTTTCCAACACCCAGGCCTGCATCGAGGCCACGAGTGTATCTCGGTCGATGAAGTCCATTTGTAAGGCGAGGATACCCAACAACAGGTTGTGGTCCGTGTTCATCGCGAAGGAATCAGGACAAGATGCGGAATTGGTTCCCGATGGGCTAACGCGTTTGGAGTTAAAGGGCAATCTCGCGGCAACTATTGACTTCATTCCTAGCCTGTCTATATTAACGGCATGAAAACCATCCACGGCGACCAACTGCGTGGTCATCTCGAAACGCTGGTGCTTTCGACGCTGGAGGGGGGCGAGGCCCACGGCCTTGAGATCCTGCAGCGACTCGAAGAAGCCGGGTGCGGGCTGTTGCGGCTCAAGGAAGGGCCGGCCGGCTGCACCGGCAGAAACCGGCCGCAGCCAGGATTGCGGTCCGCGTCTCGGTTGGCGCACTCGCCTGATAAGCGAGCGGAGGGTCCGCGGCAACCGGTTGGGTTCGAGTCCCCCGCTTTCCGCTTCTTCGGCTAGATGGCGATTTCAGGTCAATATGGATCGCCCAGCACCGCCCTTCCTCCCCGCAAGGCAGCCCCGGTAGAATGGGGGCATGGACGAGAACCCGTACAGGTCGCCAGAATCGGTCAGAACCGATGGTCGCTCGAGCATCGAGATGGCATTGGACAAGATTGACAAACTGTTCGCCAATTGGCGAATCGGCGTGATGCTCTGCGTCGTCTTTGTCGCATTGGTCTCGCCGTGGAAAGACCCGTTCAGCTTGCTTCTCGTCCAGGTTCCCCTTGTCGTTCTGTACTTCGTCGCCGTCGGTTTGCGGGCGGTCGCCTTACGTCTGCTCAAAGGCAAGGACAGACGGTATGCATATATGGCTTGGGCTTGGTTCCTGCTCCTCTTGGTTGCCCTTGCCGTTCTTGTCCTTCCCCGCTGATGCCGGTCGGGGCGGCCTAGCCCTTGACGGTGGCTCCATGACCGCCGACGATCATGATTGGGTTACATCAAGGAAGTCGCAATGTCGTCGAAGGCAAAAATCGGTCTGCTCGTGGCCGTCCACGTCATTGGCGTGTTGCTCGTGGCTTGGTACGTCAACACCCACCGCATTTCTCCTGTCTCGAACTGGATCTCTGCCGGGTTGCTTACTCTGGTTCTTGCCCAGGCCGGGCTGATCGGCGTCTGGGGTGCCTGCTGCTCCAGAGAGATCATGGGAAGAGTTGAGCGATGAACGAAGCGGACGTCTCGACACGAATCACACTTCGCATTCCCGGAGACTGGTCGCATCCGAAGGAGCTTCTGGAGCGCTTGCCGGCGGGGGTTCGGCTGAGCGCGACTGGATTGTTGCTGCCGGATGGAACGACGATTGAATTCACCCCGATGCCGCCGGATCGAGAGTTTCCGCGGATCTTTCAGTCGGCTTGTCGCCGGCCTCCGACGGACGATGAACGGGCCATCCTGGCCCGGTATCGTGTGAACGTCGGATTGAGCGGGGCCGGCGGTTCAATGAAGTCGGCGTTGGAAATGATGCAGGCCGGCGCAGCCATCGTGCGGGCCGGCGGGGCGGGAGTGTTCATCGACAACAGCGCCATGGCTCACGGGGGAGACGATTGGATCTCGATGACGGAAGATGGAGGGCCTGACGCGATCAGCTTCGCGTTTACATCGATCATTCGCGGTCCGCAAAAGGTCTATACGTTGGGGATGCAGGCGATGGGATTTCCCGACCTGCTGATGAGTTCATCCGAAGTCGATGCGCGAAGCGAGACGATCGTGGAAATCGTTCGCTACATCTGCGGCGGCGATCGACCGATCGACGTCGGCCACGTGCTGGCGGATGAACAAGGGCCGCGTTTCCAGGTCGTCGCGAAAGAGCGTGACGAATTCGAGGCCGAAAGCTCGATGCACAACCCCTACGGTCGGTTGAAGATTGCGAGCTTGAAAGAAATTGCGGAAGGCAACTGAAGAGCATCAACGGGGGGTGATCTAAACGTGTTCTATGAGCGGTCAGGGAACTTTTTCGTGGGCGCGAGCGTCTCAATTACGAAAGGCGGCTATCCGATTTCTTGTCCCCCCCGAAAACGGGAGTTCGTTCCGATGAATACAACTGCCCAAAACAGCGGCTTGATGGTACTGCTCATGGCGGCGTTACTCGTGATCGCTTTGCCACGCATGGACGGTGGGCGGCCCAGTGCGGCGAGTGAACGGAGGACCGTGAGTCGCAGCCAGGATCGCCGCCAGGCCGAGGACGAAATTGCCTGGGGCCGCGTGGCGCGCCCCGTACAGCTCGGCTGGCGCGTTGAGCCAAAAAAGGAGACCTACGCGATCGGGGACGTTGTTTCGGTAACGTTATTTCTTCGTAATACGGGGCGTGACCCGATCCAGGTCGCCATGCCGAATCTGGAAGTGCTGGAAAAACTCGGCCTCGACCTCGACTTCGACGATTCGGAAAACGCCAATCTTCCCTGGCAGTGGGGATCTGCCCATCGAGACCGCGAAAAGGCGGAGCTCACCGTCTCGGGCGCCCTGAAAGAGACGCTCGAGCCGGGCGCCGTATTTGAACTGCCATCGTTCCAACTGGCCATTGGCGAATTGCACGATGCGAAGGCGTCAAAGAGCATGATGGCGCAGCTCGACCTGCGGGAAGGCAAAAATGGTCGCGTGACATTCAAGCTCTCATCGATCGGCATCGCTCGCGCGGATAAAGAGCATTTGGAGAGCGCAGCTTTCGAATTCCGCGTCCGCAGGCCGGGCAATTGACGTCAAGAGAGCTAACAGTGCCTGCAGGCATGGGGCGGCAATCGTGCCCAGCACGGATGCCCCGCGGCTCACGGCTGGCTTGTCAGCACCGTTCCCACCAGACGTTCATCGGGAAAGTTCGCCAACACGTACGTGTTGCGGCCATCGAGAATAGTGACGGTTTGCTGCTCGATTGGACCACTGGAATTGTACTGGCTGAGCGGCTGCAGACCGATCTGGTGTTGGCCGGCGGGCAGCTCCAAACGCAGGACTTGGATCTTGTCGGGCAAGAGGCCCCAACAGCGGGTGTCGGCGGCTTCGGTGGCTTCCCAAGCAATGCCCACCACATCCAGTGCGACGCTGCTCAGAGTGGCCTCGTTGGCGCCCAGGGCTTCCTTGGCGCCGAGCACGACCCCCTTTTTCACGATTCGCCGCACCACCGCGTCGGCGACGATCTTGGGATACACGGCCTCGTGCTGCTCGACGGCCATCCGTCCCACGTCGGTGATCGTTTCGGTCGTGCCCACTCGCTGCTGATCGACCGATACACCGACGTGCGCGACCGTGTTCGGGGGGACCACCATCTTGGGCACCTTCACCGGCGCGATCGTCGGCGGCAGGCTGTACTTGTTGGTGGCGCTCAGGATTCGGTCGGCGATCAAGAGCGAAACCGTGGTGGGCAGCTCGACCGTTTCTTCCTTGTACGGTCCCCGGCCGACGAGCGTGAAGACGTAGAGCACGCCGTTGCCGGGCGACGAGTGGCGGCCACGTTGGGCGCGCTCCAGGTCGGCCTGGCCATATGGGAAGTCCGGTTGCCAGCTCACCACCATCGCGCTGGCGCGGGCGGCATCGTCGTAGTTGGAGTGCGACTCCTCGCGGATGAGGCCGTGGAGGTACGGTCCCAGGGCCACCTGCTTGTAGGCCAGCTTGGGGTTTTTGGCGTCGCCATCCGCCGCGTCTTGGGTGCCGGCGGCGGCCTCGATGATTTGCGTTTGCTTGTCGGCCACTTGCAGCGCGTAGGCCGCGGCGTCCTGTCCGTCGACCATCAGGTTCGAAAGCGAGAGAAAGGCGCGGATCAGCACCTTTTCGTAATCCTCGCCGGAGTACGACTTGCGCGTGTCGTCGGTGAGAACGGCCAGGGCCGTTTCGCCCAGGCTGGCCTGCTCGAGATAATCGAAGCGGTCGCGCACCTGCCGCAAGATCTGCTCCGACTGCTTGGGATTGCCTTCAGCAAGCTCAACCATCGACCGCTCCAAGAGCAGCACGTCGATGTCGTGACGGTCGCGCTTGGTCCCTTCGTCCAGCGTCTTCGCGGCCTGTTGCAAGTCGCCCGAATAGAAGCTTTCGCGAATGGTGACAAGCCGCCGCTCGTGGGTCTTGCAGCCAACCACCAAGGACAACGCGAGCAGAGGAACGAAGATGACGACCTTGAGCGATCGTCCGGCTTTCCGATAAGGTGAAACCATCCTTCATCCTTCAATGAGCCGTGCTTCCAAACCGGCTGAGTCGCGAATGAAAGTAGCCCTTGCTCAAGGTGGCGGATTGCTTGTCGTATTGCCCGTCATGGATGTTGACCAATTCCATCGTCAACAAATAATCGCGTTGATAGTCCTTGTTTTCGTGGGTCGTGCCCGACGTGATGGTGGCATACAGCATATAGTCGAAGGGTTGGCCCTGCTGTTCCAAGGTGGCCGCGAAGCTCCGCATGTTTTCGGGGACCATCAGCAGGTCGGGCCGCAGGCGGGTCTGCAGCAGGCCGGCATCGACAAACCGCTTGCTGATGGGCTGAAAGACATGGCTTTCGAGAATTCGCGAGTCGATCTGCTCGTAGATCTGGTCCTTGAAATCGCCGATCTCCTCGGCGCTCTTGTTTTCGACCGCCACGAAGCAGATGCGCAAGGGCGGCGGCGGAAGGCCGTTCGGCCCAACCTGCCTCTCAGCCGCGTGACGGCCAAGAAGCTTCGACACCGCCTCGTCGATCAGCGGCTTGTAGGTCTCGCCGCCCGCCTGATGGCTGCCCACCATTTCCTGATCGCCCGGGTGCATGACTTTGGCGTATTGATTGTGGCGGCAACCGGTCAGCCAGCAGCCGGCCAATGTCAGCATGCCCGTCGAGATGAAAGTGCGTCTCTCCATGGGAGTCCATTCCCCTCACGTGAATAAGTGATTCGGCGCCCCGCCTAACCACGATGCCGGCCAAGTGCCATCTAAGTTAAATCGGCCCGTGGAGTATCGGAATTTGCGTCAGTTCCGTCAGCCGGAGAACTCCGGCACATGTGGGCCGGGAGCATAGTCAAATGCCGGTAAGTGGGCCATGTCAATTTGCGGTGGCTGGGGGCCGGTGCGAGACGGCGCAAGATGAATTCGTGTAGAAGCATTGGCCGACTTGTTGTATAAGTTGGCCCCCAGAAAAAACGCCGCCTTTGGGAGCTCCCTTGTGCCGGTCAAGTCCGTCAGTTATCTGAACAAGATTCTACTGACCGCCGTGTTACTTCTGGCGGCGAGGCAGGCGTTCGGGCAACAGCCACAACCAAGCTACCCAACCAACGGTTCTGCGTCCGGGCCCTGGCAGGGCGCGGCATTTCCGCCGCCCGATCCGCGGCTCCCCCAGACCACGCAGCCGGCGGACGGCGACTCGCTTCCGCCCCCACAGGCGAATCAGCCACCGGCGATCATGCAACCGAGTGGCTATGTACCGCTGCCTGGGGCCATGCCGTCGCCCGGTTCGACGTCACCGCCGCTGATGGCACAGCAACCCGATTGGACGCCCCCCGTGTGGGAACCGCAGGTGCAGCCGCAGCCCGTGCTTGTGTCACCGTTTCAGGTCCCGACTCGGTTCTGGTTTCGCACGGACCTGTTGCTGTGGTGGACCAAATCCGGCCCGATGCCGGCGCCGTTGGCGACCATGGGTTCGCCCAACGACGCCATTCCGGGAGCGCTGGGGCAACCGGGAACGCAAGTCATTTACGGGGGCGATAGCGTCAATTTCGGCATCATCAGCGGCCTGCGATTGGAATCCGGTTTTTGGCTCGACGCAAACCAGACGTTTGGCGTCGAAGGCGAATACTTCTTCTTGGGTAAACAGATTTCCGGGTTCTCGGCCTTTTCCGACGATTTTGGAAATCCGCTAATCGCCCGGCCCGTGATCAACGCGCAAACCGGCAGCGAGGGCGCCTATGTCGACTCGGTGCCCGGGAACATCGCCGGCGGCCTGAACGTGTTCAATTCGAGCCAACTGCAAGGTTGGGCGATCGACGGCTTATGGAACTTCGCGCGGTCCGACCAGTTCAGCCTGGGTGGCCTGCTCGGATTCCGCTATTTGAACCTCAACGAGTCGTTGGTCATTCAGGACCAATTGTCCGGGGCATCCGATGGCTCTCTGACTTTTGGCGGGCAGCCGATCTCGGCGTCCGAAAGCCTGGCGGACCTCGATCGTTTTCGCACCACCAACAACTTCTACGGAGGACTGCTAGGCCTGCGAATGGCCTGGACTCCCGGGCGGTGGGTCATTAACGGCGCGGCCAAGTTGTCGCTTGGCACGACCCAAGAGCGGGCGGTCGTCCAGGGCGCCACGACGCTGTACGACGCTTTCGGCGGGACCGAGGCCGTCTTGCCCGGCGGCGTTCTTGCCACCGCGGCCAACATCGGCAACCATTATCGCAGCCCGTTCGCCGTCGCTCCGGAGATGAACTTCAACGTCGGTTTCAGAGTCACGCCGTGGATGACGGTCCGAGTGGGCTACTCTTTCCTCTACCTGAGCAACGTGCTGCGGCCTGGAGACCAGGTCAGTCGCGTCGTCAGCCCGAACCTGGTGCCATCCGACTCAGGCTACGGCGCGGCGGGCCCCAACCAGCCGATCTATCAGTTCCACGCATCAAGCTATTGGGCCCAGGGAATGAATTTGGGCTTGGATTTCCACTTCTAGCTACCTGGTAAACGTCAAACCGGGTTCGGCCGGGTTGGCGCCGGCCAGGCGGAACGTGAACTGATCGCTCGACTGCATCGAGACTTTCCCCACCAGCGTGTTCTGGTCGCCGGACGACAGGATCATGAAGTTGTCGGCCAGCGTATAGGTGCCGGCGAACTCTTGCTGCCGGTCCTGCTGTTCGAACTTCCAATGGAACTTGTGGTCCTTCGTCAGGTTCAAATCGAACGTTGACCCGTCGGAGCGGCTCGCCTTCCAATGACCCACGACGCCGGCCGCGTCCACCGGTTGGGCGGGCGCGGGCGCAACGCTTGGCGACGACTTCGCATCGGCGGGCGTCGTCAGGCATTTGAGCAATTGCGCGGCGAGCTGATCGTCGGGTTCCAATTGCCGGAGCTCCTTGAGCACGGTCGCCGCCTGCTCGTTGTGCTGGCCGAGCAGATAATGATACGCCAGCAGAAAGCGCGGGGCCGAGGCCGACGGGCGCTCATCGCAAAAGTTCTCCAGCGCCCGCAATTGCTCCGTGTAGGTGCTCGAACTGGGGTAGAGGTTGCTGACGGTCGTCCAATTCCAACCGGGTCCGACCGACACCACCGCGTGGACGGCGGCGGCCGATTGCTGGTAGTCCTTCAATGCAAACAGGCACAGGGCGCGAAACTCGTGCAATATCGAGTCGTTCGGCACCAGGGCCACGGCGCGGTCGGTTTGCGCCAAGGCCTCCCGGTACTTGCCTTTGCGGAACAAGCTTCGAGCGTTGTCGAAAATGGCCAGCGCTTCGCTCTGCAAAGCCGTCGGCTGTGAACTGGCGGCCGGAACCTGCAATGGCGCGGCCGTGCTGATTTGCCCTGTGGAATCGGCGGGCGTCGGAGGCGCTACCACCACCGGCTGCGAGTAATTGATGTATGTTATCCCTCCAGCCGGTGCGACCCAGTACGGATTGTAATATCCGAAGTAACCCCAGTTCCACGGGGATGCGGGCACTCCGATGCCCACTGAGAGACCGCCTACGCCGAACCCCATACCGTAGCCGCCATACCCTCCGTAGCCATACCCTCCATAGCCGCCGTACCCGTACCCGCCATAGCCGCCGTACCCATACCCGCTATATCCGCCATACCCCATTCCGTATCCCAATCCGTATCCCATTCCGAAACCTATCCCATAGCCCCAGGCTGGCCCGCCATAGCCCCAACCGCCGTTCCAACCCCATCCCCAGGGGCGATAACCTCCTGCACCGGCCCAGTGACCGCGCCAGTCACCGCGGTACCAGCCGCCGTGGTATCCCGGTCGGTTGCCTAAATAAGCGGCGTGGTTGTAACCGAATCCGCCTGGCCGGGCCCCGGCGGTTCGCGAAATCGCGGCGGTTCGCGGGGCGCCCATGCCCATTCCGCGGCCTGCGACCCCGCCGCCGAATCCCCCGCGGCCATACCCGCCGCCACCAAATCCGCCGCCGTGACCGCCACCGCCACCGCGGTGTTGAGCGTAGACGCCAGAGGGCACCGCCACGACCACCGCGACAAGACCGGTAATAACGAACGTTCTCATCCTTGAGTCTCCCATCGATCCGCCACCACGGGCGGCGGATTGTATCCGAATTCACGAGAATGGATCAATCGAAGTCATGGCCCGAAAAACCACCGAGCAAGGCCCCGCCGAATGGTGTGCTACCTCTAGCGAGTGGACAGCCTTGGCCCTGAAAGGTGACTCTCTGGCGTCCCACATCCTTCAATCGGCACAACCGGCGCCCAGGTTTGAGTCATACTTCACGCGGCAGGGTAGAACGGAATTCATTCCGTTTCCCTCTTTCTAACGGAATAAATTCCGTTCTACGTGCGGAACAAAACGAAGCGATGCCCGGTCGCTATCAAGCCGGGGCATCGCTTAGGCTCTGCCGCCAGCCGCCACTTTACTTGTGGCACGATCTCTCATTCTCGGCCGGGTGAAGAATAGATTACGCCTGCTGCATCCGCGCTGCGGCCAGCGTATTGTGCAAAAGCATCGTGATTGTCAACGGCCCGACTCCGCCGGGTACGGGCGTAATCATGCCCGCCACCTGGCAAACTCCTTCGAAATCGACGTCACCCACCAGACCCTCCGGCACGCGGTTCATTCCCACGTCGACGACCACCGCGCCGGGCTTGACCATGTCGGCGGTGACCAACCGAGGACGGCCGACGGCGACCACCAGAATGTCGGCCTGGCGGGTCAATTCGGCCAGCCGCTCGGTGCGGCTATGGCAGATCGTCACGGTGGCATCGGCGCCCGGCCCGCGCTGCAATAGCATGTTGGCCAACGGCTTGCCGACGATCTCGCTACGGCCGACGATCACGACGTGCTTGCCGCCAACGGGCACGCCGCGGCGCAGCAGAAGTTGCTGAATCCCGTGGGGAGTGCAGGGGAGGAACCGCGGCCTGCCCTGGACCAGACGGCCGACGTTTTCAGGGTGAAAGGCGTCGACGTCCTTGAGCGGATTGACGGCATGCAGGACCCGAGTTTCGTCGATCTGGCGCGGTAGCGGCAACTGCACCAGGATGCCGTGAACTTCGGGCGCCTTGTTCAACTGGTGGACCAGGTGCAACAGGGTCTCCGTCGTCACTTCGGCCTCAAGGTGGTGCAACTGGCTTTCGATCCCGGCGTGCTCGCAGGCTTGACGCTTGTTTCGAACGTAGATCTGGCTGGCCGGGTTTTCCCCCACCAGCACCGCGGCAAGGCACGGAAAGACGCCATTGTTCTCGATGAACTCGGCGACTTCCACCGCCAGATCCGCTTGTAATTCGGCGGCCAACTCCTTGCCATTCAAGATGATCGCAGACACGGTGATCCTTTCGTCGTTCTCTACACCTTCAAACCATATCAAATACATCGGCCCGCTTGAAGGCGCTTCAAGGCGGACGCCTTGGGCGAACGGACGTCAACAGGCGGAAAGCGACGGCACACGGAGTGTGCCTGCTACATTACGCCCGCCCAGAGCAAAAGGCGCAGCGCCAAATTGGAATACAAACCGGCAATCCAGTCGTCAGCCATGATCCCCAACCCGGCCGGAAAACGCTCGAAGCCACGGGCCGGCGGCGGCTTGGTGATGTCGAACAGCCGGTGCAGCGCGAACCCGGCGACGACGACGCTTGCGCGATCCATGTTGATCATAAAGAACGTCATCGGCAGGCTGGCGATCTCGTCGAACACGATCGACCCCGGGTCTTTGAGGCCCCCCATTCGCCGCGCCGCTTCCGTGCATAGTGGAATGCCAACGGCCGCCAAGGCCACGATGATTGCGATCTGCTGCCAAAGCTCGGGCAGTTTCCCCACTCCCCAGGCGAGCGGCAGGCCCCACAAGGCGCCCACCGTACCTGGCGCCAGCGGCACCAGGCCAAGCCAGGTGCCCGTCGCCAGGAACACGAAAACCCCTTGTCTGAAAGGGTTTGGCAAGCTTGGCTTCGTGTCGTCCGGGGCGTGGGACATGCGAGCGGAAGGGATGAAGGATGAAGGATGAAGGATGAAGGATGAAGGATGAAGGATGAAGGATGAAGGATGAAGGATGAAGGAAAAGGTCCCGGATTGCAAGCCAGTGACCAGGGGAGTGGTGATACCATTTGAACCGTTGTCTGTCGGGAACGCCCTCTGTAGCCTCTGTGGCGTTCCGGAAGCCGGTCACGGAACGCCCCACAGGGACAAATGACCGAGTTCCTAGTGACTTTGCTCGACAACCCGGCTATTCTTTTATGTAGAGACCG
>Ga0307374_10006889_pt1 | contig 17618 bp, 15 predicted proteins | sample OX3MG_FD_202532 | JGI IMG/M metagenome (GOLD analysis project Ga0307374, IMG submission 202532) | Soil microbial communities from Risofladan, Vaasa, Finland - OX-3 | ecosystem: Environmental > Terrestrial > Soil > Coastal area > Acid sulfate soil | place: Finland: Risofladan, Vaasa | collected... | reverse complement strand
TCGATAGTAGACGTAACCCTGGAGCGGGCCGAGTAGCGAGCGGAACGTCTCCGTCTCGGTGCGAGTCAGATCGAACGAGTCGTCGAGGAAGAACGAGAACCCGAGCACCCGCCAGTAGACGGCGAAGGTGAGCGCCACGCAGTAGAGTAGGGCGATCCAGTCGGCCCAGCGGTCAAGCACGGCGCGGATGGATGCGACCGATCCGGGGGACGACGATGACTTCGGCGTGGGTGCGATCTGGATCGCTGGTGCCCGTGGAGCGCTATCCATTCGGTTCCACTTCCCCGGAAACCGATCGCGGCGGCCACTGGTCGAGTCGCGTGTGCAGACAACCCCGACTTGACCCGACCAGGGTCAGGTCCGGAAGCGTCGCCGCGCGATAGCGGCCACGGCGACGGCGAGCCCGGCCACGGCGGCGAGCATCGGCGCCACGAGCGATCGCGGCTGCTTCTGCGGACATCCCGACGTCACGCCGCTCGGTGGCACGTAGGCGCGCATGCGCAGCCACAGTCGAATCGTCTCCGTCATGGCGCGGAAGACGACCTTCGGGCTGCCGCCCGATGACTCGCCGGACGGGCGCGGGTAGTGGTGCACGCCGATCTCGGCCCAGGTGGCGCCCGCTCGCCTGGCCTTCGCCAGGATCTCGGTGTTGATCAGCGCTCCCGGCGAGGTCAACGTCATCGAGCGCAGCAGGTCGCCGCGGAAGACCTTGAAGGCGCAGTCGACGTCCCGTAACTCGTTCCCGAAGAGCAGCCAGACCACGAGTTTGAACATCCAGGCGTAGACGAGCCGGTAGAGGGCGTCGCGCCGGCGCAGGCGGTAACCGGCCACCAGGTCGTACTCGCCGACGAAGGGCGCCAGGTAGCTGAGGTCCGCCACGTCGAACTGCTGGTCCGAATCCATGAACATGATGTGGTCGCCGCTGGCAGCGGCGAAGCCCGACGTGAGGGCAGCGCCGTAGCCGCGGTTCCGAGCATGATGGACGGCCACGACTCGGCTGTTCTCTGCCGCCAGGCTGTCCGCGAGCTGTGCGGTACCGTCGCGACTGCCGTCGTCCACGATGACGAGCTCGAATTCCTCCGTCAGTTCGGGCAGGATGCAGAGGGCGCGCTTGACTACACCGGGGAGGTTGTCAACCTCGTTGTGCGCCGGCAATACGACCGAGAGCTTGCCCTGGATCATTCGCCCTCCGCTTGCGGGCTCACCGGCCCGGGACTCCACTCTCGGTCGTACCTCGACGCCACCGCGCGAGTATACCGCCGCCATCGCCATGGTCGTTCGGTTGGTTGACAGCCCGCAGCGGTCCACGCCGACCGGGGCGCACACGCCCGGAGCAACCCGCGGTCCGGCACAAGGTGCGGCAGGTCCCCGCTCGGCCCGACGCGCGGGGCGGGGCGCCGGGCCTGTTGCGGCGGCCCACCGAGGATCACGGCTTGGGCATCGTCTTGAGCGCGTCGAAGGACGGCCGTGGCGACCAGTCGTTGTTGAGCACCGACCACGGGTATTTTTCGTCGTTCGGCTGCGTCACGGTCGAGTAGTTCAGGTTCCAGACGAACATGCCGGTGGCCCACGGCCAGTGGTCATGAGCCCAGGCAAACGCGTCTACCAGGTACTGCGCCTGCTGCTGGGCTGAGACATCCTGGCCGTACTCGTAGCCCTTGGCCTGGTTGGCCGTCGTCCAGCCAAACTCCGTAATCCAGATCGGTCGGGCGTCGCCGTGCGCCTGCATCACCTGCCGGAGCTGTTCGGCGCGGCGGAAGTAGAAGCTGCCGCTGTTCGACCAGGCGCCGGTTCCCGGGTTGTCCGGGTACATCTGGTCGGGCGGGTGGTTGGTGGCGTTTGTGTGGACGCCGAGGACATCGAAGAACTTAGTATAGAAGCCACCCTGGTAGTTGTAGAACGTGTCGAGGTACTGCTGATCGTCCATGGCGACCTTGGGATCGTTCACGCCGGTCGGGGTCAGCCCGCCGAAGACAACCAGCGCGTTGGGGTCACCGGCCTTGACGCCCTGGTAGCCGGCCTGGAGCAGGCGCGCGTAGTCGTCGACCCGCACGGTGCCGCCCATCTCTGAGGCGAGGTTCTCCTCATTCCAGACCTCCCAGGCCTGGACCTTCCCTTTGTACCGGCCGGCCAGGAACTTCATGACGTCCTGGTAGTCGGAGTAGTTCACCAGCAGCGAGTTGCCGTTCGTGTTGCGCGCCCAGTCCGGTGCGCTCGAGACGGTCATCAGGATCTTGATCCCCGAGCCATTGAACTGCTTCACGAGCCGGTCCACTGGGAGGGGATCCCATTGGCCCTTGGCGCGCTCCATGCCGCTCCACTGGATCGGAAGCCGCACCCAGCCGAATCCCGCGCCCTTTACCGCGTCGATCACCTTCTGGTTGTACGGCTGGCCGTCCGCGTCGGCACGAGCGTAGACGTTGAAGCCGTAGGCGAATTTGGATCCGGCTCCGGGTGTGGTGGCGACCGTCGAGCCGGCCGGCGATGCGACTGGTGGCGTTGCCTGGCTCGAGGCTGGCGTGCTCGCCGAAGGCGACGCGGTGCCGGTCGTCGTCGTCGCGGTTGAACCGATCGTGCTCGAGTTCTGGCTGATGGGGGCGACGGTGGGCGAGGCCTTGGATCCGCCGCATCCCGCCAGGAGCGTCGCGACGACGATTACCTGGAGGACCGTCCGGAGCTGTCGCATGTGCTTCGATAGCCCTTCTATTGCTTCCTTCGCGGTGAGCGCTCTGGTGCCGTGTGCCTCCCGGCCGGCCGGCGGCACGGACTTACATCGTAGCATCTCGGGCCGTCCGGCGGCGGCGGCGAGACGCTGCCCCACGAACCAGCCCGGCCGAGTCCGTTCCGGCCGGGCTGTCCGCGGCGGCTACCTCCAGCGTGGGGTCGAGCCCCCTATTTCGGCATGTCCTTGAGGGCCGTGTATGACGGCCGGGGCGACCAGTTGCCGTTGAGCACCGACCACGGGTACTTCTCGTCGTTCGGCTGCGTCACCGTCGAGTAGTTCAGGTTCCAGACGGCCATCACGCCGACCCAGGGCCAGTCTTGCTGTCCGATCTGGAACGCCCGCACCAGGTAGTTGGCCTGGTCCTGGTCGGAGTTCTGGGCGCCGTACTCGTAGCCCGGCGCCTGGTTGGCCGTCGTCCAGCCGAACTCGGTCAGCCAGATCTGCTTGGCCGCGTCACCGTTGTCGACCATCACCTGACGGATCTGTTCGATGCGTCGGAAGTAGAACGACGGATCGTTCTGCCAGCCCGGTCCCGGCCCCGGGTTGCTCGGCCACAACGTGTCCGGCGGGTTGTTATTGCTGCCCGGATGCGCCGCGAGCTGGTCGAAGTACTGCTTTACCTCGCCGTTGTTGTAGGCGTAGACCTGCTTGAGGTACTGCACGTCGTCGATCGCCAGCGAGGGGTCGTTCACTCCGGTCGGCGTCAGGGCACCGAAGAGCACGACCGCCCCCGGATCGCCGGCCTTGACGCCTGCGTGGCCCGCCTTCAGGAGATTGACGTACGGCGCGACGCTGACGTGCCCGGCCACTTCCCGGGCGAGGTTCTCCTCGTTCCAGATCTCGTAAGCCTGGACTTTACCCTTGTAGCGGTTGGCCAGGAACTGTGCCGCGGCCTGGAACTGGGACGTGTCGTTAGGTATCCCCCCGTTGGCGCCGGCCCAGGTCGGAGAGGGGCTAGCGATGCTGAGCAGGATATGGACGCCCTGCGCCGCGAGTGGGTTGATGATGCGGTCCAGCGCGGCCGGGTCGAACTGACCCGGGTTGGGCTCGAAGGAGTCCCACTGTGCCTGGAAGCGCACCCAGCCGAAGCCGGCAGTCTTCACGGCATCGATGCCTTGCTGGTTGAACTGCGCGGAGCCGGGGTTGGTGTCGCCCTTGAAGTAGACGTTGAAACCGTAGCCGACGTGCGGTCCGTACTGCACGTTGCGGATCGGGTCGTACTGCGGCATCTGGGGATCCTGGCGGGCGGTCGCCGAGGCCGGGATCGCCGAGCCGCGCGACTGGAGGTACTCGGTGCCGAGCAGGCCGAGCAGAACCTCGTAGGGCGTGCCCTTGTTCTCCGGGTGGTACTCGAAGCGGGCGCGCTCGAAGTACTGGACGGTGTGCACCCTGCCGTCACCGGCCGGTGGCGACTGGTTCTGCTCGTCAAACTCCTCGGAGATCGGGTAGCCGAAATTCGGCAGCCCGCCGTTGCCATTCCAGTAGTTGCGGAAGCCGAAGCAGAGGCGATGGCCGGTCTGCGAGTAGAAGGTACAGTTGGCGTCGTTGTGGGCGACGACGGGCTGGAACGGCTGCTCTCCAGTTCGGTTGGCCGTCCGCATCGCGCCCAGTCGCATCAGTAGCACCTGGTACTGCGTGCCGGCGTTCTCGGGGTGGAACTCGAACACCGCACGCTGGAAGTACTGCTTGTAGAGCCCGTCGGTGTCCTTGAATACCCCGGTGATCGGGTAGCCGAAGATGAACAGACCGCCGTGCGTCTCCCAGTACTGGCGAAAATACCCTTGAGTCCAGAAGCCCGTCTCCGAGAAGTAGCGCGGCATGAGCATGTCTTCCGGCGCGCTGGGTGCGGCCGCCTGAGCGCCGCCGACCGGGAGAAGGCCCGGCACCAGCAAGGCCAGCAGGATCACGTAACGCAGAAACTTCATCTAGCTCTCTCCAGGCCCGGCAGTGGGCAGCCACGCTCCGGGTCTCCGGCGATCGCCGGGTCCCGCGCGAAGGGGGAGGTGACGGTGGGCGTGGCGGTGCGGACCCGAACGCCGTTTCAGCGCGCGGCCGGTGACAGCACCTGACTATCGAGCGTGGATCCCCCACTGGCCGGGGTATGGCGAACCCCAGCAGTTGTCGCGGACGGACGAGCCCTTCCCTTCGTCGTACCGACCCGTCCCGGTCGGAGCCCTGGCGTAGGCTGCAGGGCCGACGTCGTCCCCATGACGTCACGGGGCCATCTGCAGCTGCACGTCCCCAATCTCGATGACGTCTCCATAGCGCAGTTCCATCGGCACCGTGACCGAATTCCCGTTCAGCAGCGTGCCGTTGGTGGAGCCGAGATCCGTTACCCACCATCCGTCGCCATTGCGCGTGATCTGAGCGTGCTCGCTCGACACGAATCCATCGTCGATCCGGATCGTGGCCCGCGGGTGTCTCCCGATCACGGTTACCGGATCGAGATCCAGGCGCGCGCCGAGCCGCAGCCCAGAGCCTCCCGGTCCCTTAACGATCAGGTGGCCGGACGGCTCCGCACCCTTGGCCGGGCGAGAGGACGCCGCGAAGGTCTGGAGCTCGCGCAGGATGACCCGCACCACCTGGAACAGGAAGAAGTAGAGCAGGAAGATAAAGACAACGCGCAGGAGCAGGACGAACCAATCGAACGGCAGGAAACTGATCATCGGCGGCTGAGCGTCGTCAACCGTGCGCTCGCGGCTCGCCCCGGTAGGGCAGCAGCTGGACGCGGACCGTTCCGAGAAGAATATCGTCGCCCTCGGCGACACGGCTGCGCTTGACGCGCACGCCGTTGACCGTGGTCCCGTTGGTCGACTCCTGGTCGACGATCTCGAACTGGTCGTTGACGTAGTCGACGCGCGCGTGATGCCGCGACACCTCGGGAACCTCGATGATGATGTCGTTGTCGAGCGCCCGGCCGAGTGACGTGCTCTGGCGGCGCAGCACGAAGAACTGCTCGGCGGCGCCGGATGCCGCGACGAGGAGCAGCTTGGGGGGCACATTTCCGGTGTGCTCGACGACGCGGTACACCTCGGTGCGTTGAACGGCCTCCTGGCGAACCGGGTCGTAGTCCGGGAGTTCGGTGATGTTGGCCTCGACGTTGATACGCCGCGTGGGTACATCCTCGTCGCCGATCATCTGGACACGCACCTGGTCGATGAAGCCGTAGTTCCGCTCCTCGGCCAGGTCGATCAGCCAGTCCTCCATTTGACCACACAGGCTGGGCACGATGTCGGCGAAAAGGACCATATCGTTGGGGTTGAGGTATACGACGTAGTCGTTAGGGACAACGATCCCGTCGACGGTGGCGAGTTGGTTGCCCTCCATGGCGCGCTCCAGGCGCCGGCCGATCTCGGCGGGCTGGATCGGGGTACGGAAGATGCGCCCGACGGATCCCTCCATCAGACGTTCGAAGAACGTCTCGAACTTCTGCAGGCTATTGACCACTACCTCGAGCCGTTTCGATGTTGGGCGCCCGCCGATTGCGCGTGCGCCGAATTATAGGCAGCGCCGCCGAGGCCGGTCAAACACAGGCATCGTCGCGTCGGAGAGTCCGCTTCGCCGGTCCGCGCGAATCGATCGGACGGCCGCGAATCCGGTGTGCCGGGTGCCGACATCTTCGCGTATGGTATGGGTCGCACCTGGCCGCCTGACGGGCGCGGGCAGAGTTCTAGACACGTCAGGCAAAAGGGACACGACCGCGCAGCCGTGCCGGGCGTTGGCCGACTACGCGAGTGACGGATCAGGCAGAGAGGGGCGACCGGGAGTGAGCGAATTCGCCTGGTGGCAGCGCGGAATCGTCTACCACATCTACCCGCGCTCATTTCAGGACAGCGACGGTGACGGTACCGGCGACCTGGCCGGCATCACGGGTAGGCTCGACTACCTTCAGTGGCTAGGTGTCGACGCGCTCTGGATCTCGCCGTTCTTCCCCTCCCCGATGGCCGACTTCGGCTATGACATCACGGACTACCGGAACGTCCACCCGATGTTCGGCACCCTGGCGGACTTCGACGCGCTGGTGGCGCGGGTGCACCGGCTCGGCCTGCGTTTGTTGCTCGACTACGTGCCCAACCACACGTCGCAGGAGCACCCCTGGTTCGTGGAGTCGCGCGCCAGGCGCGACAATCCGAAGCGCAACTGGTACATCTGGCGTGACCCCGCTCCGAACGGCGGCCCGCCCAACAACTGGGTCGCCAATTTCGGGGGTAGCGCCTGGGAGTGGGACGCGACCACGGGCCAGTTCTACTACCACGCGTACCTCAGGGAGCAGCCTGATCTCAACTGGCGCAACCCCGCGGTGCGAGCGGCGATGCTCGACGTGATGCGCTTCTGGCTGGACCGCGGCGTCGACGGGTTCCGCGTCGATGCGCTGCGCCAGATCATCAAGGATGACCAGTTTCGGGACAATCCGCCGAACCCCGACCACCGGCTGGACCAGGGACCGTATCTGTCATTGCTCCCGGTCTACTCGACCGACCGGCCCGAGGTGCACGAGGTGATTCGGGCCATGCGCTCGGTGCTGGACGAGCATCCGGAGCGGCTCATGATCGGCGAGCTCTATCTCCCCATTCACCGCCTGGTTGCGTATTACGGTGACGGCGGCAACGGCATGCACCTACCGGCCAACTTCCACCTGCTGCTCACGGCGTGGCGGGCGGAGGACATCGCGGCGTTGATCGAGACGTACGAGTCGGCGCTGCCGGAGTTCGGCTGGCCCAACTGGGTGCTCAGCAACCACGATCGGCACCGGGTCGCCAGCCGCGTTGGACATGAGCAGGCGCGCGTGGCGGCCATGCTTTTGCTGACGCTGCGCGGCACCCCGACAATCTACTACGGCGACGAGATCGGCATGCACGACGTGGCGATCCCGCCCGAGTTCGTCCGGGACCCGTGGGAGAAGAACGTGCCGGGGCTTGGACTGGGACGCGATCCGGAGCGGACGCCGATGCAGTGGTCCGCGGAGCCGGCGGCGGGTTTCACCGAGGGCGCACCCTGGCTTCCGCTGGCGGACGACTCGGGTCGGGTCAACGTGGAGGCCGAGCGCCGGGAGCCGACGTCGATGCTTGGCCTCTATCGCCGTCTGATCGAGCTGCGACGGCGGGAGGACGCGCTTTCGGTCGGCCGCTATCGGCCGCGCGGAGTCCGGAGCGATCTTCTGGCCTATGAGCGCTCGCAGGCGGAGCGCCGCTTTCTCGTCGTGCTCAATCTGGGCCACCACGAACAACGATGGGATCTGAATGCCGGAGAGTTGGGGCACGTCGTCGTCTCCACGCATCTTGACCGCGAGCAGGAGGCGGTCGCCGCTGCGGTACGCCTGCGCCCGGACGAGGGCGTGGTCATTGCGCTAGCCTGAAGCCGGTCGGACCCGGCGCGGCTACCTCGAACCGGTGTGGCGAGTTACTGCTGGGATGTCCAACCGCGCCGAGACCCCGCCGCGCGCCGGAGGCCGAGCGTCACCATGCCCAGCGCAAGCAGACCGCTCGAGACGTGCGGGATGTGCCGGGCTGCCCAGTCGGGCAGCAGAATGTCGGACACTGACCCGCGCTCGGCGCCCAGATCCTCCACCATGACCGTCAGCGGGCAGCGCCCCTGGTTGAGCAGTACCGCGCCGGCCTCGCCCGCTACCCCGAGCAGGGCAAGCGCTTCCCGGCGCGTGAAGCGGTTCCGCAGGCCCGACCAGGTGACGAGCACGACCAGCCCCATCAGCTGCGCGAAGATAGCCGTGTGCACTATCCGGATTCCGGCGATCGTCTCGTCAGAGAGCCCGTGCGCGACGATCCACGCGCGGAGCCGGCGGTAGACGCCGCTGCGGATTACGACATTGTCGCGGTTGGTGGCTCGCACGGCGCCGGCGGCTGGTCCGGAAGGTGCGGAGCCGCTATAGAGCTGGCGGACGGCGGCGGCGATCCAGTTTGCACGCGGCTCGCCGCGCGCCGCCGATCCCTCGTCCGCGTCGTTCGATCCCATCGCTGCCCTCCAGTCGGCCGGCATCTCACGGGGCGGCCGCGGTCATCGCACGACGTTCCCGCACCGCACGTGGGCGGCTGCGGTCGCCGCCGCCGGACTCTCGTCGTCGGCACCCACGCGGGCGTACTGCTGGTCCCTCCAGCGGAGCAGCCACGATCCCATCGCGTACACCGCGAAGATCTCGAGCCCGAACGGGAGGTAACCCGTGTATCCGAGCACCGGCATCTCGAAGACGTGGGCGAAGCCGACGAACGGAACAGTGTAGTACCACTTCGGAATCGCCTGCGAGTTCCACATCTCCCAGAAGAACCCGGTGCCCAGTGCGGCCAGCATCACGTTCCAGATCGGTGCCCAGTTGCCGTCCCGGACAAAGGCGGCGATCGAGCGGCGCCGGAGCGCGGCGTTCAGCGGCTCGACGATGCAGAAGACCGACAGCCAGGCGAAGGGGAAGGCGTAGCGCGGCACGGTCACGACCAGCAGCACCATCGTCCAGCCCAGCACTTCGAACAGCACCCGCCCTCGTCCGCCGACATGCCAGCGCGGCAGTTGGGGCAGCCGATGCCCGGCGCGGAAGCTCGCCAGGAGCTCCGCCCCTTCGAGAACGGCCGGCACCACCGTGGAGAACGCAAGCGACGCGAGCGCGTGGTACTGGAGCCACGAGTAGGGCTGCGTCGTTACGTAGTGCCAGTCCTGCAAGTAGCGGTTCATCCACTCGAACACCCACCAGAAGGGCACCGACATCGCGAACAGCAGCACGAAGCGGTCGCGCCCACGTCGCCAGAGCGAGCTTCCAGTCCGCCACGCCACCACGCCATCGAGCGTCAAGATGTACCCCAACCAGAGGGGAAAAAAGTAGTAGTCTGACGGCGGTTTCAGGTGGAGCCAGGCGACCGGCCACCAGATCGCGACCAGCGCAACGCCTAGGAGCAACTGGCGAGGGAACGGGCGCCGGAACAGCGCGGACCGCGCTGAGGGTTCGGTGGCTGCGAGCGGGGCGTGTCGAGTCAACCTGTGCTCCACGGACCATCGACGGGTGTCTCGCCTCGCCACGCGAGCGACCGAGGAGGCGACCTTGAGTATGCCAGACCTGCCGACGCGTTCAGCGAGGAACGTCGCGATCGCTCCCTCGATCCTGACGGCGGACCTGGCGCGCCTGGCCGACGCGGTGGGCGAGCTGGAGGCGGCGGGAGCCGACTACGTTCATCTGGACGTGATCGACGGCCGCTTCGCGCCCAACATTACCATCGGCATCCCGGTGGTCGAGGCGGTGGCGCGGACCACCCATCTACCGCTCGACGTTCACTTGATGATCCTCGAGCCAGAGCGCTACGTGGAGCAGTTCGCCGCGGCGGGCGCGACGCTCGTCACCGTCCAGGTCGAGGCCAGCCTGCACCTCAATCGCACGGTTCAGCAGATCCACGCCGCGGGCGCACGCGCGGGCGTGGCCCTGAACCCCGCGACCCCGCTTACCGCCGTCGAGGAGATCTTGCCGATTGCCGATCTGATCCTGGTGATGAGCGTCAACCCAGGTTTCGGCGGGCAAACGTTTATCCCCACGGCACTGCCCAAGATCGCTCGCCTGCGTCGCATGATCGACGAGAGCGGTTCGTCCACGCTCATCGAGGTCGACGGCGGGATCAACGCGGGCAACATCCGGCAGGTGGCGGACGCCGGAGTCGACGTCGTCGTGGCCGGCTCGGCCGTCTTCTCTCCGGATCACTCGGTCGCGCAGGGTATGCGAGCACTGCGGGACGCGCTCACGTGAGCGTCACGCCTCACGGCGGTGGCGACTGTAGAGGAGCAGTGCCGGGAGCAACGCCACCAGGCAGATGATCGCCGCCGCGCTGAACGTATCGCGGATCACTCCCATGGTGGCCGGGATTGCGAGCTTGGCTGCCTCGGACTGCTGTCGAAGCAGGTAGGCGCTGAAGGACTCGCCCGGCTGCTGGGTTACCGGCGGCAGGTGGGTCAGCGCGTCGTTGAGACGCGATACGGCCCAGGAGGTCAGGGCCGACAGGCCGAGCGTCATTCCGAGCAGGCGCATGACGATCACCAGGCCGGACGCGATGCCGAGATCGCCGCGGCGGGCGGCGTTGATGGCCGCGGCGCCGATCGGTGCGATGACCAGCCCGAAGCCGAAGCCGGTCAGGGCAAGGTCCGGCAGCATCCGGGCGCGGTCCAACTGGTTAGGCCACCCGGACATCCGCCAGAAGCCTGCCGCCGCCACCGCCAGCCCGAGCAGGGTTACCATCAGATAGCCGCGCCGCTCGCTAGCCCAGCCGCCAATGAGCGCGGAGAGTGCCATGGCGATAGAGAACGCGCTGAGCAACTCCGCGCTCACCGCCGCCACCCGCTCCTCGGCCACCTGCAGCGCGACCAGGAGCGGCACGTTGACCATCGCCACCATCAGTGCGGCACCAACCAGCAGGTTCGCGCCATTGGCCGCGGAGAAATGGCGATTCCGGAAGAGTTGAAGCGGCACCAGCGGGTTGCGACTCCGCCACTCCGTGGCGACGAACCCGACCAGCGCGAGCAGTCCGACCGCCAGGAGGGGAATTCGATAGGCCGCGAGCGGGTTGGGGTCGGCTCCGAGAGCACGTGGGCCGCCGCCCACCTGCGCGCCGGCGACGGAGACTGCCAGGTTCAGGCACAGGAGCGCGACGGCGAGCAGCGTGCCGCCCGGCAGGTCGAAGCGCACCGAGCCTCGCCCGCCGACCGGCGCCCCGCGCCAGGCGACCAGCAGCGCCACCGCGGCGACGACACCGATCGGGACATTCAGGATGAAGATCCAGCGCCAGGTTCCGGCGATCTGCTGAATGCCGGCGCCCCAGAGCGGTCCGAGTACCCAGCCGAGGGTGTCCGCCGCGGCCACGATGCCGAGCGCGCCGGCCCGGCGCGCCGGAGGCAACAGGTCTCCGACGACCGCCATGGCTACCGGGACCATCGCCCCGCCGCCGAATCCCTGGATGGAGCGCGCCGCGATAATCCGCGGCAGCGTGTCCGCCGACGCCGTCAGCACCGATCCGGCCAGGAAGATGACGAGCGCCAGCATGAAGGTCGCGCGTCGGCCGATGACATCCGAGAGCCGGCCCATCAGCGGAATCGTGACCGTGTACGCCAGCAGGTAGCCGCTGACGATCCAGACGTAGCGGTCCGCCTCGGCGGTGTTGACCTTGAGGTCGAAGATGATCGACGGCAGTACCGGCGCGATGACGGTCAGGTCGAGCGCCGCCACCACGACGACGACCAGCGCGGGGATCAGCACCCGCAGCGGACGGGTCCCCGCCTGGCCGTCGGGCGGCGTGGTCAGCCCTACTGAGACGGCGCGGTGATCGTGACCGGCGCGTTGATGTTGGTGATCAGGAGCGTCCATGTCGTCGCCGTGGCCCCCTGTCCCGTTCCGGGGTCGTTCAGCACGACCTTGTGGATGTCCTTGGTGTCTTCCGCCAGCCAGATGTCGAGGTTGATCGTATTGCCCTGGAAAGCGGTTCCCGTGAGCGACTGCACGTCAGCGCGCTGGATCGTCCCGCGCAGGTGCTGTGTCTTGACCCCGTCCAGATCCTCGACACCCACCAGCGTCACACTGGTGACTTTGCTCATCACGTCCGGAAGCCCGCTCTGGGCGTCGAAGAGGATCGCCGGATTATAGCTGAGGCCCTGCGGGGCGCGTTCCCACCGGCCGGTCAGGAAGTTGGTGATGTACTCATCCTGGCCGATCGCGATCATGTTCACCGTCAGGTTGGCGCCGGCCAGTGCGACGGTGGCCTTGGCGGTGGCGCTCGACGGCCGTGCCAGATCGCCGGAGGCACCCCGGAGCGCGAGGGTGCGCTGGCTATCGAGAAACACGTTGCCCTGAACCTGGAGCTGGTAATGGGCGCTGTTGACCTGGGCGAAGCGCTGCGACGCGCTGTTGAGGATGTCTCGCGGCGTCGGCGTGGGTGTCGGTGTAGGCGGGGGAGTCGGAGTGTTCTGGACCACCGCGGACCCGCGGCTACACCCGACGCCCAGGACGAGTGCGACGACGGCGAGGATGAGAATTCGCGAGATGGGGCGACGTTCCATGGGTTTGACTCTCCATCCGCTCCCGGATCAATCGCGGCCAATGGTATCAAACGCAGTGAGCGTGCCGGCTTTTGTCGACCTCATCGAGCCTATGTTAGGATTCGGCCGCCCAGCGGCCAGGCGGCTGCAGTTCGCGGGTCGCACAGTGCGAGGTGACGGGGGTAATGAGGACACCGGCACGTGGATGACATGCGGCTCGCTATCGGCGCCGCCAGCGACACGGGATCGGTCCGCGAGCAGAACGAGGACACTATTTACGTCGCGGATCCCGAGACCGAGACGGCGCAGGAGAACGGCGTGCTCGTCGCGGTAGCCGACGGTATGGGCGGCTACCAGCGCGGCGAGGTTGCCTCGCGCATCGCTATCGACACCCTGCAGGAGTTGTTCTACGGCACGTCTCTGTCCCGCACCGAGACGCCGAACCGGTTGAAGCAAGCGTTCCGCCAGGCGAACGACCGCATCTTCGAAGACGGATCCTCCGGCGGCGAATCGAACATGATGGGAACCACCCTGGTCGCCGCCGTGATTCGCGGCGGCGACCTCACGGTCGCCAACGTCGGCGACAGCCGCGCCTACCTGGTGCGCGCGAATCGGCTCACCCAGATCAGTCAGGATCACTCTCTGGTCGCCGAACAGGTTGCGGCCGGGACCATGACCGAGCAGGAGGCGCGGGAGAGCCAGCACCGCAACATCATCACGCGCGCCCTCGGGCACCGCCAGCGCGTCGACGTCGACGTGTTCGAGATTCGACTGCTCCCCGACGATCGCCTGATCCTCTCCAGCGACGGTCTGCACGACTACCTGGACGAGGGCGAGATGGTGAGCGTTGCCCAATTGGCCCCGCCCGAGAAGGCGGCCCAGGAGCTCGTGGCGCGCGCGCTCCAGCACGAATCCAACGACAACGTGAGTGCCGTTGTGGCCTGGATGGCGCCGGCCGGTGTGGCGCTGGCTCCGGAGGCCGTGGAGCCAGTTCCAGCAGGCCGAGGAGCGATCCTCGTGCCAGTGCTGGTGCTGCTCGGCCTGCTGGTGTTCGTCGCCATCGTGGCGCTCATCCTCTTCATGGGCCACTGAGCCTGACTCGCCTGGAGCCGGAACTAATGCAGCCTGCGCGCCACCTCTCCGCGCCCATTGTCGTGGACGCGCACACCCACGTCTTCGAACCGGAGGTCTGCTCCGGGCGGCACGTCTACGTTCCGCGGGATCGGTGGTTCGGGCACCTCTACCAGGATCCGCGCGCCGTGTTGGTGCCGGTCGAAGAGCTAATCGCCAGCATGGACGCGGCGGGGATCGACCATTCCATCGTCTGCGGCTTCCCGTGGGCCGACCCTGGTCTCTGCCGAGCGCATAACGACTACCTGAATGCCAGCGCCGGCGCGTTCCCGACACGGATCTCCTGGCTGGCCACGGTCGTGCCGGGGGACACGTCGGCGGCAAACGAGGCCGCGCGCTGCTTCGACCTGGGTGCGGTTGGCGTGGGGGAACTGAACGCCGATGCCCAGGGGTTCGACTTCCGGGAACCGCGGGAACTTGCCGCTCTGGCGGAGGCCTGCCAGGGTCGAGACCTCCCTATCCTGTTCCACGTCAGCGAGCCGGTCGGCCACGAGTATCCGGGGAAGGGCACGGCGACGCCGGAGAAGTTCGTACGCTTCCTCGCCGCGTTTCCGGACCTGCGCGTCGTGGCGGCGCACTGGGGCGGCGGTCTGCCGTTCTACGAACTGATGCCCGAGGTCGCGGCGCTGGCACGGAACGTGGTCTACGACAGCGCCGCCTCGACCTATCTCTACCGCTTCGAGGTGTTCCGGGCCGTGCTCGACACCGTCGGGGCCGAGCGCGTGATGATGGCATCCGACTACCCGGTGTTGCGCCAGAAACGCTTCCTCCGCCGAGTGCGAGCGTCGGGCCTGCGGCCCGAGGAGACGGGTCCGGTGCTCGGGGGAAATGCCAGGCGCGTCTTCCGTCTTGCGAAGGGAAGGCCGGCGGATGATTAGCGGCGTCCGGGGGCGCATCGTCGCCAAGCTTCCCGGCATCGTGCTGGTCGACTTGCACGGACTGACGCTGCGAGTGCTGACCTCCCAGACCACAGTTTCCGACATCGGCGACGTTGGGCAGCAGGTCGAGCTGGTGACGCACCTGCGGGTGCGCGAGGACGACATCTCGCTCTTCGGATTCGCCGTGCCGGAGGAACTCCAACTCTTCGAGGTCCTGCTCACGGTGAGTGGTGTCGGCCCGCGGGTGGCGCTCAATATCCTGTCGTCGGGCAGGCCCGACGACGTCCACCGCGCCATTGCGTCGGAGGACGTGGCGGCGCTCAGCCGCGTGCCGGGCATCGGCAAGAAGACGGCGAGCCGGATCATCCTGGAACTGCGCGGCAAGCTGCCGGAGGCGACCGGCGGCGGGATGCCGGCGCTCGCCTCGATCGACGCAGAGGTGCTGGAGGCGCTGCAGGCCCTGGGGTACTCGGGAGCCGAGGCGCGGGACGCCCTGGCCCACGTGGAACGCCGGGAGGGGCAGAGCGCGGAGGAGCGGATCTACGCCACGCTGCAGGCTCTGTCACGCTGATCGAACCGGTCAGTCGGGCCGCACGCGCTCCAGCCTGCGCTCGACTGCCCTGGCGTGCGCGGTGAGCCCCTCGGCGCGGGCGAGCGTGGCGGCGGTCGGTCCGAGCCGGTTGAGCCCGCGCCGGTTGACTCCAATCACGCTGATGACCTTCAGGAATTCCTCGACGTTGATGGGTGACGAGAAGCGTGCCGTCTGCCCGGTTGGCATGACGTGGCTGGGACCGGCCGCGTAGTCGCCGAGGACCTCGGGTGAGCTCTCCCCCACGAAGATGCCGCCCGCGTGCCTCACCCGGTCGACATGCTCCCAGGCGTCCGCGATCAGCAGGCACAGGTGCTCCGGCGCGTAGGCGTTGGCGAGCTCGAAGGCGTCCTCGAGGTCGGGCACGACGGCGATGGCGCCGTTCGCCGCGAGTGACTCCCCCGCAATGCCGGCGCGCTCGAGGCGCGGCAGCTGGTCGGCGAGCTCACGTCGGACCGACTCGGCCAGCTCCGCTGAGGTCGTGACCAGAATGGCGCTCGCCAGCGGATCGTGCTCCGCCTGCGCGAGCATATCGGCGGCGCACAGTCCGGCGTCCGCCGTCCCGTCGGCGATCAGCAGCGTCTCGGTCGGGCCGGGCAGCTGGTCGATGTCCACCTCGCCGTAGACCCGTCGCTTCGCCAGCACCACGAAGATGTTGCCCGGACCGAGGATCTTGTCGACTCGCGGGATCGTATCGGTGCCGTACGCCAGCGCGGCGATCGCCTGAGCGCCGCCTACGCGGAAGACCCGGTCCACGCCCGCGATTTCGGCTGCGGAGAGGATCAGCGGCGAGACGTGGCCGTCGCGCTCGGGCGGCGCGCAGACGACGATCTCGGACACGCCGGCGACTCTCGCCGGCACCGCCGACATGAGGAGCGACGACGGATATGGGTTACGGCCCGCGGGAGTGTAGATGCCAACGCGCTCGAGCGGCCGCAGGAGTTGGCCCAGCGCGCCGTCCGCGTCGAAATTCATCCAGGACGAGCGCAGCTGATGGCGGTGGAAGCGCGTGATCTGCTCGCCGGCCAGCGACAGCGCCCCCAGGACCTCCGGGGATACCCGAGTTCGCGCCGCCGTGATCTCCTCGCGCGACACCTCGAGCGTCTCGACGTCGGCGCGGTCGAGGACACGGGTGTAGTGGCGCAGCGCGTGATCGCCGTCGCGCCGCACGTCGGCGATGATCCGGTCGACGACCTCGGGCGCGGTCAGGTCGGTCCCGAAGACCTCGCGGATGCCCGCACGGACGCGCTCAGGCAACTCCGTGTCCTCCAACCGGCGTTGGCGGAGGAGGAACGCGCGTGCCGCCTCGGTGCCGCGCAGCACGCGAACCTCGGCCGCTCCGCTCACCGGACGTCCTCGAGCGCGCAGCGCAGCCGGTCGAAGGCGGGCGAGCAGGCGTCAAACACGTAGTCCGGCGACGTCACCGTGATTCCACTGGCGCCCGCGCGTCGCAGGTGATCCACCGCCGGCAGCAGCCGGTCGATAGGCACGATGATGGTGACACCGTACCAGTGATCTCCGACCGAGCCGGCCTTGGGGTAGACGGTGGCGATGGTCGGCCCCTGGTGGCCGGCTGTTTCGACCTGGCTGGTGACGTGGCGAGCCACCGACTCGGGTGAGTCCCCCTGCACGTTGGCGGTGATCAGGCGAAAGCGGCGCGTACGCAGCCGCGCTTCGGACAGTTCGATGATCGTCCGGGCCGCCTCGAGCTTCTCCGGTCGGTGCCGCAGGGTGCGGCGTGAGGCGATCAGGCACGCCTGTGCCCGCAGGATGACGCCGCCGTCGAGCCCTCGCAGGCGGTTGTCCCGCAGCGTCACGCCCGTTTCGGACAGGTCGGCGATGATATCCGCGTAGCCGAGGGTGGGTGCCGCCTCGAGCGCGCCGTGCGCATCGACCAGCGTGAAGTAGTTCACGCCGTGCTCATACAGGAAGTCCCGCGTCAGACTGGGAAACTTCGTCGCCACACGCAGCGTCCGGCCGGTCCGCTTGAAGTCGATCGAGAGATCCGCAAGGTCGGCGACGGTCGAGATGTCGAGCCAGCCCTCTGGCACCGCCAGCACAAGTTCGCAGCGGCGGAAGCCGAGGTCCTCAATGACCACGATGAGGTTCGGCTCGTCCTGCGCATGCTCCGAAACGAGGTCGAAGCCGGTGATGCCCAGATCGACGCTGCCATCGGCCACCTTGTGGACGATGTCCTCCGTGCGCTGAAACAGCACTTCGACGGAGTCGATGCCGGTGAGTCGTCCGACGTACTGCCGGGGATTGGGTCGCCAAACCGACAGAC
>Ga0307374_10006885_pt1 | contig 17626 bp, 16 predicted proteins | sample OX3MG_FD_202532 | JGI IMG/M metagenome (GOLD analysis project Ga0307374, IMG submission 202532) | Soil microbial communities from Risofladan, Vaasa, Finland - OX-3 | ecosystem: Environmental > Terrestrial > Soil > Coastal area > Acid sulfate soil | place: Finland: Risofladan, Vaasa | collected... | reverse complement strand
CCGACGATAGAGAATCAGATCTCACTCCGGCCCCCAGCTGCCGTCGACCTCACGAATTCAATAGACCGAAGCGATAGACCGACGCTCCTCAACGATGCGCTCCCCAGCACTGATAGTCCGTAGCAAGTACGGCACCGGCGACCGGGTGCACAGCCAGCCGACCGCGGACTTCCGAGCACTAATCGCCCTGAGCGTCGCGGATAGCGTCCGCCTGAACGGTGTCGGCCCAGATCTCCCAACGACCGGACACCGATCGGTCTTCGTCCACGAATCGGTAGGGGCGACGACCGCCGAACTCCGTCATTCGTAGGTGCCACACACCACCGAGCACGCTAGCGATCCGCCGCCGTGGCCAAGCAAGGACGTCCTCGAGCTCCGGGAACGTTCGCACACGCTCGGGCGCGGCCGCGAGCGCCTCAAGCAGCTCACGCATGAGATCACTGCCACGATCGTAGAACCGGGCGATCTCTTCACGATCGCCCATCGCATTCTCGGGCTTGTGCTCGGTCGAGACGGTCGGAGGTATGACACGAGACACCGGCGATACGGTAGGGGATCCGGCGAGACAACCAACACGCCGCCACCGATAGCCGCCGGGTGCCGTGCCTACGAGCTTGCCGCGCATTGCACGTCTCTCGCCCGCGGGGCCGAGATGCTCGTGCCGAGTGCGAAGCAGGTGCCGGCACGACGATCGAATCGTGGCGGAGCACTCGTGACGAGGCGGTCTGCTAAGGCGAGTGCTTTTCGATCATTCGATAACTCTGGTCGTGGCGCGCCTGGCTGCCGCTTTCCGCGCGAAGCAGGGAACAGGCGCGTCTGCCCTGCTTTCGGATCTTGCGAGTCTCTCGAGCGCTCAGATGGCGCCTGCAGCCCGTGCCCTGGTTTCATAAAAAAGCGCTACTTCTGGTCGACGGTCGCCGCGTAGCCTCGGCCGAAGCCGGCTGCCGGTTGCGGAGCTGGCGATTTGCGGGTGCCCGATCGGGTCAAAGGGTGGCTCCTGCTTCCACGTCGGCGCGATACTCAGTGCCGACGCCGGCCCCTTGAGCAGACGGCCGCAGGCGCGAGCGAACGCGCCGAGCGGCTCGTGCCCTCCGAGTCGCGGCTGACGTCGTCCGTCCCGATCGGAGCGGTGCCCCGGCGCGACGTTACCGCCCCCTCCCCAGGGGACGAACAAGGAGCGCCCAGGTGCGCTGGCCGCTCCGAGTTCAAGCTTTACCGCGAGCGTACGCTCCTTGTCGACTATGCGGGCGACCGGCTTGATCGACCAGGGGAGGTTGTCATCGCGCCAGGCCGCATTCTGCCTCGCTGCGCTCGCGCTGGTGCTTGCGGTCGCCTACGTGCCAGAGGCCGTCTCGCTGTCGGGCGACAGCAACTTCACGGTCGCGGACTCGCTGGCCAACGTCGTGCTGTCGCTGTCGCTCAGTGCTGCGGGGTTTGTGGTCACGCGCCGGCAGCCACGCAATCCGATCGGGTGGCTGTTGCTCGGCGCCGGCGTGGCGTTGATGTTGAGCGAGGTGGCAACGGCTTACGCGGCGCTCGTATATCCGTTCGGGCATCGAGGGCTGCCGTTCGGGCGCTTGGCGATCCTGTGCGGGCTGCTGTGGGCGCCTGCGATCGCGTTCTCCCCGGTAGCGATCCTGTTGTTTCCCGACGGGCGGCTGCCGTCACCGCGATGGCGATGCGTCATGCGTTCGTATCTGGTGGTCGCAGGGTTGTGGATCGCGTGCTTCTACGTCGTCGCTGTGCGCGTGCTCGTCGGCACCCGGATTGCTGTCAACGTAGCGGGCGACCTGACGGCGCAGGACAACCCGGTTCGCGGCCTGGCGCTGCTGATGTCGCACGTCGAGATCGTGCTTCAGATCGTGCTCGCGGTTTTCTGGCTGTCGATGATCGGGCGGCTGGCGGTGAGTTTCCGGCGCGCGGTCGGCGTCCGTCGCGAGCAGCTGAAGTGGATCCTCTCGGGTGCGGCGGTCACGATGGTCGCGACCGCGTTCGTGATCTTTTTTGGGTCGTCGTCGTCTGCGGCGGCGCAGACGGTGGCGAGCGTGGGGGGTGCTGTGGCCACGGCGCTGCCGATCAGTGTCGGAGTCGCGATCGTGCGCTACCGGCTGTTTGAGATCGATCAGCTGATCAGCCGAACGCTCGCCTACGCGATCCTCAGTGGGCTGTTGGCCGGCGCGTTCCTGGGAGTCGTCGCGCTCAGCACTCAGGTATTGCCGCTGTCCTCGCGGGTCGGGGTCGCAGCGGCGACACTCGCGGCTGCAGGGCTGTTCAACCCGCTGCGTGTGCGCGTGCAGCGGCTGGTCGACCGTCGCTTTAACCGCGCTCGCTATGACGCCGAGGCGATCGTCGCGGAGTTCGCCGCGAGCGTGCGCGACGCCGTCGACCTGGAGGCGATCCGCGGCGAGCTGCTAAGCGCCGTCAGGCGCGCGGTGGAGCCGGCGCACGTCTCGCTGTGGATCTCGGGAAGCCGTTCGCGGGATGCCCACGCCGACGGACTACCACTCGAGCAGGTCCCAGACCCGCGGGTAGAGGGCGTCCCCCTCGGATCCGATCGCCGCCAGGATCGAGACAGCGCGCTCTAGCTCGCCGCTCGCGCCTTCGTATCGGCCCGCCTTGTGCAGGACGTCTGCGAGATTGTTGCGCAGCGCCGCCTCGCGGTGTCGGTCTCCCTGGGAGGCGCACAACGAGAGCGCCTCGCCGAGCCGTTCCTCTGCGCGCCCGAGCTCACCGGCGTCGGCGAGCGCACGGGCGAGGTTGTTGAGCGCCGCGATCCGGATCGTCGGATCGACGAGCCGGCTGGAGAGCTCGAGGCTGCGCTCGAGGTGCTCCTGGCCGCAGCCGAGCAGACCGAGGATGTTGTGCGCCTGTGCGGCCGGGCCGTCCGCCCGTACCTGCTCCGCCGCCGCCAGTGCTTGCAGAGCAAGCGTGCGGGCTACATCGAGTCGGCCTTGGCGCCACGCGATGCGGCTGAGGTCCGAGCGCACGGCGGCGGGGTCGGCCCCGAGCGTCAGCGCCTGCTGGTAGTGGCGCTCGGCGCGCTGCCAGTCTCCGCGGCGCTCGTGGATCCCGCCGAGCTTGTGCTCGAGCCGACCGGCACGCGGCGGCGGGCAGTGCGCGGCGGCGGCGTCGTAGGCTGCGAGCGCGCCACGGTACTCGCCGCCCAGCATCAGCAGATCCCCGATCGCCTCGTGCAGCAGAGATGGGTCGGAGTGGCCGAGCGCGAGCGCGGTCTCGTAGTGCACGATCGCGTCGGCGCCGGCCCCGAGCGCTCGTGCGCGGTCACCGGCGGCAGCATGGGCCCCGGCAGCCGGCGGATCCTGTCCCGCCAGCTCGTAGTGGCGGGCGAAGATCGCCGGCTCCGCGCGCCGCGCGCGGAGCGCGTCGCCGATCCGGCGGTGCAGCGCGCGCCGCCGCGCCGGACCGAGGCGCTCCTCCGCCAGCGCCCGCAGTCGCTCGTGCCCGAACTCGTACGCGTCCTCGCGGGCGTTGATCAGGCCGCGTGCGACCAGCTCCTCGAGCGCGAGGGCAACCTCGTCCTCGGGGCGCCCGCTCGCCGCTTGGATGGTGCCGGGATCGAACGTGCGGCCGATCAGCGCGGCGGCGCCGAGCACTTGTGCCGCCACTTCGCTGGCCGCGTCGAGTCGCGCTTCGATCGCCTCTCGCACGCCGCCCGAGGGCTGCTCCGGACGTCCGGGGCGGAGCAGCTCGGCCACGAACACGGCTAGGCCCTCGCTGTCGCGAAAGATCTCGTCCGCCGCGGTCTCGTCGAGGCCCATCTCCAGGGCGAGATCGATGATGGGCTCGCGGCGCAGCCTGGCGAGCGCGAGCCGCTGCGCTCTCTCCGTGAGTGGGGCATAGCGGCGCTCGGGATCGGGCTCGTCGGCCCGGCGGGTGCACAGCAGCAACAGCCGGCGACCGCGCAGGCGCCGGGCGAGATACGCGAGGGCATCGAGCGAGGCCGTGTCGCACCACTGGAGATCGTCGACGAACACGACCGCGCCTTCGCCGCGCGCGGCCCCAGCGATCACATCGCAGGCGGATTCGAGGAACCGTAGGCGCGCCCCCGGCTGCTCGAGGTCGCCGCCAGGGGCGGCCCCGAGCTCTGGCAGCAGTCGCGCGAGCTCGTCCCGGAGCGTCGGCGCGAGCGGTTCGTCGCGACTGGCCACCGCGGCTTGCAGCAGCTGCGCGAGCGCGCCGTACGCGAGGCCACGCTCACCGGCGTGCGCTCGAGCGGCGATCACCCGCGCGCCGCGTCGCGCGAACCCGCCGATCGCCTCGGCGGCGAGCCGGGTCTTGCCGACTCCCGACTCCCCCTCGATCACGATCGCCGCGCCGTCGTCGACGATCGCGTCGAACGCCTCAGTCAAACGGCGCAGCTCCACGGCACGCCCGACCAGCGGCAGCTCGCCCACTCGCGCGGGCGGCGGCCGCCCGGCGCCAGCAGAGACGACGATCCCGGTGCTGATCGCGTCGTACGCCGCGGTCGTTTCGCCCAGCGGCGCGACGGCAAGCTCGCGGTCGAGCACCCGAACGCACTCGCGGTATTGCGCGATCGCGTCACCGCGCCGGCCCGCGGCCCCGTACAGCTCGATCAGTCGCCTGTGCGTCGGCTCGTGGAGCGGGTCGAGACCCAGCCGCTGACGCGCCCGCGCGACCGCATCGTCGACGCGCCCGGCGGCGGTGAGCAGGTCGCTCACGCGGTCAAGCAGCGCCGCCCGCTCGCGCCGGATTGCGTCGGCGAGGTCGCGCTGCCAGTCGTCGAACGACGGGCTGTCGCGCAGGGCGAACCCTGCGAGCACGTCGTCGCGATGGAGCTCGCACGCCTCGCTCAGAGCCGTGAGGTCCGCGTGTGGGTCGCCGGCGGCGCGCCGGAACGCGGCGAGGTCGAACCAGGCGCCATCGAGATCGAGTGCGATCGAGTCGCGGTCGCTGACGACGCGCCCGTCGCCGAGCGCGGCACGCAGCGTCGAGAGCGTGCGGCGCAGCGTGTTGCGCGATTGGTCGGTGGGAGCGTCGGGCCACAGCAAGTTCGCTACGACCGCCCGGGAGTGGGCGTGGCCCGTGATCGCCAGGAACGCAAGCAGCCCGGTCGCCTTGCGCGTGTCGACCGACCACGGCGCGCCGTCCACCACGACGCGCGGCGTACCCAATAGCCAGATCGACAGCGATTTCACTCGAGCAAGCATCCCACCAAGCGCTACGAAGCGAGCCTATCCGCCCTCACCCGTAACGGTTTCGGAACGGTGGCCGAGTACAACCGTGCGATAAGCAGGTTCTCAAGCCTTGGAGGTTCGAATGATCAGTCGTCGCTTTGTCCAGTTTGGTGGTGCTGTCGGCATCGTCGCCGTCGTCGTTCTCGTCGGGGCGGCTTTCGCCGCGACCGACTCGCTTAGCAGCAACTCGAGCGCGGCACAGATCTCCGGGTATCTGACCAGCCATCGCAGCGGCGTTCTCACCCAGACCGCGCTGACGGTTCTCGGCAGCGCGCTGATGCTCTGGTTCGCAGCCACGCTGGGCCGCATCCTCCACGCGCGCGACCAACACAGCCCGCTGGGGATGATCGTCCTCGCCGCCGGGGCCGGCATGGCCGCGATCGCATCGTTCGACGGGATCACGCTGAGCGCGCTCGTGTTCGCCTCCAAGCAGGGCGGGCTGACGGATCCGGCCCTGACGCACACGTTCTTCGACCTGCAGAACGGGCTGATCATGCCCGGCGCGTTCGGCTGCATAGCCGCGGTGCTGCTTGCGGCGATCGGGACGGCAGCAGTGCGGAGGGTGTTCGCGGCCGCCTGGCTCGGCTGGCTGAGCTTCGTGCTCGCCGCGCTCGCGCTCGCCGGCAGCATGATCGGCCTGACGAGCGCCGACGGTGGCACGTCGGCGCTTGGGTATTCCCCGGCGCTCGGGGCCTCGATCGTCGTGCTGATCGCGAGCGTGTTCATGCTCCGCGACAGCGCGAGCGCCACCGAGCTGGCGCCGGCCAGGATGACCGCGCCCGCGGCGAGCTAGTGTCGGGACGTGCTTGAGCGGAGGATCCGCAGAGTTCTGCTGCGAACGCCAGGGGCCCAGGCGGGGCGCTCACCCGCCCCGCCGAAAGCCGCCACGCCTCCCCCGAAGGCGGCTCCGATCGAGATCGCGCCGGACGATCCGATCCTGGTCCACCTGCGCCGTGCGCACGGGGCGGTTGAGCTGGCGAAGCTCAATCTCGACTCTCCAGCGCTCGATGCCATGATCGCGAATGGCGTGGCGCTGGTGGTCCCGCTAGTCTCCAACGATCAGCTGATCGGGGTGCTGAGCGTCGGCCCTCGCCTCTCGGGACAGCAGTACTCCACGCAGGACCGGCGCCTGCTTGAGACGCTGACCGCGCACGCGACGCCGGCGGTCCGTGTCGGCCAGCTGGTGCGCGAGCAACAGACGGAGGTTAGGGCGCGGGGGAGGCTGGAGCAGGAGCTGGAAGTGGCGCGGCTGATCCAGCAGAGCTTCCTGCCCGAGCAGGCTCCCGAGCTCGCAGGTTGGCAGTTCGCGGCGTGCTACCGCCCCGCACGCGCAGTCGGCGGCGATTTCTACGACTTCATCGAGCTCCCGCGTGGACTTATCGGGCTCGTGATCGGAGACGTGACCGACAAGGGTGTCCCCGCCGCGATGGTCATGGCCTCCACCAGGAGCCTGGTGCGCGCGAGTGCCCAGCGGCTGATCGACCCGTCGGCGGTGCTTGCGCAGGCGAACGAGAACCTGTGTCCAGACATCCCCCAGAACATGTTCGCCACCTGCTTCTACGCAGTGCTCGACCCCAAGAGCGGGGGGCTGCGCTACGCGAACGCGGGACACAACCTGCCGCTCGTGCACAGCGGTCAGGAGACTATCGAGCTGCGCGCGACTGGCATGCCACTCGGCTTGATGCCCGCGATGCGATACGACGAGTTCGAGACGACCCTCAGTCTCGGGGCGCAAATGCTGCTCTACAGCGACGGGCTGGTCGAGGCGCACGACTCCGCGCGCGAGATGTTCGGGACCCGCCGCGTGATCCAGCTGCTCGCTGAGGCGCGCGCGCCACAGCCGCTGATCAACGAGCTGCTGCTCGCGCTCGATCGGTTCACGGGCGCAGAGCACGAGCAGGAAGACGACATAACGCTCGTCTGCTTGCAGCACGCCCCCGCACGCCGCGCCGATGTGCTCGCCGACTTCGCGGTCGCCAGCGCACCCGGCAATGAGCGAGCGGTGATCCGGCGAGTCGTCGCCGCCGTCGCGCCGCTGGAGCTACCGGCGACCCAGCTCGAGCGACTGAAGACAGCTACGGGGGAGGCGACGATGAACGCGATCGAGCACGGCAACCGCAACGATCCCAGCCTCGAACTGCAGATCGTGGTCGCAGCCTCCGACGCGCAGCTCGTGGTGCGGATCACCGACCGCGGCGGGGACCGCACGGTCCCCACGCCGCAGCGGCCGAACGTTGCAGCCAAGCTCGCGGGGCGCGAGTCGGCCCGCGGCTGGGGGCTGTTTCTGATCGAGCAGATGGTCGACGGAATCCGGCACGAACACGACGCTGAGCGGCACACGCTCGAGCTTCAACTGCGCCTGGAATGAGACAGCCATGACAAGCACAAGCTTTGAGGCAACCAGCACAGTGCTGGCGGACTGCGCCGTGATCAAGCTGCGCGGCGACATTGACGGCGGAGCTCGGGAGGCGCTCGCCGCCGTGTACGACGACTCGGGGCCCACTGGGCCACTGCGGCTCGACTTCGAGGAGGTCGCCTACATCAACTCCACGGGTATCGCCCTGATCGTCGAGTTGCTCTCACGCGCCCGAGCGGACCAGCGACCGGTCGCCGGCGCCGGACTGTCCGAGCACTACCGCGAGATCTTCCAGATCACCCGGCTGACCGACTTCATGACGATCCTCGCGCAACGGCCAGCTCCCGCGGACCGGCAGATCGAACATGAATGACACGCCGCCGCTGACGGTCCGAAGCGCCGCCGCCGGCGTGAGCGTGATCGAGATCGCGGGCGAGCTGACGCGGCAATCCGAGCCCGCGCTCCAGGAGGCTTACGCACGCGCTTCCGACGGGGCGGGCGCGATCATCCTCGCGTTCCACAACCTCGACTACATGAACTCGAGCGGGATCGGGCTGCTTGTGACAATGCTCGTGCGCGCCAGGCGAGGCGGCCAGCGACTGCTTGCCTGCGGGCTGAACGAGCACTACCGGCACATCTTTGAGCTCACCCGCCTGGACGAGGCGATCCCGATCCACGAAACCGAGCGCGCCGCGGTTGCAGCCGCGTGCGGGCCCTGAAACACGTTAAGCCGGACGACATCGGCTCTCTTCCAGTCTCCGCCGATTCAGAACTGCTTGCCGAACCGGAGAGCGCTCCTGCGAACGACGGGACCCATCAGCGCCCGAGTCCGCGTCGCCGGGACACTCGCTTCCGCAGGCGGAGCGTTAGCGCCGACCGCGCTGGCGGTGGCTCGTGCTCTCGGACAAAACTCGATAGCAACTGGATCCGCGCCCGCGAGACGACCGCTTGGCGACGCCAGCGACAGCACGGGGACGCGCGTGCCTGCAGCCTCCGAGCAAACGCCCGCCCGAAGCGATAGCCACCCGCGGCCCCGGTGCCAGACGATCGCATCTGGGGAGACTGGCAATGACATCGGCGACGCACCGGGCTCTCGCTTTCATACCGCGACGCGTATCTCGCGGCTCCGTGCGCGAGCCCTCGTAAGCGCGGTCAGCGGGGCGCTCCCCGGCCCCTCCGACGGCGGCGATGCCAAGCCGCCGAGGCACGAAAACCGCGCCATGCAGGCCTTCCGGTCTTTGGACAAACACACCCGCGTGACCTGAAGGCAGGTGTGCTCAGCCGTGACGAGAACGGTCTGCTGAGCTTGTGGCTGGGCTCGGCGCCCGGCCGCGCCGTGCCAAGGCTCGTAGTGCTGTGCCTGGCACGGCGCTGAGGGCGACCGGCGGGAGGTCGACTGTCATCGCGACTCAGAACGCTCCCCCCGGCAGCGCTGTCACGAGGCGGCGGGCGTAACGAGCTCGCTGCCGTGGGCACGGACCCAGTCGGTGAAGCTGCGTGCCGGCTGGTTTGTGACGGTTGTGATGTCGGCCGTGAGCTTGGAGTTGTACGCCTCGAGTGTGGAGCGGAACATTTCGACGATGCGGTACGCGAGCTTCTCGGGCATGCCGTAGGAGGTCATTTGTGCGAGCGTGTCAGCAGGGTCGGTCTCGACGTAGCGCAGGTCGCGGTTCAGCACCTGGCTGAGGATCGCGACCTGGTCGGCTGGGGTGAGCGGATCGGGGCCGGTGAGTTCGTAGACACGCTGGTTGTGCCCGTCTTCTGTGAGGCCAGGCCGCGGCGACCGCTGCGATGTCGGTTGGGTCGACGATGGCTGCCCTGCCGGCGGCGAATGGGGCGTAGATGACCTGATCTGTTGTGATCATGGGCGCCCAATTGAGTGCGTTGGACATGAACCCGGTTGGTCGCAGGAATGTCCAGTTGATGCCGCTGTCGCGGATTGCCTCCTCCCCTGTCCGATGCAGCGTGGTGATCGGGTCGGTGGCGTCGTTTCCGACGCTGAGCACGGACAGCTTGACGATCCGCTCCACACTCGCCAACCGCGCGGCCGCCACGAGCCGCTGGTCGTGTGCGGCGATGTTGAGTGTGAGCGGGCTCATAGGCTCATCCCCAGCATCTGCCCGAGGCCGGAGAGCGTCGCGAACGCAAACTGCTGCACGCGTGACTGGCGGATAGCGGTCGGGTGTGCCCTGAATAGCATCGCTGCGTAGATCGCTTGGCGCGGGTTGTGTGGTAGTCCGGCGCCCATCCGCCCGGTCGACGCCAGCGACGCCATATCGCGAAAGAACCCCTCGTTGTCGGCTGCGGGGCGGTGGCGATTGATGAACCTGACCGGCTCATCGTGGCTGTTTCGCAGGGTGTGCCGGTGACCCGGAGCCGCTGCGGCGCGCTCTCCCGGACCATAGGTACGCCAGGTCCCGTCGAGCTTCACATCAAGACGGCCCTCGACGACCTCGAAACTGTCTTCGACATTGTCGTGCACGTGCTCAGGCGGGTTCGGGCTGTGAGGGCCGAGCCAGGCATTTGCTTCAAGAACTTCACCGTTGGTGTCCTCGGTACTGCGGACGATCTCCCAATGCATTTCCATGCCGGGGCGGAAGTCAATGAGCCGCTTCACAGCGGGACGGTGTGCGGGGTCAAGGGAAGAGGTAGTCACAGGAACTCCATTCGGTCGTTGGTTTGCAGCTGGTGGGTGGTTGAGGGCAGTCAGGGTCGGAGGCGACCGAACCCTGGCTGCACGGCGCGGCGGTGCTAGTCGTGCGAGATGATTGGCGCCTCGTGTATGTAGGCGCCCTTGTCGACAACGTCGACGGCGAACTGCGCAACGGCCGCTCGACTGATGGAAAACGAGGGCTTCGGACCGTGAATATCGGTCACGGCGATCTTCCCGGCCTCCGGCTTCTTGTTGTAAGCAGCCGGCCTGAGGAGCGTCCAGTCCGTGTCTGTGTCGCGGATCTCTTTATCCACGAGGTTGTGGTCGGCGTAGGTGTATTTGAGGTTGGTACGTGTGAACATCCAACGCAGCGGCAGCGCCGCTGTTGAGAGCGAGTCACCGACACCGAACGCGGACACCACCACGATGCGCCGGATCCCACGGGTCGCCATCGCGGCTGTCGCATTCGCGACGGAGTCAGCCATCAACCGTGGCGGGCTGACAGGCTTCGCCCACGGCGTATCGGAGCGACGAGTGCTGTTGAGCGCAACGATCACGGCATCCGCGCCACCGATCGCCGCGTCAACATCCCTGCGGCTGGTCGGAGTGCCCTGAACCACGGTCAGTCCGACTCTCAGCGTCACCTTGTCGGGGTCTCGGACAAGAGCCGTGAGCGTGTGGCCCTTGCTCAGGGCGTAATCGATGATGTGGCCACCGGTGCGCCCGGAGCCGCCAAGAAGGAAGAAGTGGCTCATGTATCAGCCGCCGCCCAGCTGGCATTTGTTGGCTGACTCGGCGCCAACCCACCAATTCGTTGTGGACATCAGATACCTCCGATTTAGGTGCTAGATTCGTCAGGCAGCCTTGTAAGGCTTCCAGACCGTAAGAGTACCTTATCAGGAGTCCTGACCACATGCCAGAAGATTTCGACGCCACCACCCGCCAACCGCTTATTCGCCTGCTCGACATAGCCTTCAGTGAGTACGACGCCGAGGTCATTCGGCGGCTCGCAACGACGGACTACTCCGACATCCGCCCGGCCCATGGATGCGTATTCGGCAACGTTGACCCGGACGGCACCCGCCTTACCGACCTCGCCGACCGCGCGCACATGACCAAACAATCCGTCGGCGAGGTGGTCACCGATCTGCAGCAGCTCGGCTACGTCGAGCGGATCCCCGACCCCAGCGACGGCCGCGCGAAGATCATTCGCCTAACCGCGCGTGGGCACGAAGGCCAGGCGCTCGGCTGGAAACTGATCAACGACATCGAGCGCGAGTGGACCGAGCGCTTCGGGGCCGACCGAATTGCCGCACTCCGTGAGGCGCTGGAGGCAGTAACCGCAGAACGCCTCGGCGCGATCCCCGGATAAAGAATCCGCAGTGCGCCGTCGATGCCGGCGCTACCGATGAACCAAACAGGCGACTAAGCACGCGCTAACACGAAGGCAGGTGTTAGCGCCTGGATCCCCCGGCGACGCGCAATTCGCCACCAGCGAGGCGCACCGCGTCATCGTCCATCGGAGGTCGCCCCTGATTGGGATCAAGTCCTGCTTTTCCGCGTCCGCGGGTACGCCCCGCGGGCGGCGCGACACCGATCCGCAGGCCCGCTTTGCGGCTGATACGAGGGAAGACACCGACGTCATCAGAGGAGCGCAGCCGCCCTGGGTTTCGCCGTGGCTGTCGGGCAAAGTTGTGGCGTCGTGGTGGCTCGGCGGAGCCGAAGGGATGGATTTGTGCCGACGCGGGCTGAGTTGGGTCTCTCACCCGGTTTCGGCGGTGATCCAGTGGCTGTGGAGCTTCATGAGGTTGTGGGTGGCCGCGACCAGCCGCCATTCGGATAACGCGGCGGTGCGTCCTCTGCGTTGGAATCTGTTGATCTTGCGGTTGAACTTGATCTGCGCGAACACCGGCTCGACAGTCGATTTTCGGTGCTTGTAGATCGCGTGGCCGTGCTCACTGGCGAGCACCCGGCGCATGAACGCATACATGCCTTTGTCCCAGCCGGGCCTGATGTCTTTCCGCAGTCCACCGTCGGGCGGCACGAGCACCTGGATGCCGCCGGCTACGATGCTCTCGATCTGTTCCTTGTGCAAGTAACCAGCGTCGCCTAACACGATCTCGGGCCGCTGGGTCACACCGGCATCATCGAGCTCGCGTAATGCAGCCTCGACGACCGGCTCCAGGTGACCGAAGTCGGGGCTCTCGACCGTGATCTCCGCTGCGACGATGATCTGCCCGCGGGTGACGGCCGCCTGCGCGTTGTAGCCCTGGATGGTCGGCTGTCCCTGGGTGCGCATCATCCGCGAGTCGTGATCGGTCTTGTTCATCACCCCTTCGGGCACCGCCAGCGGGATGAAAGGTTTCGTCGGCCCGCCGACCCGATTGCCGGACACGCCACCAGCAAGCCGGGCTGCTCGCCATGCTTCATAGGCTCCGTTGGCCTGGATCTCCACCTCATGGTTTTCCTCCAGGCGATGTAACGCCTCGAGCAGCCGCTCGGGTCTTGAGCGCGCGATCGGTTGCGCGTCCTTTTCACGCTGAGTCAATAGCGCCCTGCGACCCTCACGATGCCACGCACGGCGACCACCACCACGCGGGTTGAACTGGCCCGGGTCGAGCTCGAACCGTGCGACCTCCGGCTCCTCGCCACGACCGGCCTTCGCAGCGAGCCGCTCCTTCGCGGCCTTGAACGCCTGACGGCGTCCCTCCTCGGTGCGGAGATGCTCGGGCAACTCATCGCCACGATCCGCCCCGAACAACCCGTCCTCCCACCGATCGGTCTCCTCAGCCTCCTTGAGGATGTCGGCGACGAGCTTCTCGTAGGTGCGGTTCGCGCCCCGTGACGCGTTCGCGCGGATCTTGGTGCCATCGATCGAGATCACCCCGACTTCGACTAGTCCCGCCTCACCGCACAACGCCAGCACCGCGGTAAACAGCTCACCGATCGCGCGCTCGTGCCGGCGGCGGAACTCCGCGATCGTCGAGTGATCAGGCACCCGCATCGCCGTGATCAGCTTGTAGACAACATCCTCCCGGCACTCCCGCTCGATCCCCCTGGAGGACCGGTTCCCGCGCGCGTACGCGTACAGAAGAAGCGCGACCATCATCGACGGCTCATAAGCCGCCCGCCCCTGACCGTTCTCCCGACACGCCCCATAAAACGCGCTCAAGTCCATCTGGTCAACAGCCCCCAAGATCGACCACACCACGTGATCGTCGGGCACCCAATCCGTCAGATCCGGTGGCATCAACATCGTCTGCCCCCGGTCACAAGCAATGAAGTTCTGAGCCATGCCCAGAATGGTCATAAACCCGCCGGACGGCACCGACCTTTGCCCGACAGCCACCGCCAAAGCGGAAGCCACGTGCCGCTTCCGCTCCGCGCAGTAATTGGGCTAAAAGCATTCGCGCCGCGATCGTGCGACCGGACGAATGCTCCGCCACGATCTCGATCGCCAGCACAGCGTCGCTTCGGACGATTCCCGTTGTGGCCAAGCGATAGTCAAGGTTCGGGTGGATGCTCGCTACTGCTTTGGGTTGAGAGTGATGGTGGAGCTGGTCGTCACTGAGCGGCTCGTTCGTCTCGGTACACGGAAATCTGGCCGGCATGGAAGATCGAGGGTTTGTCGGTGCGCACTGGCCCGTGAGGCACAGCTCCGCCGCCGCAGCTGACCTGGTCTCCCTCATTGGCGAAAGCGACGCCATCGGCATCCATCAGAAGTGGGCTGCCGGGCTCGCCGATTAGGTGGTCAGGGCCTAGCCGCACCCTGGTGTTGCCAACGAGGAAGTCGCATTCGTCTTCTGGGGCCGCGCGGCAAAGTGCACCGTCTAGCCGCGCGAGGCGCATCGCTCCGCCAGTGCGACGGAGCAGCCAGCCGAGTGGTCATGGCGCGTGACTCGACCTGTCCGAAAGGAGCTGCTTGGCGACAAAGGCGAGGTGGCTGCTCCGTAATGGGAGGGAGCCGCCGTCAACGTCGGCGACGGGCTGTCGCTGCTCGTCCTGAGCGCTAGTAAGCCCGCCCCCGTCGAAGACGCTCGCAAAGGCGCGCAAAGCAACCGCGGTGGTGGAATCCAGCCCAGGGGTTGTATCGAGGCACCGGCCCGTCGAAAGCGTCGGCCACCTGAGGAACGAAGGCCAGCAAGACCGCAGCGTTACGTCGCTGCGATGATGACCGGGAGCACGCCGGGGCAGCCTGTGGGCAACCCCGGCGGGCTTGCGCACTCAGTCGCCGTGCTGCTCGAGGTTGTGGACCGTGAAGTCCTTGCGCTCCGGCGGATTCGCAAAGCCTTGGTCGCCGAGCTGTTGTATGACTGGCATGAGCTTGTTCTGGGTGAAGCGCTCGAATGCCTCAGTGGACTCCCAGAAGTCGATCACGCCCCACCCTCCGTCGATCGGGCCGGCTGAGTGAACGAGCAAGCCGTCGGCCCTGCCGAGCGGGCTGCTCGCGTTCACGGTGTCGTGCACGGCTTGGTACTGCTCCTGCGTTCCGCCGGCGAACTTGAGTCTTATCCCGACTGCCATCGGTGTCCTCTCCTCGGGGTTTCGGGCGAGCATATCCCCAGCACCGAGGCCGCGCACCGTGGCCGAACGCGGAGCGTGTGATGGCCGCCCGAGACCGCTCCGAAGCCCGGCCGAGCGGCGCACGCGGCGCCCCACATGTCGTGCCTGGTTTGCGGCTACAGCGGCCACCTGGGACGCTCCCTAGTCGTCGCTGCTCGGCGCGGAATGCGGCCACGAGATGCGCGCCGACCGCGTGACCCCTATAGGCGTCAACCGGTACCTCGCGCCAAGTGGATACGGCTGTCGAGTCGCTCGGCGAGTTCCCGGCGGCCACGGCCGTGGCCCATCGTGTCCGGTTGGGGAAGCGCTGGCCGCCAGGATCGGCGCCGACATCGTGGCTCCTTTGCACCTCAGGAGTGACAGCGAGCCGATCACCTCGCTGGTGGCCGCTATGAGCCGGAAGTGGGGTTCGACGGCCGCCTCGTGCCGACGGGCGTACTTGTAGGACGGCACAAATCGGCGACCTCCGCGACGACCAGCGCCGTCGAGCTCCAGAACTACGGCAAGAATCTCCGCTTCGGCCAGCGCAGCGGTGGAGCGAGCGGTTAGCCGTCGACGAGGAGTGCTTGTATCGGGCCGAGTAGCCGTTCGGAGCGGCGTGAGGTCGCCCGCAGCTCGATCAGGTTGTGCGTCATCGGCTCACCGCGGTTGCGGCGCTCGCGTTGCTCGGCTGCGATCGGGCGCCAGAGCTCGTCGATGACAGTGCTCGGGTCGCCAGTGATCTGGTCGATGTTGCGTTCCAGGTGGGCGGCCCATAGTCGCAGCCGCGTGTCGCGCGCGAGTGATGTGTCGCAGGTGACGAGGTTGACCTCAGTGTCGTTATAGAAGGAGTGGGCGTTGAGGTTCGCGGAACCGAGCGTGAGCCAGCAATCGTCAACGATCCCGACCTTCGCATGCACGTACACCCGGTCGCTGGTGTTTCCCGAGCGCCCGCGGATCGTCGTCGCGAGAAAGCGCCCCTGGCCGCCGTCGGCTTCAGCGAGGAGGCCAAGCTGCCCGCGGGTGTCATCCTCGCCTGTGTTCGGCTTGCCGGGCAGCATGATCAGAACACGAAACTCGTCGGTCGGTGGCCTGCTCAGCTTGCCGGCCAGGATGTTCGCGATCTCCGGCGACCACAGGAACTGGTTCTCCAGGTACACGAGGTGCTGTGCGCTTCTCAGGGCGCGCACGTATGCCTCGATGATCCGAAAGTCCCCGCACGGCGCGAAGTCATAGAGCTTCTCCGGGACGGTGCGCACGATCTGCAGATCGACATCGCCGCTCCCGGGCTCCACCGCGGGCACTTCCAAACGCTCCCCGGTTACCGCCTGCCAGCGTTCGGTGACGTGGGCGCTGACATCGGCCACCGCAGGCCCCCGGACACGCGAGGTAACGTCATGCCAGCCCATCCGCCCGCGCGCTGGATGCGCAGGCGTGTCATAACGATCACCGCCGAGGTCAGTCAGGTCGATGCCGCCGACAAACGCGACCTCGTCGTCGACCACCACGACCTTCTCGTGATGGCAATGCATCGGACGCTCAGTCGAGTCCAGCACCGCCTGGATGCGCGTCCCACGCACCAGCTGATCACGCGCCGTGCGCACAGAGGACCGGCTCGGGGTGAACAACGGCACCGGAGCCCCCGCCCACAGCAACACGCGAACATCAACCGACTCGGCCGCCTCGGCCAAGAGCTCACGTAACAGTACGGGCGGCTCGCCACGAGCCAGAGCAAACTCCGGCGTGATACACCACCCCGCGATCAGCACGCTACGCCGGGCGTCACGGATCGCCCGCTCGAGCACCGGGAAATAGGCAGCGCCCTCAATCAACACGTCGAGCATGTTGCCCGCCCGTGGCGGCGGATCCCCCACGGCCCACAGGCGCCCATCGTCCGGCGGCGTGCGCTGCCCCGAGCGCCCAAGCTTACCCAGCCTGCGTGCATGATGAGCGCTCGTCAAACGCTCAATCGCAGTTCCCGCAATGCGGTCCGGGACTCCAATGAGATCCAAGGTCATCGCGCTCAGACGATACGCCGCCGAGTCGCCGTGACATCGGGCGTGACGCGAGCGTCGACTGCCGCGCTCCCCAACCTGCGCGAGTCAGTCGCGCGCGACCGGACGTCTTAGCCGCGGATCGATCGGCGCGTCAGCGGGTTGCCGGCGCGGTCGCCAGTAGTCCAATTCGGTAGCGCTCGGCACACTTCGTGGTTTGCGTGTGGGACCCTGAGGCCCCCGACGAGTTTGTATGGCGTCCAAGACCGGACATGAAGAAGCCGCGGCCGCCGCGCTGCCCAAGCCGTCGCTAGACGACCGGTGAGAGTCATCGTCGGGCTGGCCAAGTCGCCGGTCGCTCAGCGCTTGTCGTTCGTCTCCTGGCCGCGTTTTTGAAGGAACGTGCCGATTGCGCCGGCGAGTCCCGCGATCACGGTGATCGCGTAGATCTCCATGAAGACGTCGAGGATTCGGCCGCCGGCCGAGATCGGATTCTTGATCTGCGAGGAGACGGTCAGCAGTTGGGTCGTCGTCCAGAATGCGGCGCTGCCGAATGTCTTGATCTCGGTCTGGGCTGAGTGGCGCTCGAGCAGGAACGCGGCGATCGCGCAGAACAGGTCAACACTGACGGTGACCACTGTGATCGTGACGAGGTGGTCCCGTAGCCGACGATGCGTGGGCGTCGCCCCGCGGAGAACGTCACGGAACTCGCGGGCCGAGGACCCCAGTACTCGATGCTGCATTGATCAATCGTCGCGGTCGTGCCAGACGTCGTGCCGGCCAGTCGCTTCGGTCTGTTGGTCAACGACTCGAGCCGGGACGCGTGCGGCCGGATTGCCTCTTGCGTTCGAGCGCTGCGTGACCA
>Ga0307374_10006884_pt1 | contig 17626 bp, 12 predicted proteins | sample OX3MG_FD_202532 | JGI IMG/M metagenome (GOLD analysis project Ga0307374, IMG submission 202532) | Soil microbial communities from Risofladan, Vaasa, Finland - OX-3 | ecosystem: Environmental > Terrestrial > Soil > Coastal area > Acid sulfate soil | place: Finland: Risofladan, Vaasa | collected... | reverse complement strand
GCACCGTCCCGAGCACTGCGCCTTCGTCGTCGACGAGCACATTGCACTGACGGGCGACTCGATGTTCGTGGGCGACGCTGCGCGCCCCGACCTGGCGGTCGCAGCGCGTGAGGGCGCCGAGGACCTCTTCCGCTCGCTGGCAAAGCTGGCCGCGCTCGGCGAAAGCGTCGAGGTCTATCCCGGGCACGTCGCGGGCTCGCTCTGCGGCGGCAACATGAGCGCCGAGCGATCGTCGACGATCGCCAAGGAGCGCGCCTCCAACAGCGCTCTGGGGTTTCGCAACATCCAGGAGTTCGTGCTCGTCTCGGCCTCGGTGTCCACGCCGAGGCCCCCGACGACCGAGCTCGTCGTGTCGCTCAACCGTGGCCCTTGGGTGGGCAGACCCACGGACCCTGCGCAGCTCGCCGAGCCCGGCGCCGCCACCGTGCTCGACGTGCGGCCGTTCGCCGACTTCGTCGGCGGGCACGTGCCGGGCGCCATCAGCGTGCCCGTGAGCGGCTCGTCGTTCGGGACGAAAGCCGGTTTCGTGCTGATCGGCGACGAGCCGATCGTGCTGCACGCCCGCTCGGGCGACGAGGCGATCGAGGCCGCGTGGCGGCTGTGGGCGGTCGGGCGGCTCGACCTCGCCGGGTATGTCGTCGAGCCCCAGGCGACCGAGACGCTCGCCACCGTGGACGTCGCGGAGCTGAAGCGTCTGCTCGACGCCGACGACGTCCAGCTCGTGGACGTACGCGAGGCAACCGAACGCGACGACGGCTACATCCCCGGCTCCCGCAACATCCCGTACCGGCTGCTGCGGAAGCTCGGCTACGACGCGCTCGAGCGTTCACGGCCCGTCGTCACCGTCTGCGAGAGCGGCCCCCGCGCGGCGATCGCCGCGTCGCTCCTGCAGCGCGAAGGCTTCGACGTGCGTGCGGTGATCGACGGTGGCACCGCCGACTTCACCGACACCGTCGCGTTCCGCCGCTGCGGCGGGTGACCTCCTAGCGGAGGCGCTCGAACAGGTAGCCGCTCGCCGCCAGCGCACCGCAGATCTGGGCGCAGTGCTCCTCGTCGCGAGTGACGAGCGTCAGTTCGACGCCGGTCTCGACGACGTCGATGCCCGTGCCTTCGCGACGGTGGGTGATCTCGACGATGTTCGCCCGCTCGGCTGCGACGAGCTGCAGCAGCTTGAGCAGCTCGCCCGGATGGTCCGGCACGCTCGTGCGCAGCCCGAGATACCGGCCCGCTCGGGCGAGGCCGTGCCGCATGACCGACATCAGAAGCGTCGCGTCGATGTTGCCGCCGGAGAGAAGCGCGCAGACCTCGCCGCGACCGCCGGTGGCCTTCCCCGTGAGCAGCGCTGCGAGTGATGCCGCGCCGGCGCCTTCGACGACGAGCTTCACCCGCTCGAGCAGCAACGTGATCGCCTCGGCGATCTCCTCGTCCTCGACGTGGACGATGTCGTCGAGCAGGTCGTCCAGGATCGACATCGTCAGCTCGCCCGGGTGCTTCACCGCGATGCCGTCCGCGATCGTGCCTGCCCCGGTCTTCCCGGCCTGCACGCCGATGATGCGCACGCCCGGGCGGAGCGCCCGGAGGGCGATCGCGATCCCTGCTGCGAGGCCGCCGCCGCCGACCGGCAGCACGAACGTCGCTGCGTCCGGCAGCTGCTCGACGAGCTCGAGGCCGAGCGTTCCCTGGCCTGCGATCACGGCCTCGTCCTCGAAGGCGTGCACGAAGGTGGAACCGGTCGCCTCGGCGCGCTCGAGCGCCGAGGCCAGCGCGTCGTCGAAGCTCGCGCCGGCAAGAACGGTCTCGGCGCCGTAGTTCCGCGTCGCGTCGACTTTCGCCATCGGTGCGTCCTGCGGCATGAAGACCGTCGCCTTGATGCCGAGCTCACGGGCCGCCCAGGCGACCGCCTGGCCATGGTTCCCGGCGCTGGCCGCGATCACGCCGCCCGCCCGCTCGGCCTCCCCGAGGTGCGCCAGCTTGTTGACTGCACCGCGGATCTTGAACGAGCCGGTGCGTTGCAGGTTCTCGGCCTTCAGCCAGACGCGCCGGCCTGAACGGCGTGAGAGCGTTTCGGAGCCGTAGACCGGCGTCACCCGCGCGTGCACGGTGACGCGCTCGCGCGCGCCTTCGATATCAGCGAGGGTCGGTGCCGTCTTGCTCGTCAACGTGGAAGACCTTCTGGAGGATGTCACGAACGGCCGTCAACGGGTCGAGGCGGCGCGCCTGGACGTCGTCGAGCAGCCGCCGCAGCTCCGGATCGTCGCGCACCGCAGCCTCGATGTGACGGCGGGCCCGTGCCGATGCGACCTGGAAGACCTCGGCGGCGAGATTGCGCTGACGCCGGCGTTCGAGCTCACCCTCGGACTCGAGCCACGCGCGGTGCTCACCGACCTTCTCCCACAGCGTGTCGACGCCCTCACCTCGCACGGCCTCGGTGAGCACGATCGGGGGCTGCCAGCCGCCTCCCGGCCCGAGCGCAAGCACCTGCCTCACCTCGTTCAGCATCGTCTTCGCCATCGGATGGTCCAGCTTGTTGATCGCGATCACGTCGGGGATCTCCATGATTCCGGCCTTCAGTGCCTGGATCGAGTCGCCCGAGCCGGGCATCAACGCGAGCACGACCGTGTCGGCGATTCCGAGCACGCCGACCTCGCTCTGACCGGTCCCGACCGTCTCGAGAAACACGACGTCCTTGCCCGCGGCGTCGAGGATGAGCAGCGCCTGCAGCGTCGTCTCGGCCAGCCCGCCGAGGTGGCCGCGCGTGCCCATCGAGCGGATGAAAACGGCGGGGTCGAGAAAATGGTCGGTGAGGCGGATGCGATCGCCGAGCAACGCGCCCTGTGTGAACGGGCTGGAGGGGTCAACTGAGATCACACCGACGCTCTGCTCGTCGGCCCGCGCAAGCCGAATCAGCGTCGAGATGAGACTCGATTTCCCGACTCCAGGCGGGCCCGTGACGCCGACTGCGTACGCGTGGCCCGTCTTCCGATAGACGTCGCTCACGACCTCGTAGGCCAGCGAGTCGCCGTTTTCGACGAGGGTGATCGCACGTGCGAGCGCCCGCGGATCGCCCGCCAGCACCGCCTCGCCGAGACGCTCGCGCGTCCAGTTGCGCCGTTCGCTCACGCCGGGATGCTACGCAGCCGGCTCGGCTGCGACCCCCGGAGGCGGTGCAACGCCGCGTGCGAGCATGTAGGCGGTGACGCCGCCCGCGGCGGTGAGGGTGCCTGCGATCGCGTAGGTCCAGCGGGCCCCGGTGGCGTTCGTCAGCGCGCCCGCGAGAATCATCGCAACGCCGAGCAGGGCGTTGTGCGCGCTGATGATCACGGTAAAGGCCCGGCCGCGCAACCGGTCCGAGGTGTGCTGCTGCACGATCAGCACCGTCATCGGGAACGCGAGGCCGTTGCCAAAACCGGCGAGCACCATCGCGAGCGCGGCCACCCAGATCTTCGGGGAGATGCTCGCCCCGAGGATCCCGGCCGCCCACGGCGCGAAGACGAACGGGTAGATCCGCACCACCTGCCGCCGTTCGAGCAGGGCGCTGGTGACAAGGCTGCCACCGACGAGCCCGATGCCGGTGGCTGTCCACAGGAGGCCGTACCCGAAGGCGCCCGAGTCGAGCGACCGGGTTGCGAGGAAGATCTCCGAGACGTTGACGAGACCGCTCGCGAGCATCGTCAGCCCGAAGGCGGCGAGCACGATGAGCAGCGCGCGTGACTGCTTGAACGCGGCCAGCCCCTCGACGAGATCGCGCCAGTGCCCGCGTGTGATGCCCTGTTCGCTCTGCAGGAAGCGCGCCGGAATCTGCAGGAGCAGCGCGGCGGAGAACAGGAACGTGACCGCGTTGATCCAGTAGACGAGGTGCTCGCTGGACGCACTGACGATCGCACCGCCGACGACCGGGCCAACCGCCGTCGCCAGCCAGTCGCTCGCCTGGAGGAGCGACGTCCCGGCCGCGAGCTCCGCCTCGTCCAGAAGGTTCGGCACGCCGGCCAGCACCGCCGGGCGAAAGAACGAGTTGGCCGTGCCGGCCACCCCGGCGAGCAGGACGATCTCGAGCGCGGTGTGTGCGAAGGGCAGAAGGGCGAACACCACGAAACGGGCGAGATCGGCACTGACGATCAGCCGCTTGCGAGACAGCCGGTCGACGAGCGGGCCGGCGGCGAGACCGACGACGACGGACGGCAGGAACGTGACGAGGAAGAGCGTGCTCACCCACCACGGCGAGCCCGTGCGACTCGTGATGTCGATGGTGAGCGCGATCGTGGCCATCCACGTCCCCACGCCGGAGCCGAGCGTCGCGAGGAAGAGCAGCCGGAAGTTGTCGTGCCGGAGCACAGCCGCGCGGCGGCCGAGCGAGAACCGCCCGCCTGTCCCGCCGGTCACGCCCGAGCGAGCACCCGTCCGAGTGCCTCTGCGAACAGATCCAGCTCGTCGGGCGTGCCGACCGAGATGCGGATCGCGGTCGGCGACCCGAAGCCCGCGAGCGGCCGCACGATGATGCCCTCGTGCAGGAGCCGGTCGAACAGGTCGGCCGCGTCCACGCCCGTGTCGACGTAGACGAAGTTGCCGACCGACGACACGACGTCGAATCCGTGAGCGCGCAGCAGCGATTCGAGCCGCTCGAGCCCTGCGGCATTGACGGCCCGGCGCCGCTCGAGCTCGGCATCCTCGCCGACGCTCGCGAGCGCAGCAACCTGTGCGGGCGTCGTCAGGTCGAAGGGTCGCCGTACCTTCGCCATCGCTGCACAGACCGGCACCGGCGCGACGGCGTAGCCGACCCGCAGGCCTGCGAGCCCATAGATCTTCGAGAACGTGCGCAGGACCGCCACCCGGCGGCCGGCCTGCAGGTAGCGCTCGACCGCGTCCGGGTAGTCGTGCCGGTCGATGTACTCGAAGTACGCCTGATCGACGACTGTGAGCACGTGCTCGGGGACGCGCTCGAAGTACGCGTCGAGCTCGTCAGACGTGTTCATCGTCCCGGTGGGGTTGTTCGGGTGACAGACGTAGACGAGCTTCGTGCGCTCGTCGATTGCGCCGAGCAGCGCGTCCAGGTCGTAGCAATGGTCCGCGAGCGGGACGAGCGTCGCCTCGGCGCCCTGTTTGCGGGCGTAGATCACGTAGCTCGGGAACGACGGCCAGCCGCAGACGATGCCGTCGCCGGGATCGAGGATCGCCTGGCTCAGCATGTCGATGCAGCCGTCTGCGCCCGCCCCCACACACACCTCGCCGAACGCCACGCCGTGGCGTGCGGCGAGCGCCTCGTGCAGCCGGTAGACGCCCCCGTCGGGGTACCGGTTGAGATCGCGCGAGGCCTGCTCGAGCGCGTCGAGCGCGGCGGGAAACGGGCCGAACGGCCCCTCGTTCGAGGCGAGCTTGATCACACGGTCGAGGCCGAGCTCGCGCTGTACATCCTCGACCGGCTTGCCCGGCTGGTAGGGCTGCAGGCCGCTGACGCTCGGACGAAAGAATCCGTCGTGGATGCCGGCTTCAGCGCGCTTCACGGCACGGGAGCCTACCCGTGACGGTTGCCTACGGTCGACATTCTTCGAGCAGCCCCACCCGAGGCCCGTAGGCTTTTGGCATGCCGGAGCTCGGCCTGGTCCCGTTGCCGATCGTGCTCGTGCCGACCGAACGGATCCCGCTTCACATCTTCGAGCCCCGGTATCGCGAGTTGATGGATGAACATCGTCGTCGAGCCCAGGCAGGACGAAACGGCAAGGTCAGGCCGCCGGGCTCAACCGGCTAGGACCCCGGCGCCGCCGCGGCGAGCGTCGCCGGCGGCCGCCGCTACTCCGTCTCGCACCTCGACCGCGTTCGCGCCGCCGAAGAAGAGGTTGCGGCGGCGCCAGCGCACGACGTCGTAGCCGAAGGACACGACGCGGTCGAGTTCGGCCGGATCAAAGCCGCCCTCGCAGTGGACATGCGGCTCATCGACGTGAACACGCGGCTGGTCGATCGCCGCCGCGACGTCCAACCCGTGGCCGACCACGCCCGCGATCACCTGCATGATCGCTCCGCGCAGCCGGACCGAGCCCGCGCTGCCGACCACGAGCCGCGGCCCCGCATCGCCGACGACGATCGTCGGCGCCATCATGCTCGTCAGCCTCCGCCCCGCGGTCATGGGGCCGCCGGCGACGAGGTCGTACTCGCCGAGCATGTTGTTCAGGTGGATCCCTGTGCCCGGGACGATCACTCCCGACCCCGAGCCGGTGGACGAGGAGAGCGAGGCAGCGGCACCTTCGGCGTCGACGACCGAGACGTGGGTCGTCCCGCCGGCGGGCGCCGCCTCGACCGCGCCCGGCATCGCCTGCTCGATCCGCCGCAGGCCGCGGGCGAGGCCCTCGGCCGAGAGCAGCCGCCCGGGAAGCCCGCCGCGGTGCAGGCCGCCGACGAACCGGTCGGCGCGAACACGGGTCTGCTCGCGCATCACCTCGGCGAGCGACGCGATCGCCTCGGCGCTCCCCGGCGCGCCGCTGCCGGACCGCTCGAGCAGCGCGAGCCCGTAGGCGATCAGAATCCCACCCGACGACGGCGGCGGATTCGAGAGCACCTCGTGCCCGTGGTAGAGCGCGCGCACCGGTCGCCGCCAGGTAACGCGGTAGTCGGCAAGGTCCCGCGCCGTGATCGCGCCGCCCCCTGCGCCCACCGTGCCGGCGATCTGCCGGGCGAGGTCGCCGCGGTAGAGCGATGCGGCGCCACCCGCGGCGATCTGCTCGAGCGTGTCGGCGAGATCATGGAGCCGCAGGTCGTCGCCGGGGCCGAGCCGAGCGCCGTCCGGGCGGCTGTAGATCCGCCGGCCTTCGGCGGTGTGGCGCAGGATCAAGTCGAGAATGGCGTGGAGGTGCGCCTGCGGCCGAGAAAGCTCCACGCTGCCACGGGCGAGCTCGATCGCCGGCTCGACGAGCAGGCGCCAGGGCAGCCGGCCGTAGGCGCGGTGTACCGCTTCGAGGCCCGCCGCGGCGCCGGGGACGGCACACGAGGCCTCGCCGATGCGGAACACCTGGGTCGTATCGCTGTCCGAGCCGAATGCGACATCGACGGCATGCATCGTGGCAGCGCCCGGTTCGCGGCGCCCGAGACCGGGGCGAGCGGCGAAGAAGTCGGCCACCCGGGCCGGGCGCCCGTCTGCGGGCCGGATGAGGGCGAACCCGCCCGCCCCGGGGCCCGTCAGCGGGCTCTCGACGACCCACGCCGCGAAGGCTGCCGCGACGCAGGCGTCGACGGCGTTTCCGCCCTCCTCGAGCACGCGCGCCCCGGCCGCCGCGGTCAGCGCATGACCTGCCGCGACAGCGCCCCTCATGGAAGTCCGCCGGCAGCCGATGAGGTGGAGGTGGCGTGCATTCCTGGTCGAATCTTCACCGATTCACAACGGACGGACGCCATGAATCCGCTACCACGTACCGAACAGGGCGATTGAACATGACCATCTCTCGGAGGAATCTGGCGCTTTCCCTGGCGATGCTCGCTCTGCTCGCCGTGGTTTCGCTGTCCCCGCAGCTGCTCGGGGCCCACGTGGCGTCGGCGTTCGAGTCGCTACGCGGCGCCGACCCTCGCTGGCTTCTGCTCGGCGCAGCCGGCTTCGTTGGTGCATTCGTCTGCACCGTCGGCTCCTGGCGCGCGGCGCTCGCCGCCGCGGGCGGGCGCATCTGCCCGAAGCAGGCTGCCGCACGGCTCGCGGTGGGCTCGATGGTCAACGCGTTCGCGCCGGCCAAGCTCGGCGACGCGATCAAGATTGCGCTCTGCTCGAAGGCGATCGACGCGCCCGGCCGCATCTGGACAGCCGGAGGCGTGTACGCAGCGCTCGCCGCAGCGCGCTCGCTGATGCTGGCCGCCCTGCTCGTCGTCGCCTTCGCGAGCGGTGCAATGCCGCTCTGGCCCGTGTTCGTGCTGCTCGGAATCGTTGCCGCGCTCGCCGTCGCCGCCACCTTCTCGGGGCGTCTGCGCCGGCACCCGCGGATCGCCCATGTTCTCGACGGCCTCGCCGCCCTCGAACGGTCGCCGCGCGCCCTCGCGACGGTGCTCGCCTGGACCGCCGGCATGGTGGTGGCCCGGGTCGCAGCGACGGTCGCCGTCTCGGCCGCGCTCGGCATCCCGCATCCTGTGCTTGCTGCGCTGCTGATCCTCCCGGCGCTCGACGTCGCCTCCGCGTTCCCGGTCACCCCCGGCAGCATCGGCGTCGGCAGCGGCGCCGTCGCTGTCGCGCTCGCGAGCCGCGGCATCGGCATGACCCAAGCGCTCGGTGTCGGCTTCGCGATGCAGGCGCTCGAGACGCTCGTCAGCATCACGACCGGTGTCGCCGGCGTTCTCTATCTGGCGAAGCCGGGCGCTGCACTGCGCCGCTGGACGATTCGCCTCGCCATCCTCGGCGCTTCCGCTGCGGCAGCCACAGGCCTCAGCCTGCTCGTGTTCGACGCGATCTAGCTGTAGATCGGGCTACGGCTCGCGCAGGAACGACGGCGGCTCGAGCGTCTCGGCCCCGCTGCCCGACGACCCCGTGAGGAACGCCCCACGTCGAGTCGCCGTGCGCCCGCCGATTCCGGTCGCCACGACGGTGATCCACATCTGGCCGGTCAGCCGATCGTCGATCGTCGCGCCGAAGATGATGTTGGTGTCGTCGGTGGCGGCCTCGCGCACGGCCTCCGCCGCTTCGTTCACCTCGTACAGCGTCAGATCGTCGCCGCCGGCAATCGAGAGCAGAATGCCGCGTGCGCCGGTGATCTCGGTTTCGATCAAGGGGCTCCGCAGCGCACGCTCTGCCGCTTCCTTCGCGCGATTCTCACCCGAGGCGTACCCGATGCCCATCAACGCCGAACCGGAGTCCTGCATGATCGTGCGAACGTCCGCGAAGTCGAGGTTGATCAAACCGGGATTGGTGATCAGGTCGCAGATCCCCTGGACACCGTGCCGTAGCACGTCATCGGCGATCCGGAAGGCATCGAGCATCGAAGTCGACCGGTCGAGCACCTCGAGCAGGCGGTCGTTCGGCACGACGATCAAGGTGTCGCAGGCCTCGCGCAGGGCCTGCAGGCCGTCCTCAGCCTGTTTCTTGCGGCGGGTGCCCTCGAACTTGAACGGCATCGTCACGATCCCCACCGTCAGCGCGCCGATCTCTCGCGAGATCCGCGCGACGACCGGCGCGGCGCCGGAACCGGTGCCGCCGCCCTCGCCGGCGGTGACGAAGACCATGTCGGATCCGCGCAGAGAGCGCTTGATCGCGTCGTAGCCGTCCTCGGCGGCACGACGCCCGATCTCGGGGTCGGCACCAGAGCCGAGGCCCTCGGTGATCTCGCTGCCGATGTGAATCTTGGTCGCCGCGTCGCTCATCTGGAGCTGCTGGATGTCGGTGTTGACCGCGATGAAGTCGACCTGGTTGATGCCGGCATCGATCATCCGATCGACCGCGTTGAGACCTGCACCGCCCACGCCGGCGACCCGGATCACCGCCAGGTACGAGGCGCTGTCGCGCGCGCGTTCGAGCCGCGCGGGCTGTTCGGGCAGCGGGTCGAGCCAGCGCGCGAGCGGCCGGCGCTCCCCCGGGGGCGGCTCGTGCTCGGGATCGGGCGCAGGCGCGACCGCGCGAATCGGGGTCGGCGCCTCGACCGGCCGCGGTGCGCGCGGCTCGCGCGCGGCGGGCGGCGGCGGCGAGACCGGCGGCTCCGTGGGAAGCTGCTGCTGGCCCTCGTCACCGGATCTGGGCTGGCGCTGGGCGGCCTCGGTGGCGCGGAAGAGATCCGCGAGCGGACCCTCACGCATGCTGGCGCGATTTCTGGCCACTGAGCACCTCCTTTGCGAGGTCACGGTACATGCCGGCTGCCTCTCCGTTCGGTTCGTAGGCGAGCACCGAGGCGCCCTTGACCGGCGCCTCGGCGAAGCGGACGGTCTTGCGAATCCGCGTGTTGTAGACCAGGTCGCCGAAGCTCTCGCGCAGGATCTCGTCGGCCTCGCGCGAGTGCGTGACGCGTTTGTCGTACATCGTCGGAACGATCCCGATGATCTCGACACGCGGGTTCAGATTCTCGCGCACCATCGCAAGCGTGTTCTCGAGCTGCACGAGGCCCCGCAGGGAGAGGTACTCGGTCTGCACGGGCACGACGACCCCGGTGGCCGCGACGAATGCGTTGATCGTCAGCAGGCCGAGCGACGGCGGCGTGTCGATCAGGATGAAGTCGTAGCGATCCTTGATCGACGCAAGCGCCTTCTCGAGCGCGCGCTCGCGGCCGATCTGGCTCGAGAGCGCCATGTCGGCGCCCGCCAGGTCGATCGACGAGACGGCGATGTCCACCTCGACGCGCTCGATCACCTGCTCGATCGGCAGGCGGTGCACCAGCACGTCGAACATCGACTTCTCGATCGTGTCGGGATTCAGCCCCTGCGACATCGTCAGGTTGCCCTGCGGGTCGAGGTCGATCAGCAGCACGCTGTGACCCTCTTCGGCGAACGCCACCCCGAGGTTCAGGGTGGTCGTCGTCTTCGCGACGCCGCCCTTCTGGTTCGCGAGCGCGATGATCTGCGTTTCGCCAGGCACAGGCACGCTCGCAGGGCGAACGTTGGGACGCGGAAGGAGGCGCGCGAGACCCATGTGAAGCGCCATTTCGGGTTGGCTCAGCTCATTCCTTCCGCCTCCTCGCGAAGTTTCGTCGCGGCAGCCCTGGCCCGCGCGTCGCCTTCCCTCCTCGCCCACGCCTCGGCCTCGGGCACGAGCGCGCGCAACTCGCCCAGCAACGCACCCGCGGGCCCGCCCGCCCGGAGCTCGTCGATGCGTGCGAGTCGCGCCATCACCGCCGCCGCGACACGGTCCGTCTCGTCCATGCTCCGACCGTAGCCGGGAAGGTGTGACGTGTCTGTGCCGGGTTCGTGAAACGTCAGGCGACGCGGAGCACGGAGGCCGGCCGCGGCCTGATCCCGAGTAGCGTGTCGTCCAGGGCGAGCACGAGCTCAGCCCGGTTCCCGTGCAGAAGCGTTTCGACGAGCGCCCGGCGAACAGCGTCCCGCGCGTCGCGGCCGAGCCGCTCGGCGCGCAGCAGCTCGAGCAGGTCGCCTCGCTCCCGCCCCTTCTCTCCGAGCAGCACCGCCGTCCGCATCGTGGCCGCCCAGACCCCGGCGTCGCCGCCAAACAGGCAAGCGAGCCCTTCACGGACCTGCGCGGAGCGGAACGGCTCCTCCGAAAAGAGCGAGAGCTCCCAGCGGTCGAGCGCCTCGCCCAGCTCGCGGTCGGCATCGGCGAGCGGCAGCTTCGAGCGCAGGTCTGCAGCGAGGCGCGCGCGCAGCTTGTCGAGCCGAGTTGCCTCGCCTCGCGGCTGCGTCGCCGCGATCGGCAGCAGCGGCGAGATCCGCAGCGGACGGAAGTCGAGCCGTTCGAACACGACCGGGCCGGCGGCGATCGCGCCGGCAGTCGCGAGGCGCAGCGCCGTCACCGCGTCCGCGAGCTCAGCGGCGGCGTCGGGCGGCTCGGACTCGTCGGGTGCAAGCTCGCGCTGGAGCGCGAGCACGAGCAGACGGTCGACGTCGCGGCCGAACTCGGGCGGCAGCAAACCGCGGGCCTCGGGCCACAGATGCGAGATCTCGCGCGCGACGGCCGGCCGCAGGGTGATGCCGCCGCCAAGATCTGCGTCACTGCCCGCCGACAGCCCGATCACCGGTGCAAGCGCCACGTACGTGCGCGCGGTCCCGAACAGCGTGCGCTCGAGATCGCCGTAGGCCGCGTCGAAGGCCTCGTCCTGCCAGTCGAAACCACCGCAGCGCTCGGCGGTCCACGTCAGCATCGGTACGAGGATCGAGCGGAACAGCGCCTCGTCGCCGGTGTCGCCGATCCCCGAGTGTGCGCGGGCGAAGATCGCCGCAGCCGGCTCGAGCTTCAGATCGTCGATCGCGTTGCGGGCATCCGGTAGGCGGCGCAGGGTCGGTGCCTGCTCCTCGACGAACCCGCGCACGAGCGGGCGGTACTCGTAGAGGGACGGGCCTTCGCGCGTCGCGTGCTCCTCGAACGCGAACGGGACCTGAGCACCCCGCTCGGCCGCGAACGCCGCGAGGCAGAACGCGCGCATGGACTCGTAGAGATGCGGTGCGCGCAGCGACACGCGCTTCATTTAGACGCCTGACAGGCGGTCTCCTGCCTGCCCGGACGCTACGCACGCAGAACGGCGCGGCGCGGGCCCGCAAGAAAGCCGGCCTCGACGAGGAGCTGCAACGCGTCGGTCTCGACAACGGGCTCGCCGTCGAAGCGCTCAACGGCGAGGCGCTTCCCGCCGGTCGTCCTGACGTGGTCGACGAGCGCCGCGAGCGCCGGGCGCAACCACGCCTCCTCCGGGTCGCGCAGCGGCACGAGCGAGCGCCCGCCCCGCTCGACGTACAGCACAGCCTCGCCGCCGAGCATCACGACATACGCGCCTGCGACCCGTGCCGCACGTGCGCCGGCCCTCCGCGGCCACGGGAGCGCGGCGCCATACGGCTGGGCCGGGTCGGCGGCGGCCAGCACGAGCGCGTCCGGCGTGGCAGGCGTTTCGCGCAGCTCGCGCAGCCGCTCGACGGCGCCGCCGAGTGCGAACTGCGCGCCGCCGAGGCCCTCGACGAAGTAGCCGCGGCGGCAGAGCCCGAGCGTCTCGAGCGCACGCAGCTCCGTGTAGACCGCGCCGTAGCCGCCGGGAATCCCCTCGGCGCGCACGGCCTCCCGCGTGACGATCCCCTGCCGCTCGAGCAGCAACTCCGCGAGCGCGCGCCGGTTGGGCTCACCGGCAAAGAGGCGCTCCGTGCGCGACCACCGGCCGGCGGTCGCAGTCGGCCCCTGGACGCGCCGGCGCGAGAAGCGCCGCGGCCGCCGCTCGGGCTTCGGCTCGCCGAAGCGGCGCTCGGCCCGCAGCGGTGTCCACGCGTCGTTCCCCACCTCGCCCGCCCAGACGAGGTCCCAGAGCGCGGGCAGCGCAACGCCCTCGTCGAGCCCGGTCCCGGCCAGCAGCTCGTCCCAGAAGAGCGCGCCCGCGAGCGCGGCACGGATCGCGTCGTGCTCGGCGCCCTCCGGCCGCGGCAACGCGGGGACCTGCCCGAGCGCGGCGGCGTCCTCGCGGAAGTACAGGGCGACGCGATCCTGTCCCGCCCCGACCCATACGACCTCGCCGGTCGCGGTGAGCGCATCGAGATGCTCGGGCCGGTAGCCCGGCACGCGCCGCGGCAGCACGTCGTTCTCCCAGAGCGCGACCGGCAGCGGCAGGGCCTGCAACGGGACTAGCGCTTCGCGCAGCGAAGCGCGCCGGTCGACTCCGTGCCAGCCCGGCAGGAAGCGCGCCAGCGCCTCGCGGTCGACCGGCTCGACCTCGCGGCGGAGCGCCGCGAGCGACGCGCGGCGCAGGCGGCGCAGCACGTCGGGGTCGCACCACTCGCGCTCGACGCCGCCGGGACGAAGCTCGCCGCGCACGAGCTGCTCGGCCCGCTCGAGCCCGGCGAGCACCGCGCGGACGTCGCGGCCGAACCGCTCGTTGGCCTGCCTCGACGTGAACGGGCCGCGACCCTTCGCGTAGCGCCGGACGAGCTGCACGAGCGATTCGGGGCCGCCTTCGAGGTAGACGTCGGGCAGCCCCGACGGCGGCATCACACCGAGCGCGTCGCGGTAGCGACCCGCGTCCTCGACGGCGATCAACCGTTCCTCGGCGGCGATGCGCACGACGAGCGCGCGCCGTTCGTCGAGCAGCGGGCCGGCGAGTGCGGGGTCGTACTCGCCGGCCCGCAGATCGCCGCGCACCCGCAGGCGGTCGTGCAGCTGGTCGGGCGTCATCGGGCTGCCGCGAAGCTGGCGTTCGACCTCGATGACCGCGTCGGCGTCGAGTAGGTCGCGCAGCTCTTCCTGGCCAAGCAGCTCGCGCAGCAGGTCGCGGTCGAGCGAAAGGGCCTGTGCCCGGCGCTCTGCAGGCGGCGTGTCGTCCTCGTACATGTAGGTCGCGATGTAGTCGAAGAGCAGCGACGCGGAAAACGGCGAAGCGGTCTGCGTCTCGACCTCGACGAGGTCGATCTGCCGCGTCGCGAGGCCCTGCAGGAGCAACCGCAGGGCGGGCAAGTCGAAGACGTCCTGCAAGCACTCGCGGTAGGTCTCGAGGATCACGGGGAACGAGCCGTACTTGCGCGCGACCTGGAGCAGCGATTGCGCTTTCAGCCGCTGCTGCCACAGCGGCGTGCGCTCACCCGGACGCCGGCGCGGGATCAGGAGCGCGCGGCCGGCGTTCTCGCGGAAGCGCGCGCCGAAGAGCGCGGTATCCCCCACCTCGGCAACGACGAGATCCTCAACCTCGCCCGGGCCGATCATCAGGTCCTCGGTCGGCGGCGGCACATGGGACTCGGGGAAGTGCAGCGCGATCCCGTCGTCCGACCAGATCGACTGCGCTTCGATGCCGTGCGCCTCGCGCAGACGCGCGGCGATCGCCATTGCCCACGGCGCGTGCACACGCGCGCCGAACGGCGAGAGGATGCAGACCCGCCAGTCGCCGATCTCGTCGCGAAAGCGCTCGACCACCACTGTTCGGTCCGAGGGGACGATGCCTGTGGCGCCTTCCTGCTCGCGCAGGAAGGTGAGAAGGTTGCGTGCGGCGCGCTCGTCGAGGTGAAACTCGGTGCGGAGACGCTCGGTCGCCTGCTTCTCGCTCAGCGCCGACAGCTCGCGGGAAGCCGCGCCGATCTTCTGGCCGAGCTCGTAGGGACGCCCGATGCCCTCGCCCTTCCAGAACGGCACCGCTCCCGGCAGCCCCGGCGCCGGCGAGACGAGCACGCGGTCGCGTGTGATCTCCTCGATCCGCCAGGTCGACGCGCCGAGCAGGAAGGTCTGCCCCGCTCGCGCCTCGTAGACCATTTCCTCGTCGAGCTCCCCCACTCTGCCGCCGCCGTCGACGAGGAAGACGCCGAACAACCCGCGGTCGGGGATCGTGCCGGCGTTCGTGACGGCGAGCCTGCGGGCGCCCTCGCGTGCGCGAATCACGCCACCGGTGCGATCCCAGACGATGCGCGGCCGCAGCTCGGCGAACTCGTCGGAGGGATAGCGGCCGGCGAGCATGTCGAGGACGTTCTCGAGCTGCGGGCGGCTCAGGTCCTTGAACGGATACGCGCGCGTGACGAGGTCGAACAGGTCGTCGACTGAGATCTCCTCATCCGAGGCGATCGCGACGATCTGCTGAGCAAGGACATCGAGCGGATTCCTGGGAATCCGCGTCTCCTCGATCTCACCCTCGCGCATCGCGCGCGCGACGACGGCCGACTCGAGCAGGTCGGAGCGGAACTTCGGGAAGATCCGCCCCTTCGACGTCGCGCCCATTTCGTGGCCCGCGCGCCCGATGCGTTGCAGTCCGCGTGCGACCGACTTCGGCGATTCGACCTGGATCACGAGGTCGACCGCTCCCATGTCGATGCCGAGCTCGAGGCTCGACGTGGCGACGAGACACGGAATCCGTCCGGCCTTCAGATCCTCCTCGACGAGTACACGCTGCTCGCGTGCGAGCGACCCGTGGTGAGCGCGGGCGATCTCTTCCTCGGCGAGCTCGTTGAGCCGCAGTGCGAGACGCTCGGCGAGACGGCGGTTGTTGACGAAAACGATCGTCGAGCGATGGGCGCGCACGAGCCGCAGCACTTCCGGGTAGATCGACGGCCAGATCGAGTGCGCGCCGTGCTCGGTGCCGCTGTCCATCTCCTGGCCGTCGGCCGGCACGGGATACGAGAGCGACGCCGTCGATCCGAGTTCGCGCATGTCTTCGAGCGGCAGGACCACCTCGAGGTCGAGGTCTTTCCGCGTGCCTGCATCGACGATGGTGATCGGCTGTCCACCGCTGACGAACCGGCCGATCTCTTCGATCGGCCGTTGGGTCGCCGAGAGGCCGATCCGTTGGAAAGGGCCGTTCGCCAGCGCTTGCAGACGCTCGACCGAGATGGCGAGGTGGGCACCGCGCTTGGAGCCTGCAATCGCGTGGACCTCGTCGACGATCAGCGTTTCGACGCTGCGCAGCGTCTCGCGCGCCTGTGACGTGAGCATCAGGTAGAGCGACTCCGGAGTCGTGATCAGGATGTCCGGCGGCTCCTTCTGCAGCTCGCGACGTTCCTTCTGCGGCGTGTCGCCGGTGCGAACCCCAACCCTCAAGTTGGACTCGAGGCCTGCGAGCGGGCCCCGCAGGTTGCGCTCGATGTCGTAGTTGAGCGCCTTCAGCGGCGAGACGTAGAGCACCCGCAGTCCCTGGCCGGGCGAGCTCGTCAGCCGGTCGATCGCGTAGAGGAACGCCGCCAGCGTCTTGCCCGAGCCGGTTGGAGCCTGGATCAGGACGTGCCCGCCGCCCGCGATCGCCGGCCAGCCCTGCACCTGCGCCGGCGTCGGTGCGTCGAACGCCTGCTCGAACCAGGTCCGCGTCGCAGGCGAGAAGACGCTCAGCGGGTCCACCTGCCCAGGGTACTTCGCGGAGCAGGCCCCGAGTAGGATCCGCCCATGCCCGTCGCCCTGTACTTCACCGACGACCCCGAGGCGTGCAAGCTGCTCGCGCGCGACCCGTTCGCGCTCCTCGTCGGCTTTGCGATCGACCAACAGGTGCCGGTGCCAAAGGCGTTCGCGGGGCCGCACGTGCTGAAGCGGCGCGCAGGAACGCTCGAGCCGGCGAAGCTCGCTGCGCTCGACCTGCGCCCGCTCTTCGCCGAGAAGCCCGCAATCCACCGCTTTCCGGGCGCCATGGCCGACCGCGTGCGCGAGCTCGCGGCCGTCGTGGCCGAGGATTACGGCGGCGACGCGTCGCGCATCTGGAGCGAGGCGAAGGACTCCGCCGACCTCCGCAAACGGGTCGCCGCGCTGCCCGGCTTCGGCGAGATGAAGATCAAGGCATTGTCATCGGTGCTCGCGCGGCAGTTCGGCGTCCAGGCGGCGGAGGCGCTCGCGCCGAGCCACAAGATGCTCGGCGACGTCACCTCGCCCGAGGAGCTCGCCGAGTACCAGGCGGCGAAGCGCGCCCACAAGGCGAAGCTCCGTGCCCAAAACGCCTGAGGCGCCGAGCAGGTAACAGACCGTTACAAGCCGCGAAGCGCCTTCAGCGCCGGGCCGAGCGCCTGCTTGCCGTGCAGCGTCGGTGCGAAGAGGTCGCCCTGCTCGGCCACGCGCCGTAGCGCCACTGCCATCGTGAAGTCGCGCGGCCGGACGTCCTCGGTCAGCTCCTCCCACGCGAGCGGGGTCGACACGGGCGCACCCGGCTTCGGACGCACCGAATAGACGGAGGCGATCGTCTTGCCCCACCCGTTCTGGCGGTGGTCGAGCAGCACGCCCGACCGTTTGCGCTTCAGCCACTCGGTCGTCACCTCGCCGGGATGCGCCGCCTCGAGACGCCGCCCGAGCAGCTCGGCGAACTCGTACGTTTCCTCGAACGAGGAACGCCTGACGATCGGCACGAGCACATGGATGCCGTCGGCGCCACTCGTCTTCACGAACGACTCGAGCTCAAGGCCTTCGAGCGCGTTGCGCACGTAGTGCGCGACGCGCACGCAGAGCGAGAACGCGTCGGCCTCGTCGGGCGGGTCGAGGTCGAAGAGCACGTAGTCGGGGCGGTCGGGCGTGTCCACCCGCGAGTACCACGCGTTCATGTCGATGCAGTGCATCTGCACCATCCAGAGGAGCGCGTCGCGCGAGTCG
>Ga0307374_10006883_pt1 | contig 17629 bp, 14 predicted proteins | sample OX3MG_FD_202532 | JGI IMG/M metagenome (GOLD analysis project Ga0307374, IMG submission 202532) | Soil microbial communities from Risofladan, Vaasa, Finland - OX-3 | ecosystem: Environmental > Terrestrial > Soil > Coastal area > Acid sulfate soil | place: Finland: Risofladan, Vaasa | collected... | reverse complement strand
AACACGTCGTAGGGCATTCCCACCAGGATCAACGAAGGCACCGCCAGCGTGAGGAGCACCCGCTGGAGCACCAGGGCGATGAGCGACCAGTGGGCGGCCAGATCGGCCAAGGGCCAGGTGAGTGCCACCGCCGCGGCAACCCAGCCACCGGCGAACGCGGCCCTTTGGGCCGGCGGCCATCCGGTTCCCCCACCTTCCCTGCGGCTCAGGCGGCGATGACCGACCACGATGGCCAGTCCGGCCAACGCCAACATGCACCAGGAGGCGACATGCGGATCCCAGGCATAGGGGTGGCCCGGGTTCATGCCCGAGGGCCCCTTACCGGCGGCACCGGGAGGGAACCGCCCTAAATTGATCAGCATGGGGCGCCTGGATCGGCTCGAACGGGTCACCGATTTGTTGTTGGTACTGCTGGACACCCCGCGCCCGCTGAGCCTCCGCGAGATCGCCAACCGGGTGCCGGGCTACCCCGAGACCCATGGGGCCCGGCGCCAGGCCTTCGAACGGGACAAGCGGTTGTTGCGTGACGAGGGGGTTCCGGTGCTGGTCGAACAGCTCGACGGGGTGGACCAGCTCGGCTACCGGGTGGACCCCGATTCCTACTTCCTGCCCGATCTGGGCCTCGAGCAGGACGAGCAGGCTGCGCTCAACTTGGCCGTCGCCGGCGTCCATATCGGCGAGCCTACCGGCCTGTCCGCCCTGTCGAAATTGGGCGCCACCGGCGAGGCCCCGCTTCTGGGTTCGCCCTCCATGCCGGTTGTGGACCTGCCCTCGATGGCCGAGCTCCCCGCCCTTCCGGCGTTGTTCGACGCGGTCCGCCAGTCGGCCACCGTCAGCTTCGGATACCGGGGAGAAGAGCGCCACGTGGACGTCGGTGCCATCCGCTTCCGTCGGGGTCATTGGTACGCGGTGGGATTCGACCGCGACCGGGGCGAGGCTCGGACCTTCCGGGTCGACCGGGTGGAGTCGACGCCGGTGATGGGTGCTCCCTCGTCGGCGGAGTTGCCCGAGGGATTCGATGCCGCCAAAACCTTTTCGATCGACCCCTGGCAGTTCGGGAGCGGGGAAGAGACCGACGTCGAGGTCCTGGTCGATGTGGCCGAGTCCGGACGGATCATCGGCGAGTTGGGGAACGATTCGGTGGTGGAACGGCGGGACGACGGGACGGTGGTGGTCCGGCTGGCCGTCACCGACCATCAGGCGTTGGTGACCTGGGTGCTCGGATGGTTGGACCACGTCGAGGTGTTGGGCCCCCCGGAAGTCCGGGCGGCTGTGATCGAGAGACTGACCTCGATGGTCGACGCCGGTGAAGCGGCACGATCGTGAGCCCGACCGATACCGCCGGGCGGCTTCGACAGCTGCTCGCCATCCTGGCCTGGTTGGCCCAGGTGGGGGAAGCGCCCATCGATGAGATTGCCGACCGGTTCGACCTGACGCCCGAGGCTTTGGTCACCGAGCTCGAGCTGGCCGCCTGCTGTGGCTTGCCCCCGTACACGCCCGACCAGCTGATGGAGATACTTGTCACCGACTCCACGGTGTCGGCCCGCCACGGGAGCGCACTGTCCCGGCCCCGGCGGTTGACTCCTGGCGAGGGATTCGCGCTGGCCGCGTCGGCCCGCGCATTGCTGGCTGTCCCGGGAAGCGACGAGGACGGCGCCCTCTCCCGGGCCCTGGCCAAGCTCGAATCGGCGCTGGGCGGTGAGCGCCTGGTCATCGACCTGGATGCGCCGCCGATGCTCTCGATCGTCCGAGACGCAGCCTCGGCGAAGGCATGGCTGGCCATCGACTACTACTCGGCGTCGAGCGATCGCCGGACCCATCGGGAGGTCGCTCCGTTGCGGGTCTTCGGTTCCGAGGGTCACTGGTATGTCGACGCCGCCTGCAAGGCGGCCGGCGACGTCCGCCGGTTCCGCATCGACCGGATCGATGATGCCCGGGTCGTGGTGGGGCCATCGGGGGACGGCGATGGCATGGTCACCGACATCCCGCCGAGTGGATTCGAGACCTTCGTCCCCGGGCCCGATACCCGTCGGGTCCGTCTCTCTCTCGACCCGGTCCTGGATTGGATGGTGGAGTCGATCCCGCTGGTCGGCGCGCCGGTCCGCAAGGGAGATCGCCTGGAGGTCGAGGTGGTGGTGGGAGGAGAAGCCTGGCTCGAACGGCTCCTGCTGCGTCTGGGAACCGGTGCCGCGGTCGTCGATCCCCCCGAAGACGCCAGGCTGGCTGCCGACGCTGCGGCTCGGATCCTGATGAGATACGGTCCTGATACCAAAAATAGTGAGAAATAACAAGATAGCATAGAAAGTAGTAGATTAGTACGGTTGGGCACGTGAGGTCCCCGCCGTGTTGAAGCTCCATGTGGTCCACGTCGGCCGCCACGGTTACTACGTGGAGGGCCGTCAGGTTGGCGGGGCCGGCGACTTCGACCTCGCCGTCGAGTCTCCCGGGGCGTGGACCGGGCCCGGGGCAGCCTCGCTGGGGTTGCGAGGAAGGGTGGAACCCGAGACATTCGGCCGGGTGATGGAGGGCTTCGACCCCGATTCCGGCCGCCGGCTCCGTATCGACCGCGGTGTGGCCAGTGTGGCCGGCTTTGATCTCACCTTCTGTGCCCCCAAGTCGGTGAGCCTGTTGCAGGCGTTGGCACCGAAGGAGATCGCTCTCGAAGCCGGAGCGGGCCACGATGCCGCCGTCGCCGAGGCCAGTGCCTATCTGTCCCGTCATGCCATTGGCGTCCGCCGGAAAGCGGGCGGATCGGTTCGGCTGTTGCCGTCGACCGGAGTGGTGGCCGGCGATTTTCGCCACCTCACCAGTCGGGCCCTCGATCCCCATCTCCATACCCATGTGGTGGCGGCCAACATGGCTCAAGGGGTGGATGGCACCTGGTCGGCCGCTGACGGCCGGCGGGTCTTTGCCTACGCCCGGACCGCCGGCTCGATCTATCAGGCCAGACTGCGATGGGAGCTCTCGGACCGGCTGGCCGCGGCGTGGGAGGTCCGACCTTCCGGACTCGGTGACGTGGTGGGCGTCGGCGGTGGTCTACGGAGGCTCTTTTCCCAGCGATCGGCGGAGATCGAGGAGTACGTCGCCATGCACCATCGCGGTGCCCCGGGCCGTCACCCGGACGCCTATTTTGCCACCCGAACGGACAAGGATCGCACCCAATCCATCGAATCGTTGCTGGCCTCGTGGCGACAACGCGCCGCTGACTTCGGATTCGACCTCGGCGACCTCTCCCAGGTGGTCGGCCGGGGGGCTCACCGCAGCCGCGACGGAACCACCGGAGTCGACCCTCAGCGGATGGTCGATCGGCTGGAGGCATCGGGTCGGGCCGAAGGATCAGTGGCCCGTCGTGATCTGATCGCGTTGGCGGCCTCGGCATCGGTCGCTGGTGCCACTGTGGCCGATCTCGATGCGACGGTGGACCGCATCGTGACCCTGGTGGGGTCTGAGGATGGTCCGGGCCACGACCGCGAACCTCGGTGGCGGAAGGGGGAGGTGTTGTCGGTGGTCCGGCGACGAGGGAGTGAACTGGCGACACCACCCGATCGGGACCTTTCGCCGGCTGTCCTCCATCGCAGCGATCAGCGAGAGCCGGCGCCACGTCGTGATGTCGGCCGCTCTCAGGATCATTGGCGTGAACGAGGGCGGGACCGGGGATTGGGGCTGTGAGTCCTTGGGCGCGGTCAGCGATCCATGCCTTGCCCAAGCCCACGCGGTTGTCGGCGGTGGGCCCGTCCCGTCTCGCTCAACGTCTTCCATGGTTCAACGGAATGCGCGGGAGCCAGCCGAACCCAGCTCGGCTGGTTCCGATCGTCGAAGGACAGCGCCAGACCGGGAGAGCCTCGGGCGATGAGATCGACGGGCAACCGTCGGCGCCACTGGGTGGTGGCGGACTCGCCGACCTGGCGGCGACCGCCGGTGACCATGTCGGAAACCGGGTGGCCCGAAGGGGCTCGGCCCGTCGATACCGAGCGAGCGGCGATCTCCTCCTCACCGGCCAAGGTGGAGAGGGCTTCGAGGGTACGCACATCACCGATGCCCGGAAGCACCACGGAGCACCCGAACAACGAAGGGAATCCTTCGGCCTGGTCCGGCCAACGTTGTCGGGCCTGCGAGAGATCCTGCAGGCTGGCCAGTGTCACCACCCCCTGGCCTCCGCCCTCGCTGATCATCGAGGGAAGGTGAGGAAGAGGGGCGATGTTGGCCACCTCATCGAGGGCCAGCAGTACCGGCGGGCGCCGCGGCTCATCGGGGCTGCGGCCGGCGGCGAGTCGGTAGGCCGCCTCGCGCACATCCTCGATGAGGCCAACCACCATGGGGGCGACCTGGGCCTGACGCTGGGCCGGGGCACAGATGTAGATGGTGTCGGCGGAAGTCACGAATCTACCGGCATCGAAGTCGGGATCGACGGTGACTGTCAGTGCCTGGTCGGTCCGGAAGCCGGTCAGGGCGCCCGACGCGGTGGACCAGATGCCGCTCAATTCCCTTTCGTCGGTGGCGGCGAGACCCTCGAGGGCATTGGCAGCCAGATCGGCAACCCCCCCGGGGGTGGCGGCCAGGACGGTCTGGGCCGGGAGGGATTTTCGCCGATCCACCCAGCTCAGGACGGTCCGCATGTCCGAACCCTCGAGGGCGGCGGCGTAGAGCAGCGGGGCCAGCAGGGACTGGGCCCGCTCGTTCCAGTGGGAGCTTTCGGGACGCACCATGCCTGGTGAGCCCGAGGACACGGCCACCTGGACCAGGGACCGGGCCGCAGTCATGGCCCCGTCCCAGGTTCGACAGGATTGCAGTGGTGACCAGCGGAGGGGTTGGAGATCTCCGGTCGGAGCGACCGATCCGGTGGGATCGAACAGCAAGCACTTCCCGAATTGTGATCGAGCGGTCGTCGTAGCGTCGAGCACGTCCGGTTTGGTGGAGGTGGAGACGACCGGACCATTCGCCGCCAACACATTCGGGATGATCAAAGCGGAGGTCTTCCCCGAACGCGGTGGACCCAGGATCATGACTGACAATTCGGGTGGAACGAACTGCCAGCCGTCGGCATCGTGTCCGAGGTATACGCCGAACGATGCGGAGGCCGACGCTGCACGCGCGGCGCGCAATTGTCGCGATTCGCGGTCATTGTCGGATGTTTGCGAAAAAAATGTCATTTCTTCTCTACGTGATTATCGCGGCGCGCAGTCCCTGTTTTCGTTCCGCCACGTGGAGCACTGGAGGTAACCCGTTGCGATGACCTAGGCAAATAATCCTTGCAAACAAAGGAGTTTTTGTCCATAGGAAATTTGCACTGCAGGCACGGAGCACGCCGACGCGCGGATCGCGAGTCGAAATTGGTCGCGTTCGAGAACCGTTTGTGCGCGCCGAAACGCGCAAGGGTCCTTGACCTGGGCCTAAAAACGCATTTTGATTGTTTCTGATTGTGTATCGCTGTGGAGGTGATTGTGAACAAGTCGCAACTCGTCCGAGCAGTCAGTGAGTCAACATCGTTGAGTCGCCGGACTGTGGAGGATGTGGTTGACGCCCTGTTCGATTCGGTCGTCACCGCGGTTCAGTCTGGACGGAAGGTCACGGTAATTGGTTTTGGGACGTTCACCCCGACCGATCGTGCCCCACGTCTGGGTCGAAATCCGCGGACCGGTGCAGCGGTTCCGATCCCGGCGTCGAAAGGTGTCCGGTTCGCCACCAGTTCAGCGTTCAAAAACGCGCTGAACTCCAAGGAGGGAGCACCCATGGCAGTGAAGAAAGCTGCGAAGAAGGCAGTCCGAAAGGCCCCGGCCCGCAAGACTGCCGCCAAGAAGACAACCGCCAAGAAGGCAGTGCGCAAGGCTCCGGCCCGTAAGCGTCCCGCCAAGAAGTCGGCGGCGAAGAAGGCAGTCCGCAAGGCTCCGGCCCGCAAGACTGCCGCCAAGAAGGCAACCGCCAAGAAGGCAGTGCGCAAGGCTCCGGCCCGGAAGCGTCCCGCCAAGAAGGCAACCGCCAAGAAGGCAGTGCGCAAGGCTCCGGCCCGGAAGCGCCCGGCGGCGAAGAAGGCAACCGCCAAGAAGGCAGTGCGCAAGGCTCCGGCCCGGAAGCGCCCGGCGGCGAAGAAGGCAGTGCGCAAGGCCCCGGCCCGCAAGGCCCCGGCCCGGAGGACTGCCAAGAGGGCCGTTCGCAAGACAGCCCGCAGGTAACTGATCGACGGCTCAGCCGTGTTCAGGTGACGTACAGCAGGGGCCGAACGGCCCCTGCTGTACGTCTTTACAGGTTGGTGATCAAGTGGAACGCTTCGCCGACCGGGAGTGCGGCGAGGGCACCGTGGTCTGACAGCTGACGGCTGACCTTGGCCGCGAATGCCTCGGCGCCCGGAGACCCCTCTCGGGCCTGGCCCGCATCGAATCCCATGGTCGATACCCCTTGGCTGGCGTGGCACAGCAGCGCCTCGATCTTGGCCGATTCGAACCCGGTGGCGTCCTCGACGTGGTTGGCCAGGTCCGCCTCGAAGAGCAACAAGGCCTCTGGTCGGTGCGGTTCGAGGCCGAGATCGGGAAAGAAGTGCGGATCTCGAGCCGCGACCAGCGCGTCGATGGTGAGAAAGCCGGCGTTCCGATGGTCGGGGTGGAGTCGGTACCGTCGCCAGGGATCGTGGGCCAACACAACCGCCGGAGTCAGCTGACGGATAACCGCCGCCACGTCCCGCCGCTCACCCGGGCCGTTCACCAGTTCGCCGTCCACTGTTCCCAGAAACAGCACCCGGTCGGAAGGCTGGCCGGATTCGGCTCCGTCGATCACCGCGGCGGCGGCTCGAGATTCGGCGGCTCGGGCCGCCACCAGGGCAGCCAGGTCCTCATCGGGATCCCAACTTCCCTTGGACCCGTCGGTGAGGACCAGGTGATGCACCCGACATCCGGCCGCGGCCCACTTGGCCAAGGTGGCCCCACAGCCGAACTCGATGTCATCGGGGTGGGCGCCGATGGCCAACGCCGAGGCGGGGGTTGGCAGGTTCACGGTCGTCGACCCGCCGGTGGGCAAATCGCCGACCGGGAGACCGCTCGGGCGGGGTCCCTCGTCGCTCGGACCGCTCACGGGATGGCGGTGGCCGGCGCAGTGGAGACAGGGATCACGTCGGCCGGCTCATCGATGTCCCAGGCCAGGTCGGGACGATCGAGGACATGGACGGGCAGCCCGGTGCGAGCGGCTTCAACCCGGTGACGGGCGAACGAACCAGGGCCGTACGAGAACCGGAACCCGGCGTCAGCCGGAACGGCGATGACATTGGTGCCGTTGCCGAACCGGTCGGGCACCAGCGTCACTCCCGGCGCGGCTCCGACCGACGGGAGATCCGACGCCCGGGGGAGGTCGGCGTGGGCCACCGTCACCTGTGTGACCCCGTTCGCCGCCAAGAGTTCCACGCCCGCTTCCACCGCCCCGTTCAGGCCTCTCCCCGGTTCCCAGACGACCAGAGCGCCGTGGGACCGGGCCCAGGCGGCGACGTCGTTGTCGTCACAGACGACCGCCACCGGGAGGGGGAATGCCGCCGCCAACACCCGTTCGGCCATGGCCGCGGCCAGCGCCGCCCGTTCTGCCTCATTCAACGCCGCGTCGAGGCGACCCTTCGCCTCCCTGAACGCCTTGACCGGCATCAGGACGGCCCGAGGACCGAAGGGCAATGCGCCTGCTTGTAAATGCAATCTCTCGTCGAGGCCTGCCACGCCGTCAGTGTAGGGGTGTCCGCGCCACCGCCACCGCCGATCGAGGTTGGCGCATAGTGTTGCCCCGATGGCAGAAAAAGTCGCAGTGATCGGTGCAGGCTCGTGGGGGACGACGGTGGCGGCATTGGCCGCGGGGAACGCCGCGACGGTCCTGTGGGCTCGAGATCCAGCACTGGCGGAGACCGTCCGGACCGAGCACCGCAACCCGACGTATCTTCCTGATTTCCTGCTCCCCGAACGTCTCGAATCAACCCATGACATCGGCGAGGCGGTCGCGGGGGCGTCACTGGTGATCATGGCGGTTCCATCCCACGGGTTCCGGGCGGTGGCCACCGACCTCGCCGAGGTACTTGCCAAGGGCACCCCGGTCCTCAGCCTCACCAAAGGGCTGGAACAGGGGAGCCAGTTGCGGATGACCCAACTGTTGGCCGAGGTGCTGCCCGACAGCCCCAGCGGCATGCTGACCGGTCCCAATCTGGCCGCTGAAGTAGCGGCCGGCCAGCCGACCGCCAGCGTGGTGGCGCTGGCCGACGCCAACCAGGCCCGTTGGGTGCAATCCCTGTTGATGTCCAAGACGTTCCGGGTGTACACCAACGCTGACGTCATCGGATGCGAGATCGCCGGCGCCCTCAAGAACGTGCTGGCGGTGGCGGCCGGGATCTCGGACGGCCTGGGGTTCGGCGACAACTCCCGGGCCGCCATGATCACCCGCGGGCTGGCCGAAATGGCCCGATTCGGGATGAAGCTTGGCGGGGAGCTCATCACCTTCGGTGGTCTGGCCGGGGTTGGGGATCTGGTTGCCACCTGCACCAGTTCGAAGAGCCGCAACCACACCGTCGGGGTAGCGCTGGGCCAGGGGCGGACGTTGGCCGACATCATGGGCGAGATGCGGATGGTGGCGGAGGGCGTGAAGACCGCCCGCCCGATGGTCGAGCTGGCGGCGTCGGTGGACGTGGAAGTCCCGATCGCCACCCAGGTGGCCGACATGATCGACGGGATCCGGAGCCCGGCTGAAGCGATCGCGGCCCTGATGGAGCGGCCGGCGACCTCGGAATTCCGGGGGCTTACCCCGTGAGCAACGGTGTGACGCCGCCGGACGACACCCATGACCGCCTCCCCAGTGCCCCGTCTCCTCCGGGTGGGTCTTCGGGCGGCGGGCCGCCGGCCATCGATCCCGAGCGCCGGGACCAGGCCCTGCAGCGGGTCCGGTCCCTCCTCCTCGAGCTCGGCGCCACCGAGCAGGAGATCGACGCGGCTGTCGCCGACGACGTCGTCGACCTGCTGGTGGTGGACCGGATGCTGATCCCGGCCGAGCGCCGGATGACCCAGGCCGAGGTGTTGGCCATGACCGGGATGCAGGAAGAGCCAGCTCGCCGCATTTGGAGGGCGCTGGGCTTCCTCGATGTCGATGAGGACGATCGTGCCTTCACCGACATGGACGTCGAGGCGCTGGAGCTGTTCAAGGGCCTCACCAGCATGGGCCTGGCCGACTTCGATTCGTCGCTCCAGATGATCAGGGTCATCGGGTCCTCCATGGCCCGTATCGCCGAGGCAACCACCGCTCGGGGGACCACTCCGGTGATCGAGTCATCGGGGGATAGCGTTGTCGATGCCGACGTGTTCTCCCGGGTGCTCAGCGTGTCCCTTCCCACCATGGCGCGGCTCCTCGAGTTCGTCTGGCGCCGTCATCTCCAAGCCGCCACCCGGCGCGAAATGCTCATCCGGACCCGAGGGACCGTGCAGGGGATCAGCCCGGTGATGGCGGTCGGCTTCGTCGACATGGTGGGCTACACCATGCTCAGCCAGCATCTGGCCGACAGCGAGCTGGCCGCGGTGGTGGCCCGGTTCGAGGAGTTGGCCCGCGACACGGTGACTTCGCTCGGTGGCCGGGTGGTGAAGATGATCGGCGATGAGGCGATGTTCGTGGTGTCCACCGCCGCCGACGCGGCCCGTATCGGCTTGAGCCTGGCCGAGGCGTATGCCGACGACGAGCTCCTCTCCGATGTCCGGGTGGCGCTGTCGACGGGGCCGGTGTTGCTCCAGGACGGCGACTATTACGGACCGGTGGTCAACGTGGCCAGCCGCCTGGTCGGCATCGCCAACCCCGGCACCGTGCTGATGACCGATGAGTTCTACCAGGCCATCCAGCAGGAGACGGAGGGAGAGTTCGTCGGTCACGCCCTCCGGCCCCGCAACCTGAAGGGAATCGGGTGGGTGCAGGTCTGGAAGCTGTCCCGGGTGGGCAGCGAGCCAGGAGCCGACAGTCGTCGGAATCTCAGATGGGAACGGTTCGGCGAGGTCATCCGCGAGATCGATGAGCTGCGCAACAAGGGGGAGAAGTTGATGGTGGAGCGCCAGCGCCGTTCCAGCGCGGAGCAGGCCGAACGGGAGCGCCGTCACCCGGCCGGGGGCGCCGAGGAGTGAAAGGCGGGCTCCTGGTCGCCGGCACCACCTCGGATGCCGGCAAATCGTTGGTGACCGCCGGGATCTGCCGATGGCTGGCCCGTCGTGGCGTGCGGGTGGCGCCGTTCAAGGCCCAGAACATGTCCAACAACTCGATGGTCTGCCCGGACGGATCGGAGATCGGGCGGGCCCAGTGGTTGCAGGCGTCGGCCGCCGGGGTGATGCCGGAAGCGGCCATGAATCCGGTGCTCCTCAAGCCCGGGAGTGACCACCGGTCCCATGTGGTAGTGATGGGCCGGCCGTATGGCGAGCTTTCCGCCTCCGATTGGACCACCGGCCGTTCCGTGCTGGCGGATGCCGCGTTCGCGGCCTTCACCGATCTTCGGTCACGCTACGACGTGGTGGTCGCCGAGGGTGCCGGCAGCCCCACCGAGGTGAATCTGCGATCCGGTGACTTCGTCAACATGGGTCTGGCCCGGCGTGCCGGCCTTCCGGTGGTGGTGGTCGGTGACATCGACCGGGGCGGGGTGCTGGCCGCCATGTTCGGCACCCTGGCCCTGCTGTCGGCCGCCGACCAGGCTCAGGTGGCCGGCTGGGTGGTCAACAAGTTCCGCGGCCAGCAGAGCCTGCTCGACCCGGGCCTCGAATCGTTGCACCGGGTGACCGGGCGGCCGGTACTCGGCGTGCTCCCGTGGTTGGACGGGGTGTGGATCGATGCTGAGGACGCCCTGGCGGTTGCCGGCTGGTCCACTCCGTCACCGGGTGCCGGCGCCACCCTCCGGATCGCCGTCATCCGGCTGCCCCGGGTGTCCAACGCCACCGATGTCGACGCCCTGGCGGCCGAACCCGGCGTCGCGGTCACGCTCACCGCCGATCCCGATGGGGTGGCGTCCGCGGACCTGGCCATCCTTCCCGGTAGCCGGGCCACCGTCGACGATCTGGACTGGCTCCGCCGACAGGGCCTTGCCGATGCCCTCGGCGTCCGGGCCGCCGCCGGTCGGCCGGTGTTGGGCATCTGCGGCGGGTACCAGATGTTGGCCACATCCCTCGACGATCCGATCGAGTCGGGGCGGGGACGGGTGGCCGGTCTGGGTCTGCTCCCCACCCACGTCACCTTCGACGAGGACAAGCATCTCGGGACGATGTCCGGAACCTGGAGGGGCGAAGCGGTGAACGCCTATCAAATCCACCATGGGGTAGCCGTCCTCGACGCCGAGGATCCCCGGGCGAGGGATGCCGAACCGTTCCTCGACGGCTTCCGGCGCCAGGCGGTGTGGGGCTCCACCTGGCACGGGATCTTCGAGAACGACGGATTCCGACGGGCGTGGCTGCGCGACGTCGCGGTCCAGGCCCAGGTCGGCTGGCAGCCCGTGGACGGGTCGCCGGGTTTCAGCGCTCGGCGGGACGCCATGCTCGACCGGTTGGCCGACGCCGTGGAGAAGCACCTCGACACGGACAGTCTGCTCCGCATCATCGAGCACGGACCGGCGTCCGGGCTTCCGTTCGTGCCGCCTGGGGCACCCTGAGCGGGTGCAGGCCCGGGCGGACTCACCCGGGACGATGAGCCGACTGGTACAAGCCATCATCCTGGTGGACGCCGGGTCTCAGTCGAGCCGGAGCGTGGCGATCCCGTGGGCCCGGAGCTCGAACGATCCGTCGAAGGGCTCCAGGGGCCGGCCGCGGAGGTCGACCAACCACCCCGACCGGCTGTCGACCTCCACCACGGTGGGGCGGTCCTTCGGGTTGAACACCCGGAGCTCGAGGGCACCGGCCTCCCTCCGCACCGAGGACACCTCTGCGCCTCGAACGGTGAGTGGTGACCCCGATGCGGGTCGGTTGCCACCGCCGAACGAGCCGACCGGAACCAGGGGGAGCAGGACGTCGTCGGCCAACCGGTAGGGGTCGGCGGTTTCCACCGACAGGGCATACCTGGCCTCGACCTGCCCGATCATCTGGGGTCCCTCGATCGGGGTCATCGGACCGGCCGGGAGGGGCCGGGTGGTCATCCCGAATCGGGAGAGCATCCCGGTGGACCGGAGCAGGGTCAGAGCCAAGCCGGTCGCCCTCGGACCCACCCCGTCGATGTCCACCACGTCGACCAGCTCGTACTCGAGAAGCCCCTCGTGGACCACGGTGAGTCCGCCGGCGGAGACGAATCGGCGCGACGGGAAGGTGGGCGTGCCGAGCTCCTCGTCCCGGCCTTCCGCGGTGAGGCCCCGCTCGACCACCGTGAAGGCACACTCGGCCCGCGATACCGCCGCTGGCTCCGCAAGCGGGAAGTGGGCCCGCAGCCGGTGGTCTCTCGAAGGATTGTCGAAGGCGGTGTGCACCCGGATGACGGATTCGTCGGCCCGCAGCTCCAGGGTGGTGGTGACCTCGGTGGTGCGTGAACCAACCCGGGTTCGAGAGTCCCCGTCGACCCGTTCCGGCCAGGTGTAGGTCGACCTCACCACCACGGTTCCCCGCACCGGGCCCCGGTCCCCGATACTGACCTTGACCGAGTCGGGTGCGTCAACCACCGAGTCGTTGGCCGGCGGGGAGTAGTTGTAGGTGTCTCCGTGGTCACCGCTGTCGACCAGTCGGCCGTACCCGGTCACCCCGTCGAGAGCGAAGGTGCCGTCCACCGGATCGATCTCTATGGTGACCAGCCCGTTGGACAGGGTCACGCCGGCATCCGCGTCCCCTTCTACCGAGACCGGGTGGGACAGCTCGGCTGGCTCGAACTTCGCCCACCCGAAGCCGGGGACCGACTCCGGACGGCCGAGGATCCGGCGCACGGCCGGCTGGTCGATGGTGACCCGTACCTCGGTGTCGGGGTAGGCGGTGAGCTTGGTGAACAGCTCCCGCTTGATCTCCTCGATGGGGACCCCGTCGGGGGGCTCGGACCCGATGGTCAGGGTGATGTCGAGCCCGGTGTCGTCCTCGGTGAGCGCCACGTGGGTGACGTAGGAGTCGTCATCGATGCGCGCCCCCTGGATCAGCCCGAGCATGCTGACCACCGTGGTCCCGTTGAGGGTGATGGTCCCCGGGAGACCGGCCCGCTCGGAGATCACCTGGATGTCCGGTCCCGGGTCGCCGAGGACCGGGACCACCAGTTCCACCATGCCCGATCTGTCGGCGGCCGAAGGGTTGACCACCGTGGTGCCCGGGTGGGACAGCGAGAGACCGATGGCGGTCAACGCCTCGCTGGTGAGCCCTTCACCGATCTGGCGGGCCTCCGCGTACCGGTGGAGCACCGCGTCGACCACCTCGTCCACCGAGCAGGCGCAGATCGAGTCGTGGGCGGCGTTGCGGATCATCAGCTTCCACGCCACCTCGAGGAAGGCTCCCGGCCATGAATCACCGGGGAGATACAGGGCGCTGAGCGGCTCGGCCAGGCGTTCGATCGCCCGTTCGGACCGGGCTGCGGCCTGCTTCACATCCACCCGGTTGGAACCGACTCCCATCAGAAGATTCGAGCGGTAGCCCGAGCGGAGCTCTCCCCGCCACTCCGGCAAACCCTCGGTGGTGAGCTCGGAAAGATAGTCGGGAAGCGAGCTGATGCCCAGCTCGAACTCGCTCTGCATCTGGTTGGCCTCGGCCACCACCCGCCCGAGCCAGGGTTGCGGCCGCTGATGATCGGTGCCGTTCATGAACAGCAACGGGGCGTCACTGGCCAGGAACGATCCGATCTCGTCCACGTGGGTCCGGAGACGCCGGATCAGCGCCTTGGCATCGTCGGGCAACGCCGCGCCGTTTCCGTAGCCGGCCACCAGATACTCGGCCCGGACCGATGATTCGTCGGGCGCCTCCCAGATGAACGCCGAGGTGTGGATGGCGGAGGGGACACCCCGCCACACCACCGCGTTTCGCAGGCCGGCCAGCGAGAGGATCTGGGGCATCTGAGAGATGTGGCCGAACATGTCCGGGAGGTAGCCGACGTCCATGACCCCCCCGAAGGCGGTGCCCCTTCGGATCCCGGCTTGCAGGTCGCGGACGACGGTCTCCCCCGAGATGAGGAACTCGTCCATCAGGATGTACCAGGGACCCACGGTCAGCCGACCGGAGGTGGCCAGTGCCCGTAAGCGCCCTTCATTCTCCGGACGGATCTCGAGGTAGTCGTCGATCACCGCCAACTGGCCATCGAGGAGGAACGTCTTGTAGGACGGGTCTCGTTCCAGCAGGTCCAGTAAGTCGTCGATGAGATGGACCAGTTTCAACCGGAAGGTCTGGAAGGGGTCGTACCACTCCCGGTCCCAGTGGGTGTGGGGGACGATGGCGATCCGCCGGGGTGCTGGTGGCCGGCCCTCGGCTTCAGAGCCGGATGTCGATGAACTCATGAGGTCAGTGGGCCGTACTCCGCTTCATACTTCTCGAGCTCGTCGACGATCCGCACCCCGTCAGCCGTGGTCTGGTCGGTGGCGCGGCCCTGGTGATCGGCATAGGCGGCGGCCCCCAGCTGGCGCAACAGATCATCGGCATGGCGCTTGGCCTGGACGGCATCGATCTTGGCCTGTCCGGCTTTCCCGGCTTCGGTCGCTTTGGCCGTCACTACCTCTGCCTGCGCTTTTACCTTGTCCATGAACCCCATGGATGCTCCTCTCTCTCCACCGGCGATACTCGCCGGCCGACGGTCGAATCGTAGAACCTCTCGGGGGGTCCCGCTCCTCGCCGGACCATGACCGGCGGTGCCGACCGCGCCGACTAGACACATGGGATGGGTTCGGTTCGGCAAACGGAGGGGATCCTCCGGTCCTGGCGGGACCATCTGCCGCCGGGTAGCCGACTCGAAGCCGACGACCTCCTGGTGTCGGGGACCCTGCTCCGGGCATGGTCAGCCCTCTGGGGCGAAGCCCCCAGAGCTCCTCTGTTGCAAGATGCGGCATCGAACACCGGAGTTGCTTTTCTGGCCGGCACGGCCCACCGCGCCGGGACCTGGTGGTCGGCGGAGGAGTTCGATGCTGCCACCCGGCGGGCGGCGGGTCGGCTCGCGGCGGTGGGATTGCACCCCGGGGACCGGGTGATGTGGTCCACCGGGTCATCGGTTTCCTCCATCATCTGCCACATCGGGGCCTTGCGGGCCGGCTTGGTGGTGGTGCCGGCCAATACCGCCTACACCCAACGGGAGATCGCCTACATCGTGTCCGAGGTTCGTCCGGCGGCGGCCATCGTTGACGACCCTGCTCGAGGTCGGTGGGCACGCGATGCTTCGGACCGGCCGCTCGTGGTGGCCGCACCTGATCTCGATCTTCCCGATGGCGAACCTGGGCAGCTGGACACCGCCAAGCCCGACGACCCGGCGCTCATCTGTTTCACCTCGGGGACCACCGGGTCTCCCAAGGGGGCGGTGCTGTCCCACGGCAACCTGCTGGCCGCCACCCGGGCCGTGAATGTGGCCTGGAGGTGGGGCCCCGCCGATCGGCTCATCCACTGCCTGCCGGTGTTTCACGCCCACGGCCTGTGCGTCGGCATCTACGGAACGTTGCTCTCGGGGGGCTCGGCCCTGCTCCTTCCCGGGTTCGACCCCGATGCCGTGGCCGAAGCCGCCGCCGGCGGCGACACCTCTCTCTTCTTCGGGGTGCCGACCATGTACCACCGCCTGGGCCGGTCTGCCCGGGCATCGGAATTGGGTCGTCTGCGACTCTGTGTCTCCGGTTCTGCGCCGTTACCGGCAGATCTCCATCGTCGGATCGAAGCTGTCACCGGGATGTCGGTGCTCGAACGCTACGGGATGACCGAGACGCTCATGATCGCCTCCAACCCGTACGACGGCGAACGCCGGCCCGGCACCGTGGGGTTTCCGCTCCCGGGCGTCGAGATCCGGTTGGACGCCGATGGGGAGATCGAGCTTCGGGGTCCCAATGTGTTCGCCGGCTACTGGCAGCGCCCGATCTCCACCTCCCAGGCCCTTGTCGACTCCGATGACGGCGGATATCCATGGTTTCGGACCGGTGATCTCGGTACCATCGACGATGGCTATCTGACCATCCGAGGCCGGTCCAAGGAGCTGATCATCAGCGGTGGGTTCAACGTCTATCCAACCGAAGTCGAAGAGGTACTGCTCACCCACCCCGGTGTGGCCGAAGTGGCGGTGACCGGGACGCCGTCGGACGAGTGGGGCGAGGTGGTGACGGCCTGGATCGTCGCCGACGGACCCGCCCCGTCGGCCGAAGAGCTCTCCGTCCACACCGCGGAGCGGCTGGCTGCCTACAAGCGGCCCCGTATCGTCCGTGTCATCGACGCCCTCCCTCGCAACGCTCTGGGCAAAGTCGTGAGGAGCGAGCTCGGACGATGACGATCACCGCGCGCCCCTCCACTCCAACCCGCCCTTCCCGACGGGCCGAGCGGTCGCTGTTGAAGGAAGGGTTCGAGGTCATCGTCGGCCTCGACGAGGTCGGTCGGGGCGCCTGGGCCGGGCCGGTGTCGGTGGGGGTGGCGGTCATCCCGGCGGGAGTTTCGCCGCCCAAGGGCCTCCGGGATTCAAAACTGGTGCCGGAGGAGGAGAGAGAGATCCTCTTCCCCAGGGTGGCGCGCTGGTGCGTGGAGTGGTCGGTGGGTCACGCCGGCCCCGATGAGTGTGACCAGTGGGGGATGACGGTGGCGCTGCGATTGGCGGCGCAACGGGCGCTGGCCGGGCTGACGTGTACCCCTGACATCATTCTGATGGACGGTGCGTTCGACTACGTGAGCGAACCCGGCGAAGGCGGTGCCTGTGCGGTCGAGAACCCGGAGGTCCGTACCCTGGTTCGGGGGGACATGACCTGTACATCGATCGCCGCGGCCTCGATCGTGGCCAAAGTCACCCGTGATCGGATGATGCGGGAATTGTCCGAGAGTTTTCCCCCCTTCGACTTCGACCGGAACAAGGGATATCCGTCGCCGACCCATCAGACGGCGTTGGCCGGCAGCGGGCTGACCTCCATCCATCGCCGGTCATGGGCCTTCGTCGACTACCTGCCGTACCGGTGAGAGGGCACAAAGCCCGCTAGCCGCTGCTCACTGTCTTGCTCCGCACCGTGACCACCGGCGCCGCCGGAAAAGTGGCACCAGGGACATCGAAGCCGGCCAGGTTGTCGAAGTTGAGTTTGAACTGGTTGGTACCGGTGATCGATTTTCCGGCCAGGATCTGCCCGTTCATCGTCGGGTTCACGGTGAAATCGGCAGTGCACGGCGTGTAGAGCAAGACGTTGATCCGAGGATCGAATTCTGTGTCGTTGGTGAAACCGATGGTACCGCCCTTTTTGCAGGAGGTTCCATAGGGGACGATGATGGAGAGGTCGAAGGTTTTGGTCCCCAACAGCTCCTCTAGCGGGTTGGGGGCGAAGATCGTGGTTCCGGTGGTCTGGAACCCATTGAGAACCCAGACCATGTTGGTGCTGAAGAGGAACGGGGAGAGGATCCCGAGCCCCCAGGTTTGCACCGAGCAGGTCGGGGCGTAGATGGCCGTTTTGGTCGACACCAGGCTGTCGACCAGGGAGACGAGGGTCGTGGGTAGGAAGAACGTGGCGCAGGTGAGGCCTTCGAGGAGGTTGGGAACCTGGATGACGTTGTAACCGTCG
>Ga0307374_10006881_pt1 | contig 17632 bp, 8 predicted proteins | sample OX3MG_FD_202532 | JGI IMG/M metagenome (GOLD analysis project Ga0307374, IMG submission 202532) | Soil microbial communities from Risofladan, Vaasa, Finland - OX-3 | ecosystem: Environmental > Terrestrial > Soil > Coastal area > Acid sulfate soil | place: Finland: Risofladan, Vaasa | collected... | reverse complement strand
ATGGTAGGCCCGTGCGGGCTCGAACCGCAGACCTCTACCGTGTCAAGGTAGCGCTCTAACCAACTGAGCTACGGGCCTATAACTTCCGAACATTTTAGCACATCGGCCACAATCGTCATCCGCGGCCCTTTTACGCCGCGCGCTCCACCACCACTGCCGTTCCATACGCCAGCACTTCCGTGACGCCCTGCATGATTTCGTTCGCATCGTAACGCACGCCGATAATCGCGTTTCCTCCGCGCTCCGCCGCGTGCTCCATCAACAGCTCCAACGCGTCCTCGCGAGTTTTCTCGCACATATCCGTGAACAGCGTGATGTTTCCTCCCACAATCGTCTGCAGCGAAGCGCCAATGTTTCCAAAAATGCTGCGCGAACGCACAATGATCCCGCGCACCAATCCCAACGACCGCACGACGCGGTATCCCGGTAACTCGAACGCGTTCGTCACCATGCCCATATCCACTCGTCCGTTCACATTGCCTCCTTACTCCCTATGTCATTCCGAGCGAATGCGACAGCATTCGGCGAGCCTGCCTACCGCTTGCCGGCCTAGGCGGGCAGGCAGGGAATCTGTTTTTTCTTTTTCATGTTGATCGGAAACCTGACCACGATAACGCACATCACCGCTGCACCACCGGTATCTCCACGTTCGACGGATATTTCCTCGAACGATAAATCCGCTGCGTCGCCTTGATGTAATCACTCGCCGTCGCCTTGAAAATATTCGGCACAAATTTCTGCGGGTTGCGATCGATAATCGGAAACCACGTGCTCTGCACCTGCACCATGATGCGATGCCCCTTCAAAAAACAGTGATCGTTCGTGTGCAAGTCAATTGTGTACGGAGTCACTTGATTCGGCACAATCGCTTCCGGCTTTTCGAAGCTGTTGCGGAAGCGCCCGCGAAAAACGTCATTGGCGATCATCAACTCGTATCCGCCCATCGACGGCTCCGGCGCGTAATCCTCCGGATACACATCGATCAGCTTCGCCACCCAGTCGCTGTCGCTTCCCGTCGTCGACGCATAAAGATGCGCGACAATATCCCCTGCCACGCACACATCATGATCCAGCGGGCCCGTTGACCAGTTCACCGTGTCCGGCCGTGAATCCACAAATCGCTGATCCTCCACCAGCCATGTGTACCAATGGCTCCCCGGCCCGTATGTCTCCTCGATGGGACGATGACGGTACGGCACCGGATGCGCCGGATCGGAAATATAACTATCAAACGCCTCCGCTCCCGTTTCTTGCGGCGCATCGAACGACAATTTTCCCCCGCTCTGAAAATAAAGTTTCTTCGCCGTCACGTTGCTCTTCGGCGGCCACGCATCGAACGGTACCCATTTGTTCGTCCCAGTCTGAAACGTCAACGCCTTCTTGAACGGCAACTCGCCTTTACCCTTCAGCCAGTACGCAAACCATTTCGCCTGCACATTCGCGCGAAAATATTTGCTCGTCGCGCTTCCAAATTTCACCCGGCCCAGGCTTTCTCCATCGCTGCGCGCCCAGCCGCCGTGATTCCACGGCCCCACCACCAGATAATTCAGATGATTGGTGTCGTGTTTTTCCAGCGTCTCGTAAATTTTCACCGGCCCGTAAAAATCCTCCTGATCCCACCAACCCGCCACGTTCAAATTTGGCACCGTCAGATGCATATCCTTCAAATAGGGATAAAACGCCTGCTTTCGCCAAAAACTGTCGTAGTTCGGATGGTTGACGAAGTCTTCCCACGTCGGCAGCTCGCCGTGCAAATAATTCTTGTCCACGTTCCCAAGCGGCCCCAGCGCCAGATACCATTCGTATGTGTCGTATTTGTCGAAGTGAAAAATAAAATTCGTCTTGCCCGTCTCCATCATCGCCGCATATTCGAAGCCGTAGCTCAACCGGAAAGCGCCGTTGTGGTGGAAATCGTCGCCCAAAAACATATCCGCCGGCGACGCTTGTTCCGAAACCGCCTTCAGCGCCGGATGCGGCTCCAGCAGCGCCATCGCCGTCAACCAACCGCCGTACGAAATCCCCAGCAGCCCTGCGCGCCCATTATTGTTCGGCACATTTTTCAGCAGCCAGTCAATCGTGTCGTACGTGTCCGTCCCTTCATCAATCGACTTCGCATCGCTGCGATCGCGCTGCGGCCGTTGCATCACGAATTTCCCCTCCGACCCGTATCGCCCGCGAATGTCCTGCATCACAAAAATGTAGCCCTCCGGAATCATCTCCTGATAAATATTAAACAGCTTGCTGTAGCCCTTTTCATCGTCATTCGTTCCATACGGCGTGCGCGTGATCAGGAACGGCAGCTTCTCCGTCGAATTCTTCGGCACATAAATCTCCGTGTGCAGTCGAACGCCGTCGCGCATCGGAATCATCGCGTCCTGCTTCGTGTACAGCGCGCTCACGTCAATCAACGCCGCTTGCGCGCGCGCCCCGCGCACATGCAGCCAGCCCGCCCACGCTCCCGCAATTCCCGCCGCCACGCATAGCACCGCCGTGACGCACAAAATCACCGCAACCCTCGTTGCTCTCATCTTTCGCACCCCCGCAATTCCCGCCAAGATTAACAAGAAACTGTCTGGCCGTGTTGACATCAGGGTCCCGAAAGCGCCTCGCCGCGAGTTTGTCACCCCGCCTGCCCTGAGGCACGAAAGGAGCCGCCATGCGGCGAGTGATCTGCTTTTCGTTTTTGGGCCCCCGCTCAGGGTGTCAACAGAGCCAAACTGTCTCACAAATAGCCTTTCAGGGGGTCGGAGCCTGCCTGCGCAGGTAGGCTTTAGCTTGTGTGGCAACTCAAGAATCTTTGTGGGTCGTCGCTTCAGCGACGACATAAGCCCTGCCCTTCAGTGCGGCTTTTAGCCGCTGAAGTACAGCGGTTTGATCGACCCTCGCTCCTCATGTCGAGATCTTGTTGTGTGGCGGGTGCCCATGCCCGGTTTGTGAGCGTGGGGCTTTTCGTTCTAGCCTCACCGTCCGCCGCGTTTATTAAGGGCCACTTCCGCTTCCATCGAATCTCTCTTCAGCAGCTCTTTCCTGTTCTCCCTCAAATCTCTTCCGCTGCGCACCGTCGGATACGCCACCTTCGCGCCCATCAGCCCACGCCACAAAATGCGGTTGAACTTCGCCGAGTCAATATGATCTTCCACATTGAAATCGAATCCTCGCGTCTTCGCCGCCCAATACGCAGCACTGTGCCGCGGACTCGCGTAGGCGAAATCGTTGCCAGAAGTTTCCGCGCTCGCCGAAGTTGCCGCCGGCACCGGCAATTTGGTGCTCCTCAAAATCTGCGGAACAATCGCCGTATAAGTCCACGCGTGCGCTTCCGTAGTGAACACATCCGCCATGGGCTCGATCACGTCGTCATTGATTCCCATCGGCCCCATTCCCAAAATATCTTCCATAGTGCGCAGCATGTTCACGGTCGTGTAGTGCGTCGACACCACCGCGCCTTGCTTCACGTACGCACCCGCGATCAACGCCAGGCTGCGGTGCGCGTCCACGTGATCCGGCCCGTTCTGCGCGTCATCTTCCACAACAAAAACCACTGTGCTCTTGGCGAACGGGCTCTTCGCCACTTGCTCGATCAACTTGCCAATCGAGTAATCGTTGTCTCCCATCTCCGCTTCCACGGTACCCGTTCCGTCAATCGCGCCCGCGAAATCCCCAAAATGGTCGCGCCCCAGCCGCACCAGTTCCAGATTCGGCAGATTGCCATTCGCCACGTAACCCTGAAATTCCCGATCCCATTCCGTGTACCGCCAGTAATCGGGAAACTTCAAATCGAACCCGCGAAAATACGGATCCGTAATTTTCATCAGCGCCGGCTTGTCCGCAAACGCCACTTGCGTCTTCGAAGCGTATGGATCGCGAATCAAGGGTATGGGAGCCGCTCCGCCCTTCCGCGCGAAGTAGCGCTCGCCGTCCACAAAAAAGCCGTAATTCCGCACGCTCAACTTCGCTCGCAGCGCCGCGTCCCACAAATAACCCGTTCCCGCATCTCCGCCAGGCCCGTCCGGCGCGTCCACGTCCGCCGTTCCCGGCAGCAAATCCTTGTCATCCGGTGTGTCAGGATTGGCCGCGCGCCGGTCGGCCAGCCTCGCAAACCCCACGTTGATGTTCCGGTTGTCCCCTTCAAAATCGTATGTGAAGCCGCGGCCCGCATAGTTGATCGGAACCGTGTTCTCCACCATCTCCGACTCGCGCGCCGCCGTCGACCAGTTCCAGCCCTCCCCGCTCACGTCTCCGCTGTCGTAAAAATTGTCCAGGTCCACGAATTGCTCCGCCAGCCGGTGATGATTCGGACTGAGCGGTCGCGGCAACATCGTCAAATGTGGATCGCCATTGCCTTCAGGCAAATCCCCGAGCACCTGGTCGTACGTGCGATTCTCCTTGATGATGTAAATCACGTGTTTGATGTGCGCGCGCAAAAACGCCATCGTCTTTTTGTTCGCCGCGTGCTGTGCGTCGCTCACGTAATGATTGTTCTCCGCCACCTGCTTCGTCAGCGACGCGAGTTCGCTTTCGTGCGGCGTCGGAATCGTCTCGAACCCGCCCTTGTTGAGTTGCAGGATGTATTCATTTTGCGCGTGGCATGTGTCCAGCGCGTCCCGCGCGATGGAAGTCGTCCTTCGGCAACCTCCCGGATTCGGCCCCGGCACGCTCTTGTTGTTCACCACGTAAAGCATCTTCCCGTCGCGGCTCACGCTCACCGAACTCGGATACCACCCCGTCGGTATCAGCCCTGTCACCGCGTTCCTTGCTGGCGTGGAGGTTCGGTCTGTGAAAATTCCCTGCAGATTAGCCACCGCAATCGAATTCGCTCCGCCATTCGTCACGTAAAGAGTTTTTTCATCAGGCGACAGCGCCAAACTGTTCGGATTGCTGCCCATCAGCTTCTGCGGATTCGAGAAAATCGCGTGCGGCGCCGTCGTACTGATCGGTCCGAACCGCGAGCCCGACGTCGTATCAATCACCGCCACCTCATCATCTGTCGCTAGCGCCGCGTACAAATACTTTTGCTCGCGGTCCAAAATCATCTTGCCCGGCTCGCCCGGGACAGCAATCCGCGCCTTCACTTTCGGCTCGCCCGAAATGTCCAGCACCACAATTTGCCTGTCGCGCGGACTCGACACATAAGCCGTATCGTTTCCCTTCGTCACAATCCAGAAAGGAAACTCCCCGCCCGCCGCGCCCGCTTCTTTCGGATCGCTTTTCCCTGGACGCAAATCCAGCTCCACAATTTTCTTCCGCGCTGCCAGATCAATCTCGCTCACCGAATCATTTTCGAAATTCGCCACCAGTAACTTCTTTCCATCGGCCGTCACGCCAATCCCCGCTGCCTCCGGCTTCACGTCAATTCCCAATCCATGTGCATGCCCAAGCTTTATCGCTGGCGCCGCCTCCGCCCATTGCCCGTTCTGTTTTGCGAACACATGCACATCGTCATCCACGCCGCCCGATACGTAAAATTCCTCCCCATTCGGATTCCACGCCACGCCGTCAAACGTGTTCGGCACTTCCAGCGTCTGCAACTTGCGCGGTTTATCCGCCGTGGCGGACTCTCCCAGCGAAATATCAAACACGAAGACGTATTCGTTCGATCCACTCTTGATCTGGCGCCCAGACGCATCGTCCATCCGGTTGTATCCGCTTGTCAGCACCAGCAGCGTCGTTCCATCGGGCGAAACCGCCGTCGTCACTGGCTGCCCCGCCACAAACGAAGGCATCCCCGGCAGCTCGGGATTCAGCGGCACAAAAGCCGCTCCTCGCGCCGCCATCGGAGTTATCGTCATCCCCGTCGGCAGCACCTGGCTGCTTTCGAGCGACGGCATTTCCGCCACGCGCACAGGCCCGTAAACCCGGCCCGCCCGGGAGTGCGAGAAGCGCGCCCCATCATGCACGCCAAAATAAACGGCCAAAATAATGCCAACAACCAGAACCAAAATGCCGATCCCGCGCCGCCCACTCATTTTTCCTCCCTGCGTCTGTAGCTCACGTCCCGTTCGCGGCTTCTTGCGCGAACTGACGTGAGAACCCTGGTGCGCTCCCGGGGCACACTCGATGTCCTGGAAAAGCGTCGCCATTTTGTCACAATTTGCGCGCAGGCGCGCTTGGTTAGGATGGGTCTTTGGCAGAGTGGCCCGCCGCCCACTTTGCCTTTTTCGCCAAACTCCTGCGTCGCTCCACCGGCTCGCCAATCCCGCCGCGAAGAGTCTGGACATGAGTCTTAATCTGGCACCATTGTGCCGAAGCCTGTTTGTTTTGTGGGTCGCAGCTTCAGCTGCGACATAAACGCTCCTCTACGTCTTCTTCCTTTTGCGCGCTTCACCCGCGCGATGTAGTTGTCGCTTCTCTACCTCCTTAATGAGCTCACAATTCCGCCACCCGCTTCTCGAGTTCCCGCGCAATCTCCTCCGCATCCGCCGCAAACGTCACCGGCGCGCCAATCGTCACCTTCACCGCCCCGCGCGGCACCGGCTTCAGCCTCGAAGATTTTCCCGTCAGCCGCGCTTGCGCCAGTTCCCACAGCCCGTCGATTCGCACCGGGACCACCGGCAAATGCATCCGCGTCGCCAGCAATCCAATCCCACCGCGAAACGCCGCCAGCTTCCCATCCTTCGTCCGCGCGCCCTCGGGAAACACCAGCACGCTCCACCCGCGGTCGGCCAATTCCCCCGCGAACGCAAAACTCTCTCGAAATCCCGATTGTTTCGGCAGCGGGAACACATTAAACAGCGCAATCACCAAAAAATAATCCATGCGGTTCACCATTCGTAGGAAGAAATTCATCTCCCTCGACGGATGCCGCATCCCATACAGCCGCTCCGCTTCCATCGCCGTCGCCAGCCGGTGACGAAAAAACGCCGGCAGCGCCGCCAGCACGCACCCAATGTCCACGTACGTCACATGATTCGCCACCACCAATATCGGCCCGCGCACCCCACGCAAATTCTCTCTTCCGCAAATCTCTGGACGCGCCAGCAGCATCGTCGCCGGCCACGTCAGCGCGTAATAAACGCCCAGCCGTATCCACGTCACCGGCCATCGTTGCGCCCAGCGCGGAAATCGATAAGTTTTCGGCCGCGCCGACGGCTCGCGCAGCAATCGTTCCAGTTCGCCGACTGTCTTCGCTTCCGCGAATCTCGTCTCGCCCAAATCCACCTGATATTTTTCTTCCAGCGCGCTCATCAATTCCACGCGGTCCAGCGAACTCATCTGCAAATCGCGCTCCAGATCAGCATCCACTGACAACCGCGAATTCCCGCGCCGCATTACACTCGAAATCAAATCCGCGACTCCGCTCGCCCTTTCTTCTCCAACCGCCGCGCTCGCCGTTCCCAATTGCCGCGCGACGCTTTCGCGTATCCGCGGCAGCAGAGGCTTCTGCGTAGGCGTCCGCGGAAAATCCGGTTCCTCCCACACCATCCACCGGCGCATGCGCTGGTATTCAGCGAGCGTTTGATTCGCCGCGTCCACGATCGCCGCGGCATTCGCATCTTTTTCAAGCAGCAGCACCGCGCACGCCTCCGCATTTCCGTCGCGCTCGATTCCCACCACCACGCAATCGCGCACTCCCGCCTGCCGTCGCAGCGCCGCTTCCAAATCCTCTGGATAAACATTCATTCCCGCCGGCGTCACAATCACGTTTTTCCGCCGCCCCTTGAAAAAAAGATTCCCCTCCGCGTCCATCTCGCCCAAATCGCCCGTGCGAAACCATCCCTCCGCATCCGCCATCGCATCTGGCCTGCGTCCCTGCCAATATCCCGACGCCACATTTTCGCCGCGCACCAGAATTTCGCCTTCTGCGCTCAATTTAATTTCCATCCCGGGCAGCGCCTTCCCAATCGATCCCTTGCCCGTGCGAAACGGATGGTTCACGCTCACCAGCGAAGTCGTCTCCGTCAGCCCGTAGCCCTGAATCACCGCGTACCCCAGCCGCCGCCAAAAGGTCTCCACGCTCTCCGGCAGTGCCGCACCGCCCGAAATCAGTGCCCAGAACTTCCAGCCTAATTGTCCGTGCACGCGCCGGAACCGCCAGCACCGTTTCAGAAAATGCTCGCCATCCGCAGCCGCGAAATTCTTGCGAAATCTCTCGATGCGCCCCTCCGCTTCTACTTCTCGTTCCACTTGCCCTTGCAACGATTCGATCAGCCGCGGCACGCTCACCAGCGCCGTCACGCGTTCCCGCCGGATCGTCCGCGCCACTTCCGCGGGACTCAGCGTGTCCATGAAAATCACCGTCCCGCCCAGCAGCGGCGGAATGAACATGCTCATCAATTGCCCGAACACGTGGCTCAACGGCAGCAAATTCAAAAATCGCAGCGGATGCACAAATCTCTCGTAGCGCAAATATTCCTGAATTTGCGCCTCCAGCGGCTCGATGTTCGCCAGGATGTTTCCGTGCGTCAGCACCACGCCGCGCGGCTCCGCCGTCGTCCCCGAAGTAAATACAATTTCGACGGTATCGTTTCGCTTTACGTTTTTCGCGGCAATGTCGTTCGCGAAAACGCTCTGCGTCACCACGTGCCGCGCCGCAATTTCCTCCACGTCCTCCAGCGCGATCTTCCGTACTGGCACGCCACTCTGCAAACCAATCTCTGGCACATCGCGCGAGCCAATCAGGAGCTTCGCCTCCACGGTTTGCGCCACGCGCCCCGCGAACTCCGCGGTCGCCACGCGGTCAATAGGCACAACCACCACGCCCCGCAGCACGCACCCAAAAAACGCCGCAACCCATTCCGCGCAGTTGTCTCCCCACAGCACCACGCGCTCCCCCGGAGCGATTCCGCGTGCCGCCAACTCGCTCGCGAATCCGTGTGCCGTATCGGCAACGCGTCCGTATGACCATCGCTCCATGCGATAGCCGCGCCGGTGCGCCACCGCGACTTCCTTGCCGCGCCGTCCGTATTCATCCAGAAATTCGATCAGGGATTGCCGCGCCATTCAGAGGGAAGTTTCTCTCATTCGAGCCTGCTTGCAAAGCGTCACGCGCGCAAAACGCCGCGCAAAAAAAAGGCCCGGCGGCGGTAATCACCGCGCCGGGCTTTTTGTGAACTTGCTTTTGCCTCTACTGAGGATTTTGCGGAATCTGGGGAGTCTGTTTCGCCAGGTCCGGCTTTGTTGGAGGGGCGGCCGTCGCATCTGACGAATTCTGATACCGCGTCAGATACGGCATGAACGGCGTCACCTCAAAAGGCATTTTTTCCCGCGCCGAAAGCAATTGCACGGGCTTGGTCTTCACCAGGTCCACCGAGTCGTCCCATGAATCGAGTACGATTCGCGATCCCAGCGGCAGCGCCGCAATCTGTTCCACTTTCATGGGCTGCAGTGCCGGCGCCGCCTGAACTAATTGCGACGCCATGAACACCCGGTTGCCCAGATTCGCGCTGATCAACGACGGCAACTGTTTCTGTTCCGCCGCCACCTGTTTCAGGAAAAGTCCCGCGGTGCCAAGCTGATTCTTGTACGGCGAATTTTTCAGCAACTCCACCGCTTTCTTCGCCGCTATTTCCTCATCGCCTTGCGTGTTGCGGAACGACATGCGCTTCATCGTGTCTGCCGTCGAAACCATCGTTGTGTCGTTGAACGAGAACGCGTCCGGAAGCTGCGAGCCAGTTACTACCGCGCCAAGCTCGTGCGCCATGATGGCTGCCAAACTTGGTTCGTCGGGCAGCACGTCCAGCAAGCCCCTGCTCACCACGATTGTGTGCCCGATCGTAAACGCTTCCAAAGTCGACGTCAGCAGCACGCGGCAGCGTATCTCCGGCTCGATATCCAAATTGTTCGTCACTTCCAGGTTGTTCACCACCGTGCACAATACTTTGTCCACCGGTCCCGGAGGCGCCAGCAATCCGTTGCGTTGCAGCCTTTCAATCACATTGTCTTCGCCTTCGCGCTGCCACTCCCGTTCCGCCATCACCGGCGAAACGTCCTTCGACGCGTCCGCCTGGTCCTGAATCGGCTTTGCCGCTTCAATCTGCAGGTCGCTGAATTCCGTTTCCTTGTTCGCAAGCTTCAGGTCGTAGCCCCACAGCCGCGTTTGCGAGCGGTAACGTACATGCCCAAACGGAAAATCCTTCAAATCCGATTCCGCGCTGTAGATGTATGACGGAATCCACTGCCCCGGCGCCACGTTTGTCCGCCAGCTATCGAAGTGCAGGTTCCACCCAAACGTCCGCGATACGGGCACGAACACGCCGTTGAACCGCACGATGGAATAATCCTGATTTTCCACCCAAATGCGTCCCTGGAATCTCCCGTTTCCCGATTTCGGCAGCGGTATCACGTCGAACACCAGGCACTTCACCGATCCCAGAAATTCCTTTCGCACATAGTCGAACCGGTAATGTTGTTTGTCGAAATAAACGGGATCCACGAAAATCATTTGGAGGAAACCCGATGGCACGTAGGAATTTCCCAGCAGGTTGCCAACGGCTTTGATCGGATTCAGTTTGTGCTTCCATCCACTGTCGTCATAGGGAAGCATCGACCGGTCCACTACGCCTTTGCTTAACTCCGCCACTCCAAGGTAGTAGTGATCCTTAGCCGGCACCGAGCCCAGTTGCGCATCAGGACGCATGTCCTGAATGTAAGTTTCTACGATCGGGCTGTAATGCCGCAGCGTGGCTACTTCCTGATGCTCTCGCGCGATGATTCGGTCGATTACTTCGGCTTCCGTGTTCGCCTGGCTCGGTGTGATGACAAGATGCTCTGGCGTTTGCGCCGTTTGCGGCGGCTGAGTTTGCGCTGCTAATCCCGCCGCCAATACCAACCCTGCAGCCGCACCAAGCACGTACCTCAATCCGCTACCCATTGACCTCTCCCCCTCAATCGCAATCAGTACGCTAGCTCGAAGTCGATCCGCACGTTCGCCGGAAAGTCGACCGGCTGCCCGTCTTCACGAGCTGGTTTAAACCGGATCTTCCGTGCGGCAGCCTCCGCGTTTTGATCCAGTCCGTGGCCTAGGCCCTGTAATACGCGCACTACTTGCACTTCCCCCGACGCCTTGAAAACCACTTGCAACAAAACATCGCCCTGTATCTTCAACTGTCTTCCTTCTGCTGTGTACTCCGGTTTCGGCTTGAACAAAATTACCGGCCCTTCCTGGTGTGGCACCGCATTGGAAGTTTTTTTCACGTGCGGCCCATTCGTCGCTCGATCGTCGGCGAATACTCCCTGCTGCACTTTCCCGCCGTTCCGAACTCCGCCCGCGATCGCCGTGCCGTTCCCAAATCCCGCGCTCGCCACAACGCCCTGAACGCCTTTCGCGCCCCCGGTTCCGTTTCCTTTTCCGGGTCCAACCGGCATGTCAAATCCGCCCGCTGGCGCGATGTTCACTGGCTGCGTCACCTTCGCCTTCGAAGGCAATCCATCCGGGTCGCCAAATCCGCCCGTCTGCACGGGAGCCTTCGGCCGCTTCAAATCCGGTATCGCCGAACTCCCCAGCGATGTCGTCGGCTTGTCCGGCACCGCGCGCGCAAACACGTTTATCTGCGGCGCCTTTGTCAGATTCTTGCGGATCACCGGCTTCGACACAATCGGCTTGTCAAATACCGGCTCGATCATTTTCGGTTTCGGCGGTTCCGGCACCGGAACTGGTTCCAGCTTCGCCACTTCCACGCGCTTCACTGGCACAAGCTTTGGACGAACCTTCGGTTGTGGTTTCCATGCCCGGATCGGAGGTGCGGTAATTTCCGTGATCATGTATTGCTTCGCAACGTCCATTTGTTTGGGGAACAATAGCGGAACCCACAGCGCGCAGGCCAGCACCAAAAATTCCACTCCGAATCCGGCCGTAAAAGATCGCCAGCGCGGCTTCCCCGCTGTCAGCAGCGTGAAAGGCGCTTCGTAATTCGGATAACGTCCGTTCCCGTTCGACGACATTGATAACTTCCCCCGCGTCGGTACTTTTCCGGTTGACCTTATGACACTGATTGGCGCAAGCGACATTGTAGTACTGGGGCTAGCGGCTCGGTGAATAGTACGATTGTACCAGTCTGGAACTTGGTTGCCTTAAGCGATACTCCGAGCTGTGCCCTAGTCTTCCCCCTGTGGTAGTTTTACCGCACCTTTTATACAAATCTATACAACACGCAACCGCGCGCGCAGTTTCGTCCAGTTATCTCTCTGCAAGAATTGCTCCATACCCGTCTCTTGTCGCACATTTCCCAATTCACCTTTGCCAACTCATCTGAATACGCTTCTACTTCGTTGTCAATAAGGCGGCGAGGGTATAGCTGCCCGAAAAACTCTGCATGACCCTTAGGGCGCCGACGGTAATCCGGCCTCGAACCAACAGGTAAAGTTTTCATATCCCTGCCAATTCCTTCTGCCGCAACTACTTGGCTGAAAGAAATTACCTATTCTGAGCAAAAAAAGAGGAGGGCTGGAGTTAGGTACCGATTCTGCATTCCAGCCCTCCTGATCTGAACCCGTTCTTACCGGGTCTCGTTATTGTTGAGGCTCAACTAGTATGTACGCTGTCACATTGCTCTGGGCCGCCGGCCTCACCAGCAACAGCACAGGCTGGTTGCCAGTTCCCGCCATGGCCGCGCGGAAGTCTGCCATGTTATTGACAGCCTTATGGTTAACCTCGATTATCACGTCGCCTCTCTGTAGCCCAGCCTCCGCTGCCGCACTCGACTGGTCCACCGAGTCCACCACCACTCCATGCGCCGCACCAGACAGATTCAATTGTTGAGCAATCTGTGGCGTAAGATTCTCCACCTGCACGCCTTCCAGCGCTTTGCTGCTGTTTTTCCCGGAACCACCCTCTCCTAATGCGGAAGTGGATGTTCCGCCCTGTTCCGGCAGTTCGCCCAGCGTCACCGACACTTCAGATGTCTTCCCGTCACGGAAGATCTTCAACTGAACTGGCGTGCCCGGCGCCGTGCTGGCAATGCGCGCCGTCAAGTCTCCCGAGCCATTGAGCGCTTCTCCGTTCAAACCGAGAATGATGTCCCCGCGCTTGATTCCGGCTTTCGCTGCGGGGCTACCCGCGGTCACGTCGCTCACCAATGCACCTGCCCCTCCGCCGTTATAGTTGAACTCTTTCGCAAACTCGGGCGAAAGATCACGGATGTAAACGCCCATGTACCCGCGCTCCACCTTCCCGTGCTCGATGATCTGCTCCATGACGTTGCGCGCCATGTTGATCGGAATCGCAAATCCAATTCCTTCGTTTCCGCCCTGGCCACCCATCGACGAACCACTCGAGATAATCGCCGTATTGATTCCCACCAGGTTTCCGTGCAGATCAATCATCGCTCCGCCCGAATTTCCCGGATTGATCGCCGCATCGGTTTGAATGAAGTCCTCATAGGCTTGCTTGCCCTGTTCCTGCGTTTCCAGTCCAATGCTGCGGCCAGTAGCGCTTACGATTCCCATCGTCGCCGTTTCCCCGATTCCAAATGGGTCGCCAATCGCGAACACCACGTCGCCCACCTGCAATTTAGAGGAATCGCCGAGTGCAATCGTCGGCAGTCCCGTCGCGTCAATCTTCACCACCGCGATATCCGTCAGCGGATCCGTGCCCACCACTTTTCCTGTGTAATTCTTGTTATTCCATACCACCTTGATGTTCCCGCCATGCGCCACCACGTGATTGTTCGTCAGTATGTAACCATCCGAATTGACGATCACGCCGGAACCCAGGCTCGTTTCCTTTTCCGTTTGCGGCCTCGCCCGTCCGCCGAACTGATTCCCGAAAAATTGCTGGAAAAATGGATCGTTGAAGAACCCCGGCATATTCTGCTGCACCTTGATCACTTTCGTCGTGGATATGTTCACCACCGCAGGCAACGCCGGCCGCACCACCGAAGCAAATCCATTGGTGAAGCTTCCCAAACGAATCGGATCCACATTCCCCGCCAGCGTCAGCGGTACTTTTGGCGCGCCCAGCACGTTCTGCCCGGCCCACCGCACCGCCCACGTGCCTAAAAACGCTCCGGCGACCAGCGCAACAATCAGTAAGCCCGCCCCCACCCATTTCCGAACCTGATACACTTCGTTACTCATGTGACTTCATCTCCTTTTTCACTTTCTCGCGGGCGCAAGGGCCCGATGAATTAGACGTCCCAAAAATGCAAAAGTGTTTCGATAAATTGCGGCTCAACAACAAGCCGAAAATCTTGATGTCGCTGCGCTTCCAGCTTGCAGGATAAATGTTGATTCGTTCCGGTTTTTATTTGCGGTGGCGTCATACAACACCAGCTTCAGGCCGTTTTTCAGCCCACAAGCCCATATTTTACTGCCGAATTCTTGCCCCTCAACTTTAAAATTGCCGGAAAGTTTCTGACCGGCGGCCTACCCAAAATTAGATGCACTTTTGCGCCTCCGCGTTCAGCCGCTTGCGCCTCGCCTCGCGATTTGACAGAATGGCCGCCGCTTTAGCCGCGCTCACGAAAGTGGAGGACCCAAAAATGATTCGTAAAGTTTCCGCGCCCGCTCTCGTCGTCACTTTCTTTTTCATCGTCGGCATCGCCTTCGCCGCCACCGCGAATAATCGTCCCGCGCCTCCTCCCTCCGCGAACGACGCTTTACTCCCGGCGCTCTCCTCCATCGCCGGCCATGGCATGTTGGACAGTCACGCCTATCCCGAACTCGAGGATTTGTCCGACGACGTCGGCGCCCGCGTCACCGGCTCGTCGCAATGCAACGCTGCCATTCAGTGGGGCCTCGACACCATGAAGAAAATCGGCCTGCAAAATGTCCACGCCGAACCCTGGCAAATTTTTCGCGGCTGGACGCGCATTTCCGCCGACGCCGAAATCATTTCGCCCGCTCCCCACAAACTCATGGTCGATTCCATGGGTTGGGTCGGTTCCACTCCCGCCGGCGGCGTTGACGCCGACGTTGTCACCGTCAACGTTTACAATCTCCAACAGGAGGAGGAGCAAAATTCCGCCAACTGGCGCGGCAAAGTCATCATGGCCGTGCAGCAGGGCCCGCGCCCCGAAAACGGCATGGCCGCCTTCGCCCAGTTCGGCCCCTTCCTGAAAAAAGCCCATGACGCAGGCGCTGTCGCCGTCATCGGCGGACAGGGCGGCGGAAAATCCCAGGGCATGCACCTCACGCATACCGGCGCGCTCGGCTTCAACACGTTTTACGACATTCCTGTCGTCAGCATCGCTGCGGAAGATCAGGAGATCCTCGAGCGTCTCATCGCTCACGGCAAAACCGTCCGTCTCCACATCAACGTGCAAAACAAAGTCACCGACGGGCCAGCCAACACCGCCAACGTCGTCGGCGAAATTCCCGGCACCGAGCATCCTGAACAAATCATCGTCGTCGGCGGCCATCTCGATTCCTGGGATCTCGCCGAAGGTTCCACCGACGACGGCGTTGGCGTCGCCGCCACTCTCGGCGCAGCCGAAGCCATCGTCCGCTCCGGCTTCAAACCGCTCCGCACCATTCGCTTCGTCCTCTTCACCGGAGAAGAGGAAGGCCTTCTCGGCTCGCTTGCCTACGTAAAAACTCACAAAGCCGACATGGCCAATCACGTCGCCGCCGTCATTCTCGATAACGGCCAGGGCCCCGTCACCGCGCTCAACATGGGCGGCCGCGACGACCTCGTTCCCGCCGCCTCCGAATTCGCCGCCACGCTCGACGCCTTCGGCAAAATCACCGCCGACGACAAAACCGAATTCGGCACCGACGCCGGCCCCTTCATTCTCGCCGGACTCCCCGGCATCAATCTCGATCAAGACTCGCCCGAATATCGCTACACCCATCATTCGCCCGTCGACACCTTCGACAAAGTCGACGAAGCCGTCCTCGATCGCGACGCCACGGTCCAGGCCCTCGTCGCTTTCTGGATCGCCGATCGTCCCGAGCGCCTCGCCTCTCCGTGGCCGCCGGCCAAATCCGCCGAAATGCTAATCAAGAATCACGACGACGTTTTCCTAAAACTCTTCGGTCTCTGGCCCTTCGGCAATTAAGCGCTCAGCCGTAGCCCCAGACACCACTCACGTCGCTCCTTCTTTTTTGGAGTGCGGCGGCCTGTCTATCGCCTGCCCGCCGTGGTTAATGTGTCATCCTGAGCGCAGCGAAGGATCTCGCCTCGATGCCGCTTCGCGCGCGCAACGTTTTCGTAGGGTCGCTGCTTGCTTGTCCTGTGTTTTTGTTGTCACCCCGACCCCGGCGCTGGAATTGCGCCTGCTTGTAGCTCGCGTCCCGCCAGCGCCGTACTTGCGCTGGCTGACGTGAGGCTTTCACTTTCGCCCTTGCCGGTTCCCCGTCTCCACGCACCTCTGCGGTTCATGTGTCATCCTGAGCGCAGCGAAGGATCTCGTTTTGACGCCGCTTTGCTTTTGCCAGCATGCGTCAGCGCCAACCTTACCCGCCCACCGAGACGCGTTTGTCATTTCGAGGAGCCACGCGACGAGCAATCTGCTGGGCTTTTCCTCGCCGAAACCCGGACCTTTCTTTGTAGGTCTTCGTTGGCTCCTGTGCAGCTCACTCACGCGCTGGAATTGCGCCTGTCTGTAGCTCACGTCCCGCCAGCGCCGCCCTTGCGCTGGCTGACGTGAGGCTCTTGCTCGCGATTTGTTCGTCTCCGCTTTTCTGAGTGAGGGATATGGTTTCGCCTTTGCCTTTGTGGGTGCCCCATCCTGAGCGGGTTTTGCGAAGGGTGGGGATTTTCCTCGCACACACCTCAGACTCTCTTTGCGGCCATCACCTCGCCACTTCGCGGCGCCTCTCTTCGCATGCTTTCGCCCTTGTGCGTGGCCCAGCTCGCCGCCGCTTTGCCTTCACCCGCATGCCCCATCGCAACGACCTTGCCCGCTCACCGAGACGCGTTTGTCATTTCGAGGAGCCACGCGACGAGGAATCTGCGGGGGTTTTTCCTCGCAGAAACCTCAAACTTTCTTTGTGGCCTCCGTTTGGCTCCTGTGCAGCTCACTCACGCGCTGGAATTGCGCCTGTCTGTAGCTCACGTCCCGCCAGCGCCGCCCTTGCGCTGGCTGACGTGAGGCTCTTGCTTTCGCCCTTGCCGGTGCCGCATCCTGTCTGCGAATTTTGCGAAGTGAGCGGTGTTTGCGAAGCGCGCCTTTTGCGCTCTGGATGCTTCTGCGAAGGGTGGGGATTTTCCTCAATAGCAGTCGCGTCAGTAGCGTCAGGGCACGGTTTCAACCGTGCCGCAACTCGCCTTACCTTAATTCTCTTTCCTCTTTGCGCGCTTTCTGCGCAAATCGCCGTCATGCTTTCTATGTTGTGCCTCTATTTTCCACAGTCACCACCCTTTGCCTTCTCGCCAACATCGGCTCATTCTTTTCTCAAGAGCAACCGAAGCACGTGGTCCGCAGGCCTTGCGCTAAGGCTCCCTAAAACTAAATCCAAGGAGATTCACCATGGCAACCAGAACCGCCACGCGGCCGTCGGCGCGGACTGCCCACGCCAAACGCACGTCCCACGCTTCTCATCTTTCCCATCATCAACGCAAGTGCGTCATCTGCCACCATCCCGACCGCGAAACCATCGAGGAAATGTTCGTTCACTGGCACAGCCCTTCCGCATCCATCGCCGCTACATGCTTCCCGACCGCTCCACCATCTACGATCACGCCCACGCCACCGGACTTTTCGCCAAACGCCGCCGCAATCTGCGTTACGCCCTCGAAAACATGATCGAGCGCGCC
>Ga0307374_10006880_pt1 | contig 17641 bp, 17 predicted proteins | sample OX3MG_FD_202532 | JGI IMG/M metagenome (GOLD analysis project Ga0307374, IMG submission 202532) | Soil microbial communities from Risofladan, Vaasa, Finland - OX-3 | ecosystem: Environmental > Terrestrial > Soil > Coastal area > Acid sulfate soil | place: Finland: Risofladan, Vaasa | collected... | reverse complement strand
ATCCTGAGCAGTCCGCTGCCCGAACCGCCGATCATGAATGGCGGATACGGATGCTGCACGGGCCGCGGATTATTGTAGGCCTTGTCGATATTGAAATAGCGTCCATGGTGAGTCGGCGCGTCCTGCGTCCACATCGCCTTGAGCACCTTGATCGCTTCGGCCAGTTGCGCGAGGCGTTCGGGATTGGTGCCGTACGGGTAGCCGTGAGCCTCATATTCGTCGCGCTTCCATCCGGCGCCCAAGCCGAGGATCAGCCGCCCGTTGCTGACGTGATCGAGGGTCGTGGCGATCTTGGCGAGCATCGGCGGCGACCGGAACGAGACCGCCGCGACCGAGGGCGCCAGGCGTACTTTGCTGGTCACGGCGGCGATCGCGGTGAGCGTCGTGAAGCATTCGAGCTGCGGCGTTTGCGGTTGTCCCAGCGGGGTGAAGAAGTGATCGTTGATCGACACCGAGTAGAAGCCCCGGGCCTCGGCGTCGAGCGCGGCCTGCTTGGCCTTGGCGAAGTCGCCGGTCGGCAGAAACAGGCCGAATTTTATCTCTCGCGTCATGTTTACTCCAATTGTTACGGCGCCGGCCGCGTGCCCTGCCACGCGAATCGCCAAATGGCTATTGCCGCGCTAATTACTGATTCGCGATTACTATTTCAATCGCCCCGTGCGAAACGCGCCTTGCCACGTACGCTCATGGCCGCACCTCGAGCACCACGTTGAACGGAGTCTCGGTTGCCCGGCGGAACCTTGTGAAGCCGGCCTCGGTAACCACATCGCGCAGGCGTTTCTCGCCGGCCTGCGCTCCCAGCGCCAGACCAACTTCCTGCGCGAGCGAGGCCGGTGTGCAGACCATCGTGGAAACTCCGTACATAAAGCATCCGCGCGGATTGAGGTTACCTTCAACGGTGTCTTCGGCGTAAGGCTCCACCAGCATCATAGTCCCGTCGGGCTTCAGAGCGGCGCGCGTGTGCGCGGCGGCGCCTACCGGATCGCCCATATCGTGCAGGCAGTCGAAGTAGGTAATCAGGTCATAGTCAGTACCGCTAAAAGTCTTCGATGAGGCGACTTCGAAGATCGCGCGATCGGCGACGCCCGCCTCACGGGCGCGCTGGCGTGCGATCTCGATCGAAGGTCCGTGATAGTCGAAGCCGTAAAAGGTCGACTTCGGAAAGGCCTGAGCCAGGATTACGGTTGACGACCCACGGCCACACCCGACGTCCGCGGCTTTGGCGCCACTCTTGAGCTTGGCCTCGACGCCCTCCAATGCCGGTATCCATGCGGCGACCAGGGCGGCGTTATAGAGCGGTCGAAAGAAGCGCTCGGTCCCCTCAAACAGAATCGGATCGTGTTCGTGCCACCCGATACCTTTCCCGGTCTTAAAGGCTTCGGCGATTTTCGGCTGAACGCGCGCCGCGGCAATCACGGTGGAAAATGCGCCCGCGATGAAGAACGGACTGTGCTCGGCCGTCAACGCGACGGCATGCTCGGCCGGCAACAGATATTTGCCCGAGGCCGGGTCGTACTCCACGTAGCCGCTCGCCGCCTGGTTGCCCAGCCACTCCCTTACGTAGCGCTCCGCGGTGCCGCTTTTGTGCGCGAGTTCGGCCGCGGTCAGCGGCCCCGCTCCGGCCATCGCCCTGTAGAGGCCGAGCCGCTCGCCGGTGAAGCAGAGCAACGCGGTAACCGCCGCGCCCATGTCGCCGAAGGCCTTACCGATAAACGCCTGTAATTTTGCTTCGTCGATTGCTGCCATCATGTTATCCCCAAAGTGAATGCGTGAAATAGCACAGGCTTCGACGGTAATTCCAATGTAAGTCGAAAGGTTGCCCAGGTTCACCTTTTACAGCCTTGGAACACGCCCGCCGCGACGTTTGATTGACATTCGAAACATCCCGCCGGATAACTTGAGCAGGGAATTAGTCGTACAGATGGCGGATGCACGGGACCTCGCGATCCCATTCTTCTCCCGGCCGGTATTCGCCTGGCGCCATATCCAGGCGCATTTACGGCTACGATTGAACCCGTGATGGCCAGGGCTTCGTGCGGGCTTGCGAACAACGAAATGCGACAGCGGCCGGCTGCGCGCGACGCCGGCACTGGAATGCGAACAGAGTTAATCTGATCGAGGTCACGCCAAATGCGAAACCTTATCGAAGCGCACAACCGGGTCAAGGATTTTGATTGGGATCCTTCCTACGTGACGAAGCCCGTTTGGTATCCGACGAAGTACAAGATTCCGGCCAAGACCAAAGATCCGTTTCGGCATCTGGTCCGCGATTATCTTTCGATGGAAGAGGAGAAAGATAACCGCCAGTACGGATCGATGGAAGACGCGCTGGCCCGCGGGCAGGCCTCATCACAAGCCCAGCCGCGGTGGATGGAAATCATGAAAGCGGTGCTGCCGATTTTGAATTTTGGCGAGTACGCCGCCATGAAATGCACCGGCCAGCTAATCGATACGATTGCCAATGCCGAACTGCGCCAGGGCTATCTCGCCCAGATGCTCGACGAGGTGCGCCATACGAACCAGGAGGCCTACCTCATGCGCTACTTCGCCAAGCACGCCGCCGACTCCGAAGGATTTGCGCAGGGTTTCAAGCTGCGCGGCACCAATATGTTCAATCGCGCGGGGCGCGCGGCGTTCGAGACTTTCTTCGTCGGCGATCCGATCGAGGGGGCGCTCAACCTGCAGGTGGTGGCCGAAACCGCCTACACCAATCCGATCTTCGTCGCACTCACCGAAATCGCCGCGTCGAACGGCGACCAGGTTACGCCGTCGGTGTTTCTCAGTATTCAATCCGACGAGTCGCGGCACATGGCGAATGGCTATTCGACGTTGGCTGCGGTAATCTCCAATCCCGATAATCTGCCGGCGCTTCAAATCGATTTCGATCGCGCCTTCTGGCGCCAGCACGCCTTCATCGATCCGTTCGTGGCCACCGTGTGGGATTATTTCCAGACCAACCGCACGACCAGCTACAGTGAGAAATGGCTCGAGTGGATCGACGCGGACTGGATCGGATCGTATATCGAGCGCCTCGCGCCCTTTGGCCTCAAGGTTCCGCGCGACTATGAGACCGCGCGCGAACGCGTTCCGTGGCTTGGCCATACGGCCGCGATGGTTGCGTTCGGAGCGTGGCCGCTACAGTTCTGGCGCTTCGATCCGCTCACGGCGCAAGACATGGACTGGTTCGAACTAAAGTATCCCGGCTGGCACGGCCATTACGGCAAATTCTGGGAAGAGTACGGCAGGCGCTGCGACCCGCGCGGCGGCGAATTGGCGCTGTCGCTTTTCCCGAGCCTGCCGCCGCTATGCCGCGTGTGCCAGATGCCGTGCGTCTTTCCGCGCATCGATATATCGACCTGCCGGGTGCGCGAGTTCGAGGGCAGGAAGCATGCATTCTGCACCTCCGCATGCGAGTTGATCTTCAACCAGGAGCCGCATCGTTACCTCGGCTACAAGACTTTCTATGAACTGTTTGACGGTTACGATCTGGCCGACTTCATCGTCGAAAACGGACTGCTGCGGGCCGACGGCAAAACGTTGATCGCGCAGCCCTGGCTGAATCAGGAACACATGTGGACGATCGACGATATACGCGCCGTCCGCTATGAGATTCGCGATCCCTTGAGGACGCACTAATGAGTACTGTCGCATCGCCGCCGCGCGACTTTACCTACATCAAGCCGCGCAAGCGCCGGCTCTCCGAGTACGAAGCGGTAACTTGCTATACGCAGCCCGACCCCAACGTATTCGACCGTCAGGGATGGTACCTGCTCACTCCCGAAGGGCGCGCGGCATGGAGGCCCGAATCGACTCGCCTGCAGCATCCGCACTGGTATGATTTCCGCGATCCTTCGGGGACCTGGCAGCGCAGCTATGTTAAATTGCAGGCCGAGCAGGAACGCGCGATCGAGCGCACCGTCGAAGACGCGGCACTTGCCGGCGTTCTGCGTGATATCGATCCGGTCTGGTTGCGCGAGATCATCGGTATCCATTACCGCGTATGGTCGTTCTTCGAGTACGGACTGTTCCGCGCCTTCTCGCGCGCCCAGCGCGAAGCGCTCGCCGACACCCTCGGCAACGCGCTCTGCTTCGAGGCCGTCGATCGCATCCGGCACGCGCAGTCGACGGTGCTCTACCTGCTCGAACTCGAATCCAATGTCGAAGGATTCAAGGATGATGGCGCCAAGGAGCATTGGATGACTGCCCCGGCGTATCAGCCGCTGCGCCTGCTGGTTGAATCGCTGATGGCGACTAGCGATTGGGCCGAGTTGGCGTTTGCGGTCAACCTGATTATCGATCCGATTACTACTGAGATTGGCGTGAGCCGGCTGGTCCGCCTGCACGGTCCGCATCACAACGATCCGATTACGCCGGCGATTATCCTGACGACCGAGCGCGATCGCCGCCGCAACCTGGCCTGGACCGAGGAGCTGGTGCGCATGACGGCCGCGCCCGGCGCAGCGCATGCCGAGGAAAACCGCGTCGTGATGCTGAACTGGATCGCTCGCTGGACGCCTATGGCAAACGCCGCCGCCAGGGGATTCGCGCCGCTCTTCGATAGGTTCGCGCCAGGTGCGCGCTCGTTCGGCGACGAACTCGCCGCCGCCAGCATTACTCAGTCGGCGCTGATCGATTCGCTGGGATTGATGCGGGTGGGCGGCAAATGAGTGCGGTGGAAGCGCGCAAGGATCGCGGACGCGCCGTGCTCGTGGTGCTCATGAAGGGCGACGAGGCCGACGCGACCATCAGCGTGGTGCGCGACGATATTCCCGCGGCGACGATCGAGGATCACGGCACCTTCTGGCAGATCGCCGCGCAAGGCGAATTGGTAATCGATCTGAAGCGCGTTGGCGAGGAGCTGGGTCGCGATATCGATCTCGGTCAATGGCTCACGATCATGACGACGTATGTGGGCCGCGTCGCGGTTGAAGAGGGAACGTTTCGCATCACCTCCGATTTGCTCGATCTGGACCCGTCCGCGATCTGACGGGATTCGAGTGGATCGCAATACCTTCAAGGCCAGGCTCGAACCGAGCGGCCGGGAGTTCCTGGTTGGCGCGGACGAATCGATTCTCAATTGCGCCCTGCGCCAGCGTATTCTTCTGCAGTACGGATGCCGCAACGGACGTTGTTCCAGTTGCAAATATTTCCTGATCGAAGGCGACGTCGATTTCGGCAACGCCTCGCCATATAGCTTGTCGGAAAGTGAGAAAGAAGAAGGTTGGGCGCTGCTCTGCCAGGCGCGCCCGTTGTCCGACCTGGTCATCCGCGACCAGGACGTTTCCGATCGCGACCCTTTGCCGCTCATCTCGCCCGAGAGTCGATCCGCGGAGGTCGCGACGGTGCGCCAGATGACTCCGTCACTGTGGGGATTTCAACTGGCGCTCGATCGCGCGCTGCCGTTCTATCCGGGACAGTATATCGAGATCGAAATTCCGCATCGGCCCGGCAGTTGGCGATGCTACTCGATCGCCAGTTCGCCGGCGCGGCCCGATCGGATCGAACTCGTCGTCAAGCGGATCGCGGGCGGCGCGCTCTCGGGCAGCCCCGGCTTTTTCAAGCCGGGCCTTAGACTCGAAATCCGCGGACCCTACGGCGATAGCTATTTGCGCGCAAGCGACCGCCCAGTAATCCTCGCGGCAACCGGTTCAGGCGTGGCGCCGATAATGTCGATGCTTCGCGCGTCGGCCGACGTGGAAGAATCGCGACGCTTCGAGTTCTACTACGGCGCGCGTGACCCGGACGACCTGATCTTCCGTGACGAGCTTGAAGCACTGAAGCGGCGTATGGCGAATTTCTCGTTCCGCCCGGCTCTATCGGCGGCTACCTCACACGGCGCCTGGGGCGGCCGTAGCGGGCGTATCACGCATGCGATCCAGCGCGAAGTATCTGATGCCAGTCCCTACGACGCGTATATCTGCGGCCGACCCGAGATGTGCGAATCGGTCGCTCTCCTGCTGCTCGCCAAGGGTATCAGCGAGTCGCGCATCTTCCGCGACGATTTCTTCCCGGCCGCCTGAACGCTGCTCCGGCCCGACGCGCGCATCCGCCTGCGTTACGGCGACCAGCGATCGAAGTCAAAACCTTGCGGCAATTGCACGAAGACCACTCGCGCCGGTCCCTCGATGACGCGCGTGGTATGCCCCTTGCCCGACAGATCGTCGGCGATAAACGCCTGGCCCGGCATGCAGCGGCGCTTTTGATTATCGCTTGTGCCGACCTCGAGGATGCCGGTCAGCACGATCACGATTTGGCTGGCTGGTGCATGATGCCAACTCTGGTCGAGCCCCACCGGCAGTTCGACAAAGCGGATACTCGATGAAGACCATGCGTTGGATTGCAGGATGGTGTGCCCGAACGAATCGGGCCGCGGCTCGGTGATTGGAATCTCGACTTCCTGAAAGCGGGACTCGCCTTCGGGCGTAGCGAAAAATCGTGTGACCTTCATAGCTTCCTCTTACTTCTGCTTGAGTCGGGCGCCAGTCGCGGGCGACTGCGTATCGGCCATCTTCGTGCCCGGCTCGTAATAGCGCCGCGCCCAGATTCCCGCATAGGGTTCGTCGTCGCCCGGCATCCGCCAGGTCGTGACAGTAGCCTTGGCCGAATCGATTCCGATCAGTGCGCGCGGTTGATCGCGTGTTTCGCTCAGGTAGTAGTCGGCCGAGCTCTCGTCGATATAGCGGCAGGCGATGCGCCGATAGATATCGTCCCACTGGCGATCCTGGCCGACCTCATAGAGCAGTTCGGCCGCACCTTCGAAGATTACCTTGCGGTAGCGTCCGATATCCTCGTCGATCGTCACGGCGACGCGCTTTTCGCCGTGGATATTCTTCAGAAACGCGGAATGCTTGCGCGGCGTGATCAGTATCCGCCCGCCCTCGAAAATGAACCAGACCGGCACCACCGAGGGCGCGCCGTCGGCCCGCACCGTCGCGATCCGCGCCAGATGGCCCGGCTCGGCCAGAAATGCCGCCATCTCGGTGTTGGATAATTTGGGCATGCTTCAGCTCTCCGTCAGGAATTCGTGCCGCGCCGTCCGCCGGCGCCGGTCGCGGCGCGCCGTACACTCATGTGGCTATTTGCCAAAGGCGGCGGTGATCAGTTCGGTATCAAGATACTCAGTCACTTCCGCAATCTTGTTATTCGCGATGCGAAATACATGGCAATAGGTATTGTTGTAGGATTTGCCGCTCTTCGCCTGCGCGCGCCCATGCGCCTGCATCGCGACGTAGTCGCCGTCGGCGATCAGATTGTCGGGCGTGACCGCGATACCGCCCTCGATCTGCGCTGAAAGCGGTCCGAGCAGGCGATTGATCACTTCGGCCTTGCCGTTGTAGAGGCCCGAATACTTGCTGGTGCCGATGATCGTGTATTTGACGGTGTCGGCGAGCGTACCCAGAAAGGCTTCGTGATTGCCCTTGGAGAGTTCGGCAAACATGTTACGAATCAGCTCTTTATTTTCCGCTGCTGCCATGATCTTTACCTGCGCGGGTTGATTGCGAGGCGCGTACCCCGCGGCCGGACGATACTCCGGGCGGGTGCGAATCGTCAAAGCGATTGCGCTTGGGCGCGCGGCTGGCTGGCCCTTACTCGGGAATGAACGACGGGCTGCCGGTCTTGGCGGTCTGCCCGCCGTCGGCGACAAATGCCGCGCCGGTGACGAACGAGGCCAGGTCCGAGGCCAGGAACAGCACCACGTTCGCCATCTCCTCGGGCCGGCCCAGGCGGCCCATCGGGATCACGTCGTTGAAGCGCGCGACCAGCGCTGGCTGGGCGGCGGCGGCGAGCAGCGGCGTGTCGATTGCGCCGGGGCAGATGCAGTTGCAGCGCAGGCCGAAGCGCGCGTATTCGATCGCGACCACCCGCGTCAGATTGACCACGCCGGCCTTGGCCGCGTTGTAGGCCGGAATTCCATAGTCGGCGTAGAGCCCCGAGATCGACGCCGTGTTGACGATTGCGCCGCCGCCCTGCGCCTTCATTACCGGGATCGCCCGCTTGATCGCGCGGAAGACCGCTGTGAGACCGACCTCGAGCGTCGCGTTCCAGACCGCGTCGTCGATTTCGCCGGTCGGGGCGGCGACCTTGCCGGTGCCGGGCATCGCCGGCAGGCCAAAGGCGTTGTTGTGCAGGAAGTCCAGGCGGCCGAACTCGCGCGTGGTATGCGCGATCATCATATCGATATCGGCCGGCCGGGTGACGTCGGCGACGATGGCGATCGCTTTGCCGCCGGCCGCCTTGATCGCGGCCGCGACCTTGTTGGCATTCTCGCCGTTGATATCGGCCACTGCGACCGCGCCGCCGCGGCGTGCGAAGCCGATCGCCGTCGCACGCCCGATTCCTGATCCCGCACCCGTGACCAATCCCGCTTTGCCATCAAAACGCATGTATTCCCCTCCAAAGCCTATCGCGGCGCTAGATTAGCAGTGCGCCGCCGTCGACCGTCAACGCGAGATCGGTTGCGCGATCACATCCCGCTGATCAGCTCGAGGATCGTCCCGTCGGGATCCTTGAAGCAGACCACGCCGATCGTCGCGCCGCCGGGTCCGGCGATCTTTTTCAGCGGTGCGACGAATTCGATCTGCCGCGCCTTCAACTCCGCGTAGGTCCGATCGATATCATCGACGGTGAACGCAATGCGGCAGATGCCGGTGTTATTCAGGGTCGGGTACGGCTGGCCCTGGGTCGGCGGATCGATGAATTCGACCAGGTCGAGCACCGGCGCGTTGGCGTCTTCGCCCAGCCGCATGAAGACGCCGCGTAGTTTCTTCGCCTTGAGCCCGAGCGCGTCGCCGACGCTCGGATCGTCGAGCACGAAGTCGTTGACCTTGGTGAAGCCCAGGTCCTGGTAGAACTTGATCGAGCGCTCCATGTTCCGGACGCAGATATTGACGTGAAATAGTCGCTGCAGCATTGGTCCACCTCAACCCCGATCTATCTCATCCGCGCAAATCTTCAACCCAAGCGGCGTTATCCGCCGGCGCGGATTCGCGTGGCCATCAGCTCGCCGATCATCACGGCGGTCAGATGCGTATTGGCGCGCACGATTTCCGGCATGATCGAGGCGTCGATCACGCGCAAGCCCTCGACGCCGATCACGTGGCAGGCCGGATCGACGACCGCGCGCGGATCGCTCGCCGCGCCCATCCGGCAGGTCCCGGCCGCATGCTGCACGTCGAAGCAATTGGCCATGATCCAGTCGTCGGTGGGAATCGCGGAGGCGCCCGGCCGCGGGTCGTTGTCGGCGATCGTGCGGCCCAGGCCGACCGCGTCGGCGATCGCGCGGATCGCCGGCTGCGCGCCAATTTCGATCAGCCGTCGCGCGGCGTCGCGCATCCGGATCAGATCGCGCGCGTCGGAGAGCATGCGAAAGCGAACTTCCGGATCGATCCGCGGGTCGGCCGAAGTGATCCGCACGGTGCCCCGCGAAAAGCTCTGGTAGACCGCCGCCCAGATATGCCCGTGCGCCAACGCTTCGGGCTTCGCGCCAAGCAGATTGTAGGCGATGAAGATCATGTCGTTGGCGCCGGTCCCCGCGACGCCCGAGCTGTAGCGCACGCAGCAATTGGTATGGCGCGAGCCGAGTCCGGCGGCGCGGGCTTCGGGTTTCAGCGCAAGTGACAGCGACATTTGCGGATGGTCGAGCAGGTTGTCGCCCGCCGGGGCATCGACTCGCACCGCGATGCCGAGTGCGGCGAGATCGCGCGCCGGGCCGATCCCCGAGCGCATCAGGATAGTCGGCGAATGAATCGCGCCGGCGCTCAAAATTATTTCGCGCCCCGCGATGTGCCGCCAATGCTCGTCGATGCGCACGCGCACGCCACGCGCGCGCGTCCCCGTGAACTCGATACGATCGACCAGCGCATCGCCGCGGATTGTCAGATTCGGCCGGCCGCGCGCCGCTTCGAGATAGGCGTCGTTGGTCGACACGCGCACGCCGCCGCGGCTGTTGATCGCGTAGGGCGAGACGCCGGTCGCGCCGGGCGCGTTGTGATCGTCGGCCCATCCGTAGCCCAGCGCGAGCGCCGCGTCGGCCACCGCGCGATCGACCGCGCCCCAACTCGTCCGCGGCGCGCGGTAGATCGGAATGGGTCCGCCGCGCCCGTGGTATGGGCGATCGCCATACGCCTCGTCGTCCTCGAGCCTGATGAACGCGGGGAGCACTTCGGCCGCCGACCAGCCGGCGCATCCGGCCGCCGACCAGCGATCGAAATCGTCGAGCGGCGGGCGGATCGCGATCTGTCCGTTGATCGACGAACTGCCGCCCACGCCGCGCCCGCGCCAGTACGGGATCGGACGTTGCACCTCGGTGCGCCAGGCCTTGAGCGACGGCCATTGATAGCGCGGGTCGCCCAGGATGATCGGTCCGGGATTCGCGATGCGCATCGCCCACGGCGCTTCGTGCGATCGAAAATCCGGGCCCGCCTCGAGCAGCAGGATCGATCGCGCGGGATCCTCCGAGAGCCGCGCGGCGAGCGCTGCGCCGGATGAACCGCCGCCGACGATTATGTGGTCGTAGCCGCCATCATTCATGGGATCGCCAGGCCGTCGATAACCTGCTCCATCGCGATACCGCGCGAGCCCTTCACCAGGATCACGTCGCCGGGGCGCGCGAGGCGGCGCACGATTGCGGCGGCCGCCGCACTGTCGATCGCGGTTTCAATCGCGGTCGCGGGCGCCGCAATCGCGCGCCCGGCGGCGAGTGCCGCCGTCATCTCGGGGCCGACGACGACCGCCGCGTCGGGCCGTGCGGCGAGCAGATCGTGGATTGCCGCGGCGTGCATCTCGGCCGCAAGCGTGCCCAGCTCGAGCATATCGCCGAGCGCCACGATGAGCCGCGCGTGCAGTCCGTCGGCGGTTTCGCGCGCGGCCTCAAGCGCGACACGGACCGAACGCGGATTGGCGTTGTAGGTGTCATCGATCACGATCAGCTCGTGCACCTCGCGCGTGGCCAGACGGCCGGCGACCGGTTCGACCGCCGCCAGCGCCCGGGCGATCGTCGCCAGGTCGATCCGCGTGAGCGGACATCCATCATGCGCCGCAATCACCGCGGCAAGCGCGGCGGTGGTGTTCATCGCCGAGGCCGCGCCGAGCAGGCCGAGCATCACTTCGAGTCCCGGGGCGACGCCCTCGGCCGTCATCCCGCGCGCGAGCGCGATCGCGATCCGCTGGCGCCCCGGCGCGACCACGAGACGGCTCGCCAGCCTGACCTCGGCGTCCGCTCCGGCGCCGAACTTCACGGTCCGCATCCCCTGCGGCACGCGCGCGGTCAGCATCGTCTCGGCGACGCCGACCACGGCGATGCGCGCGGTGGCAAACAGCGCCGCCTCCTCGTCGGCGACGCCTTCGAGCGAGCCCAGCCCCTCGGTATGCTCGATGTCGGCGTTGAGCACCAGGGCCGCGTCGGGGGCGACGATCGCCGCCAGCCGGGCGATTTCGCCGCGCTGATTCGTGCCGCATTCGAGGATCGCCGCGCGATGGGCGTCGGTCAGCGTGAGGATCGTCATCGGCACGCCAATGAGATTGTTGAGATTGCCGGGCGTCGCGAGAACTTCGCCGTAGAGCGCGCGCGCGATCGCGGCGGTAAGTTCCTTGGTCGTGGTTTTGCCCGCCGCGCCGCCGATCGCGATCGTCGGCAGCGCATGATGCGCGCGCAGGCGTCCCAGATGGAAGCGGGCGAGGGCGCCCAGCGCGGCGAGCGTATCGTCGACCTCATAGCAGGGCAGGCCCGCATGCGCGCGTCCGCATTCGACGATCGCGGCGGCGGCGCCGCGGGCCGCCGCCGTGGCGAGAAATTCGTGGCCGTCGCGCACTCCGCGCAAGGCGACGAACAGCGCTCCCGGCGCGATCGATCGCGAATCGATGCTCACGCCCGTGACCGTCAGGTCGTGCGCCGTGGCCGGTTGGGCGCCGGTCGCGCGGATGATGTCGGCCGCGCTCAGGTGGCAGCGGTTCGATGGAATTGGCGTCGCCATGCGCGGGCGTCTCCTCCTTGCAATCGCCACAGCTTTAGCAGGTGCGGCTTGACAACGCCGCATCGGCGCATCAGCCTCGTGGCGTCCCGACGCCGCCTCGGCGCGGCGCGCGGGCGATGGAGGTACGGTGTGATGGCTTCGGCTGAGACGCCGCGGGTCGGCGTAATCATGGGCAGCAAGAGCGACTGGGAGTACATGGCGGCGGCCTCCGAAGTCCTGGGCGAACTTAAAGTATCGCACGAGATACGGATCCTGTCGGCCCATCGCACGCCCGACCTCACACTTGAATATTCGGCTGGCGCGGCGGCCCGCGGTCTGCGCGCGATTATCGCCGGCGCCGGCGGCGCGGCTCATCTGGCCGGCGTGGTCGCGGCCAAAACCCTCCTGCCCGTGATTGGCGTGCCGATGCCGACGACCAGCCTCAACGGGATGGATTCGCTGCTCGCGATCGTCCAGATGCCGAAAGGCGTGCCGGTGGCGACGATGGCGATCGGCAAGCCCGGCGCGGCCAACGCGGGCTTGTTCGCCGCCGCGATCATCGCACTGGAGGACGCCGATCTGGGCATGCGCCTGGCGAATTGGCGCGCGGCGCGGGTCAAGGAATTGCTCGAACAGAAATTGCCCTGACGATGCGGCGCGCCATCGTCGCACCACATGCCGGTTGCGCTGGCTCCAGCCACGGAATCTAATTGTCGATCATGTTGCGCGGACTCACCACTATCGGCCTGTTGGCGGCATTCGTACTTGCCGCCGTTCCCGCGCGGGCCCTCGAGATTCGCAAGGCCGGCAAAATCGACGTCCCGGCGGGCGCCGATCTCGTGCCCTTTTCGACCGACCCGACGATCGCCAACGTGCTCCGGCAGGATCTCGCGGTCCAGGGGCGCAGTGCCAGCGACAACGCGCAGGCGCCGCTCACGCTAACCGTCTCGGTCAACGAGCAGCCACTCAAGCCAGGCGTCTCGATGAGCGACCTCGCGCCCGGCGATCCTCAGGTCGCGGCGCTGATCCGGGCGGCCGGCGCGACACCTCCGCCGCTCGGCGACACCGGCACGGCCTTCGACGAGGTCGCGCTGGCCCGCGCTCGTGCGGAAAACGAGACGATGCCGCAGGCCGCTTCGCCGATGCAGCAGATACTCAGCCAGATTCAGAATCCCAACGCCGGGGTTCCCACCGCGCTCGATCCCGGCGGATGTGTGCCCGGCGTCGGCCCCTGTATGGACCCAGACGCGGCCCCCACACCGCGCCCGCAACCCGGCGCCGCCGGCTACACCGGCGACACGCAGCAATATCTGCAACAAGGGCATCAGGACATGCCGAACCAGGCGCAGACGCCTGACGATAACAATTTCGACAGCGTGATCGTCGCGCGGGTTTCGCTGAGCGGATCGCCCGACGAAATGACGATCGTCGCCGTGACCCATCCGGGCGAAGACGGGCGCGCGGCCAAGAAGCTAATCGCCGAGGAGATCGCCAACTCTGTGCTGCACTGAGCCGGCGCGGCCCGATCGCGGGCCTGTGCGCCGATGCGTCCTGCGCTAATCGCGATTGCGCGGCGCCGCTTTGCCGCCCGCGATTGGCGTCAGCCGCGGATCGGGGCGCGGCGCGTCGAGCGCGCGGATCGCGATAACGCCCATCGCGCTGTAGAGAATCGCGAAGCCGGCTTCGATCACGGTAATCCGCCAATCGGTCTGCCAGCGCATCAGCGCCAGGAACACCGATCCGACCACGACGAAAAACGTCAGGCGCGGGATGAACTGGCGCAACGGCGTAGCGGGATCCACGGAAGCGCGCGCGGCGAGGATCGCCCAGAGCATCGCGGTGGCGATCGCCAGCCCCAGGCAGACCAGTGCGCGCAAACCGTCACCGGCGCTGTTGCGCCATAGCGCGATCGCGAACAGCACGATCGTCGCCGGCGCGAAAAGGCGCGCGCGCCACGAGATTACCATCGTCCCGCCCGCCGGCTGATTGGTTCGCCACGCTTCATCGCGCCGCCAGTATCGGCCTGCGGCGGCGCTCTCCGCAAGCGCATCCGCACGCGTCACCTGCGACGGGCGATGCGCTCCGGCGATGGACAAGCGTCGCCGGCGATGGCACGCTCGCCCGCATTCGCAGATCGCGCCGCTCGGGCGGATCGATGGATCGATCGCACGACCGCCGCGGGCCGCAGCATGCGCATCATGGAGGTTACGATGTACCAGAGTTTCGAGTATTCGCTCGCCGACGGGATCGCGCTGGTCCGGCTCAACCGGCCCACCAAGCTCAATTCGATCGACGCCGCGATGGTCCGCGAGTTCGGCGAACTGGTCGCCGCGGTGCGCGCCGACAAGAGCGTGCGGGTGGTCGTCTTCACCGGCAACGGCCGCGCCTTTTGCGCCGGCGCCGACATCGCCAACCTCAACAGCATCAGCAACAGCGGCGACTTCATGGGCTTTATCGAGCAGGTCCAGATGGCCTTCAATGCGATCGAGGATCTCGACCGGCCGACCATCGCGGCGATCAACGGACTCGCCTTTGGCGGCGGCTGCGAACTGTCGCTGGTCTGCGATTTCCGCATCATGGCGGCCGAGGCGATGATCGGCGTGCCGGAAATCGCGATTGGCGTGCTGCCCGGCGCCGGCGGCACCCAGCGCCTGTCGAAGATGCTGCCGCCGGCGATCGCCAAGCGGATGATCTATCTCGGCGATCCCCTGACCAGCGCGCAGGCGCTGCACTTCGGCCTGGTCAACGAAGTCGTCCCCGCCGCCGCCGTACTCGACACCGCGATGGACTTCGCGCGCCGGCTCATCAAGATGCCGCCGCTGGCGATGCGTTGCGGCAAGCTGCTGGTCCACACCGGGATGAACGCCGACCTCAAAAGCGGTATCGAGGCCGAGCGCCAGGCGATGGGCTTCCTGTTCGGCACCGAGGACCGGGTCGAAGGGATGGGCGCGTTTCTGGCCAAGCGCCCGGCGGTCTTCAAGGGCCGCTGACGCCAGCCGCGCGGGTTCAGTCTGAGGCGTCGCCCAGCGCGGCGCGACGGTGATTGGAGTTCGCCTTGGGCCGCTTGCGCGCGTCAAAGCCCAATGCCGCCGCCACGCGCCGCAGGACGAAGTCGTGCCACGCCGCATCGCCAATCAGTTGCGGCTCGAGCGTGTCGAGGTGACTCAGGCCCATGATCGTCACCAGGAAAAATCGCGCGGAGAAATCGGCGTCGAGTGTGCCGTCGATTTCCCCGCCGGCCTGCGCCGCCGCGATACTGCGGCGGATCGCCTGGGCGGCCTCCTCGTTGACCTTGCCGAGCAGCTTCATCACGTCCCGCTCGCGGCTCCCCGCCGCATGAATCTCGAGCGAGAGCTGGCGAATCAGTTGATGCCCGGGGCTGGCGTAGCTCGCGGCAAATTCCGGCAGCTCCGACGCTTCGATCCTCGCCGGTTCGAGCATCCGCACGCTGGTCGGCAAGGTCTCCAGAGCGTAGCGAACCACTTCAATCAGTAACTGTGCCTTGCTCGCGAAATGGCGATAGATGGCGCCGGGCGTGATCCCGCTGCGTTTGGCGATCGCCGGCATCGAGGTATGCGCAAAGCCGAGCGTCGCAAACAAATGCGTCGCCGATCGGACGATGCGGTCGCGGGTCGAGGCCGGCGCGGCGCTCGCTTCCGCAACCCTTGCCCGGTTCGAGCGGGCGGGCTTATGCTTCGCGGCTCGCGTTTTCGTCGACGCTTTCTTCATTGGCTGTCAGAGTTTCGGAAACCCTGCGCCGATTCAAGCGCCTTTCGTGCCACGAGCATCTTCCACGCAGGCTCGCCGCAGACGCCGGATTTTCCGGACTGCCGCCGCCGGCGGCGCGATGGTCGCCTCCGTTTGACAAGTAAATGATCATTTACTAAATTCCGGCACATATTCCTCTGCGAGTAAATCGGCGGTTGTTGGAAGGGGACGCCAATGACGGGGGACATCATCGCTTTCCGCGGATACGATCCATCGTGCTCAGCCTTACGGCATTCGCACGCCAATCGCGTCCATCGCGTAACTCGAATTTCAGCGCCGGCGCGGCTAACGCCAAGCGCTTGCGTTTCCCGTATTTCCGTACGATACAATATTAGAAATTCTGTTGGAGAGTATTAGTTCTCGTAGCTTGGGAACAGGGCGCGGGGTTCGCTTAAATCTGGCTCCGGATCTTCCGGAAGAACATCGGGCGACACGCTAATTCATTTACGCGGTCGCGCCGCGGAGGGACACAAATGGCGGAATTCGACGTTGTCATCAGGGGTGGCATGGTCGTGGACGGCACTCGCCTGCCACGCTACCAGGCCGATGTCGGGATTAAGGACGGCAAAATTGCCAAAATCGGCAAGCTCAAGGCGAACAGCGGCAAGCGGGTAATCGATGCCACCGGGCAGATCGTCGCGCCCGGCTTCGTCGACCTGCATACCCATTACGACGCCCAGCTTTTCTGGGATCCCTACTGCTCGATCTCGAGCTGGCACGGCGTCACCTCGGTCGTGATCGGCAATTGCGGCTTCGGCTTCGCGCCGGTCAAGCCCGAAATGCGCGACCGTTCAATGCTCACGATGACCCGCACCGAGGCGATTCCGTATCCCTCGATGAAGGCCGGAATGCCGTGGGACTGGGTCACCTATCCCGAATTCCTCGACAGCATCGACCGCCGCCCCAAGGGCATCAACCTGCTGCCCTTCATGCCGCTGGCGCCGCTGCTGGTCTGGACGATGGGACTTGACGAGGCCAAAACCGGCCGCGTCCCGACCGCCAAGGAAATGACCGAGATGAAGCGGCTGCTCAACGAGGCGATGGACCACGGCGCCTGCGGATGGTCGGCGCAGCGCTTCGGCCAGAACAGCGTGCAGGCCGATTATGACGGCACGCCGATGGTCACCGATCTGATGGCGGATGAGACCGCGCTGGATTTCGCCAAGGTTCTCGGCGATCGCAACGAAGGCTTCATCCAGATGTCCTATATCCCCGACGCGAGCAAGTACGAGGGCGATATTCAGGACCATACCGAACATCATTTCGAGGAGCTCGCGCTGGCCGCCGGCCGGCCGATTCTGTACAACGCGATCGCCGTCAACGACGCGCATCCCGAGCGCTTCCGCCGCCAGCTTGAATGGATCGAGAGCTGCGTCAAACGCGGTATCCGGGTCTATGGCCAGGGCGCGACGATCGAGCTGGGCTTCGCCTTCAGCATGAAGGACTGGAACCTGTGGGACGACATGCCGGCCTGGCGTGAAGTCACCACCGGACCGATCGAAGACCGCCTGATGAAAATGTCCGACCCCGAGCGCCGGCCCGCCCTGCGCAAGGTCGAGCAGACCGGCCTCATCACCAATAACGTCGGCGATATCTTCGTGCTCGAATGCAAGCGTGAGGATCTGAAGAAGTACGAGAACCTGACGATCGGCGAAATCGCGCGGACCGAAAACAAGCATCCGGTCGACGTGATGCTCGATATCGCGACCGCCGACGCGCTCAACACCGACTTCTACACGCCGCCGCTCAACCAGCGCCTCGACCATATGAGCGAGATGATCCATTCGAGCGCGCAGGCCATTTTCGGCGTCTCGGATGGCGGTGCGCATACCAAGTTCTTCACCGGTGGCCGTTACCCGACCGAGACCCTGATCAACTTCGTGCGCGAGAATCCGGTGCTGACGCTCGAAGAGGCGCATTTC
>Ga0307374_10006879_pt1 | contig 17641 bp, 23 predicted proteins | sample OX3MG_FD_202532 | JGI IMG/M metagenome (GOLD analysis project Ga0307374, IMG submission 202532) | Soil microbial communities from Risofladan, Vaasa, Finland - OX-3 | ecosystem: Environmental > Terrestrial > Soil > Coastal area > Acid sulfate soil | place: Finland: Risofladan, Vaasa | collected... | reverse complement strand
ACGAAAAGCATCTCGTCGTGCGCGCCCTCGGTGAGGGGGTGCTGGAGGTCGAGAAGCTCGTCGATGCGCAGGTACGAGCTGTAATCAGTACCGGCCATGACCGCGGCGGCACTCTACGCTCATTGGCTCACCCCGTGAGCGGGCGGACGGGAGTGGTTCATGAACCTCGAGTGACGAGGATGTCGTCCAGAGAGAACGCCTCGGGGGGCGACAGCTGATCGAAGTCGCAGGAGCGCGGAGCCTTGTCCGGCCGCCAGCGGAGGAACCGCGACGCGTGGCGGAAGCGACCGCTCTGGAGGTGGTCGAACGACACCTCGCACACCAGATCGGGGCGCACCGGGGTCCACGCGCTGTCCGCCGAACGCTGCCAGCGGCTCGGGCCTCCCGGGGTCCGTCCCTGACCGAAGCTGCCGCCGCCGACGAGCGGCTGGAGCTGCTCGAGGATCGCCCGGCGCTCGGCGGCATCGAACGACGATGTGTGGCCAACGTGATGGAGCGCACCGTCGCCGTCGTACAGGCCGAGCAGCAGGGACCCGATGCCGCGCCCGTCCTTGGCGATCCGGTACCCACCGACCACACAGTCCACGGTGCGCAGGTGCTTCACCTTGATCCAGCGCCGTTCCCCCGGCCGGTACGGGCCCGCGGGGTCCTTTGCGACAACACCGTCGAGGCCCGCGCCCTCGTAGCGGGTGAACCAGGTGGTCGCCTGATCCGGATCTGTGGTCTGGGGTGTGACACCGACTATCGGGCTGCTCGCAATCGCCGCCACCAACGCCTGCCGTCGCTGCTCGAGCGGCCGCTCGCGGAGGTCGTCCCCGCCGAGTGCGAGGAGGTCGAAGAGCACCACCGAAGCCGGGGTCTTCTCGGACAGCATCCGCACCCTTGTGGCCGCGGGGTGAATGCGCTGCTGCAGGGCATCGAAGTCCAGTCCGTGCTCGGTGGCGATGACCACCTCACCATCGACGATCGAGCGCTCCGGGAGCGCCTCCCGGAGCGGCTGGATCAGCTCGGGGAAATAGCGCTCGAGCGCCAGCGCGTTCCGGCTCGCGATGTGGACCCTTTCGCCGTCACGAAACACGATTGCTCGAAAACCATCCCACTTTGGCTCGTAGAGCCAATGACCCTCTCGGGGAATCTCCGGAGCAGCGCGTGCGAGCATCGGTTCGAGCGGCGGGCCGAAGGGCAGCGACACGAGCGGAGTGTCGCCGATCGCGAGGTGTTCCGGCTACGCGGAGAGAACCCGAGGCCGCGAATCGCGCATGCGAAGACGGAGCAGATTGTCGACGTCGGCGACGTCGCCGACCTCGCGAACGGCGGTCTCGAATCTCGTGATATCGGTCAGCTCGTCGACCTCGCCGCGCAGCGTGATCACACCACGATTTGCGCGGATCTCCAATCCGGTTGCCAGGTCGCCGAAGCCCAGGGAAAGGGCGACGCGGACGCGATCGGCGAGCGTCTCGTCCCAGCTGGTCGTCGCGGATCGCCGGGGACGCTTGTCGACGGCCGAACCGACGAGGGACGCGACGCCGACTGTGGCGCGACGCGCCGCGGCTCTGCGCCGCGCTCCCGAGCGCGGATGCAGAAGGAACGCTGCGATTGCGATGACGGTGGCGCCGGTGGCTGCTGCCGCGAGCTTGAGGACCCGGGTCACTTGGGGAACCCTCCGTTGGATTGTGTGCAGGAGCGCTCGTTCAAACGTCCCGCGAAACGGTTGGTTACGCGGATGCCGCTAGGACGCCGGCGGTGGGAAGTGGCGGGCATCTGTCCATCTGACGCCGTCCCACCAGCGCAGGGTTCCCGACCCGCTCTCCGCGTACCAACCGGGCGGCGGCGGTGGCAAGCCGCCGTTGAAGCGGAGCACCTCGTCGCGCTTGGCGAAGCGCCACACCAGCGACCCGATGATCCCGGCCAGGATGACGATCAGCAGCCACACGATCTTCTCGCTTCCGATTGCCCGGAACTGGGCTTCGGGGATCTTCGCGACCTCGACGATGACCACGATCCAGTACACGAAGGCGGCAACCCAGAGTGCGAAGAACAGGAAGGGGATCCAGAGCAACGCGATGGGGAACATCATCGCCGGATTCGGCCTCGCATCCGGCCAGCTTAGTGCGAGTCGAGGAGGCCCGCCGGGGCCACCCGCGCCGACGTTGATATCACAGAGGAACGCAGTCTGGCGAGAGTGGGCTGGCGCGCCCAGGAGGATTTGAACCCCCGACCTTCTGATCCGTAGTCAGACGCTGCACTGTGTCGGGCTCGATTGTATTCGGCAGCAGAGAATGACTTGCTGAAACCGCTGCCGTGCGCGCTCTGACCGCTTTTCGTTCAAGCGGGGTTCCAGCACAAGCCGCCACCTCCGTCTAAGCTGGGCGGCGTGATCGCGGCGACCGGGCAACTCGTCCAGGACAACGCCGCTATCGCTTTGGACTGGATCACTGGGATCCTTGCTCTTGTCACCGCCGTCATGGCGGTCGCAACCGTCGTTCTGGGGATCAAAACCGCCGCGTCAGTAAAGGTCGCCAAAGAGGCTGTGCTGGTCGCCAAGGAGGAGGCTGACGCGACTCTCGCGCTCGTTCGGGGTGCCCGCGAAGATCGCGAGCTGGCCGCGCGGCCGATCGTCTACTCCCTTAGCGATACCGTGCGAGATGTGACGCCAGAATTGAAGGCGACGCCAGTGATCGTGGTACGCAACATAGGCAACGGCCCGGCGATCAGGACGCGAGTCATCCGCTGGCACGCGGGCCGGTGGCGCTACACGGCAGGATGGGGCGAGGCCATCGCTGCGGCTGAGACGTTCCCTCAGCAGCCCGAGCCCGAGCCGACTCCGCACGGGGGTGTATCGGACCCGCTTTACTGGCCGCTGGCGGGCCACCGAGAGGCCGATGAGATGCCCGGTATCCCGACACGCCGGGGCCTCAAGGATGACCTGTGGGCCTATTGCCTCGACCAGCTCGGAAATGCCCTGCGATTCAATTTGCGCACCGGCGATCCGCCGGAGATTTCACGGCACGACGCAACACCCGAAGAGTGGGCTTGGGTGATCGCCGGCCTCGAGTAATCAAACCGACAACGCGGGAGGCGCAAACGAGAAAGACCCCCGACGCACTGCCAGGGGTCTCTTGGGAAAGGGAAGGGGTTTCAGCTTCCGGGCTTCGGCTCTTGGCAGACGACACAGGCATTGATGCCCCTGCGGTACACGTGGCGTCCGTCAGTGGTCATCTTGCATTTCGTGCGCACGACGCGCGGCGGGGGTTGCGGCGCGGTGAGGACCACCGTTCGCCCTGCTTCCGCCTGAGCGAGACCGTCGATCACCTGGCGCACGTCCTCCTCGACGCGCACCTTATCTCCGTTTCTAAAGACGAGTGTGCAACCGCCTAGATCAGCCGCCTCGTCGATGCGCTCAATGGTCGCGATGTTGTAGTGGTTCGACGAAACCTGAATGAAGTAGGGCATTACCAGCGCCCCCAAAGGCGGCGCCAGATGCCGCCGCGAGCCATCGCACGGCCGATCATGATGTTGCGGACGCGGTGGGCGAGTCGACGGTGCCGGATGGCCCGCCCCGTGGCGGACAGACGGGCGGCGCAGTACAGGCAGGACGTGAGGCTTTCGGTCACGGCGTCTCGCGAAACACAACGACGAGCTTGACCTGCTTTCCGCAGGTGGGACACTTCGCCGGGCCCGTCACTTGAACCTCTTGGGTGGCGTCCACGTCGACCTTCATACGCGCGACGTGGTCCCAACCTTCGCAGGGCGGGAAGGGCACTAGGTAGGGCTCGCTGCGGTGTTCGTCCAAGGCTATTCCTCCTGACACAACCATCCTAGAAGAGAAGGAGGGCAGTCGCACCGCACCTGAGGCGACAGCCCTCCCGCCATGTCCGGGATGCTTGGCAACAGCGGAGCCACTGGACGCGTAGAGTCGCCTCCGCGATGAGTATCGACAGGAGGTTGAGTGGCAACAGTCGTTGAGCTTGATCTACAAATTGCGGAAAAAGAGAACGAGCTAGCGCCGCTCGTGCAATCGGCAAGCGACGCGCAGGAGCAGTGTCTCCAGCAATTTGCAACCGCCCTTGGTCCCATCATCGCCGCGCATGCCCGGGGGACGGTGGTCGACGGCGGCGTCGAGACGGAGCGGCTGCAAGCGGATGGACGCCTGGTCCGACTTCGGTCTGAGGTCCAAGCTCTCGACGCGGACGCCATCGTTAGGAAATGCCTCGTAGCCGCGCCAGTTTGGACTCACCTTCGGCTTCCTATGCCTGCCAGCGGCATGCGGGGCACCTTCACGCCGGACACTCAGGAGCCGCCCGGAAGATTGGACTACGGATGGGGCGACCTCTTGGACTGCCTCAGCAACCCTTTGGAGGGACTACTCCAAAGATACGGGTATCAGCACCCGTATATGCATTTGAGAATGAGGGGGTGGCCGGAGCCCCTATGGGACGCGCTGTCCCAATACGCCGAGGCTGCTAAGCCTTTCGTCGACGTCACACGCCAGCTGGATGCCCTCAAAACGGAAAGGGCGAAACTGGCCGCCGCCGATGCTTGGGATAAAACTGAATAGTCACCAGAGACGATGAGCCGGTGAGCGCGTTCCCTACCCGACCAGCTGCGTAGTGGTGGTGTGCGCCCGCCGCTGAGGCGCATCCTCGCCGCCATGCATGATGGCCACCATCCGAACCCAGGGCTGGCGTCTCTGTATGTACTCGATGACGTCGCGGGGAATGCCACTGGTAGCGAGGCCACTGCTTACACCCAAGAACTCATAGCCCAAGACGTTGCCGTCGCAGTCGTAATCGACGATGCGACTATCGTCGAGCGGGACGGTCCGCGCAACCTTGCCGGGATGCACGAGCAGGTAGAGGGCGTCGGCCGTTGGGTCGTGTCGAAGTCTCACGTCACGTCTTCCAAGCGGTGATGACCCTTGTCGTCCTCGGGTGCGGTATGACCACCACGGTTATACCCCTCGGGGGGACACCAACCTGCGCGGTCAACACCCTGCGCCGGCGTGACCACTCGCTCGCTTCGTCGGTCGTTGGGTTAAGCACTACCCTTCTAACCTCACTGACTGTAATCCTACGTCGCTTGATTTGCCTGCGCGAGTGTGGAGACCATGTAAGGCGAGGTGCGTAAGGCACGCCGGGACAATAGCAGTCCCTCTCGTGGTTGACCGGACGAGATGGGTCAACAGAGCACTCCCACGCGGAAGGGGCGCCGCTGCCCGGGCCTTTCGCGGGACGGACGCCGCTACTCCGGCGAGACAGTCGGCGCCTCGTCCACGCTCGTCCACGCTGGAGACGGGGGAGACGGGGGCAGAGCGTGCCGCCTTCGGGGAGAGGTGGCCCCGAAGACGTTTCAGCGAAGTCACGCGCCTAGCTCTGCACCCGCCGCCACCAACACCGGAGGAGATGGCCGGGCGCGCACCCCGAGGGCATGGACCACCCCCAGGGAATTGGCGGCGGAGGACCGCCTAGCGCAGCCCGGGCCATCGTCTCCAGCCCGTGAAACCGGAGGAGACGCGACAGAGCAGAGCCCGCGGGAAGGAGTTAGGAACCCGCAAGCCATTCGGCGGACGCCAATCACGCCTAGCCCTGCCACGTCATCTCCAGTCACCAGCCCTCCCTCCAGCTATGCCGCGTCCACCGGTCGATCGCCGCCTGGCGCTCCATCGGCGTCCGGGCCGCACGCTGCCGCTGAGCCTCGGCATAGGCCGCTCCCGCGTCGGGCCGCTCGGCCCACCAAATCGCCAATGCGAGCGCCATGGTCATGTCGTCGTGCCCCGACCCGGCAGCGGCGTAGGAGTCGTGTCCGGTGCGCTCGGAGATGGTGAAGTCGATGTTCTGCAGCTCGGCCAGCAGGTCCGCGCGAAACGGACAACTCGGCAGGACCGTGATCCGTCGCGACTCGATCACTAAGCGCAGCGCGCCCATCAGATCCCGCTTCGGCGTGTGAAAACCGAAGCTGCCGTCGCGGGTTTCACTCTCGCCGGAGGTGAACGTCACCGTCCTCATGCTCACCCGGGCTTCGCGACGGAGCAGGTCGCACAGCGGACGACCGACGCCCGTTGCATCGACCACGAGCATGACGTGACCCAACGAACGGGCCCTCTCCGCAGTGGCGGTGATCTGCTGCACCACGTCGACGTATGACGTGCCCAGCGGCACCTTCTGGCACCAGTGGACGATGTGACGGAGATCCTGATACTCGAGCCGGGGCGGCTCCGGGTCAGGGCGGAAGCTCTCCACGACGATGATCGCGGTGGCGTCGCGAACCTGGCCAACGTCACAACCGATGGTGGCCGTCATGCGGCACCTCCAGCGGTGATACGCGGCTGCTCGGCGCCGCAGAGCCACATGCACTGGCCGTCGTTGAACGCATGGCGCCCGTCGAAGGACGTACAGCGCTTTGCCGGCTTCTCAGTCGACGGCTTGGCGGCAATGCGCAGCAATGGCGGGGAACCGTCGAGCGACGTGGCCGTCGCACCCTCCGGCAGCCATCGCGCGTTGAACATCGCCTCGAGATCCGCAGACGCGAACAGGCGCCCCTGCACGTCCCCGAAGATGCACTCATATTCCTGCTGGTACTTCCATTCGCCGAGCGCGATCCGCTCAGCGGCAAGGAACTCCGGCGTGATGCGGGGACACTCTGCAGCGGTGACCTTCGTCACGCGAAACTCGCGACTCTGGCTGGCCTCATAGAACCATCCGCGCCGACCGTAGGGCGTGCCCATGACAAGCAGCCGTCCGTGACTGACCGCGAGCATCGGGCGCACCGCGGCCATCATCTCGTCATCCACGAACGCGGCCTCGTCGACGATGAGCAATTTCACCGAGCTGAAGCCACGCACCGTGACCGGGTCACTCGGCAGCGCAACGATGCGCGAGCCATTTTCGAGGAAGACGCTCAGGGCGTTCTCGGCTTCGGCACTGACCGGACGTCCGAGGCCCCGATAGAGGGTCAGCATCGTGCGAAACAACTCGGCGCTCTGGCGCTGCGAGGGTGAGACCACCAGGACGAGCGCGCCGGGGTCGAACAGAGCGGCGTGGACAGCGGCCACTGACGCGGTAACGCTCTTACCCCCTTGTCGATGGATCACGAGCAGCTCGCGTGGTGCGGGATCGCGAAGGACGCGGATCTGCCAGGGGTCGGGCGGCTCCATGCCGATGTTGCGCGCCAATTTCACCGGATCGAGACCGCCGGCAAGGTGACGGCCCAGGCGGCTCACGATGCGGCCTCCACGTCGATCACGTCGAGTGCTTCGGCTGCGGCGATGCGCGCTTCGGGATACGGGGCCAGTGCCTTGAGCAGTACCACCGTGAGGTTCTGTATCTCTGGACTCGACAGCAGGTTGATCGTGGTGACGGGCTTCTCGTCCAGCTCACCCGTGAGGCGCGCGAGCAACTCGAGCCCGGCCCTCACCTCTCGCGCCGCAGCCAACATGACTCCGGACGCCCCTGTGCTCTCGGCCTGATCGACCAGAGCAGATACCTTCGTCACCAGGGCTTCGAGCCGATCGACGATCCGCACCGCGCCTCTCTCTTCCCGTTGCGCCAACACGCTGACGACGGCGGGACTTAGATGCGCGACGCGATGGCGTTGAATCGCCCGCTCGCCCAATGGTGGGTACTTCTTGGCAATTTGACGAGCGGCTGTGCCGGCGCCCAGTGCGTTATCGACCGCGCGAAGATGCGAACTCTTGCAGACGGTGCATGGATTCGGCACCGTTAGGCACCCCCAACTGACGCGGCGTGTCGGGTCAGTTCAACCGTCGAAACGCATACGGCACAGGGCGCGTTCTTGGTCGCCAACACCTCGGCGATGCTCTGCAGATCCCCGGGGCGCCAGACGTAGGCTTCCAGGCCGGCGCCCGCAAAATCCGCGAGCCATTGCTCCTGCTCGGCGGTGACATGTCCACTGTCGCTCTTCAGTTCGGCGGCGATCATGCGGTGGCCACGCACGAGGACAAGATCTGGCCAGCCCTTCGCGTCGAATTGCACGGGCGTGCGCCATCCGTGTGCAGTCTTCGCGGGCCTGAAATGGGCACAGCGCCACCCGTAGAGGTGGGCGACCCCGACCACCGCGTCGAGGAGTTCGGATTCAAGCACCGCGTTCAGCCCCGGCTATGCTCACTGAGCGGACTTCCACAGTCGATGCAGTACGCCGCGCCTGGTAGCGCAGGACCGCACTTCCGTACCCGCGTCCCGGTGCCGACTGCGGCCTGTGTGGCTGCGCTCAGCGCACGTCGCGCACGCTGCCGCGATTCCATGCTCGTCTTGGCGAGTGCCTTGCGGACTTCCGCTTGCAGATTCGGCGGCATGGCGGCGTAGGTGGTCGCCGCGACCAGCATCGGGTCAGCCTCAATGTGCTTGCCGCTCTTGCGGACTTGCAACTCGATCGCGGCCTCGCCAAGTCCGCGCAGGTACGTCTCGGCATCCGGGCGCTTCGGCTTTGGCGGCGGTCCCATCTTCAGCAATGGGGTGAGTGCGTCGAGACACCGCTCAGCATCCGCAAGGGCGCTCAGGTCGCGCGTGTCCCCGGTCATGGCCTTCGCGACTCGCTGGGCGCGTATCCGCTCCATGGTGCCGCGCGTCTTCTGGAGAATCGCCATCGCCTGGTCCCACGTCATCGGCGGACGCCTGTAGGCGGCCTTGGCAACCACCGCTGCAGGGGCGTTCGGGGCCGTTGCGGGCTGATTCGCGGCCACGGTCGCAGCTGCGTCCCGTGCCCGTTGATTCGCGGCAGCTGCGTCCTGTGCCGAACGGCCCGCGACGGACTTCGGGTCCATCGCCGGGGTGACCGGACGAATCTTGCCGTCAGAACCCACGATCCCCGTGACCATGCCGTCGGCGTTGTAGGCGAAGCTTTCGCCCTCCGCGAGCCCCTGAAGGTCCGCGGGATCGACCACGCCAAGGATGTTGCCGTGCTCATCGAACACGGCTCGCAATGGACTCGCGGCATCCGCTTTCGTGACACGGCGAGCGGATTGCAGCCGTGACGGCTCGACCAAGCCCGCAAAGAACCCGTCAGCGTCGTACGTCGCCATCTTGCGCACGTTCGCCTGCCTGCCTCGCGGCAAATGGGCGGTGCGCACCGTCGCGGCAACGGCTTTGGTAACGCGGTGCTGCTCACGCTGAGCTGCGCGTGCGCGCTCAGCCAGGTATCGCGTGTCGTCAGGGTCGAAACGATCAGGCATGTGGTTCTCCGAGATAGGCAAAGGCGGATGGCGGTGCTGCGGGTTGAGGCGTAGGGACTTCGCCCCACGCCGGGCGGGCTGATATGTCGCGCGTTGGATGGCACCGGTCGCACCACGGGTCGTGGCACGTCGGTAGCTCGGCGTCGAGCGTCGCATCGCCTCTGCGGATCGAGACAGTCACCTCGATGGGTGCGCCGTGCTCGTGAATCACGTGCGCAACTCCGCCGTCAGCGTCGATCTGCGCAACGCGGTTGCCGTCCTCGTCGAAAATGCTCAGCACGCGGCCTTTCATGGGCGAACTCGCGGCTGAAGGGTGTGTTTGGGAATGTGGACGAGCTGCCGAAAGCCGCTTTGCTTGACGACCGTCCCCGCGACTGGCGATCCCGTGTGCAGCTGGACGATCTCCGGAGTGGTGTCGTCGACCTGGATCTTGATAGACACGGTGTCGCCTGGCAGATCGCTCCAGTTGCGGATTTCAAGCACCGCACGAGGGTTGCCGTACTTGTCGTAGATCCCATAACCGATGTCCCCGGACCACTCGTCGTCCGTCTCAATGCCATCGGCGCCGTACCGGTAGGCGGTCGTCATGCCGGCACCCCCTGGCGCTGCTCACGGAAGCGCCGGAGGATGCGGATCTCGGGCGTGTTGATGGCATTGGAGTTCGGGAAGTCAGGCTGCACCGGCGACCAGTCGTACCCCTGGACCGTGCGCAGTTGATTGGCTTCAGATACCGCGCGTGCCAGAGCTTCGCCGGTCACGACGGCGCGCTTCGCCTGGTCGATGCATCCTGTCGCCACACGCAACGCCTCGAGCGGGTCCGGCCACTGCTGAGGCCACACGGTGACCACATGCACAAGCGATTCCCGCTCAGCCCGAAACTCGCGCAACCGCGATTCGAGAGGGCGTTCACCGGGGAGCGTGACGGGCTGTTGGTAACCCGGCCGGGAGCGAAGCGAGACCTGGATGCTTGACCACGCGGCCAGCTCGGGTTCGACGCTGAGCACTGGCTGGATGGCCGAGACGGCACTGACGGCGGCACTCAGCTCAGCGCCGGCAACCTCGAGGGCCTCCGGGTCGCCGATCGACGGGATTGCGGGCAGGTTGGACACCACGCGCTCGAAGTCGGCAACGTGGCGGCTGGCAGTGACGATGGCGTCGACGTCGAGCGACGTCTCAGCGGCCTGTGCGGCCTGTCGGGCTTCGGCAAGCCTTGCATGTGCGTCGGCGTGGAACTGCGCCACACGGGCGGCCTCAGCGGCCTGTGCGCGCAATCTCAACGTCGGCCAGTGCTCGGGCAGGGTGTCGATGGTCTCGTCTGGTGTCATGGGGCGTTCTCCGTGGTGTGGCGTTGGTAGGCGAGCCGTAGCTCGAGTGCAGTCACGCGCATGGCAGCAGCGAGCACGTCTGGCCAGGACGGGCCGGCGCGAGCGCGTTCGAGGTTGCGTTGTGCTTCGGCCAGGCGTTCGGCGAGGGCGGATGTGTCGGACGCGGACGATGTGTCGCCGATGGCGGCGGGCGCGACGGATGGCTCTGGCAGGACGAGATAGCCGCTCATCGGCAGCGGTTCTCTGTGCTCAGGCTCTGGTGCCGTATTCGGGCTAGGCTGGGAAGGTAGAGCGGCTGAGTGACGCTTAGCCTCGCGAGACGGCGGCCAGTCGGGCTCTAGGCGATCGACGACGGATCGTGGCGGCTGTGCACACAAGACAAGGCTGTGCCCTACCGCTAGTCGCTCGGCGTGCTCTTGCACACCATCCCTAGTGCTCACGAGGCCACCAGCGCCGCTCGCTCGTCGGCGCACGTCCTACAGAGCAGATACGTCCCGACGTGGAAGGTGGGGCGATACTCGCGACAGTGGTCGCAGTTGGCGGTCCCGTTCGGGCCTGTGTCCGATGTAACCGATGTAACCGATCCCTTGCGGGGTGTATCTAGAGCGAGGTCGGACTGTTCGCTAACCCCTTCTTCTCTCTTGACTCTCTCATCACTCCCAGCGGTTACACGGTTACATTCCGGCTCGAGGTAGCGCCGCCACGGATCGCCCAGGTCGGCGCGGCTGTATCCCTTGCCGACGACGCTCCCGATGCGCACGGTATGGGGATGAACGTCGTACTTCGAGAGGCGCCGGGACAGGCCGCGGAAGTCCAGCGGCTTGCCGCGAAGGTCGCCCCAGGGCGCTTCGTCAATGCCATTGAGGGCTTCGAGGATCGAGACGGTGAGCATGTGCTCGCTGTCGCCGAAGACGGTCCGCAGATCACCAAGCAGGCGAACCCCGAGGCTAGGTGTCCCCCCCCCTAGCATCGGTTACATGGGTTACAGCCGACACACGAGCACGCGCCGGCCACGCTCCACCGGCAGTATCGGCAACGATGAGCAGGGCTTCCCATACATCGGCGTTGCGGTCGGCGATCCCCGCCGGCAGCTCGGGCCAGGTATCCGCCGGGATCGTCTGCGCGAAGGCGGCCAGGCGTTCGCGTAGGCCGGCCGCATCAGCCTCACGCTCGCGACGGCGGAACGGTTCGACGGGCTCGTCAGGTGCTCGACGACGCATCCTGTTCACCACGGACCGCGACATGAGCGTGTCGGGGAGATCGTCCAGGCCCGCCAGGGCCACGGCGGCGTAGGCGGGCAGTTCCTCGGTCTCGATGCGCTTGCCTTTGACGACGCACCGGCCGGCGACTGCACCCTTGCGGTGTCCGGCATTGAGGAGTCCTCGGATGTCCTCGTTCTCCGACTTGGCCCGAGCCCCGAACACCGTGTCGATCTCGTCGAAGAGGATCGTCGGCAGCCCTGCCTCGTCGGCGACCCTTCGGAAGAGAAAGGCGGAGGTGCAGTTCACCGCGAGGACTGGACGCGGAACGAGTAGCTCGGTGAGTTCCAGGGCGCGCGTCTTACCGCTACCGGGCTCGGGTGAGAGGAACGCAATCCTGGGCGTCGAGTCCCACAGGTCCATCGCGTAGGTGTGGGCAATCCAGAGCACGTGAGCGACGCGCCCATGCTCGGACGGGTAGATGACAAACCGCGCGAGGAAGCTCTCGACGTCATCGAGGACATGCGCGGTCATGCCGACAACACCTGACGGGCGAAGTCGCGGATCGACTCGCGCTCGGCAGCTTCGGCGGAACGAATGCGGGCGAGCGTGTCGGGGTTGACGTGCGCCTCCAGACGTCGACGCACCAGGTCGCGCAACCTGTCCGGCGGAATGGCGTCCAACTCCACGCTGTCTCCCACCCACGAGTGCGAGCGAGTGTCCGAACGCTTCGTCGGCCTGCCGGGCAGGCTCCACTCCGTGATCTGCTCTTCGGTGACCGCGATGCGCTTGAATCGGAGGCGCGTGTCGGGCGCGAACTCTCGCAACCGCCGCTCGATGTTTCGGTCAATGTCCCGGCCGCTGGGATCGTGATCGCCGAGGTAGTACACGGTCACCGGGTCTTCTGGCTCGGCGTCCTCGTTGCGCCAGTCCATCCGCCAACTCTCCGCGGCGGTGTGCAGGAACGACAGGCTGGAGTAGCCACGGGTCACCATCAGCGGCACGTCCCACTCCTCGGTGACCGGATAGATCACCCCCGCCAGCGCGTCCTTCTCGAGCCAGATCTCGACGCGTCCAAGCGCCGGCACAAGGTCACGCCGATACCCGGCCGCCCACCACGTCGCCGCATCCTCCAGGCTGCCGTAGGTGCGCGGCTTGCGCATCCACCGCATGTTGTCGGTGATCCACTCCCACGGGAGCGAACCATCGAGGCGCATCTCGACCAGCAGGCGACCCACCTTGTCGTATCCGGCCTCCGTCTTCGGCACCACGTCGCGAACCGTCGCCTGATAGAACGCCTGTCGGACGGTGCAGGGCGAGACGCTCTCGACGATCTCCAGCAGGGCAAGCCTGGTGATTGCGTCCCGTGGCCGCCCGGACTTTTTAGGGCTAGCCTTGGAAACTGTCGTGGTCATGCTGCCAACTCCGCGTCGGCTGCTATCTCTGCTTTCCAAAGGTGCAGGAACGACACGGCCTCGAGGAACATCGCCGCGTTGGCGCGCTCTAGGTGCGTGATGTAGTTCTGCCGCCGCACGGGGTCGTGCCACCACACGGGTGGTTCCCACGGATCGCATCGGGTATCGTTGGAACTACGGGCGATCGGCGCTGACACGCTGAGCCTCCGAGGAAGCCGCTGCGAGCGTCGAGGCTCCAGCGGTTTCCGACTTTGTGGGGATGATGGCGTCGGCGCCGGGCATGACAGGCGTGAGAGTCAACGCCCTCGCCAACTTCCGAACCGTCGTGTGATCGACCAGTCGACCCGTCATGGCGTGGCTCAGGGTCGCCGCGGAAACGCCTGCAATACGAGCGAATTCCGCGCCATCGCATCCTCTCCGCCCGAGTTCGCGGCGCAGCGCGGCAGCGTCGATCGCGACTCTCATCGCGCGGTTTGAAGGGTGGTTGCGCTCTGCACCTCGTCAGCGTGACAACCCCGATTCCGGAAGTCTGCGACACTTCCGTCCGCGCAAAGAAGCTGTCGCCTACAGGATTGTGGTAGTCCCGCGCACCCTCAGCAGCGCCCTTTGCAACGTGCGGCGATCAAGTCCCCGACCAGACCAGAGCGCCGCATACAGCGGAAGGCCCACCGCCCACGCCTCTTTCCTTTCGACAGCATCGAGGATGCCGTCGGCTGTGATGGTCTCCGGGTTCGGACACACCGCGAGCACCTTGCGAACCTCCTCGTCGAACGTGCCTGCGCCCGTATGCGGCTTGTCGGGCTTGCGAACCTTCGGCGCGCGGTCGCGACGCAGGCTCGTCAGGGCTCGCTCTTGAGCCTCGTTGACGTACGCGGCGTCCACAGTGGTGCCGCCTCCATCCTTGCGGTAACTGCCAACCCCGCCGAGGTACAGCGTGTCGCTGACGAGCGCCGGATCATCCCAATCGATGTGATCGAGGTGGAGTAGTAGCGCCAGGGCGATCAGGTCCGCCGTTGCGGTCGGACCAAGGGGAAGTTCGCCGTGTCGCTTGAGTGTCGCGTCCAGCGATTCGAGCAGCACCACGAGTCGCTCCCCGGCAACGCGGGCGAGCTCTTCGTTGGCCCATGCGGGGTTGGGCGGCCACGTGCTGCCATCGGGAAACTCGTACCGCGCTCGTGCATGGGCCGCCATGACGAGCCAGTGAATCTCGGCGACCCCAAGTGTCCCGTAGGCTCGCTCCAAGCCATCCAGGGCTTTCCGCATGGCCTCCCGGAGAGCCGTCTGCTCAGACACCTCTCGCCCCACCCGTCTTATCCACTCCTCCCGAGCACTCGGCACGGGGTCGAGACTCTTATTAGGTGTCAACGCGGCTCCGCTTGCCGGTCACCGATCGTCTCCCATGAGCACCTTCATCGCGGCCTGATAGTCGTCTGACGAGTCGAGGTGGCTGTAGACGCCCTGGATCATCGACAAGTCGGCATGGCCCAGTACCCGCTGCAGGCTGATGATGTTGCCACCGCGCCGAAGCCACTCGGTCGCGAATGAATGCCGGAAAAGGTGCGGATAAACGCGCTTCTCGAGCCCGGCTTCTGTCGCGAGCACACGGACGGCTTGGCCGACCCCGGACTCCGTGAGCGGCGCGTAGCGCCCGTCAGCGCCCTTGCGGAGCGCCACGAAGACGTGATCGCGGGCGTCGGCGCGTCTGCCGGCGAGATAGCGGCGCAGACGACGGTGGAGGGCTGGCGCGAGCGGCACCAAGCGGTCCCGACTGCCCTTGCCGTGAACCTTGATCGCGAACTCTCCGCGCTTGGGCTCCGAGAGGTCTTCGACCCTCAGTCCGAGCAGCTCACCGAGACGGAGACCGCAGTCAGCAAGGAGCCTGATGATGAGCTTGTCGCGCTCGGCCTTGGCGACGTTCTCCATGCGCTGGATCTCGTCACGGGTGAGGACGTCGATCAGCCGCTTCTCGGCTTTGGGGAGCTTGGGACTCGCCCCCATCGTTGCGGCACCACCGTCGGCACTCCCAGCCCACCCAAGGAAGACGCGGACGCTGCGCACGTAGGAGCGCACCGAGGCGCGGCTGAGTTGCCCATCCTTGCCGCCGTCCTCGAGCAGCTTCGTCGTGAAGCGACCGGCGAGCGCTGCGGAGAGCTGGGAGGGCTCGGCGATGCCCTCCTGGGCGCACCACGGCAGAAAGATGTGGGTGATCGGGTAGTCGTATGCCTGCACGGTGCGAACTGACAGGCCGCGCGCTCGGCAATCGGCGAGGAAGTCGTCGGCCAGGGTGGCGAGCGCCGACGGCACCTTGGGTTCGACCAGGGAGAGTTTGGCCATGTCGAGGTCTCCAATCGCGGCTGACACCGCATCAGCGGCTTCGCAGAGAACTCCTCTGCTACAGAGCGGCTGACACCTCAGATTATATGCCGCGTTACAGCGGAATACAAGAGGGGTAACAGTGAGATCAATCTCTGCTGTTGATCTGGCTGGCGCGCCCAGGAGGATTTGAACCCCCGACCTTCTGATCCGTAGTCAGACGCTCTATCCGGACTGAGCTATAGGCGCGCGCCAGAGCCGTGACTGTACCCCATGCGGCCTTAACCAATACCCCACCGCGCCGCAGGGGTCGGTCGCGGCATGATTCAAGTTCAGACGGCTCAACGGAGGTGGATCCAATGGCGGTGACCGGCAGTATCGAGACAGGGACCCTTCCCGGACTCGATTTCGTGGGCGAGGTCGCACAGCAGATCCGCGTCGACGGAATCCGCGCCAGCACCAAGGCGGGCTCGGGACACCCCACATCGAGCATGTCCGCCGCCGACCTGATCGCGGTCCTGGCTGCTCGCCACCTCCGCTACGACTTCGCGCACCCGGACCTGGCCAACAACGACCACCTCATCTTCTCGAAGGGCCACGCCTCCCCGCTCCTCTACGGGCTGTACAAGGCGGTCGGCGCGGTGACCGATCACGAGCTCATGACCTACCGCACCTTCGGCTCGCGGCTCCAGGGCCACCCGACGCCGATCATCCCCTGGGTTGACGTCGCGACCGGCTCACTCGGCCAGGGACTGGCGATCGCGGTGGGAGTGGCGCTCGCCGGCAAGTACCTCGACCGTCTCCCCTTCCACGTCTGGGTGCTCTGCGGCGACAGCGAGCTCGCCGAGGGATCCATCTGGGAGGCGCTCGACAAGGCCGGGCACTACGGCCTCTCCAACCTCACCGCCATCTTCGACGTGAACCGTCTCGGGCAGCGGGGCCCCACAGAGTACGAGTGGGACCTGGACATCTATCGCCGCCGCGTCGAAGCCTTCGGCTGCAGGGCGATCGTCATCGATGGGCACGACCTCACCGAGATCGATGAGGCGCTTTCCTCAGCGCGCTCGGGCGGGGACCGCCCGAGCGTCGTGATCGCCCGCACCATCAAGGGCAAGGGGTTCAAGGAGATCGAGAACAAGGACGGCTGGCACGGTAAGGCGCTGCCCCCGGAGCTGGCCGAGAAGGCCATCGCCGAACTGGGCGGGGAGCGCGACCTGCGTATCGACGTCCGCCTGCCGGCGGCCCTCGAGTCGGCGTCGTCGTCGGCCACCGACTCGGCCGTGAGTCTGCCGGCGTACAAGGTCGGCGACAAGGTCGCCACCCGCAAGGCATACGGCGACACGCTCCGCGCGCTCGGTGCGCGTCACGACGTTGTCGCGCTCGACGGCGAGGTGAGCAATTCGACCCACGCCGACGAGTTCCGGAACGCGTACCCCGACCGCTTCTTCGAGATGTTCATCGCGGAGCAGCAGATGGTCGCGAGCGCGGTGGGTCTCTCCGTGCGCGGCTACGTCCCGTTCGCCTCCACGTTCGCGGCGTTCTTCTCCCGTGCGTACGACTTCATCCGTATGGCAGGCGTTTCCCAGGTGAGCGTCCGCCTCTCCGGCTCACATGCGGGGTGCGAGATCGGCGCCGATGGTCCTTCCCAGATGGCGCTCGAGGACATCGCGTCGATGCGTGCGGTGCACACGTCGACCGTGCTGTATCCCAGCGACGCCGTGTCGACGGCCAAGCTCGTCGCTCAGATGGCCGACCTCGACGGCATCAGCTACATCCGCACCACACGCGGCGCCTACCCGGTCCTGTACGGAGACGACGAGGAGTTCCCCATCGGCGGCGCCAAGGTGGTCCGGCAGTCCACCAACGACGTGGTCACGCTCATCGGTGCCGGAGTGACGCTGCACGCCTGCATCGCCGCGGCCGACCGCCTGTCGATCAGCGGCACCTCCTGTCGCGTGATCGATCTCTATTCGGTGAAGCCGATCGACACCGCGACCCTGCGTGATGCCAGCGATGCGACCGCCGGGCGGCTGGTGGTCGTCGAAGACCACTACCCGGAGGGCGGTCTTGGCGCGGCGGTGATGGAGGCACTCGCGCTCGAGGAGAATCCGCCCCGCGTCACGCATCTCGCGGTTCGGGGCCTGCCGGGATCCGCGAGCCCCGACGAGCTCATGGCCGCCGCCGGCATCGACGCGGACGCGA
>Ga0307374_10006878_pt1 | contig 17646 bp, 17 predicted proteins | sample OX3MG_FD_202532 | JGI IMG/M metagenome (GOLD analysis project Ga0307374, IMG submission 202532) | Soil microbial communities from Risofladan, Vaasa, Finland - OX-3 | ecosystem: Environmental > Terrestrial > Soil > Coastal area > Acid sulfate soil | place: Finland: Risofladan, Vaasa | collected... | reverse complement strand
CACGGCGAGCACCAGGGGCGCTCTGAGGGTGCGTGCGATGCCGGCCACGCCGACGCCAACCACCTGCTTCCAGTCGAGGTCGCTCCACCCCGCACCGCCGAGGTCGGCGACGATTAGGCCGGCGAGTAGCACTGGGGCCATTAAGGTGCTGACTTTGGCGGCGGTAGGCGGCAGTTGCCGGTCGCCGAGTGCGAGTGGGCCGCTGGCTTTCATCATCCAGGTCAGGACCGTGACTGCGGCTACGGATAGCCACAACCTCACGGCCGGTCTCCTCGACCGTTGAGCGGGGGGCGGACGGGGATCGCGCCGATCAGGGCGGCTGCGGTGGCGCCCAACAACGCGTTACCCGGGGTGGTGACAAACAGGAGTGCCGCGGCGATCGAGGCGCCCAACACCGCAGCAACAGCCGCTCGCCGCGACTTGCGAATCTCGTCGAGGGCGAGCATCAAGAAGAAGGCGGGGAAGGTGACGTCGGTCCCGAGAGAATTCAGAAGATGGGCGGACGGTGCTGCAAGCAGACCCACCGCCGTTCCCGTCACCCAACCCAGCCATTGCGGAACGCTGGCACCAATGAGCCGGGTGACGTCGAATCGGCCGTCTCCGCGCTGTGCGATTACGAACGACGCATCCGCGAGGGCCTGAGCTTGCAGGGCTCGCCCAAGCCGACCACCTTGCAAGCTGTCGTTGAGTGCGACGCCCATGACGATGTAGCGAGCGTTGATCAACACGGCCGCCGCGACCGCAGCCACGGCGCCTCCCGCTGACAAGGTCGTCAACAACGTGATCTGGGCCGATCCGGAGAATGCCAGCACCGAGAAGACAAACGGCACAGCGACGCCCCAACCGGCGACGTGCGCGGCCGCTCCGTATGCCAATGCCAACACGAAGATCGCCGCCCCCGGGCCGATGCCCAAGCGCACCCCCTCGACGAACGCTCCACCCCTACGTCCAGTGCCGCTCACTTCTGCCACAACCAAGTGGTGACCGGGGTCCAGCCCTTGGTGACCACCATAGATGCAATCCTAACAGACGTATGGCTGTTAGAATGTTAGCAACACATCGATCACCTCGCAGGAGAACATCGCCACCATGATCGCCACGCCGACACCAGAGCTCATCGGCGGTCACATCGCGCTGGACCTGGTCAACACCGTCTCGTGGCGCCCAGACAACGAACGACGACGCGACAACCTTCCCGACTTTCCCGCCCTGGCCCGGTGGTGCTGCCGAGTCGGACTGCTCGACGACGCCGGAACCCATGAACTGCTCACGGCAGCGTCCGGGCATCCCCGGCTCGCCCAGCAGGCCTGGCACGACGCTCGCGTCCTGCGTGAACACCTCCACGAGCTACTCACCCTGCTCGTCGACGACAGCGCACCCCCCGACACGATCGTGACCCCCACGCTGCACAACTTGCTCGTCGACGCGCTTGCCCGCAGCGACCTGATCGGGGTGCCCATGCGCTGGCAGCTCACGGCGTATCGGCCAACCGACCTCCCACCGCTGCTAGCGCTCCAGGTGCTGGACCTCCTGCAAACTCCCCAACTGCACCTAGTCCGCCGATGCCACGACGACGGCTGCGGCTGGCTGTTCCTCGACCGCACCCGCAACCACACTCGCCGATGGTGCAGTTCCACCGACTGCGGAAACCGCGACCGAGCCCGCCGCCACTACGCCCGCCACCGTGACCAAACCCCACACAAACCCCGCACCACCGGGACCCAGTAAAGGACCAATAACAGCCCGGAGGTGCCCGGTTGGGGAACCCCTGCGGCGACGCCGCCGGTCGGATGAGCGTCATCTCCGTGGGCCCTGGAGAGCGGTTCCCCTATACCCCGCCCGAGAAAGTGCCCGGTGACCCCCCGCTATACGGGGCGTGTCCAGCCGGCTCCTCGACCGAGGCCAGGGACGTTGCAGTCACCCTGCGGCACCCTTGTCTACGGGTGAGCCGCTTGCTGGAGTTAGCAGCACCGGTCGGCCGGGCGATACGCCAGCCGTCGAGCCGGCGCTGCCAGATCGCCCTCATCTGGACTACCGCACAGCCGACACCCCGGGGACTCGTACCCGCTCCGAACGACGGGTTGGGCGTTCGCCGTGTGGCGCCGAGATAACGCCTAACGGCGCGGCGCCCGCGGCCTCGAGGTGAGAGCTCCCACCTGAGACTGAGATGAAGGACCAACATCGGACCGGCGACGGGCTCGGCAAGATCGCTCAAGCTGAGCCACAGAACCGCTCGGAGGTCGTCATCTTGGCTTGAGTCGCACCCGACCGACCGCGGCATCGACCTCGATCATGGCTCCGTCTGGGATCGCCACCAGCGCATCTGCCACGCCAATCACCGCCGGGATGCCCAACTCCCGGGCCAATATGGCGGCGTGGCTGGCCGCCCCGCCAAAAGCCGTGACCACGGCGCCGACGATCGGAAACACCGCGTTGTAGGCAGGAGTCGTAGCCGAGACCACCAGTACATCGCCCGGCTCCAGGCTGGCGAGCCCGGCAGGATCAGTCTCCACCAGCCGTGCCCGTCCCCGGTACGAGCCCTGACCGACGCCGGAGCCGACCAAGGATCCGGGTTCGACCCGTCCGGTCAGCACCCGGGGGCGGTTGAGGATCTCTCGCAACCGAGCGACGGGCTCTGGTAACGGGCCCAGCTCGGGCAGCTCGATGGGCTCGCCGAGGGAAGGTGGCGGGGCGGTGGTGGCCGCCAGCTGTCTTGTCCTCGCCCGCTCCGCCAGCTCCGAGGCGGCGGGGCCGCCGCCCGATGCCATTGCCCCCAGTTCTTCACCGCTGGCCTCGAAGAGGTCGGCGCCATCCTGGAGTCGACCGGCCCGTACCAACCGAGGGCCTAGTTCCAGCAGAGCCCTTCGTATCAGGCCACCCGGCCACAGCAGGCATTCGGCCTCGTCGTCGTCTCCCACGGAATAGGCCTCTCGGGCAGCCTCGAGAAGGTCCTGTAGGCCCCTTCGGCGTTCGGCGGGTACGGCGTCGAGGAGCTGGTCAAAGGGAACGGCAGCGACCCCTCGAGATCGCCGACCCCGCCGGGCCTCGACGGCGGCGACGACGACTTCTGGCTGCTCGATGAGGGTGGGCTCTCCGATGTCCCGGGAGGTGAGAAGCCGCCAACCGAAGCGGGCCAGGTAGTCGGCCAGCGCAGAGCCCGGTTCGACACCGGCCCCCTCGATGTCTGCGATCACCCGGGCAGGCTCGGCCTGGGCCTCGTCGAGGGCGTCGGCAATCCGGTCCAGGTAGGGAACGGTGGCGGTGAAGGTCCCTCGCCCGACGCTCAGCCAGTCCAGCACCGACGACGCGTCGATGTGGGCTTCGTCCAGGGCCTCCAGGAACAAGCCCAGCACGATGTTGTCGGCTCGGTGCTCGAAGTGAAGCGGTGAGACACGCCGGAAATGGACCAGGCAGTCGATCAGGTGGCCATAGAGCTGGTCGTCGGCCAAGGCGGCCACCTTCACGCTCTGGAGCAGCTCGTTGGTGGCCACCACCTGAGGGCGTTCCACTTCCCGCCACCGGGTGATCTCATCTCGCCACGTCTCTTGATCGAGGGTCTCGCGAGCCGCCTTGGCGGCCGAGGGCAGGTCTTCGCGATCCGGCGGGCTGGAGGAGTAGTACAACCACCCGTTGACCGCGGCCCAGCGGGGCTCTCCCATGAGTAGGCCGTAGCGGCGACCGCCACGGATCCAGCCCTGGACGGTAGGTGGGAACAAATCCGCGAACAGGCCGCACACCGGTCGAGGGAAGTGCTCCAGCTCCAGCCACCACTGCCCAGCCCCCGGAGGCTCCCAGCTGAGCTCATCGTCAAGGTGGTCCTGGGACCCGTCAGCCATCGCTGACATCCTGCCCGACGCGGTCATGGTCGGCCGACCCTGTGGACATGCGGAGGTTGTCTCCTGGGTGAGCGCAGGTCAGTGAAACCCGGCGACACCGCCATGGCCTCACGGCTCCGAGGCCAGTGACCCGCCACCGACCGTCCGGTACAGGTCCCTCAGCACGCAGACCTGGGTGCCATGGTGGCTTATCTCGTTGAGCATCGAGGCGATGATGTGGCAGCCAAGAGCTGCGGGACCGGGACCGGGATAGCCCCAGAACCGGGTCTTCTGTCCCAGTTGCTCATCCGTGGCGCCTTCCAGTGCCGATTTCAGGTCTCGCCAGCCCGACTGGAAGGCCTCCACCGCTTGAGCCGCTGACGTGAACCTGGGGTGGTCTGAGATGTAGGGCGAGGTCCAACCGCTCTCGGGGGTCTTCTCGCCTCCCAGAAAGTCCAGCTGCGCTCACTGCCGGGTGAACACGGTGTGGATAGTGAGGGCGATGTTCATCGAGACCATGCCCTAGCCGGTTCCAGGTGAGGCCGAAGTCGGCCCGGTTGATGTGGACGACTGATCACCAACACCCACAGACCATAACTCCGCAACGTCCGCACGTCTCAAGGTCAGACGCCCGGGTGTAGCCGTTGGTGGCCTCGCCCGGGAGCGGCACCCGCAGGTTGAGCACTGCTGAGGTGTCAGTCCGCCCCGAGCATCGTGGTCGCCGCCCTGGCGATGGCCGCACGGTGGTGGCGTGGGGAGAAGAAGGCTCAGGACGGTCGGTGTCACTTCCAAGCGGCCACGAAGTCCGCACCAGGGCGGTCCCTCCGGCCTGTCGCCGAACCCGAAATCATCCGGCGAGAGCATTACGCGACGAGATCGTTGTATGCCGTGCGGTGCCGAGGGTGGCACCACGCCGACCAGTCGAGGGGGTCCGGACGGCGCGTAGTTTCGATCGACGCGTTGGCGATTCATCGCTCACTGGAGCGCAACCCAGCGAGGGTGACCTTGACAAGCCCGTGGACCGTCTGTGGACCGCCGTCTTGGACCCTAACGCTGCTGCCCTCGACGAGCTCGACACACTGCAGACTCGGCCAGGCTTTGGCACGCTGGCGCGTGGCTGACCCGGCGGTCTAGAGCGGCCGGGACCTACCGGGTCATCGTCGCTCACCCGAATCGCTCGTTTTTTTCTCGGCCGGTTCAACCGCGAAGTCGATCGGACCCAATCTTTCGGCTGCCGTCCTCCTCGAGGCAACGATGGTCGGGATGGTGTTTCTCCCCGCCCCAATGAAGCTCCTCGGTGGCTGCCTCGCCGACTCAACCGGCGCACCGCAGACCTCGCATAGGTCTCGAACTACCGGATTTTGATGGTGATGGTCATCCTTCGCGCACTCGCGGATGGAGGCATCTCCGCCGTCACCACGGAAGGAGCGGTGCCGGGCACGGCGAGCCGGACCACGAGACGTTCAATGGGCGGGCGGTGACGATTGGAGGATCTGCTCGTGCAGGGTCGCGCTTAGCCAGTCCTGGTAGGCCTCGGGCGACCAGCCGCACGAGGCAGTCGCGAGCAGGTACAGCTCGGGCCCGGTCAGGATCCAGGCGCGATCAACCGCTTCTTCGACGGTGATGTCGGCCCGCAGCGTGCCGGCCCCCTCGATCGTTCCCAGGAGGCCTTCGAGCGTCTTGCGGCGGCGGCGGCTTCCCTCGTCGGTGAGTTCGGTCACGCCCGGGCCGCGGTGGACAGCGACGACGAGGTCGTGGCTGCCTGTGAACAGCGCTCGGCTCCATCCGGCGAACAGATCGAGTTTGCGTGCCGGGTCGTCTTCGTTGGCGATCTGCTCGGCCCACGCGGGCGCTTGTGCCGCTCCCTCTGTGCGAACCAGCAGCGCAGCCATGATCTCGCGCTTGGAGCCGAACGTCGCGTAGACCGTGGGCTCGGCCACCCCTGCCTGCGCCGCAATGGCGGCCACCGTTGCCCCGGCTATGCCGCGGGTCGCGAACAACTCCCGGGCGGCGGTAACGATTCGCTCCCGGGTTTCCTCTGCCCTCTCTTCTCGCAACCGGGACCGGTAAGCACGCTTCTCCACTCTTGACACACTACCGAATATAGTTTACTATGACGGATATTGTACACTCTACTCAATAGGGAGGACGGGAGAGTGAGCGTGTTCTCAGAATCGGAACTGGCCTACCTGGCCGAAGGCGTCGGCCTCGGCCGCTTAGCGACCGTTGGCATCCACGGTTATCCCCATGTCGTGCCGTTGGGCTGGGGCTACAACGCAGAGTTGGACACGATCGATATCGGTGGTCGCAACGCTGCCGAGTTCGTCGCGACCCGCAAGTTTCGCAACGTGCGCGCCAATCCAAAGGTGGCCTTCGTCGTCGACGACGTCCTGCCCCCGTTCCAGCCACGTGCGGTCGAGGTACGTGGCGACGCCGAGGCGATCCACGAAGTGCCTGACGGCGAAAGCCAACCCATCTCTCTGATCCGCATCACCCCCAAGAAAGTCACCAGCTGGGGCCTCACCCCCGGAGAAAGCTGATTCCCATGACCACCACCGCAACCGCCCTGTCGTCCACCCAGGCTGGTACGCCGCGCACCCCCAAGGCCGGTTCTGTCGGGCGGGCCGGACTCGCCGCCGCGGCAGCCGCCGCCGCCGTCGATCTGGCCATCTTCCTGGCCGCCCGAGCGGCCGACGCGTCCTTCTCGGTCCGTTTCTCCGCCGGACAGACCCCGATGCGCATCGGCTCCGGCCAAGTCGTGTTCTTCTCATGCGTTGCGCTCGCCGTCGGCACCGGCCTCACAGCCCTCGCAGCATCGCGGCTCCGTCGAGGTGTCCGCGCCGGACAACGGGTCGGAACCGTGATCGCGCTTGTGTCTACGATCGCACCGCTGAGCCTCCACACCGACAGCGGCACGAAGGTCGCCCTGACGTCGATGCACCTTCTCGCCGGGGCAATCTTCGTCATCGCCATGCAGCGCGTGGGCTCGTCACAGAGCGCAACACGAGGAGCTTGAGCTCACCATGGGTCCGCTGCCCGTGCGACTTCGGCCGTTCACCGAGCCCGACCCGGAGCTGTTCGATCGCTTCGCCGGGGGAACCTGCGCTGTCGGAGCCGTTCGAGTGGGTCGGGTTCAGGCCGCCGGGCCGGTACCGGCAGCGCTGGGTACTTCGCGGGGGGTCGCTTCTGGCCGGGTGTTGGTAATTCTCGGCACGCCCGAGCGGTTGGATGGAGACTGAGACATGACCAGCGAGGGCCTTAGGGTCCGCCGGGTGGGGTTCCGTCTCGGCACTGACAAGGAGCTGGCAGACATGCACCTTGTTGAGTCGGAGATCGATACGGAGCGGTGGCCGGGCCGGGTACCCCAACCCTTGGAGAAGTACATGGCCTTCGCCCGGAGCCTGCCAGCCCAGTTCGACGACCACACCTGGCTGGCCGAGACCGAAGCCGGTGCGATCGTCGGATGCTCCGCCTGCTGGTCGGACGCAGCCGGAGACCCGACGGTCATGGAGTGCTACGTCTACGTACGGCCGACCGAGCGGAGACAGGGAGCTGGCTGGCAACTGGCCCGGGCCGTCATCAACGAGGCTCGAAGCGAGGGCCGGTCACGCCTCGTCTGGACGACGTACGACTCAGCTCCGGCCGGAGAGGAACTCGCCCGCCGCCTCGGCGGACGGATCGCGCGAGTCAACCGCAACAGCGAACTGCGAATCAACCAAATCGACTGGCAGATGGTGGGTTCCTGGATCCACGACGGTCCCGGACGAGCACCGGGTTACAGCCTGGAGTTCTGGGAGGGACCGTTTCCGCCTGACCGGCTGGAGGATGCCGCTCGCTTCCACCACATCATGAACACCGCGCCCCGAGATGAACTAGAGGTGGGAGACACCGTCCTGGCCCCGGAGCAGGTGGCTGACATCGACCGGCATCTCGTCGAAGCAGGCCGGCAACGCTGGACATGCTTTGTTCGCAACCCTGCCGGAAGCTGCGTTGGGGGAACCGAGATGACATTCGAGTCATGGGAGCCCACGGTAGGTTTCCAGCAGAACACGGCCATTGACCCGGACCACCGCGGCCACGGACTGGCCAAGTGGGCAAAGGCTGCCATGCTGGCTCGGATCCGATCCGAGCGGCCCGACGTAGGGCTGATTCGGACCGGCAACGCCTATTCGAATGAGCCGATGCTGGCCATCAACACCGCCCTCGGGTTCCAGATCGTCGAGGTACGGACCGAGTGGCAAGGTGACGTAGGCAGCCTGCAGAGACAGCTACCTTGAGTGGTCACTGACTGGCTTCGGAAGGTACTCCACGATCCTGTGGACGTCAGGCCGACCGAGTTCGTATCCACTCTGGCGGGGGCACGCCTGCCGGTTCTCGGGCGTCAACGGCGGATGACGGGCTAGCCGCTATCAGCACCAGGCCCTCGTCGGGCGCCGTCGGCATCCTCCTGGGCTTCGGGGCACGGCCGGCCGAGGAAGAGCTCGGGGCGGCTTTCACCGAGCTCTGTCCGCACCGAACGAGAGCGCAATAGGCCGACCGCCAGCCAGTCCGTAACGCTCGGGTCCGCTGATATGGAGCGTCCGATAGTCGGCGTTCTGCTCGGGAGGGGCACCGCTCCGAACGTGCGCTCAAGAACCCGAAGCCCGACGACCGATAGAGGGCGTTCGTCCGGACGGGTCAGCTCGTCGTGTGAAGGTGATCCCTGGTCGGAGACCGTGAGCCCTGACCGGGCTAGACAGACACGGTCCCTCTCGGATGCGTGGCTTGTCGCGGATTGGCTCGCCTACGGCAACAGCTGTGGTCCTTGGATCTGAGGAGTCATGGGGACGGCGCGCATGTGCTCGCTCATGACAGGCACCGCGGGGCGCGGGGCTTCGGTCGGCTCGGGCGGAGCTGGGGTCGCCGACGGTCCCCGCAGACGTAGCTCGTCGGGGTGAGCCTGTCGTTTGGCGGCTTCGGCCCGGCCTTCCCCGGCTAGCTTGACGTGGCTCCTTAGCGCGCCCTCCAGGTCGTGGAGTTGCACCTGGGCGTCTTTGACGGCCTGATCGTGGGTCGCCCGTGCGTCGGTGGCCATCGCCGCCCACCGCCGGGGGCGAGCCTCGATGGCTCTCAGCTCGGGATGGCGTCGGGCCAGGGCGTCGCGCTCGGCCCAGGCGTCGCGCCGGGCCTGGCCCCGAAGACCGGCCCGCTGCAGTTGGGAGCGCTCCAGGGCGGCGTCCAGGGCGTCCAGGCGCGCCGCCTCGGCCGCCTCCGCCCTCACCGCTTGGGCAGCCTGGCGGACCGCCGGCTGGTCGCGCACCAGCCGGGACAGGCCGGAGCGGGCCGCTACGACCTCCTCGGCCAACTTGGCCGCCTGGGCCTCGCGGCGCTCGGCCACGCCGGTCATGGTGTCCACTAGGGCCTCGGCGTGGGAGATGGCCTCCTCCCAGCGCTCTTGTGACCAGGAGCCCGCCGGGGCTTGGGTGATCATCTCCTGGCGGACCTCCAGCTCGGCCCGGGCCGCTTCGACCTGGGCCTGTTGCCGGGCTCGCAGGGTCCTCCAGTCGGTCCTCGCCGCGTGGAGCGCCTCCAGCTCGGCCACCTGGGTTTGGAGGTCCGTCGCCGTCCGGGCCCATCGGGCCGCCATCTCGATCTTGCCCGCCAGCAGGGCGCCACCCTGGGCGGTGAGGGCCTCCCGGAGCTGGGTGTGACAGTCGGCCAGCTCGATGGCTACCGAAGCCGGAGCCGGCTCGGCCCGGGCCGCGTCGACCAAGGCCTCCAGCGCCTCGGTGGGCATACCGGCCAGAGTTGGCGCTTCAACCCGGCCCAGGGCCAGGGACGCCCGTTCCCACCAGGCCAGGGCATCGGCGTGCACTGACGAGGGCCGCGGCCCCAGCGCCTCGGTCGGATCGTCCCAGCCGAAGGCCTCCCGGTAGCCGGCCACGGTGCCCACCCGGGCCGCCCAGGCAACCGCGTCGTGCTTCGGGCGTGGACCCAGGTCTCTGGCCCACGCCGGTTGGTCGTGGGCGACCCGCTCGGCCAGCACCGCCACCCGGGCGTCCATGGCCGCCGCCACCTGGGCCAGGGTGTCATCCAGGTCCGAGCCGTAGGTGGGGCACAGCTCGGCGAAGCTGTTGCCCAACACCAGGCGGGCGGCGCGCTCGGCTCCCCGCAGGCGCCAGTGCAGCACGGCGGCGATGTCATCGGCGTCTTCCAGGCCGCGTATTGCTGCCGCGTCGGCCAGGGCGGCGCCGGCATCCATCCCAGCGGCTTCGATGTTGCGCAGGCGGGCGGCCAAGGAGGCCCAGGCGTCGCCCTCCACCATGGCCCGGGCCAGAGAGGGATCTTGAGCTCGGGATAGGGCGTCGAACCAGCGCTCCCGGCCGGCCTCGGCCAAGAGATCGACCCAGACCGGGAACAGGCTGGCCAGGCTGACGGCGCGGTTTCTCTCGTCCTCGGCGACGGCCCAGGCCGAGCGGGAGGTGGGGTCCTCCTCGCGCTCGAGGATCCCGGCTAGCACGGCCAGGGGGTCCTGGGCCGGGCCATCCCGGTCGGCGCCCTCCGGTCGGGAACAGACGACGTAGGCGTGGTTGGCCAGCCGTCCGCGGGTGAGGGCCACGTACAGACCGGCCCGCGAGGTAGAGGAGCTGACCAGGGCGTGGGTCACATCGGCCGTGCCGCCTTGGGCGGCATGAGCCGTCCCGGCATAAGCTAGCTGCGTGCTCTGCAAGAGGTAGCTGACATCCAGCTCCACCCGGTCGCCGGTGAACTTGCCCTCGGCATCCAGTCGGGCGGCGGAGATCCCGCCGTCGTGCACGGCGGTCACCTCCCAGCGGTCCCGGTTGGCCACCCAGGACCCAGCCGTGGATGTGTTGGTTCGGTCGTTGAGCCGGGTGACGATCCGGTCGCCGCGCCCGGCCCGGTTGCCGTCAGCCAGGACCACGGTGGCGGCGTCGTCGACCCGGTCGGCCGTGATCAGCGCTTCTCGGAAGCGCCCCGACAGCACGGCGGCGGCCTCGTTGGTGTCGGCCAGGACGAAGACGGAAAGGCCCCGGGCCCAGTCGGCCAGGGCGGCGTCGAGCACGGCAGCCTCCATCTCCTCGGCGTCACCACCCACGATCCGATCGCGCAGCTCGTAGTCCTCCAGCACCCGGACATCCCCGGCCCGCAGGCGCAAGCTGGCGCCCGCCTCCCAGGCGGCCTCGAAACGTCGCACTTCGCTCAACTCGGTGGCACCGATGGTCTCCACCAGGTGGCGGAACACCCCTGATGCCTCCGGGGCCTCGAGCTGGTGTTGGTCGCCCATCAACACCAACTTGGCCCCGGCCGCGGTGGTGAGGGACACCACGTCATCGAGCATGGCGCGCGACGCCATGGCCGCCTCATCGAGGATGAGCAGGCTCCCCGGGGCGATGCCGAACTCGCGCTGCCAAGCCGGGTCGGCCTTCTCCTCCGCACTGCGGTGGGCGTGCTCCCAAACCAGCTTGGCCGTGTTGAGGTCGTGGATCCCAGCGGCGTCGCCCAGCACCCGGGCTGCCGTCTCGGAGGGGGCCAGGCCCATCACCGCGTTGCCGTGCGTGGACCAGGCCCGGGCCAAGGCGGCCATGGTGAATGTCTTGCCGACACCGGCCGGGCCCAAGACGGTCTCCACCAGGCGCCCCGAGCCGAGCAGGCCTCGCACGGCCAACTCCTGGTCCAGACCGAGGCCGGCTTGCCGAAGCACGCGCCCAACGCGGCGGCCGGTGACCACCGGTCCGTCGCTGCGCTGGGCGGCGGCCAACACCCGGGTCTCGGCCGCCATCCCGCCGGTGGTGGCGAACCGCTCGGTGCCATGCGCCGTGTAGACGGGCTCCCCGTCACCGGCCCGGCGCAGCCGGTCTGGTACCTCGAAGGGTGAGGCCGCCGCCAGGCTGATGACGCCCAGAGCCTCGGCCCGGGTCCCGATGGCGGAGGCGACCAGGGCGTCGATGCGGGCCAGGAGGTCCTCCGGGGTGGAGCCGGCTCGCACCGGCAGGGCCAGGGTGAGGGTCCGGGCCAGGTCGTAGCGGGTCCAGGTGGAATGGGTCGCGTCCAGGGTCTCGATGGCGCCGGTCAGCACCTCCTCGTCGCTGGGCTCGGGAGCCGGGTCCAAGTCTTCGTCGTAGAACAGGCGGGCCTCGGTGGCCCGGGCCCACACCTCGGCCAGGGTGGTGCCGAGGTGGGTCTTGGTCTCGGCCGCCCAGCGGGCCAGAGCCTCGGCGGTGGTCTCCGAACCGTCCTTGCGCTGCCGGGTGGCCAGGGTGGCCCAGTCAGCCAACCGGGCCAGCACCCACTGGGTGGGCTCAGTGCCGTGCGCCTCCCGGTAGGCGGTCACCATCTCTTCCAGTCGCCCCTTGATCTGGGTCCGCCGGGAGGAGAACAACCGGCAGAGCTCGTCGTCCACCCCCACGATCTCGCGGGGTCCGCCCTCTTTGCGGACCTCGTGGCGCACCCCCAGGTCGCGCTCCAACGCGGCCTCCCGGACCCGGTCGTAGAGGGCGCCGGCGGAGGCGGCGGCGCGATACACAGCCCGGCTGTCAAGTGATCTCCACTGGCCATCGGCGCAGCGGACCCGGTTGAGAACGGCGTTGTGGGTATGTATCTGGACATCGCCAGTGCGCGACATGCGGTGGTCGAAGGAGGCCACCACCCAGCCGGTGGTGTCCACCTGGCGGATCCCGTCATGGCCGGTCCGGGACCAGGCCGCCTCTCGCTCCAGGTAGGCCAGCGCCGCCTCGACGCCCTCGTGGTGGGCGGCCCAGATGGCCTCCCGCCCGGGCGCATCCGCCGCCGCCCACAGCACGCTCCAGCTCTTGGCCGGGCTGAAGGTGAGGTCGAAGCCGGCCACCGATCGGCGCTCGCCGGCCCGGCGCATGGCCGCTTCGCGTTCGGCCCACTCTTCGGCCACCCGTGCGTCATTTGCCTGCCGCTCGGCCTCGATGCGTTCGGGGGGTTCGGCGCCCGCCACCATCTCGGCCTCGCGGATGATCCACTCCCGCCCGGCCCGACTGGCGTGCTCCGCTTGGGCGGCCTCCAGGCGTTCGGCCAACGGCCGGTAGACGGCGGGGCCCCGGCCCAACAGGACGGGCTGGGTGGGATGGATGAGCAGGCCGAAGACGCGGTGCATCTCCTCCTCGCTGACCACACCGGACAGGCCCAGCTCCGGTTCGGCCGCGCTCCCCGACCACCGCCCGGGCGCCTCGCCCCGGGCCACGTCGGCGGAGTAGTAGTCCTCGGCGCCGCCGGAGACCTGCTCGGCCAGGTAGCGCCAGCCACTGCCCGCGAAGATCCGACCGATACTGAGCATCTATCCCTTGTACGGGCCGCAGAACGGCGTTTTTCAAAAAGATGGCCTCTGACCTGGGGCCGGGCGCCGGCCGGCGGAGCCCCGGGATGATCGGAGATGCCAGGGTGTGCGCCGATCCGCCTTTGACTTTGGGACCTCTGGCCGCGACGGAAACAGCACGGGGAAGGGACCGATCCCGAGCGCGCTGGTAGGACTCAGGCGCGTGCTGCCCGAGCGCACTGAACCGCCGGAAGGCCACCGCCCGCTGGGGGACGGTGGCCTTCGGCAGGAATCTAGAAGTCCGGCTCGTCGATGTCGGACTGGGTGCCGCTCGGCGTTGGGCGCTCGGTCTTGGTGACCTTGGCCGTGGCCCACCGCAGACTGAGGGCGATGTCGGTGGCGTTGATCTCGACCTTCGAGCGGCGCTGACCGTCCGGGGTCTCCCAGCAGCGCTGCTCCAGGCGCCCGGTGACGGTGACCCGGGTGCCCCGGGCCAGGGACTCGGTGGCGTTCTCGGCCAGCTCGGCCCAGGCGACGACGTCGAAGAAGCTGGTGGACTCGAGCCACTCCTGGCTCTGGGGGTCCTGCCAGCTGCGGTTGACGGCGATGCCGAAGCTGGTGGTGGCCTGGCCACCGGCGGTGAAGCGCAGCTCCGGGTCCCGGGTCAGGTTGCCGGTGATGGTGATGGTGTTGCCGGTCATTGTTCTGTCCTCCGTGGTCTGGGTTGGTTGGTTGACCGGGCCCGGCAAGGCGCGCCGGATAGGGCGGGGACAAGCACCGCTGCGACCCCTGGAGGGAAACCCGCAGCGCAGCGCAGGCTTGGACCGCAACGGGGTTGACCCCGACCGACGGTGCGCCAGGCTGAGGACCGATCAGCCGGCCGACCGGAGCACGCCAGGGACGGGACTGACAGGGCGGCCATCCACTGGCACCGCTGATCATCGCCCCCTTCGGCGCCGGCTCGCCTGAGCAGGCCATGGAGGTGACACCAGGAGGGCTGGGGAAGCGTCTCTGCCCCATGGGGAACGCCTTCCGGCCATAGGAACCGAGATTTTTTTCCCGCTGCCCGACCCGAACGCGTTCCCCATCGAGTTCCCCAACGAGTTCCCCAACGAGTTCCCCAAGGGCTCGGCGAAATCGGCCCACAGGTGCTCTGAGCAGGGATGGGGAGCTCCCCACGCCCCATTCCTCATGCTGCCCGGGCGGTCCCGAAACGAGCCCGCGAAGGCCCGAAAAAAACCTCTGTTGGGGAAGATCATGGGGAACTAATTCGGGAACGCGCTGTGGATGATCACGGTGTGCGTACTTCCCCCTTCGCCCAGCTCGAGGCTGACTTGGCTCGCCTGGGCGCCGGCGCCGTAGCCCGGCAGCGCCTGGTGGCCTGGATCGACGCCGAGCCGGTGCTGGCCGGCCACGCCTCGCCGGCCGACCTGGTCGGCTTCATTCGGGGGGCCGGGCCGGTCGTAGCCGGGCCCATTGAGGCGGCCCTGTTGCGCCTCGCCGGCACAGACAGCTTCGCCGCCCGCACCCTGCTGCAGGTCCTCGTCGCCCGCCTGCAAGAAGCCGGCCTCGAGCGCCGGGCCAGCCTGCGGGTCTCGGAGTGCCTGGATGACATCCGCGCCGAGCTGCTGAGCCACCTGTGGGAGGCGATCATGTCGGCGGCCGGCACCCATCACGATCACCCGGGCCGGGTTCTCATCGACCGGGCGGTGGGCGCCCTGCGGTCGCAACGCCGCGCCGCCCGGCGTCGGGAGGCGCGCTGGGTCGACCTGGCCCAGGTCCCGATGCCCACCACCGACCTGGACGATGCCCGGAGCACGGCGGAGCAGGTGGCGCTGGCCGTGATCGACGCCCATCGACGGGGGCGCCTGCACCGCCACCACGCCCGGATCCTCTTGGCCGCGCTGGCCGGGGCGCCGCCCCGGCCAGTGGGGACGACGGCCGGCCCCGGGCTATATCGGTCCGTCTACTACCAGCTTCATCTGGCCACTGCGGCCATGGCCCGGGCTCAGGCATGAGACGGGGTACGCATCCGGTGGCGTCGGCTACCCGCTTCGGGCCGGCAATGGTCAACGTGGGTCCCCTGCTCGGGCGCTCGGAGTCGCTTCCCCAAACACGCCCGGTCCGGGGCGCGGAGCTCGGGCCGAGCCGGCCCCCTCCCCCTCGGTCACCAGCCATCTCCGACGCTGCTGCGAGCGCGATAGGCCGCGCTGCGGCGGCACCGAGGCGGCCCAGCACCGACGGGGCGCATGACTGCGCTAGGAGGCGCCCGCGGCGCCGGACGGGACTGGGGGCCTGGGACCTGATCGGACATTGGGGGCCAGGGCGGTGGATCGATGAGCCGTGAACCCAACCGCCGGGCGCAGGCGCCCAAGCCGTTAGTCAGCGTCGAAGAGGCGTCCATTCTCCTGGGCGAAAGCCGCGACAGCCTCTACCGCTCGATCAAGCGTGGCGACCTGCCCCTTCCTGTCTACCGGATCAACGGCCGAATCCGGATTCCGCGCCGCGCCGTTCTTCGCCTGCTCGACGGACTGCCGCCGGTGGGCACCGAGGAGCCCCTCACGCCGGAGACTCAAGGGCGCCAAGTCGATCTTCAGGAGTCACATGGGCGACGACCTGTGTCGCGATCGGACTGCTCTCGTGAACAGACCGGCACTGGAGCATGGTCCCGACGCCGGTGAAGCTCAGGCGACCTGAACGACGATCGCCCCCGCCGCTGCCGGCCGCGGAATCTCCTCGCCCTGCTCGCGCATCAGGTCCAGGTGCATAGGGATGGCCTCTCGGATCAGCTGCTCGACTTCGGCCCGGCTGCCACCGACGGCCACGCAACCGGGCAGGTCGGGCACGTAGGCACCCCAGGACTCGCCCTCGTTCTCGATGATCACGACGTACCCGCTCATCGGGGTCCCTTCTGTCCGGCCTGGCGCCAGATGCTGGCCAGCGTACCCCTGGGCACCTCGTCGCCCAGGTTGCCGGCCACGGTCACCACGCCGGGACGGTCCGGATGGCTGAACTGGCGGTGCGACCCCCTCTGGCGAGCCAAGGCCCAGCCCTCCCGCTCGAGAATTGAGATGACCTCCCGGACCTTCATGTGAGATCGAGTGAGCCGACCAGTCCGCCCATCCCCTTACTCAGCACCCGACGGGACAGCCGCTCCGGCCAGAAGGCGGGCGACGTGCTCGGCGGCCCGGCGGTCCTCGGCGGGCACGGAATCGGTGTAGTGCCGGGCCATCTGGACCGTCGACCACCCCAGCCGGGCCTGCTTCTGCGCCTCGGAGATCACCGAGTCGACCACCGTGGCGTGGAAGTGGCGAAGGGAGTGAAGGTGGACGTCGCTGGCTACGCCCGCCTTGGACCGGGTCCGGGCCAGGCCATGGCTGAAGGTGTCGGGGTGAGGAGGCTCGCTGCCCCCTGGCTCGTAGGAGAAGATGAATCCATCCGGGGCCAGCGCCAGCCCGCAGCTGGTGGCCAGGCCGGCCTGGCGCTCCCGGAGATCGGCCAGCTCGGCCAGGGTGTCGGCATCCACGGCCACCGTTCGCATGGAGGCCCTCGTCTTAGGGGAGCGCAGCTCCGCCCCCCCACGGGCGGCCACCACCGCCTTGTCCACCCGCAGGGTCCCCGCCTCGGAGTCGAGATCGGACCAGCGCAGGGCGGCCGCCTCGCCCCGGCGCATACCGGTGGCGGCCAGGACCCGGAGGAACACACCGAGGCGCTCATCGCGGGACCGAGCCGTGGCGATGAGAGCCAGGACCTCATCGACCGAAGGGGCTCGGACCGGCTCGGCCCGATCGGCCATGTCCCAGCGGGGCAGCTCCGTATCGGCGATGGGGTTGGGCAGGACGTTTCCACTCCAACGCCGGGCCAGCCGGCAGGCCCGGTGCAGCACGGAGCGGATCATGCGGACGCTGCCCTCGGAAAGGCCGGCGGCTTTGAGGGAGCGGAAATAGCGCTCGACGTCGTAAGGACCGATGCTGGCGATGCGGCGCCGCCCGATGCTGCGCCGGATGTGAACGTCCCACGCGCTCTCGTAGCGGCGGGAGGTCTTGGGTGACAGGTCGTCCCAGCCGTTGGCCCGCCAGGCCTCGAGGGCGTCGTTGATGGTCGTGTTCGGGCCCCACTGAACCGGTGCCTCGGGAACCACAGCCGGTTGATCCTCCTGGGCGATCACCAGCCGGGCCATCTCGCGCTCGGCCGCCCGCTTGGTCCCCTGGAAGCGCTGGCTGCGCTGGCGGACGCGCCCGGTGCTGTCGCGCCCGAGGTACACCCTCAGCTCCCAGACGTCGGTCCCTCGGACCAGCCGCATGCTGCCCGCCATCACCCATCTCCCCGCTCAACTCCACCCAACAAATTTCGCAAAGTCCGGAAGAGTTGTAGGGTTTTCTGTTGGGTTTTACCCTAGCAGGAAATTTGTTGGGTTTCGAGGACCCCAAATATGGCCTCTGACCAGGTCTTTCTCTGAGCCCGAGAGGAGAATCGAACTCCTGACCTACGCATTACGAGTGCGTTGCTCTGCCGTCTGAGCTACTCGGGCCGGCTGATGCCGGCGTC
>Ga0307374_10006874_pt1 | contig 17656 bp, 20 predicted proteins | sample OX3MG_FD_202532 | JGI IMG/M metagenome (GOLD analysis project Ga0307374, IMG submission 202532) | Soil microbial communities from Risofladan, Vaasa, Finland - OX-3 | ecosystem: Environmental > Terrestrial > Soil > Coastal area > Acid sulfate soil | place: Finland: Risofladan, Vaasa | collected... | reverse complement strand
CGAGTCCGGTCCGTTCTTCCGCCGAGAGCTTGACGATATGCTTGTAGGCCATGGCCATCCTCCTGCGCTCGGCGTGCGCGCAGAGATTCAAGCATAAATGGTCAGATTACGCGAGACGGACTACTAGTGCCGCCCTAGTCAAACCCTATCTACCGGGCCTGGAACTTTTCGGCGGGCTCGCTCGTATATTCAATGAGCGGCCATGAAAGACCTGGTTTTAGACGTGCCCATCGAACGGCGCATCTATCTATTGCGCAAGCCGCCGCCAGAACCGCCGCCGGGAAAACCAAAAACAGTCGCCGGCTTCGGGCCGTAAATCCGAGCAGCGCCCGCGCCCTCCGCGCCCGTCACGCGCGCGTCATATGGAAGTTGCCCGGATTTCATGGCGCGCGCGCGCCAAGGCGCCTATACTGGAGCCATGGACACCAACCGCAGCGTCAAGCGCTACCGCACCATCTGGATTTCGGACATCCACCTGGGCACCCGGGGATGCAAGGCCGATTTTCTCCTGGACTTCCTCAAGCACAACGACTCCGATACTCTTTACCTGGTCGGCGACATCATCGACGGCTGGGCCCTGCGCCTGACCTGGTTCGGCTGGCGGCAAAGCCACAACGACATCATCCAGAAGATTTTGCGCCGCGCGCGCAAGGGGACCAAGGTCTTCTACATCCCCGGCAACCACGACGAGGCGGCCCGCGATTTCCTGGGCATGAAGTTCGGCGGCGTCTCCATCGTCAACCAGGCCGTGCACAAGACCGCCGACGGCCGGCGCTTCCTGGTCACCCACGGCGATCAATACGACGCGGTCATCCAGTGCGCCAAGTGGGTCGCCAAGCTGGGCAGCTGGGCCTACGACTTCTCGGTCATCGTCAACCACTGGCTCAACTTCGCGCGCAAAAAGCTGGGCTACCCCTACTGGTCGCTCTCGGCTTACTTGAAGCACCGGGTCAAGAACGCGCTTGAGTTCATCGCGGCCTTCCGCCGCGCCGTGGCCCAGGAGGCCAAACGCAAGGGCCTTGACGGCGTCATCTGCGGGCACATCCACCACCCCGAGCAGCAGACAATCGACGGCGTCCTCTACATCAACGACGGCGACTGGGTGGAGAGCTGCTCGGCCTTGGTGGAAACCCAAGGCGGGCGCCTCGACATCATGCGCTGGGATAAAATCCTCGAAGACGCGCCCGAGCCTCAGCCGGAGCCCGCGGCCCGCGCATGAAGATTCTCATTCTTTCCGCGTCGGCGGGGGCCGGGCACATGCGCGCGGCCCAGGCCATCGAGTGCGCGCTGCAGGAAGCCCATCCCGCGGCTTCGGTCAAAATCGTCGATGTGCTGGATATGGCCGCGCCGTTTTTCCGCCGCGCCTACGGCGAGGGCTACGTCGGCCTGGCCAACTCCGCCCCGCGCGCCTTCGGATGCCTCTACGATCTCTTCGACCGGCCCGGCGAGGACATCCCCCTGCGCGACTCCGCGCGGAGATTTGCGCAGCGCCTCGGCATGGACGCCTTCCCGGGCTTCATCAAGGAAGAGGCCTGCGACGCGGTGGTCAACACCCACTTTCTTCCCGCGGAGCTGCTCGCGGACTTGAAGCTCCGCGGCGAAATCGACGTCCCGCAGATGACCGTGGTGACCGACTTTGACGCCCATCGCCTCTGGGCCAGCCGCCCCTGCGAGCAGTTTTTCGTCGCCTCGCAGGAGGGCGCGGTCTCGCTCATCATCCATGGCGTGCCTACCGACGCCATCAACGTCTCGGGCATTCCCATCCACCCGGTTTTCGCGCGCTGCCCGGAGCGCGCCGAGTGCTTGAAGGCCCACGGCCTCACGGGCGAGCGGCCCGTCATCCTGCAGATGGCCGGAGGCGCGGGCATGGGCGCCATCGATGAAATCTGGACGGAGCTTCTCGCTATCGAGCAGCCCCTGGAGCTCGTCGTGGTCGCCGGGCGCAATCAAAAAGCTTGCGAGCGCCTTAAAAAAACGCCCGTGCCGGCCCGGCACCGCACGCGCGTCTTGGGCTACACCGACAAGGTGCACGAGCTCATGGCCGCGGCTGATCTGCTGGTCACAAAACCCGGGGGACTCACCACCGCCGAGGCGCTCTCAAGCGCGCTTCCCGTCGCCGCGGTCATGCCCATCCCCGGCCAGGAAAGCCGCAACGCCGATTTCCTGCTCGCCCGCGGCGCGGGGCTCCGCGTCGATTCTCTCGCGGCCCTGCGCGGCGAAATTGAGTCGCTGCTGCGGCGCCCCGCGCGCCTGCGCGCGATGCGCGCCAAGGCCTTCCGGTTGGGGCGGCCGCTCGCGGCCTTCGACGCCGCCCGCAAGGCCGTGGAACTGGCCTCCGCGCCCGCCGCGGTCGCGAGCCCGGCCGCGCTCCCGGTCTAGCCTTCCGTCACGCGCCCGTCACACAAAATTGACCCCGCTTCCATGGGCTTGGCCGCGGGCGTTCCAAACTTCCCAAGTCCGTTGGTTTGGAACGTCCCGAACCAACGAATTCCGGATGTTCGGGGCGCAGTCCGTGAACTGGAACCAAAATCCCATGGACGGGCTCAAAGCTTCGCCGCCGCCGCCCGTGCTAAAGCGGCGCGGCGCCTGAACCCCGCGAGGAATCCCTACAAAACCCTGCCCCTGGGCTGGATGGAGCCGGACCTGCCTTTCGCCTTCAGCGTGCCCGTGAAGCGCGGGGCGTGGCGCTACCCCGCGGACGGGACGGCGGCCCTGGTGTTCATCATCACCTCCGGCGCCAAGGCGCGCCTGCCGCCGGATTATCCCGCCGCGGCCCAGCACTGCGCCTACGATGACGACGCCGGCGGCTGGGTCGACTGCGACCACAAGCCCGGCGTTCCCTACTACGATGGCACGCTCCATCTGGAAGGCCCGGGCCTGGATCCGGCCTGCGACGTGGACATCGCGCGCCCGCCCTTCGGCTGCCCCAAGCCCTGACGCTCGGAGGCTCTTAGGACAGCCAGACGTCGAGAATAAAACCCCGCCGGATGCCGCGCGCGGGAATCAAGACGCGGTTTATCTTCTCCCGGCTTTAATACTCCACTTTGACGGGCTTGCCGTCCGGCGTGTAGACAAGGCGGCCGGTCGATTGCTCCACGGAATAGCCCAGGAAGCGGGCGCTCCGGTTAATGGCGAAAAGAGACGGGTCTTCGATAAAAACGCCGGAGCCGCGGCCCGCGCGGCGGTCGCCCACAGCGCGAAGAGCCACGTCGGAAAGAGCGCCTGCGGCTTTTTCACGAGCCATAGCATCGCACATTTATTAAGGTAAAATCTCCTTAATGCCGCACCACCAGCCCTCCGACAGCCCGTGCGCGGACCTCTTGGCCGCCTTCACGGACGGCGCCTGCTCCGGAAATCCCGGGCCGGGCGGCTGGGCCGCGATTTTGCTCTGGCCCAACGGCCGGGTTTTGGAACTCGCCGGCGGCGAGGCCCAGACCACCAACAACCGCATGGAGATGCGCTCGGCCCTGGCGGTCTTGAAGGCCGCGGCCGACTTTCCGGGCGCGCTTGAAATCCGCGCCGACTCGACCTACGTCATCACCGGCATCACCAGCTGGATTTTCTCCTGGAAGAGGAAGAACTGGAAGAACTCCGCCGGCGACCCGGTCTTGAACCGCGACTTGTGGGAAGAGATGGACGCCTTGGTCTCGGCGCGCGGCCGCCACCGCCTCATGTGGCGCCACGTGCGCGGGCACAGCGGCGTGCCCGGCAACGAGCGCTGCGATGAGTTGGCCGTGGCCTTCTCGCACGGGGAATCCCCCGAACTCTACGACGGCCCGGCCGCGGACTATCCCGTCGATTTGGCCCTGACCGCGACAGTCCGTGGCAATTGAGTCCCCTGCCGCGGCGATCGCTCCGGCGCCAATACCGTCCAAGCTCTCCCGCCGCGCCGCCGGCATCTTGCTCCACCTCTCGTCCCTGCCCGGCCCGCACGGCATCGGGGACTTGGGGCCGGCCGCTTTTCGCTTCATCGATTTTTTAAAGGACGCGGGCCAGCGCTGGTGGCAGATGCTGCCGGTCGTTCCCACGGGCCCGGGCGATTCGCCGTACAGCTCCCTCTCGGCCTTCGCGGGCAACCCGCTCTTCATCAGCCTCGAAGCCCTCGTTCAAGACGGCTTCTTGACGCCCGAGGACATCGCCCAAGCGCCCGCGTTTCCCGCGGACAAGACCGACTACGAAGCGGCCGCGATCCATAAGGAAGAAATTCTGCGCAAGGCCTTCGCGCGCTTCACCGAGAAGGGCGGCGCGGAGGCGTGGGACGATTTCCGCGGCTTTTGCGTCGAGGAAGCCGAGTGGCTCGACGACTACGGGCTTTTCTGCGCGCTGCAAAAGGCCGACGGCGGCAAGCCTTGGAGCCAATGGGATGAGCCCCTGCGCCTCCGGCGCTTTCGCTATTGGTCGCGGGAGACCGTGCGCCAAGCGGGCGAGGAGTCGGCCTTCCGCCAATTCGCGCAGTATCTTTTCCGCAAGCAGTGGTCCGCCTTGAAGCGCCACGCGGCCGCGCAGGGCGTGGGCCTGATTGGCGATGTCCCGCTTTACGTGGCCTATGACAGCGCGGAGGTCTGGTCGCGCCCGGAAATTTTTCGTCTGGACGCCGCGCTGCGCCCCGAGGCCGTGGCCGGCGTGCCGCCCGATTATTTCTCGGAGGACGGCCAGCTTTGGGGCAACCCGCTCTACCGCTGGGACAAGCTCGCCGGGGACGGCTACGCGTGGTGGGTCTCGCGCCTCGCCCGAGCGGCCAAGCGCTTCGACGCCGTGCGCCTGGACCACTTCATCGGATTTTCGCGCTATTGGGAAGTGCCGGCGGACGCCAAGACCGCGAAGAACGGGAAGTGGACGACGGGGCCGGGCGAAGATTTTTTTTCAACCGTGCGGCAAAAACTGCCTGAGCTGCAAATTATCGCCGAGGACTTGGGCCTCGTCGGCCCCGACGTCGCGCGCCTGCGCGACGCCTTTCATTTTCCCGGCATCAAGGTGCTGGAGTTCTCCGTGGCCGAGGGCCGCGTGGAGGACCCGCCGGAAGGATACCCCGTCGCGAGCCTAGCCTGCACCGGCACGCACGACAACGACACGCTGTTGGGCTGGCTCGCCTCCCGCAAGGACCGCGATTTTCTGATGCGGCATTTCGGCGCCGAAGCGTCCGCGCCGCAGTGGGGCTTCATCAAGGCGGTCTATCACTCCCCCGCGCAGACGGCCGTCATCCCGCTCCAGGATATTTTGGGCTTGGGCGCCGAGGCGCGCATGAACCGGCCGGGCCAGGCCAAGGGCAACTGGCGCTGGCGGCTTGACGAAAAATCCCTGACCCCCGAGCTCGCGCGCACGCTGGCCGAACTGGCCAGCGCCTCCGGCCGCTAGATTTATGAGAACCCCAATTCCTACCGCCCCGAATCGTTTGGCGGGTCCTGTCGTCGCGGAGGGTTCCCGCTGGGCGCGCAGGCGTGCAGACTCCAGGCCGAGCACCCAACGGGATGGCCGCCGAGGCTCTACTCCCCACATAAGCCGATGAAAGTTGATCACCCCGGCGAGAACCATTTAAGCGCGCAGGACCTCTACCTCTTCAACGAGGGCAAGCACTTCAAGCTTCACGAGAAGCTGGGCGCGCACCTGGGAGAACTCGACGGCAAGCCGGGCGTGTTCTTCGCGGTCTGGGCGCCCAACGCTCGCAAGGTCTGCGTCATGGGCGACTTCAACGAGTGGAGCAAGACCAAGACGCTTCTCCATCCACAAGGCAGTTCCGGCATATGGGCGGGCTTTGTCCCGGAGGCCACGGCGGGCTCGCTCTACAAATATTGGATTTCATCCAACCACGGCGGCGCGAAGGCGGAGAAAATCGACCCCTTCGCCTTCGCCTTCGAAGAGCCGCCGCGCACCGCCTGCGTGGTGGCGCCGCTCGATTATTCCTGGGGCGACGGCCCCTGGATGGCCGAGCGCGCGCGCAAGAATTCCCTCGCGTCGCCCATGTCCGTCTACGAGGTGCACCTGGGCTCCTGGCGGCGCAAACCCGAGGACGGCGGCCGCTTTTTGACGTACCAGGAATTGGCCACGCAGCTGGCGCAGCACGCCCGCGAGATGGGCTTTACCCACGTCGAGTTGATGCCCGTGATGGAGCATCCCTTCTCCGGCTCCTGGGGCTACCAGAGCCTGGGCTACTTCGCGCCCACCTCGCGCCACGGCAGCCCGCGGGACTTCATGCATTTCGTGGACGTCCTGCATCAAAACGGCATCGGCGTGATTTTGGACTGGGTGCCCTCGCACTTCGCTACTGACCCGCACGGCCTGGGGCTCTACGACGGCACCGCGCTCTACGAGCACGCCGATCCCAAGCAGGGCGTGCACCCGGACTGGGGCAGCTACGTCTTCAACTACGGCCGCAACGAGGTGCGGAGCTTTCTTATTTCCAGCGCGCTCTATTGGCTCGAGAAATACCACGTCGACGGCCTGCGCGTGGACGCGGTCGCCTCCATGCTTTATCTCGACTACTCGCGCAAGGCGGGCGACTGGGTGCCCAACCGCTTCGGCGGCCGCGAGAACCTGGACGCCATCGAGTTCATGAAGACCTTGAACACGGAAATCTATAGCCGGCATCCCGACGTGCAGACCTTCGCCGAGGAGTCCACCTCCTGGCCCGCGGTCTCCCGCCCCGCCTACGTGGGCGGCCTGGGGTTCGGCATGAAGTGGGACATGGGCTGGATGCACGACACGCTCTCCTATTTCGCGGTCGACCCGCTTTTCCGCAAGTACCACCACGACCGCCTGACCTTCCGCATGCTCTACGCCTTCCACGAGAACTTCATCCTGCCGCTCTCGCACGACGAGGTGACTCACGGCAAGGGCTCGCTCTACGGCAAGATGTCGGGCGCGGACGAGTGGCAAAAATGCGCCAACCTGCGGCTCCTCTTGGGCTACATGCACGCGCAGGCGGGCAAGAAGCTTTTGTTCATGGGCTCGGAGTTCGCGCAGTGGTCCGAATGGAACCACGACAAGAGCCTGGACTGGCACGAGGCGGGCTTCGCGCCGCACGCGGGCGTCCAGCGCTGGCTCGCGGACCTAAACCGCCTCTACGCCGCCGAGCCGGCGCTCCACGCCTTGGACTGCGACCCCGCGGGCTTCGAGTGGATCGACTGCGGCGACGCGGACCACAACGTGATCTCCTTGCTCAGGAAGGACGGCCGCGGCCGCGCGGCCGTGGGCGTGTTCAACTTCAGCCCCGAACCGCAGCACGGCTACCGCGTGGGCGTGCCGCGCGGCGGGCGCTGGAAAGAGGCCTTGAACAGCGACGCCAAGGACTACTGGGGCAGCGGGCAGGGCAACTTCGGCGGCATCCCGGCCGACGAGATTGCCTGGCACGGCCGGCCCTTTTCCCTGCAGGCGACCTTGCCTCCGCTCTCGGCCGTGTTCTTCGTCCCTGAAGAGCAGACGCCGATGGCATAAAAACACCGAATGAACATCGATTCTCCGCCCTACCGCTTGGCGCAAAGGCTCTGGCTCGCCCTCCGTCGGACGCTGGAGACGATGGTCCCCCGCAACCAATTAGATCGCTGGCTGGACAAGGCTGGTTTTTTTACTTTCAAAGCCGGGCACTTCAGGCGCCTGCGCGCGCTTCCAGGCGGAAGCCTCATCGCCTACAGGCCCGACGATGAGAAAATCATCAATGAAATCCACGGCTGCGCGAATCCGGGAGGGCAGTACTCCCGCGGAGCCATCGCCGACGGCGACGTCGTCTTCGACGTGGGCGCGCACATCGGCGTCTTCAGCGTTTACGCGGCCCGCAAAAATCCGCACGGGCGCATCATTGCCGTTGAGCCAGCGCCGTTTAATCTGGAGCTTCTGCGCGAAAACATCGCGCGCAATGGTCTGCGCAACGTGAAAATATACCCGTGCGCCGTTTCCGACCACAGCGGCGAAGCCCGGCTTTTTTCCTTCGGCGATCACGCCTTGTACAGCCTGGAGAGCCCTGCGCCTGGCCTGCTTTCCACTCCCGCCCGGCTGCGCACCTTGGACGACATCTTCGAGGCCGAAGGACTCGCCGTGTGCCACCTCCTTAAAGTGGACATCGAGAAATCCGAACTGCCGGCGCTCAAGGGCGGGCGGCGGATGCTGGCGGCGACCCGCCAAGTCATACTCGAAGCGTCCAAGGAAAACGGCATCCACGAGCAGGCCGCCTCCTTTTTGCGGAGCCTGGGCTTTACCTGCTCCACGGAGTTCGATTCTCCCGAAGCAGAAATCATCTATGCCCACCGCTAGCTTGGCGGACAGGGCGCGCCGACGCTGCGCTTGGGTCCCGCCGGGCGACGCCCATCCCGCGCCCGCGTGCGTAGGCTTTCCCGGAGTGGCCGTCACGGCGGAGGACTCCGCGCTGGAGCGCATGCGGCGGGAGTTCGAGGAAAAACACTTCGTGGCCTGGCGCGGCCTCATCGAGCCCGGGCTGTTGGATTTTCTCATGAAAAAAGTGGCCTCCCAGACCTTCGGCCCGGCGGCCACAGCGGAAAATCCCGACTACGTGCGCGTTGACGGGCCGGTCAGCCTGGAGATCAACGAGGCTATCTCAGTTTTCTTCCGCGATCCAAAGCTTTACCGCGTCGTGCGCGCCATCACCGACGCCCCGCCCATTGAAACCTTCGGCGGGCGCGTCATCCGCCTGTGCCCCGGCAAAAACCACTATATCCGCTGGCACTGCGACAAAGACACCGGCCCGGAACGCGCGGCTTCCTTGCGCCTGAACCTGAGCCCCAGGCCGTGGCGCGGCGGGGTCATCGAGTTCAAGCGCTCGCTGGAAAGCCCTATCCATGCGCGACAGCCGGCCGACGCCTGCGGCGACGTGATTTTGTTCCGCTCCGCGGACGGGTTCCACCGCAACACCAAGGTCGCCGGATCCGAGCCAAAAATAACCTTTTCCGGATGGTTCTATGCCCAAGCGCCGCGCTAGGGCCGGCTTCCGCCGCTGCGCCTGGGTTCCGCCCGAGGACGCCCTCTACGTCCGCTACCACGACACGGAATGGGGCGTGCCCGTGCAAGACGACCGCAAAATATTCGAGTTCCTGGTCTTGGAAGCCTTCCAGGCCGGGCTCTCTTGGCGCATCGTGCTGGGCAAGCGGGAGAATTTCCGCAAGGCCTTCGCGGGCTTCGACTTCCGACGCGTCGCCGCGTTCGGCGCGCGGGACTTGGCCCGCATCGCCAAGGACCCCGGCGTGGTGCGCAACCGGGCCAAAATCGCGGCCGCGGCGCACAACGCCAAACGCTTTCTGGAAGTGCGCCGGGAATTCGGGACCTTCTCCAAGTACATGTGGTCCTGGGCCGAGGCCAAGGCCGAGGATTGGGCCAAGGACTTGAAGGCCCGGGGATTCAAGTTCCTGGGGCCCACCGTGGTCTACGCCCACATGCAGGCCGCGGGGATGGTCAACGACCACGCGCCTTTTTGCTTCCGTCGGCGCGAAGTGGGCCGCGCGCCGCGGCCCCGAAGGTCCTAGGACCCTTAGCCGCCCAAAAGGAGCCGGAAGGCTCACGCGCGCGGCCGGCCGGCCGTGGTAAACTCCTATCCGCCCCGCTGGGGGAAAATTCGAGCCCGGAGACCACGATGAAGAAGATCATTCGCGCCGGACGATTGGCGGCCGTCTTCTGCGCCGCGGGACTTTTGAGCGCGCAGGCCCACGCTCGGGCCAACTGGTCCGCCCCGCTGGCCAAGATTCCCTCCATCTATTCCCAACTGCAGTCCTATTTCCAGGAAGGCGCGGTTGCGGAACGCTCGGACCTCGACGGCTGGCGCTCGGGCCGGTGCTATAGCGCCGCGGCGCCCGACACCGCCTATGCCCGGCTGCTCCTGGGCGGCTACGCCCAACCGGACGCCGACGGCCCGCTTTTCCCCAGTTCCCGAGTCCCGCGCTTTTTCTTCGAAGCCTGGACAAGTTCTCCCAACGCCCGAACGGGCGACGCGCCCGCCGACCGCTACGACCGTTTGACCCCCGCCGATGCCGCGGCCGCGCAAGCCGAAATGAAGAAACTCACGACCTGCTACCTGGGCCCCGTGCGCGGCGCCGTAGTCGACCGCCGCGCCCTGAGATCCGACGCGGACGGCCGAAGCTACGCCGCGCGCGTCTACGATGAGCAGGTGGGGATGGCCACCCAGGGCGGCGTGCCCGCGGTCCGCTACGTCGTGGTCAAAATCGCCGGCCCCGCCACGGCCGCGCCGCTTGGCTCCGACGTCCTGTGCTACTTTTTCTCGCCCGACCTGGAGCCGGCGCGCTAGCCGGCGGCGGACAGGAGCCAACTGGTGAAAAAATCTTCTTTCAAATCACGGCGGACGGCCTGGGCCGCGACCGCGCTCGTCTTCTTGCAGCCCGCCGCCGCCTTTTGCTGGGGGCCCGTGGGGCACGAGGCCGTAGGCATCCTGGCCGAAGCCCGCTTGGAGCCGCAGGTCCAGCTGGCCATGACCCAAATTCTCGGCGCCGGCGTGGGGCTTGCGCAAATCGCCGATTGCGCCGACGTCCTGCGCGAGGCGGACACGGACTGCGCGGGCGTCTTCGATCCGCCCATGCGGCAGGACAAGCTGACCTCGTCCTGGCACTTCGTCAACATCCCCTTGGACGCCTCCGTGAGCCGGACGCCCGCCGCGGCCGACATCGACCAGTACAAGGACTGCGACGAGACCGCCAGCGGCCCCACCGCCGCGGCCATGCAGGATTCGCGCGAAGACTGCGTGCGCGGGCAAATTCAGTTCGCCATGCAGACCCTGCGCGCCCCGGCGCCGGCCCCCGCGCCGCAGGCCTCTTCGGCGCAAGTCCAAGCGCAGGCGGCCTCCGTGCTGCGGCAGCGGCAGATGGCGCTGATGTTCCTGGTCCATCTGGTGGCCGACTCGCACCAGCCCTTGCACGTGACCGACGACAACGACGCGGGCGGCAACGAGGAGCACGTGATTTTTCAAGGCCGCCGGCGCAGCCTGCACCAAGTGTGGGACGGCGTCATCGGAGCGCAAAAGGCCATGAACGCCCAAGCCCTGGCGAAGCTTTTGGAGCAGGATTTAAGCCAACTGCCGCAGGATGAAGTGGCCGGCTGGACCCCGGCCGATCTCGAAGCCGTCATCAACGCCGGCATCGGCGAGGGCTTCGGCATCGCCAAGAACGTCATCTACCCCGCGTACTCCGCGGCCAAGGCCGCCAGCCCGGATAAACGCTCGGTGGAACTGGGCCAGGATTACCAGGACCAGATGCAGCCCATCGCCTTCCGGCGGCTCGAGCAGGCCGCGGTACGTCTGGCCTTCCTGCTAAACCAATCCCTCGGCCAGAATCCCGATTTCACCTCGCCTACCGCCCACCCTGGCGCCGCGGCCGGAGTTTGGCGCAAGCACGGACGGCTGACGCTCAAGAAGCCCAACGTGAGCGGCAAGACCTGGGACGGCCGCACCCCAGTCTTATCCGGGCGGTAAGCCAGACCGCGCCGCGCTAAGCCTGGATGCGGGAGAAAAGTTGCGCGCCCGCGGCCACCAAAACCGCCGCCACCCCGGCCAGCACTGCGGCGTCCAACCCCATCCCGGCGTAAGAGCCTCCCGACAAGGCCAGGCGCAGGCCGTCCACGCCGTAGGTAAGCGGATTAGCCGCGGCCACGTCGGTCAAAAACCGCGGCAGGCTCTTTAGCGGAAAAATCGAGCCCGAGAAAAAGAAAATGGGCATGACCAGGAAGTTCATGATAAGCTGGAAGCCCTGCATGTCCTCCAAGACCGACGCGATGGCGGTGCCAAGCGCGGTGAAAGCCACGGCGGTCAAGCCCATGAAGAGCGCCGCGGCCGGCAGGCGCGACCAGGATTCCAGGCGAAAACCCGCCGCGAAGGAGACCAGGAGCACCAAAAATCCCTGGATGACCGCGATGGTGGCCCCGCCCAGCGTGCGCCCCAGCATGATGAAGAGGCGCGGCGCGGGCGCGACCAAGGTCTCCTTCAGGAAGCCGAACTGCCGGTCCCAGATGATTTCGATGCCCGAGAAAATCGCGGTGAACAAAACGCCCATCAAGACGATGCCGGGCGTCAGGAACTGGATGTAGTTTCCCCCGCCGGCTTTTTGAAAGACCGGCCCGAAACCAAATCCCAGCGCGACCAAAAACAGCACGGGCTGGCCCAGGGAGCCCACCAGTCGCGAGCGGGAGCGCAGATAGCGTTTGATTTGCCTCAGCCACAAGGCCCAGACCGCGCCCCAAGAGCTGGAAGACGCGCCGCCGCGAGCCAACGCCTTTCCCGAGGGCTCGCGCGACGCTCGGCCTCCGGCCTCGACCGCGCCGCCGTTCACTTGCCTTTCCCCTTCCACACGGCCCGCGTCCGGCGCATGCTGTCGAGCGAGCCGGGAACGTCGTCGCGCAGATCCCGCCCGGTCAGGGTCAGAAACGCCTCCTCGAGCGTTTGGGTCTCGGTCTGGCGCTTGATGTCGTCCGGCGCGCCCTCGGCCGCGATTTTTCCGCCGTCGATGACGATGATGCGCTGGGAGACCTTCTCAGCCTCCTCCATCGAGTGCGTAGTCAAAAAAATCGTGGTGCCCATCTCGAAGTTGAGCCGGCGCAGATGCTCCCAGAGCCGGCTGCGGTTCTGCGGGTCCAGGCCCGAGGTGGGCTCGTCCAGAAAAATCAGGTCCGGCTGGTGCGAGAGGCAGCGCGCGATTTCCAGGCGCCGCTTCATGCCCCCGGAGAAATGCTTGACCAAGTCTTGGCGGCGATCCCAGAGCCCCACGAACCGGAGCATGTCCTCGATGCGAGCGCGGCGCTCGTCCGCCGGCACGCCGTAGAGCACGGTGTGGAAGAACATATTCTCCCAGGCGGTCAACTCATCGTCCAAACTGTTGTCCTGAAAGACGATGCCGAAGCGCCGGCGGACCTCCAAGGGCTCGCGCGCCGGATCCAGGCCCGCGATGCGAATCGAGCCCGAGTCCGGGCGCAGAAGGGTCGTCAACATCTTGATGGTGGTGGTCTTGCCCGCGCCGTTGGGGCCCAGGAAGGAGAAAATCTCGCCGCGCTTGACCGAAAAGGAGAGCCCTCCCACCGCGGTGAAGTTCCCGAAGGTCTTGACCAGGTCCTTGACCTCGATGATGTTCGTGCTTGGCTCGCTCACGCCGGTATTTTATCTTAATTGGAGCGGGCGCTCTCTTTTGAGCCGGAGGCCGGAAAAGCTATCATAGCGCCAAGCGACATCGGCCATGAACGAGCCCAAGCCCAAGATTCTGCTCCTGGAGAACATCCATCCCCGCGCGGCCAAGCGCCTGGGCGATTCGGGCTTTTCGGTCAAGGCGATGGCCCACGCCTTGGACGCGGAGGCGCTGCGGCGCGACATCGCGGACGCCTTCATCATCGGCATCCGCTCCAAGACCAAGCTCACGGCCGAGGCGCTCGCGAGCGCCAAGAAGCTCGCCGCGGTGGGGGCGTTTTGCATCGGCACCGACCAGATCGACTTGGCGGACGCGGCCAAACGGGGCATCGCGGTATTCAACGCGCCCTACAGCAGCGCGCGGAGCGTCGTGGAGATGGTCCTGGGCGAAGTCCTTCTTCTTTCGCGCGGCGTCTTCGCCAAGAACAGAAAGATGCACGCCGGGACTTGGGATAAGAGCGCATTGGGCAGCCACGAGGTGCGCGGCAAGAAGCTCGGCATCGTGGGCTACGGAAAAATCGGCTCGCAGCTATCGGTGCTGGCCGAGGCCCTGGGCATGGAGGTCCATTTTCACGACGTGGAGGAAAAGCTCGTCCTAGGCAACGCGCGCAAGTCCAAGACCCTGGCCGAGCTGCTCAAGATTTCGGACGTGGTGACTTTGCACGTGGACGGCCGGCCCGGCAACCGCGGGCTCTTCGGCCGACGAGAGTTCAACATCATGAAGCCGGGCGCCATCTTCATCAACGCCAGCCGCGGCTTCGTCGTGGACGAGCAAGCCTTGGCCGAAAGGATCAAAGCAGGGCGGCTGCGCGGCGCGGCCTTGGACGTCTTCGCCAAGGAGCCGCGCGGCGCGGGCGAGAGGTTTTTTTCCCCGCTCCAGGGCCTGGACCAAGCCGTCCTGACCCCGCACGTCGCGGGATCGACCGAGGAGGCGCAGACCGCGATTGCCGCCTTCGTGGCCGAGCGGCTCCTGGACTACGCCCAGACCGGCAGCACGCTGCACAGCGTGAACTTCCCCAACATCGGGCTGCCCAAGGTCTCGGGCGTGCACCGCGTCATCCACATCCACCAGAATATTCCGGGCATGCTGGCCCAGCTAAACCGGGTCTTCGCCGCGCACAAGGCCAACATCGTGGAGCAGTACTTGAAGACCAACGAAACCCTGGGCTACGCCATCACCGACATCAGCCCGTCCAACAGCCGCGCCATCGCGCGCGATTTGGCGGCCATCAAGCACACTATCAAGTTCCGCATCCTTTATTAGGGCCGGCCCCCGGCCGCACGCCCCGTCCTTGTCATGCGCCCGTCACTCGGATTTTATCCCCCCGCCATGGATGCCGCGCCTGGAAAGCCGTTCGATGTCCTTGTCGCGAGGATTTACGGGAGGAAAAAATGAGCGCGAAAAAAGCGGCAACAATCATGACGGCGGTTTTAGCGTTATCTTTCGCCCAGGCCTGGGCGTCGGGCGGCATCGAAGCTCAAAAGGCCTCGGCCCAGGTCCTTATTAAGGAAGCGGCGGCCAACCCCATCTACGGCGACGCTCCGGTGAGAAGCTGGCTGCCCGTCAATCTGCGCGGCCCGGGCATCAGCGTGTCGTTCGCCGTCGAGCCGCCGCAAACCCCGCCGCCATGCCGCGAGGAACCTTATTATGAAGGGAGCTACCAAAAAATCTGCTCCTGGGACGACGTCTCCGGGCATGACGATTTTGGGGGCGTCATTACCCATGACGTCAACGACATCATGATCGAGTCCGGCGACAACGCGGACGGCAGCCGCAACGCGAACGAGAACGCCTACGTGTGGTGGCCTACCGAAGATGTCCTGCGCCGGCACGGCTACACGCTGGTTCTTTCCGGCAAAACGCTCATGGCGGAGGGCCCCTCCACCTCACTTATCATGGACAAAGACTGCGCATGAGCGTCCGCGGCGGGCCCGTCATTGACTGCCCCTCCATCCGCGGAAAGCGCGTGCCCAACGGCCGCTATGGCGAAAACATCATCGCCCTTTGGAACGTGCGCGATCATCACGGCGCCACCTTCATCACCTTGCCGGCCTGGTACGCCGGCTGGCGCCTCGGCGGCGAGCACTCCGCTTGGCCGTTCGAGTGCCGCTTCTGACCCGCGATTGACTCCCCCAGCTTGACATTCGCGCCCCAGCGGGCAATACTTCCATCTATGCCGCGAAGAGCCCGCGTGAATTCCCCCAAAAATCGGAGTCATAGGCCCGCCGCAAGCCGCGGCTTCACGTTAATCGAGCTTTTAGTCGTCGTTCTGGTGATCGGCACCCTGGCCGGCTTCGCCGTCCCTTATTACCTCAAGACCGTGGAAATCAGCAAAGCCAATGCCGGCGCCGCCTTGGCCAATGAGGTGGCGACGGCCGCCCGCATGTATGCCGTGGATCATGGCATACACCTCTCCGGAGCGCTGACAGGCGCCTGCTCCGGCACGAGCGCGAACTGCAGCATCACCGGAGCCCACGGCGCTTGCGATTTGATCTATTGCGGCTATTTAAGCCAGCAGGATTGGGACACCAACCCCTATTCTGCCGAGGCGGCCAATAACGCCAGTTGCGGCCTCACTTGCCCCGGTGGCAGCTACGTGGCGTGCACCGCGCGGCAGGGAGCCGCCTCGGCGCCTTACAGCGGCTGGGGCTACGCCGTGGACGCGGCTGGCGCAACCTACGCTTGCGGCGGCGCGGAGTTACCCGCCGACATGGCGCCGGCACAGGTTGCCGCAGTGGCTGGCGTGGCGTTCGGTGGAAGTGGACCTATAAACACCAACCCGCCCGGAGCGGTGCTGGGGCAGGGCAACACAGGGAACAACTAGCCGTCGAACCCTGCCCGCAAATCCCGGCCTCTCTCCGCGGCTTAGTGCGCCGTCAGGCGCTTCGGGCCGGTAAAGTTCTTGCGCTCGCCCAAGACGTAGTAGACGCTCAAGGCCGCCAGGACTCCCGCCAGCGTGTAGCCGGTGAGCTCGTTGGGCGGCGAGACGAACAAGACCGTGATGAGCGCGGTCCAGGCCACGGCGATGACGTTGACGGCCGCGCCCCAGCGGCCCAGGCGCCACGGGCCAAGCTCCTTCCAGCGTCCGTTTCTGCGCGCGCGCAGCACCAGGATCACGGGAATGATGTAGGACAGATAGAGCCCGATGGTCGAGAGCGACACGATGACGGTGTAGGCCCGGCCGTAGAGCGCCACGACCAGGGCCAGGCAGACCGCGAGCCAAACCGCGGCCGCGGGCGTCTTGTGCTTGGGGTCGACCCGGGACCATAGGCGCGAGCCGGGCAGGCCGCCGTCCCGCGAGAAGGCGAAAATCATGCGGGCGTTGGTCGTGACCGAGGAAAGCCCGCAAAACCACATGGCCGGCAGCACCGCCCAGACCACCGCGTTGCCAAAGCCGTGCCCCAGGGCCTCGTCGCACACGTAGAGAAAAGGATTGGAGGCCGCCGCGGTCGCGGGCAAGTCCTTGATGGCCAAGGTCACGGCCAGCATCAAGACGTAGCCGATGACGCCCGAAATCCAAATGGCGTTGACCATGCCCCAAGGCGCGTTGCGGCGCGGATCGAGCGTTTCCTCCGTGATGTGCGCGGAGGCGTCGTAGCCCGTGAAGGTCCACTGCGCCTGCAGCAGGCCCAGCAAAAACGCCCACCAGTACGGGGACTTGGACGTGGTGAACCCCGTCTTAAAGGCGAAGGACAGCGGCTGGCGCGGCGCGAAGAACCAAAAAATCGCGGCCAAGCCCAGCGTCACGGCGATGTGGTACCAGACGCTCAAGTCATTGAGCATGGCGACCAAGTGGATGCCGTAGTGGTTGATGAGGCCGTGGCTCAGCAGCAGCAGGCAGTAAATCCCCAGGAGATGGGCCTGCCCGGAGAGATGCAAGAGCGCGGAGAGAAAAAGCGCGATGCCGTAGTCGATGCCGGCCGTGGTGGCGACCTGGCCGACGAGGTTCAGCCACGCGGTGAACCATCCCCAGCCCGGCCCGCCCAAAAACGTGGACCAGTGGTACATGGCCCCGGCCGTGGGAATCGCCGAAGCGATTTCCCCCATGGACGCCGCGACCGCCAAAGTGAAAATCATCGCCAGCGGCCAGCCGATGCCGTCGGCCGCCGGGCCGCCGAAGGCCAGGCCCTGCCCGTAGAGCGTGATGGCGCCGGTCAGAATCGAGATGATGGTGAAGGCGACCGCGAAATTGCCGAAGCCCCCCATGTCGCGCAGCAGCTCCTGCGCGTAGCCCAAGTGCTTTAAATCGCGCGCGTCTTTCTGCGCCTGGGTCTCAAGGCGCTCGCTCATAAAAATCCTCTCTCGCCGCGCCGGGCGCCGCCGCGCGAGCCGCTCCCGGGCCGTAGCCCAGCCCGATGCCGATTTTCATGCGGCCTTGATCATATTCGTCTTGCCCGTAAACCGAAAGCACACCCGACATCAAGTAGCTATTGCAACACCTGACGTAAGCCGTCGTCTTCGTATTGATCCGTCTTCCTTGCCGTGATCCTAGCTGTTGCCGTTAGGCCCAATCAAGAGAAATGTCGTTGCCGGAGGGC
>Ga0307374_10006873_pt1 | contig 17657 bp, 15 predicted proteins | sample OX3MG_FD_202532 | JGI IMG/M metagenome (GOLD analysis project Ga0307374, IMG submission 202532) | Soil microbial communities from Risofladan, Vaasa, Finland - OX-3 | ecosystem: Environmental > Terrestrial > Soil > Coastal area > Acid sulfate soil | place: Finland: Risofladan, Vaasa | collected... | reverse complement strand
CGACGGTGGCCGCGGGGCTCCTCGCCGGGCTGACCGCCGGCGGCGAGGAGCTGTCGGCCGACGAGCTGCTCGAGCTCGGGCTGCCGCTCGAGGGGCATGCCGACAACCTCGCCCCGGCGCTCCTCGGCGGCGCATGCCTGAGCTGGCGCAGCGGCGAGCGCCACCAGGCGAGGCGGATCGCGACCGACCTGCCGCTCGCGGCGATCCTCGTCGTGCCCGAGACGCGCGTGAACACGACGGCCTCCCGCTCCCGGCTCCCCGAATCGCTTCCGCACGACGAGGCGGCCGCCCAGGCGGCCCAGGCGGCGCTGCTCGGCGCCGCGATCGCGGCCGGCGACGCGGACCTGCTCTGCGCTGCCTTCCACGACCGGCTGCACGAGCCCTACCGGGAACCCGACGCGCCGCTTCTCACAGCGCTCCGCGAGCGGCCGGTCGTGGGCCAGAGGGCCGTCACGCTCTCGGGCTCGGGCCCCTCGGTGGTCGTCTGGGCCGACAAGGGCAAGGTCGAGCACGCCGTCTCGGCGCTGCGGGAGCGAGCGCTCGGTGCGGCCGTCATCCCGCTCGCGGTCGCCGCCCGCGGCACGCACGCGCTTCGGTTCGATGCCGTCGAGAGTGGGGCTCCGGCTAGGCTCGGAGGGGCGCGATGAGCATCTACGAACAGCCCACCAGTCCGGCCAAGCGCCGCAGCGCGGCGCTGACCGACGGCGTCGACCGCGCTCCGGCGCGGGCGATGCTGAAGGCGGTCGGTTTCACCGACGAGGACCTCGCGAAGCCGCTCGTCGGTGTCGCGACGACCTGGATCGAGACGATGCCGTGCAACCTCAACCAGCGAGTCCTCGCCCGGCACGTGAAGAGCGGGATCCGTGCCGCCGGAGGGACGCCGATCGAGTTCAACACGATCTCGGTCTCGGACGGCGTCTCGATGGGGACGACCGGGATGCGCGCCTCGCTGATCTCGCGTGAGGTGATCGCCGACTCGATCGAGCTCGTCTGCGACGGCCACCTCCTCGACGGGCTCGTCTGCCTGGTCGGGTGCGACAAGACGATTCCCGCCGGCGTGATGGCCCTGGCCCGCCTCGACATCCCGGGCCTCGTCTTCTACAGCGGATCGATCGCACCCGGCCGCTACGAGGGCCGCGACGTGACGATCCAGGACGTGTTCGAGGCCGTCGGCGCCCGCGCCGCCGGCCTCATGACCGACGAGGAGGTGCACGCGCTCGAATCGGTCGCCTGCCCGGGCGCGGGCGCCTGCGGCGGCCAGTACACCGCCAACACGATGGCGCTGGCGATCGACTTCCTCGGCATCAGCCCGCGCGGCCTCTCCGGCATCCCCGCGACGCACCCGTCCAAGGCGGACGCGGCCCGCGAGGCGGGCGAGCTCGCGATGAAGCTCGTCCACGAGGACATCAGGCCCTCGCAGATCCTCACCCGCGCTGCGTTCGAGAACGCGATCGCCGCGGTGGCCGGGTCGGGCGGCTCGACCAACGGCGTCCTCCATCTGCTCGCGATCGCCCGCGAGGCGGGCGTCCCGCTCGAGCTCGACGACTTCGACTCGATCGCGAGCCGCACCCCGATCGTCGCCGACCTGAAGCCGGGCGGCCGTTACGTCGCGGTCGACATGTACGAGGCCGGGGGGATCGGGCTGATCGCGCGCGAGCTCGTCGGAGCAGGGATGGTGCACGGCGAGGCGCGTGGCATCGACGGCCGCACCCTCCGTGAGGTCGGCGAGCAGGTCGAGGAGCGTTCAGGCCAGGATGTCGTCGTGCCGTGGCAGACGCCACTCAAGCCGACAGGCGGCCTCGCGATCCTGCGCGGCTCGCTCGCGCCGGAAGGCTCGGTGGTCAAGCTCGCAGGGCACGAGCGGCTCCATCACCGGGGCCCGGCGCGAGTCTTCGACTCCGAGGAGGCCTGCTTCGCCGCCGTCAAGGCTCGCTCGATCGAGCCCGGCGAGGTGATCGTGATCCGCTACGAGGGCCCGGCCGGCGGCCCCGGGATGCGCGAGATGCTGCACGTGACGGCCGCGCTCGTCGGCGAGGGGCTCGGCGACGAGGTCGCCCTGATCACCGACGGCCGCTTCTCGGGCGCCACCCACGGCCTGATGGTCGGCCACATCTCCCCCGAGGCGGCCCGCGGCGGCCCGATCGCCGCCGTGCGGGACGGCGATCAGATCACCCTCGACGTCGAAGCCCGCCGGCTCGACCTCGAGATCCCCGACCAGGAGCTCGCGGAGCGTCTGGCCGCCTGGACGCCGCCCCCGCCGCGCTACGAGCGGGGCGTGTTCGCCAAGTACGCCGCCGGCGTCGGCTCCGCCTCCGAGGGAGCGACGACGTGAACCGGCTACCCGGCGAGCAGCTTCCGAATCGACCGGGTCGCCTGGAGGATCCGCTGCTCGTTCTCGACCAGGGCGAAGCGGACGTGCTCGTCGCCGCCCGGGCCGAAGCCGATCCCGGGGCTGACAGCGACATCGGCGCCGCGCGCGAGCGTGACCGCGAACTCCAGCGAGCCGAGCTCGAGGTAGGGCTCGGGGATCGGCGCCCACACGAACATCGTGCCCTTCGGCGGCTCGACCTCCCAGCCGGCGCGAGCGAGCCCGGAGATAAGCGCGTCGCGGCGGCCGAGGTAGATCGCGTTCACCTCCTCCGGGTAGTTAGGAGCCTCGCGGAGCGCCACGATCGAGGCGATCTGGATCGGCTGGAAGGTGCCGTAGTCGAGGTAGGACTTGAGCTTCGCGAGCGCCGCGACCACATCGGGGCGCCCGAGCGTGAAGCCCATCCGCCAGCCGGCCATCGAGAAGGACTTCGTCAGGCTGTACAGCTCGACCGCGACCTCGAGCGCCCCCTCGGCCGCGAGCATCGACGGCGGCTTGTGCCCGTCGAAGGCGATGTCGGCGTAGGCGAAGTCGTGCACGAGCACGAACTCGCGCTCCCGCGCCAGGTCGACGAGCCGCTGCATCAGCTCGGGCGTCGCGATCACGGTCGTCGGGTTGTGCGGGAAGGAGACGATCACGACCCGCGGCGCGGGCTGCGCCGCGCGCACCGCCTCCTCGACCCCGCTGAGAACGTCGTCGCCCTCGATCCGAGCGTGGATCACGGTCGCGCCCGCGAGTCGCGGCGCGACCAGATGGATCGGGTAGGCGGGGCTGGGGACGACGGCGCTGTCGCCGCCCTCGAGCAGCACCCACATCAGATGGGCGAGGCCCTCCTTCGCGCCGATCGTGCTGACCACATGCACCTCGGGGTCGAGCGGGACGCCGAAGTGGCTCGCGTAGCGCTCGCAGACCGCTTCACGCAGGTTCGGCAGCCCTCGGCTTGCCGAGTAGCGGTGGTTGACCGGTTTGGACGCGGCCTCGGCGAGCTTCTCGACCGCGATCTCCGGGGAGGGGATGTCGGGATTGCCGAAGCCGAGATCGATCACGTCGCGACCCTCCCGGCGAAGCTCGCGCTTCAGCTGGTCGACGGTCGCGAAGACGTAAGGGGGAAGATCGTGTATTCGCCGGAACTGCATCGGTGCCACCCAGAGGAGTTGGACAATGCCGGTTGAGGTGCTCCGCTGCCGCGTCTGCGAAAGCGAGTATCCGGCCGTCGCGAACGGTATCTGCGTCCGTTGCTTCGGGCCGCTCGAACCCGTCTACGACTGGGAGGCGCTCGCCGTCACCGTCACGCGGGCACGGATCGAGGCGGGGCCCTACTCGATGTGGCGCTACGCCGACCTGCTGCCTGCCGCGCCGCCGGAGGGCGCGACGAGCGCGCCGGGCTGGACGCCGCTCGTGGCCGCGCCGCGGCTCGCGAGCCTCGTCGGCGTCGGCGAGGTGCTGCTCAAGCTCGACACCGCCAACCCGACCCATTCGTTCAAGGACCGGGTCGTCGCCGTCGCCGCCGCCAAGGCGCGCGAGTTCGGCCTCGAAACCCTCTCGTGCACCTCCACCGGCAACCTCGCGAACGCGGTCGCCGCGCGCGCCGCCGCCGAGGGGATCCCGGCTGTGATCTTCTGCCCCGCGGGGCTCGAACCGGAGAAGATGCTCGCAACGACCGTCTACGGAGCGCGCGTCTACGGGGTGCGCGGCAGCTACGACGACTGCTCGCGGCTGGTCTCGGAGCTCGCGGGCGAGCTCGAGTGGGGCTTCGTCAACGTCAACCTGCGCTCCTACTACGCCGAGGGGTCGAAGACGCTCGCGTTCGAGTTGGTCGAGCAGCTCGGCTGGGAGGTTCCCGACGCGGTGATCTGCCCGATCGCCTCCGGCGCCCTCTTCAGCAAGCTCTGGCAGGGCTTCGAGCAGTTCGGGCGGCTCGGGTTGATCGGCGAGGCACGGCCACGGCTCTACGGCGGCCAGGCCGAAGGCTGCGCGCCCGTTGCCGACGCCTTCGCCGAGGAGCGGCGCGTCTCGCCGGTTCGGCCGAACTCGATCGCCCGCTCGCTCGCGATCGGCAACCCCGCCGACGGCGACCTCGCGATCGCGACCGCCCGGGCCTCCGGCGGCTCGATCCACGCGGTTCCCGAGGACGAGGTCGGCCAGAACATGGCCCTCTTGGCCGAGAGCGCCGGCGTCTTCGGCGAGACCGCGGCGGGTGTCACGGTCGGGGCGCTTCGGGCGGCCGCAGCGCGGGGGGAGATCGGGCCGACAGACCGGGTCGTCGTCCTCGTCACGGGCACCGGCTTGAAGACGCCCCAGGCGGTCGAGGGAGAGGCGACGGGAACGCTCCTCGAGATCGAAGCGGACCTCGACGCGCTGCTCGAGGAGCTCGGAGTGACGGCGTGAGCGTGTGGGCGCAGTCGGTCTCTGGCGCCGGGGGAGGCTCCGCCACGAGCAGCCCCTCGCGTGGGATTGCCCCCTGCAACCGGCGGCTACTCCCGCTCGCTCGAGTGAGCTCGCAGACCGCCTGTGAAGCCCCACGGGAGCACGGGTGAGCGATGTGATCACCGAGGCGCGCGAGGCGATCGACGGGGTCGACCTCGAGCTGCTCGACGCGGTCAACCGTCGGCTCGAGCTCGTGCGGCAGCTGCATCAGCACAAGCTCGCGACCGGGCTGCCGCTGCGCGACCCGGGCCGCGAGGATTCGTTGATCGGCCGACTGCAGGAAGCCAACGGGGGGCCGCTCTCTGCGGAGGGTGTCGCCGAGCTCTTCCACTCCGTCCTCGACCTGATCCGGCGAGAGCTCCATGGCAGCTAGGAAGATCGTCTGCCTGCCCGGCGACGGGATCGGGCCCGAGGTGACCGCTGAGGCGGTTCGCGTGCTCGAGGCGCTGCCACTCGAGGTCGAGGTCTCCGAGCACCCCTTCGGCGGTGCCGCGATCGACGCCGTCGGTGAGCCGCTTCCAGCGGAGACGCTCGAGGCGTGTCGCGGCGCCGATGCGGTGCTGCTCGGCGCGGTCGGCGGGCCGAAGTGGGACGGCGGAGCGGTCCGCCCGGAGCAGGGGCTGATCGGCCTGCGGAAGGAGCTCGACGTCTACGCGAACCTGCGCCCGGCGCTCGGCGAGGGAGTCGACCTGCTGATCGTGCGCGAGCTGGTCGGCGGGCTCTACTACGGCGCCCGCGGGACGCGCGAGGACGGCACCGTCTTCGACACCTGCGAGTACCACCCGGACCAGGTCGAGCGTGTCGCGCGGCGCGCCTTCGAGCTCGCGCGCTCCCGCTCGGGTCGGCTGCTCTCGGTCGACAAGGCGAACGTGATGGAGACCTCCCGGATGTGGCGGCGCGTGGTCTCCTCGCTCGCCTCGGACTACCCCGAGGTCGAGCTCCGGCACGGGCTCGTCGACAGCGTCGGGATGCAGCTCGTCGTCGATCCCTACTCGTTCGACACCCTGGTGATGGAGAACACCTTCGGCGACATCCTCTCGGACGTTGCCGCCGGGGTGACCGGCGGCCTCGGGCTCGCCTCCTCGGCGAGCCTCGGCGATCGCAACCCCGGGATCTTCGAGCCGGTGCACGGCTCGGCGCCCGACATCGCCGGAACCGGCGCGGCGAACCCGACGGCGATGCTGCGCTCGCTCGCGCTCCTGCTCGAGCACGGGCTCGGCGAGCCGAGGCTCGCACGTTCGCTCGAGGCGGCCGTGACGCGAGCGCTCGACTCGTCGCCGACGATCGATCTCGGCGGCCTCGCGACCACCTCCGAGTTCGGTTCGGCCGTGCTCGAAGCGCTCGAGGCCGAGGTGGTTGCCCTATGAGCGGCTTGCTGGTCGGCTATCCCGGGCCCGCGGGTAGCCACAGCGCTGCGGCGACGGCGCTGCTCTCCCCCCCTGGCGCGGGCGCGGAGCCGCTGCCGAGCTTCATCGCCGTCGTCGAGGCGACCGTCAGCTCGCAGGTCTCCCTCGGCGTGCTCCCGATCGAGAACTCGCTCCACGGCCCGGTCGGCGAGACACACGACCTGCTCTACGAGGCGCCGATCTCGATCGTCTCCGAGGTCACGCTGCCGATCGTCCACTGCGTCGCCGCCAAGACGGCGATGCGCCTGGACGAGATCCGGACCTTCCGCTCGCACCCGGTGGCCTTCGACCAGTGCCGCGACCTGATCCACGCACTCGAGGCGAAGTGCATCCCCTCGGCCTCGACCTCGGATGCGGCCCGCGAGGTGGCCGAGGCAGAGGAGCCGTTCCAGGCCGCCCTCTCGAGCCGCGAGGCCGCCGACCACCACGGTCTGCTCGTGATCGCGGAGGACGTCGGCGACCGCCCGGCTGCCTTCACGCGCTTCGTCGGGGTCGCGCCGTACACGCGCGTCGACCGTGGCCCGCGCTGGCGAACCGCGCTGAGCTTTGTCACCGACCACCAGCCCGGGTCGCTGTACCACGCGCTCGGCCCGTTCCACCGACACGGCCTCAACCTGGTCCAGCTCGTCTCGCGCCCGATCCCTCGCTCGACGTTCCGCTACCGCTTCGACATGGTGCTCGACGGCCACCCGCTCGACCGCGAGGTGCAGACGGCGCTCGTCGAGATCCGCGAGTGGACGCGCGAGGTGCGGATCTTCGGCAGCTACGCGGCGACGGGTGAGCATTGATGGCGCGGACGCTCGTCGACAAGATCTGGGAGGCCCACCTCGTCGACGAGCGGCCGGGAGAGCCGGCGCTGCTCTACGTCGACCTGCACCTCGTGCACGAGGTCACGAGCCCGCAGGCGTTCGAGTCGCTGCGCCTCGCGGGGCGGAAGGTACGGCGGCCCGATCTGACGATCGCGACGATGGATCACAATGTTCCGACCGAGCCGGGCCCGATCACGGACCTGGTGGCGAAGGCGCAGCTCGACGCGCTGGCGCGCAACTGCGCCGAGTTCGGGGTGCCGCTGAACGAGACCGGGAGCGGGCGCGAGGGGATCGTGCACGTGATGGGGCCCGAGCTCGGGCTCTCCCAGCCCGGGACGACGATCGTCTGCGGCGACTCGCACACTTCGACCCACGGCGCCTTCGGGGCGCTCGCCTTCGGGATCGGGACTTCCGAGGTCGAGCACGTGCTCGCGACGCAGACCCTGATCCAGGCGAGGCCGAAGACGATGCTCGTCCGCTTCAGCGGCGAGCTGCCCTTCGGCGTGACCGCCAAGGACATGGTGCTCGGCGCGATCGGCGCGATCGGCGTCGCCGGCGGCGTCGGCCACACGATCGAGTTCGCCGGCCCGGCGATCGAGGCGCTCTCGATGGAGGGCCGTCTGACGGTCTGCAACATGTCGATCGAGGCCGGGGCCCGGGCGGGGATGATCGCTCCCGACGACACCACCTTCGCCTACCTCGAAGGGCGCCCGGCCGCCCCGACCGGCGCCGGGTGGGAGCGGGCGCTCGATCGCTGGCGCGCGCTGCCGGGCGACCCGGGCGCGAGCTTCGGCCGCGTGGTCGAGATCGACGTCGCCTCGCTTGCGCCGCAGGTGACCTGGGGCACCAATCCGGGCATGGTGGCCGCGATCGACGGCACCGTCCCCGACCCGGCCGCCTACGACGATCCCTCCGACCGCGAGGCGGTCAGCCGGGCGCTCGAGTACATGGGTCTCGAGCCGGGCACCCCGCTCGCCGAGATCGCGATCGACCGTGTCTTCATCGGCTCGTGCACGAACTCGCGGATCGAGGACCTCCGCGCCGCGGCCTCGGTCGCCTCGGGACGCCGGGTCGCGAGCAGCGTGCGGGCGATGGTCGTCCCCGGCTCGGCGCAGATCAAGCGCCAGGCCGAGCAGGAAGGCCTCGATCGCGTCTTCACCGCTGCAGGCTTCGAGTGGCGCGAGGCGGGCTGCTCGATGTGTCTCGGCATGAACCCGGACATCCTCGCCGCCGGCGAGCGCTGCGCGTCGACCTCGAACCGAAACTTCGAAGGCCGCCAGGGCGCCGGGGGCCGCACCCACCTGGTCAGCCCCGCGATGGCCGCGGCGGCCGCGATCGCGAGCTCCGATGAGCGCCGTCGCTCCAGCACACCGTCTCCCGCGTGGGCCTGCCCGGGGCCCGGCCCGGCCCGAGCCGGTTCCGGCAACCGGCGAGGCACCGCCCCGCGAGCTTGCTCGCAAGGAGGAGGCGTGAAGGAGCTCCGCCGAGTCACGGGGCGTGCGGCAGTGCTCGACCGGGCCGACGTCGATACCGATCAGATCATCCCGAAGCAGTTCCTGAAGCGGATCGAGCGCTCCGGGTACGGGGAGTTCCTCTTCTTCGACTGGATGAAGGACCCGGGGTTCGAGCTGCGCCGGCCGGAGTACGAGGGTGCCGCGATCCTCGTCGCAGGGCGCAACTTCGGCTGCGGCTCCTCCCGCGAGCACGCGGCCTGGGCGCTCGAGGACGCCGGCTACCGGTTTGTGCTCGCGCCCAGCTTCGGAGACATCTTCCACCAGAATGCGATCAAGTCCGGCCTCGCGCCGGTCGTGCTCGACCACGCTCACCTCGACGAGATCAAGGCCGCGCTCGCGGAGGCGAACGAGCTGACCGTCGACCTCGAGGCGCTCGAGATCGCGCATCCGGGAGGCCTGCGTGTCGCCTTCGAGTTCGACCCCTTCGCGCGGCACATGCTGCTGAACGGGCTCGACGAGGTCGCGCTCACGCTCGAGCGCGAGGAGCGGGTCGCAGCCTTCGAGGCGACCGCCTCGGCGCCGTTCGACACGCGCACGCTCGCCTGAGGCTCGCACTGTTGTTTCGGCAGGAGGTGCCGATAAGGAAGCCGTGAGCCTCACTCTGCCCGGCATTCGTCCCGCCGGCGGGCTCGCGGTCGCGCAACGTGCGTGGCTCGTGCTCGTCGCTGCCGGCCTGCTCTTCTTCGTCGCTCACACCCTGGGCGCCGGCGGCCACGAGCTCGACGGGTTCGCGAGCACCTGGGTCTACGACACCCTCGAGCTGCTCGCGGTCGCAGCCGTCGCCGCGCGCGCGGTGCTGATCGCGGCCGAGCGCGCCGTCTGGGCGCTGCTCACACTCGGGATCGCCTGCTGGACGCTCGGGGACATCTCGTGGACCGTCGTCTACGGCGGCAACCCGCCGTTTCCGTCGCTCGCCGACGTGTTCTACCTCGGCTTCTACCCGCCCACCTACCTGGCGCTGGCGCTGCTTGTCCGCCACCGGCTGTCGCGGTTCAACGCCAGCGTCTGGCTCGACGGACTGACCGCCTCGCTCGCCGCCGCCTCGCTCGGCGCCGCCATCCTGCTCGAGGTCGTGATCCGCGACACCCACGGGACGGTGCTCGCGGAAGCCGCCAACCTCGCCTACCCGATCGGCGACATCGTGCTCGTCGCGCTCGTCGTCAGCGTCTTCGGGATCTCCGGCCGGCGACCGGGGCCGGGGTGGGCCGCAATCGGGAGCGCGCTCGTGCTCTCCGCGCTCGCCGACGGCATCTACCTCTATCAGACCGCCGACGGCACCTACGTGTCGGGGACACCTCTCGACGCGCTCTGGCCGACCGCGCTGATCCTGCTCGCGATCGCGGCGTGGAGCGCGCCGGGCTGGCGGTGCGACGTCCGGCTCGAGGGCCGGCCGCTCGCGGCGACGCCGCTCATCTGCGGCCTGGTCGCCGTCGGCGTGCTCGTCGACAGCTACGTCGAGCGGCGCAACCCCGTCGGGGTCGCGCTCGCCGCCGCGGCCGTCGTGACCGTGGTCGTCCGCGCGGTCTTGACCTTCCGCGAGAACGGGGAGATGAACGAGCACATGCGCCTCCTCGCCTCGACCGACGCGCTGACCGGCCTCGGGAATCGCCGCAAGCTGATCGCCGACCTCGACCAGGTCTTCGCGCACGGGGCCGCCGAGCAGCGACTCTTCGTCCTCTACGACCTGAACGGCTTCAAACGCTACAACGACACCTTCGGCCACCCGGCGGGCGACGTCCTGCTGGCGCGGCTCGGCGCGAAGCTCGCAGCGGCGGTCGGCGAGCAGGGGAGCTCCTACCGGCTCGGCGGGGACGAGTTCTGCGCGATGGCGGTGGTGGAGACCTCCGGAATCGAGCGGTTCCTCGACCTGACGACCGGAGCGCTCGCCGAGTCGGGCGAGGGCTTCGACATCTCGAGTGCGTACGGCTGCGCGATCCTTCCCGAGGAGGCGCAGAGCTCCGACGAGGCACTGCGCGTCGCCGACCAGCGCCTCTACGCGCAGAAGTACCAGTCCCTGGTCGCGCGCGGCCAGCCGCACGCCGTGCTCCTGCAGGCGCTCGAGGAGCGCGAGCCCGCGCTGCGCGAGCACGTCGGTGGCGTCGCCGAGCTCAGCCTCCGCTTCGCGGCCAAGCTCCAGATCGCCGATGCCGCGCTCGAAGAGCTCGGGCTGGCGGCGCAGCTGCACGACATCGGCAAGCTCGCGATTCCGGACTCGGTGCTCTCCAAGACCGAGCCGCTCGACGAGCAAGAGCTCGCGTTCATCCGCACCCACACACTGATCGGGCAGCGGATCGTCGATGCTTCGCCGGCGCTGAACGAGGTGGGGAAGATCGTCCGGGCGACGCACGAGCGCTGGGACGGGAGCGGCTACCCGGACGGCCTCGCCGGCGAGCAGATTCCGCTCCCGGCGCGGATCATCTCCATCTGCGACACCTATTGCGCGATGATCGACAAACGCGCCCACGGCCAGGTGCGCACTCCCGGGGAAGCGCTTGCCGAGCTCGAGCGGCTCGGCGGCAGCCAGTTCGATCCCGCGCTCGTGAAGGTGTTCTGCGCGCTCGAGCCGGCACGGCAGCCGGCGTCGGTTACGAGCTAGAGACGGCCCGCGCGAGCGGTCGCGCGAGCCGGTTTCCGACCGCCACGACCTCCCCGACGACGAGCAGCGCCGGTGAGGTGAGCTCGGCGGCAAGGCGCGCGATCTCGTGTAGCGCCCCGGCGACCGAGCGCCCGTCGGTGTGGGTGCCACGCGAGACGACCGCGGCCGGGGTGGAGGGGCTTTTGCCGGCCGAGATCAGCCCGCCGGCGATTGCCGAGAGGTGCGCGAGGCCCATGAAGACGACGAGCGTGCCCGGTGTCCTTGCCAGGTGTGCGAAATCGAGATCCGCGCCCGAGGCCGAGTGGCCCGACACGAGCGTCACCTGCGCCGAGAGCCCGCGATGGGTGAGCGGGATCCCCGCGGAGGCCGGGACGGCCGAGAGCGCCGAGACGCCGGGGACGACCTCGAACGAGATGCCGGCGGCGGCGAGCGCCTCGGCCTCCTCGCTGCCGCGGCCGAAGACGAACGGGTCGCCCCCCTTCAGCCGCACGACCTCGAGGCCCTGCCTGCTGAGCTCGACCAGGAGCTCGTTCAGCTCGGCCTGGCCGACGTCCTCGCGCGGGATCACGAGCGCGTCGTCGGGCGCCTCGTCGACAAGCTCGGGTGCGACGAGCACGTCGTAGACGAGGGCGTCGCACCCGCGGATCAGCTCGAGCCCGCGCACCGTGAGAAGGCCGGGATCGCCCGGACCCGCCCCGACCAGCCAGACGGTCACGAGAGCCGCTCCGTGACCAGATCCTCGAAATAGTCGCGGCGCTCCTCGTAGGTGGGAAAGCGCTCCTTCACCTCGGGCCGCAGCGCCCGCAGCTCCGCGGCGAGCTCGGCGTGCTCGGGCCGCACCAGCTCGGCGATCTGGGAGCGCAGCCGCTTCGCGAGCGCCGGCGAGGCGCCGCCGGTCGAGACCGCGATTGCGATCGAGCCTTCGCGGTGCACGGCAGGGAGGATGAAGTTGCAGAGCTCCGGGACGTCGGCGACGTTGCACAGCATCCCGCGTGCCTCGGCATCGCGAGAGACGCGCTCGTTGACCGAGCGATCGGAGCTCGCGGCGATCACGAGGAACGCGCCTCTCAGGTCACTGCGGCGGTAGCGGCCGCGGCGCCAGCCGTGCTCGAGCGAAGCGAACGACGGGTCGAGCTCGGGGGAGACGACCGTCACCACCGCGCCGCAGGCGACGAGCCCGGCGGCCTTCTCGTGCCCGACGCTCCCCCCTCCGACCACGACGCAGCGCCGGCCTGCGAGGTCGAGGCAGGCCATGTAGAAGTTCTTGCCCACTACTCCGCCGCGACGTCGGCGACGATGCCCTTCTCGTCGCAGTAGGCCTCGACGAGCTCGTTCACCGCCGGCTTGCCCTGGTTGAAGGCGTAGTTGATCTTCACGAACGGCTCCCAGTCATCCGGGATCGCGTCCTCGGGAAGGATCGCCTCGACGGGGCATTCAGGCTCGCAGGCGCCGCAGTCGATGCACTCCTCGGCGTCGATCACGAGCATCCGGTCGACCTCGTGGATGCAGTCCACGGGGCAGACGCTCTGGCACGAGATGTCCTTCACGTCGATGCAGGCTTCACCGATGATGTACGTCATCGTCTCTTCAAGCTCCTATGGTTGCTAGCCGGGCTCCGGCCCTGCCGAGCCGGAGCACGATCTCGTACCCCTCGGTCGAGATCGTCACCCCGTATTCTCCAGGTCCGACGGCGCTGACGGAGAGCCTCTCGATCGTGCGCCCCTCGAGCGAGGTGAGCGCCTCGTTGAGCTCGCGGGTCGACTGGGTCAGTTCGCGGCCGAGTGGCAGCCGGCGAAACAGCGCCAGCGCAGCCTGTTCGCCCTCGGGGCCGTAGACCGAGCGGACGCGACCGGTCTGCAGTCCGAGCTCGAGCAGCTCCGCGAGCGCGTCGGCGTCCTCGCCTTCGATCTCGCCGCCCTCGAGCGCCGCAACGACATCGGCGAGCCGTCCCCGGCGCGTCTTGTCCTGCACCATCGCGAGCACGGCCTGCGCTTCTGCCCGCGCAACCTCGGCCGCCTCGCCAGAGACGCGGACGGCGTCGCTCAATGCGTCTCCTTGAGCAGAGCGTGCAGCTCGTGCTCGAGCCCGCCGCTCTCGATCGAGCAGTGGATCCCGCACTCCTTGGGGGCGTTCGACTCCCACCACCAGCGGCCGGCGCGGCTCGGCTCGTCGGGCGCGGTCGCCCGCGTGCACGGCGCGCAGCCGATCGACTTGTAGCCGCGGTCGTAGAGCGAGTGATAGGGAACCTCGCGCTCGCGGACGTACTCCCAGACCTCGTCCTCGGTCCACTCGGCGAGCGGGTTCAGCTTCACGATCGCTCCGTGGTCATGGTCGATCTCGATCTTGCGGATGTTCGTGCGGCTCGCCCACTGGTCGCGGCGAAGGCCGGTCACCCAGGCCTCGAGTGAATGAAGGTGCCTCGTCAGTGGCCGCACCTTGCGGAGGTTGCAGCAGAGCAGGCGAAGGTCGACCGAGGTCGTGAAGAGGTCGACGCCGTGCTTGCCGGTCATCGAGGCGATCTCCGAGGCGTCGGGCTCGATCAGCTCGAGGCGAAGCCCCGGGTAGCGGGCGCGCAGCCTCTCTGCGAGCTCGAGCGTCTCGGCCGGCAGCCGGCCGGTGTCGACGCTGAAGACGGGGATCTCGGGGTCGATCTCGTAGGCCATGTCGATCAGGACGACGCTGTCGATCTGGAACGACGTCGAGATCGCGATCCCCGGCGCGAACCGTTTGATCGCCCATTCGAGCACGGTCTGGGGCTCCTCGCCCTCGAACTCGATCGAGAGCTCACCCGCCTCGAGTTCGTCGATTAGCTCATAGGTGCTCACTCCTCGGCCTCCTCCCGTTGACGAAGCTTGGCCGGCTCGACGCCGGCCAGCTGACCCAGCTCCTCGTCGCTTGCGCGACGGGTGAAAGACAGAAAGCTCTCCCCCGGGGCGCGCCGCTCGATCCAGCCGGCGATCAGCCCCTGCACCGCGCCGTCGAGCTCGTCGGTCGGGACGCGCCGGAAGAGCGAGCGGCCGATCTGCGGCTCGGGCCCGAGGCTGCCGCGCACGAAGATGTCGTAGGCCTGCCGGCGCACCCCGCCCTCGTCGCGGGAGGTCGTGCCCTGGAAGCCCAGGTCTCCGACCCAGTGCTGCGCACAGGCGTGCGGGCAGCCGTCGAGGTGGAGCCGCAGGTCGGCGATCTCCATCCCGAAGCGCTCGTCGAGGCGGTCGATCAGCGCGCCGAGGCGCGTCTTTGTCTCGGTGACCGAGAAGTTGCAGTGCGGCTCGCCCGTGCAGGCGATCGAGTTCCCGCGCACCGGGTTGACCTCGAGCGGGAAGCCGAGCCGCGCGAGCTCGGCCTTCGCCTCCACGAGGGAGCCGTTGGGGATGCCCGTGACGATGAAGTTCTGCTGGCGGGTGAGGCGGATGTCGCCGCCGAAGCGGTCGGCCAGGTCGGCGATCCCGATCATCTGGTCGCCCGAGATCAGGCCGAGGTGGACGGGGACGCCGATGTAGGAGAGGCCCTCCTGCTTCTGGGCGTGCACGCCGAGATGGTGCGAGGGCTCGACCTCGATCGCCGGCAGGTCGTAGTCCTCGAGGGTGCGCCCGAGCCTCGCCTCGACGCGCTCGCGGACCCCTTCCGGCCCGATCGCGTCGACCATGAACTTGAGCCGCGCCTTCACCCGCGAGACGCGATAGGTGAGGTCTTCCGACCAGACGCTCGTGATCGCGCCCAGGATCTCGTTCGCCTCCTCCTTGGCGACGAAGACGCCCATGTCGCGGGCGATCCGCGGCACCGAGGAGAGGCCGCCGCCCACGAGCACGGCGAAGCCCTCGCGGCCCTCCGAGACCGTCCCGATCAGCGAGATGCAGTTGATCTCGGGCGCGTTGCAGCGGTCGGGGCAGGCGGAGATCGAGTACTTGTGCTTGCGCGGCAGGTTCGCCCAGTCCGGGTTCCCGTAGAAGAGGTCGGCCGCGGCGGTGACGGTGGGCGAGGCGTCGAACAGCTCGTCGTCGGCGATCCCCTGCACCGGGCAGCCGGTGATGTTGCGGACGGTGTCGCCGCAGCCGCCGGCGGTGGTCACGCCGGAGCGCTCGAGGTCGGAGAAGACGTCGGGGAGCTTCGAGAGCTCGAGCCAGTGGAGCTGGATGTTCTGGCGTGTCGAGAGCTCGCCGTCGCCCTTCCCGTAGCGGTTCGAGACCTCGCCGATCGTGCGCAGCTCGAGCGCGGAGAGCTGCCCGGCCGGGACCTTGACGCGCAGCATGAACGTGCCGATCTTCGGCTTGTCGTGGTACAGGCCCCACCACTGGAGGCGGACGACGTCCTCCTCGGCGACGTTCTCGTAGCCCGCAGCGATCAGCGCCGGCAGCTCGTCGCGAATCCCGAGCGGCGCCTTCTCGCGCTTCAGCCGCTCGACCGGGTTCCGCTTGAGGACGAGCTCCCAGTCAGGGGGCGGCTTCTGGACCGCGCTCACCGGCCGGCCTCCGCCTGGAGGCGCGAAGGGCTCCCGCTGCGGCGGCCGGGCGCGGACGCCCCGGCCGCCGCCAAGCGCTCGACACGCTGCAGGAGGGAGCTAGTGATGCTGCGGAGGGTGGTTTCCACGATCGGAAGCAACTCTAGCCAGTGAGGTACAAAAAGTAAAGTTTTGAATCGCGATGCGGGTTCCTACCACTTCACTTGTTACAGCGATAAAACTTCATTCCGTGCAGTCATGATGCTTTACTCTCTGCAGTGATGTCGGCGGTTGGGGCCCCGTTACGGCTACGGTTGCGAGGTGAGCGAGCGCGCGAAGGTTCTCGTCCGCGAAGAGATCGCCGAGGCCGGGATCGCGCTTCTGCGCGAGCGCTTCGACGTCGAGGTCGACAGCGAGAGCGACCTCGCCTCGATCATCGGCGGCTACGACGCGATCATCATCCGCTCGGCCACCAAGCTGACCGCGCCGCTGATCGCGGCAGGGACGAACCTGAAGGTGATCGGGCGCGCCGGCGTCGGGGTCGACAACATCGACGTCGAGGCGGCCACCCGGCGCGGGATCGTGGTCGCGAATGCGCCCGAGTCGAACATCGTCTCGGCGGCCGAGCACACGATCGGCCTGTTGTTCGCGCTCGCCCGCAACATCCCGCAGGCGCACGCGGCGCTCGTGGAGGGGCGTTGGGAGCGCTCGAAATGGGGCGGAGTCGAGCTGGCCGAGAAGACGCTCGGCGTCCTCGGCTTCGGCCGGATCGGCCAGCAGGTCGCCCGGCGGGCGCTCGGGATGCAGATGCAGGTGCTCGCCTACGACCCGTTCGTCTCAGCCGATCGCTTCCGCGACCTCGGCGTCGAGAGCGACTCCTTCGACGGGGTGCTCGCCCGCGCCGACATCGTGACTCTGCACCTGCCGCTGAACGACGACACGCGCAGCGTGATCGACGCCGGGGCGCTCGCGAAGATGAAGGAGGGCGCGCGGCTCGTGAACGCGGCACGCGGCGAGCTCGTCGACGAGCAGGCGCTCCTCGAGGCGCTGGAATCGGGCCGGCTCGCGGGTGCGGCGATCGACGTCTTCCGGGAGGAGCCCTACGCGGGCCCGCTGCTCGCCGCGCCCAACCTGGTGGTGACGCCGCATCTCGCCGCCTCGACCGACGAGGCGCAGGACCGCGCCGGGATGAGCGTCGCCGAGCAGGTCGCGGCGGCGCTCGAGGGCGGCCTCGTCACAAACGCGGTCAACATCCCCTCGGTTGGCGCGGAGGATCTCGAGGTGCTCGGCCCGTTCCTGCCTCTCGCAGCAAGCCTTGGCCGCTTCGCGCTCGAGCTCGCGCGTGGCGAGCCGAGCAGCATCAAGCTCGAGTACTACGGCGAGCTCGCCGAGCACGACACGCGCCTGCTCACGGTCGCGGCGCTGAACGGCGCCTTCCGCGGCCGGGTCGACCAGCCCGTCAACTACGTGAACGCGCCGCTCGTCGCGGCCGAACGCGGGATCGACGTGATCGAGCAGCGCACCCGGGCCTCGCGCGACTTCACGAACCTGATCGCGGTCTCGGCCGGGGAGCTGCGCGTCGCGGGGACGACGATCGGGCGCGAGCACCGGAAATGGCTCGTCTCGGCGCTCGGCTTCGACGTCGAGATCGAGCTCGCGCCGCGGATGATCGTGCTGCGCTACGACGATGTGCCCGGCGTGATCGGCCGCGTCGGCACGCTGCTCGGTGAGGCGGGCGTGAACATCGCCAACATGGCCGTGTCGCGGAACCGCGAGGCCGGCAAGGCGCTGATGGTGCTCTCGCTCGACACGCCCGCCTCGGCCGAGGTCGTCGCGCGCCTCGGCGAGGGCGTCGACGACGCCTACGTCGTCACGGCCGAGCTCGGATAGCGGGCGGCGCGGCCCGAAGGCCGCGCCGCCCACTCCCTCACGAGAACGGGATCGCCACGCCTCGTGGAAGCACGAGCACGGGGCAGCGAACCAGGTCGATCAGGTACTGCGCCGCGGCGCTGAGCCTGACCGTGTTCGGTGGGGTTCCGAGCTTCGAGCCGAGGACGACGAGACCGACCTCGCTCGTGTACTTGGTCGCGATGCTCGAC